>Ga0222427_100254_pt1 | contig 119185 bp, 107 predicted proteins | sample 2B20Ametagenome_FD_182890 | JGI IMG/M metagenome (GOLD analysis project Ga0222427, IMG submission 182890) | Enriched microbial communities from leaf-cutter ant dump, University of Wisconsin, Madison, United States - 2B20A (version 2) | ecosystem: Environmental > Terrestrial > Nest > Insects... | reverse complement strand
GCCTACCCTGCGCACGCTGCCTTCGGCGGCTACAAGGAATCGGGCATCGGCCGCGAGACCCACAAGATGATGCTGGACCACTACCAGCAGACCAAGAACCTGCTGGTGAGCTACAGCGAGAACAAGCTGGGCTTCTTCTGAGCAAGCATGCGGCCGGCGCGCCGCAGGGCGCGCTGGCACGGACTACAAGGAGCCCCTGCCATGGTTGACAGAGTGATCGCCACTGACGCGGCGCTGGCGCTGATCGCGCAGCTGCAGGCGGAGCATGGCAGCGTGCTGTTCCACCAGTCCGGCGGCTGCTGCGACAACAGCGCCGCCAACTGCTACCTGCCCACGGACCTGACCATCGGGGCCGGCGACGTGCTGCTGGGCACGGTGGGCGGCGTGCCGTTCTACATCGGCAAATCGCAGTACGAATACTGGAAGCACACCCAGCTCATCCTGGACGTGATCGATGGCCACGGCGGCACGTTCTCCCTGGAAGGCAGCACCGGCATGGCCTTCCACACGCGCTCGCGCCTTTTCACGGATGAAGAATGGGCCGAGGTCGAGCCGCTGGTGCGCCGGGACCTTGCCTGAGCGAAGCGGTCCGCCCGCTTCACGCGCCATCCCCGGCGCTTCCAGTGATGGGCAGCACGATCCCCGTGATGTAGCTGGAGCAGCACGGCGCCGCCAGGAACACGTAGGCCGGCGAAATCTCCTCGGGCTGCGCCGGGCGGCCCAGGTGGGTCTTCTCGCCGAACTTCGCGATGTCTTCCGGCGCCTTGTCGGCCGGGTTGAGCGGCGTCCACACGGGGCCGGGGGCCACCGCGTTCACGCGGATGCCCTGGCCGGCCAGGTTGTGGGCCAGCGCCTTGGTGAACGCATGGATGGCGCCCTTGGTTGCAGAGTAGTCGAGCAATTCCTTGCTGCCCTTGAGCCCGGTGACCGAGCCGGTGTTGATGATCGCGTCGCCGGGCTGGAGATGCGGCAGCGCCGCCTTGGCCATGTGGAAGTAGCCGTAGATGTTGGTGCGGAAGGTCTCGTCGAAGCGCTCTTCGGTCAGGTCCTCCAGCGACGCCGCGTGTTCCTGGAAGGCCGCGTTGTTCACCAGCACGTTGAGCTTGCCGAAGGCCGCCACGGTCTGGCGCACGGCATCGGCGCAGAAGGCGGCGTCCTTGACGTCGCCCGGCAGCAGGATGCAGCGCCCCCCTTCGGCCTCCACCAGCTGGCGCGTGTGCTCGGCGTCTTCGTGTTCGGCCAGATAGGCCACAGCGACGTCCGCGCCCTCCCGCGCGAACAGCACGGCCACCGCCCGGCCGATGCCGGAGTCGCCCCCCGTGATCAGCGTCGAAAAGCCCTGGAGCTTGCCGCTGCCCTGGTAGTGGGGCGCCTCGAAGCGCGGCTTGAGCTCCATGTCGCTCTCGTGGCCGGGCTTGTCCAGGTGCTGGCGGGGCAGGGGCGGCGCGGGTTCCGCGCGCCCGGGGCCGGGCGCGGCGGCAGGCTGCTGCGATTTCTTCCCGGCATCCTTGCGGTCCTGCGTGGCCTGGATCTTCTGCTGCTTGCGGACCGTGGCGTCGGTGGCGGGGGATGTGTTCCTGGATGGGGGCATGGTCATGTCTTTCGTGGAAGATGAGAGGAGGTTCCGAGGGGCCAATCAACCCAGGGGCTTCCACAGGGGCGGCTCGGGTTCCGGAAAGCGCAGCGGCACAGGCCGGGGGCGGGCCATCGCCTCCCACTGGCGCATGCGCTTGAGCGCGCGGGGCTTGAGGTGGTCGGTGCCGGACCGGTGGGTCTTGGACATGGAAGCCTCCTGATGAATTGGCAGGTGTGGAAGCCCCATTAGCCCACTCGGCGGTGGCGCGCGTTGTCAGACAGCGTTGACTCCGCGCATCGGATCAGGCAGGCGCCGGTTTCGCCTTGTCGCTCTTGCCCGGCGGCGGCGAAACTTCCTTGGCATGCCCGAGCATTTCCGACATCCAGTTCACCAGCATCGTGGTGTAGGCCTCGCTCCATTCCGGCCGCGCGAGCGCGTGGTCGGCTCCGCGGATCACGCGGTAGGTCATGGACCGCGTGCGCAGGAAGGCCGCGCGGTAGTTCTCGATGACCGGGTGCGGCACGATGTGGTCCATCTCGGATTCCACCAGCAGCACGTCCCCTTCGAAGATCGCGCTGGCCGCCAGCGCCCGATTGCTGTCGGGCTCCAGCTTCAGGGCGCGGTAGCGGGCGATCTCCTGGCGGTCCAGGTGCTGCTTGGACACCAGCCAGTCCCCGTCCTTGTAGAGCGCGGGCGCCCGCAGCGCCATCCAGCGCACCGGGCGCAGTGCGCTCAGGATGGTGGCTAGGTAGCCGCCGTAGCTGCTGCCCACCACCACCACCGAATTCGCATCCACGGCGGGGTGCCCTGTGAGCAGGTCGTAGGCAGCCAGCATGTCGTTGAGGTTGTCCTCGCGCGTGACGGTGTCGCGGTGGGCCTTGTCGCGCGCGTGGCCGCGCAGGTCGAAGGTCAAGCAGATGCACCCCAGCGCGGCGATGGCGTGCGCCCGCGCGAGGTACTGTTCCTGGCTGCCGTCCCAGCCGTGCACCAGCATGACGCCGGGCACCACCGTGTCGGGTGCCACCAGCGTGCCAGCGATCGTGCGGTCCCCCGACGGGATCTGTATCGCCCTATGCCGAGTCGCCATCGCGGTGCACCAACGCATACTTGGTCAACAGGCCCACCTCGGGGTCCTCGCCCTGGAAGTACACCGCGGCCGATGCGGGCGGGGTTTCCAGCGGCCCGAAGATTTCCACGCAGCTCGCCTTCACGGAGCGCAGGCCCGGGTCGGCATGGAAGGCCTCCAGCGCCGCGACCTCGGCGCCCGTGGCGCCCCCGATGCGCCAGGACTGCTCCAGCACGCCCGAGCACCATTCGCCGCCCGCGTCCAGCCCCTGCGCCACGTCGTAGTTGACGCGCGAGGCGAAGAACCCCGCGAAGCAGCCGCGGGCCGCGGCGTCGTACACCAGGGCCTGGTCCACCGCCTTGCGCTCCGGCCCCGGGGACAAGGTGGCCAGCAGCGCGTGCAAGTCGCCCCGCACCACCGTCAAGTCGGAGCCGCCGTAGGCGACGGCGCCGGTGTTGTCGCGGGTGAGGCGCTGCCGGCCGTGGTACGACGCCAGGATGCCGGCCACGCGCACCTGCCCCACGCTCAGCGTGTCGACCTGCGACAGGTTCTGCTCCAGCACCAGGCCCTGTTCGATCGTGGCGTCGCGCAGCGCCGCGAGGCAGGTGGTGAGTTCGCCCAGGTCGTGCACCACCGTCTGCCCGTGCCCGCCCGTCTCGGCCACCTGCTTGACGCGCACGGGGCCGAGCGCCAGCAGCTTCTCTCCGGCCTCCGCGGCGTCCTGCCGGGTGAACGCGGTGTGGCCGGGCAGCACGGCCGCTTCCACCTGCCGGGGAAACTCCTCGCTCCAGCCCGCGGGCGCTGCGGCCGTGGGCGACAGCAGCGGGTGGGTGATGGCCTTGGTCGCCACGAACGCGTGCGGCACCACGCCGCCGAACAGGTCGTCTTCGCCGAAGACGCCCAGGCCGTGGGCCGCCTGGGCCACCAGGGTTTCGCTGGGAATCAGGTAGGTGCGGCGCGTCCACAGCGACTGCGGCATTTCCTCGACGAGGGCGCAGCCTTTGATGTGCGCCACGCGGCGCGCGATGTGCAGGCGGGTCCGGTGTTCATGCAGGCTGGCATGCCCGCGCAGGCCCATCGTGAAGGGCATGACGACTTCTTCCTGGCGCGCCTGGCGCTGCACGGTGCGCAGAAGCCCTCCATAAGCGGTCGTGTCGGTCATGCGGGATCCTTCCTTCCCCTGGTGGGGCGTCATTGCCGGATCTGCCGAGTGGGGCCAGATCGTTGGAGGATCGTATTTTTGGAAGGGGAGGTGCGGTGTAGGACGGCAAGCAGGCCTGTCGCGGCGCCTGTCGGCGCGCAGCGCTTTGCGAGGTGCGGCGATGTCCGACTCCGGCAAGCCCGCAGCCGGGCTTGCCGTGACTCAGAGGCCGGCGCCGTCAACTGGCGTCTTTCGCCTTGCCGCCGGGCTGCTGCTCCTTGGTGGAAGCGTTCTGGTTGCTGCGCGAGGAGCGCCAGGTGTTGAAGTCCTCCGAGAACTTCTGGTAGCGCTCCTTGCGCCAGGACTGGTAGTCCTCGTCCAGCAGGCGCAACTGCTCCTGGCGCCACTGCTGGTAGTCGGGGTCCAGGCGCTGGGCGCCCTGGCGGGCCGGGTCCGGGCCGTTGCGGTCATCGCTGCCGAAGCGGTTGTTCGACGAATACAGGTCCCGGCCGTCATTGCGGTAGCCGCCGGGCCCTTCGAAGCGGTCGGCCGGCGGGTAGCGGTCCTGGCGGTACTGCGCGGGCTGGTCGTTCTCGCGGTAGTCGCCACGATACGGGCCGGACTGGCCGTGGCGGCTGTTGCGGTCGCCGTAGTCCGGGGAGCCCCAGCGGGGTTCGTCGCGGTAGCTGCGCTCGGGGTAGGCGCCATGGTCGCGGCCCATGCCGTGGCGCGAAAAGTTGCTGTCGTCACTGTCTCTGTAGCCCATGTTCGGTTCTCCTGGAGTTGGAAGGGAAGGAAGAAAAGGCGCCGCTCGCGGCGCACCGCATCAACGCTGGCTCTGCGCGGAACCGCGGCGCGGGGAATCCCCGTGCTGCGCGCGGCTGTTCTGGCTGCCGGAGGCCGTCCGGTCGTTCTGGGCCTGCTGACGGCTGCCGGAGCTTTTGCGCTGCGTGTCGCGGTGGCCTTCGGTGTACTGGTTGTGGCCTTGGGGGTTGTTGTTGGGCATGGATACCTCCTGTGGTTGTGAATGGATGGAAACAAGCGGCACACGGAAAAAGGCCGTGTGTGGATTCATTCTGGAAACCCGTGCGGGCGCTTTCTGTCAGTCCCGTCCTATCGCCGGGTCGGACCTGCGCGATACGCCGTAAGCAGATGCACAGGGTGTATCCAGGCGGTCTGGCGCTTTACAATATGAGAATCATTCTTATTAGCCACGGGTTGCCTCTGCCGCGCCCCCAGCCGTCCTGCTCCTGAACCTGCCGGGTTCGGGCCATCCGATGACAGGCTGCGTGCCCGTGGTTGCCCACTACTACCAAGAACTGCTGAACTACTTCGCGCGCCTGGTGCGCAGCCGCGACGGCGCGGCCGACCTGGTGCACGAGGCCTACGCGCGCGTGCTCGCGCTGCAGAAGGCGGGGCAGCCGGTGCACCAGCCCCGGGCGCTGCTGTACCGGACGGCGCGCAATCTGCTGATCGACCAGGGCCGCCGCCAGGCGGTGCGGGCTGCGCCCGCCGGCGTGGAGGACGCGCCCCTGCCCGACGTGGCCGACCTGCCCGCGCCCCGGACCTGCGAGCCCGAGGCCGCCCTGGCATCGGCCCAGGGCGTGGCGGCGCTGCTGGAGGCCATCGAGGCCCTGCCGCCGCGCTGCCGCGAGGCCTTTCTCCTGCACAAGTTCGACGGCCTGCCGCACGCCGAGGTGGCCGCGCGCATGGGCATCTCGCGCAAGATGGTGGAGCAGCACATCCAGCGGGCCCTGCAGGCCTGCAGGCGCTGCCGGGCGGCGACGGACCCGGGCGACCCCGCGCTTCCATGAAGACGAAGATATCGCGGCCCCGGCATGGGGTGGGGGCGCCCTCGTGCGTCTACCTTGTTCGCCAGGCCTGCATTTGTGTTGCCCCGCCATGACCGCTTTCCCGTCACGCCCTTCTGCCCCCGACCCCGACCGCATCGACCGCGAGGCGCTGGAGTGGTTCGTGCGCCAGGGCGGCGGGCTCGATGCCTCGGAGGCACGTGCCTTCGCGGCCTGGCAGGCGGCCGACCCGGCCCACCGCGCCGCGCTGGCGCGCTGGCAGGCGGACTGGCGCGCCCTGGATGCCCTGCCCGCCGAGGCGGTGGCGCGGCTGCGGGACAAGTTGGTGGGCGAGCGGGCGGCCGCTCCCCGCCCCCGGCGCCCCTTCTGGAGCGGGGCCATGGCGGTCGCGGCCTCGGTGTGCATGGTTGCCGCGGGCGGGCTGCTGGCCTGGAACCACTGGCAGCGCCAGCCGGTGTTCGAGCAGCGCATCGCCACCGAACGCGGCCAGCAGGTGGAGGTGCAGCTGCCCGACGGCAGCGGCCTGCGGCTCGACACGGCCACCCGCATCGACGTGGCGCTGTACCGCGGGCGGCGCGAGGTGCGCATGCCCGAGGGCCAGGCCGTCTTCCGCGTGCGCGGCGACGCGCAGCGGCCCTTCGACGTGCTGGCCGGCCCCCTGCGGATCACCGTGGTGGGCACGCGCTTCGCGGTGCGCTACACGCCCGGCGTGCCGGGCGAGGAGGGCGTGCGCGTGGCCGTGGAGGAGGGGCGCGTGCGCGTGGCCCGTGCCGATGGGTCCGGCGTGGAGCTGACCGCCGGCCAGCAGGTGGCCAGCGATGCGCTGGGGCGGCTGGGCCCAGTGGCCGCCGTGCCGGCTTCGGGCATCGCGCCCTGGCGCGAGAGCCGCGTGAGCTTCGACGACACGCCGCTGGCCCAGGCGCTCGCGGAATTCAGCCGCTACGGCCCGACCCGGCTGCGCGTGCGCGACCCCGAGGTGGCCGCGCTGCGCCTGACGGGCACCTTCGACCCGCGCAGCCTCGACAACTTCCTGCGGGTGCTGCCGCGCGTGCTGCCTGTGCGCCTGCGTGAGCGGGGCGGCGGCGAGACCGAGATCGTGGCGGCACCCTGAGACCTTTTCAAGGTCAAAACAGGCTGCAGCCCTTGCGGGGAAAGCGCTGGCAGCTACGGTTTTCATAGCAAATCTTGACGATGGATTGTCAAAAAGGATAGCTGCCAGCGCTTGCCCCATAAGCGCTAGAGCCCAATTTGATTCAAAAACAAAAAAAGTCTCCCGGGGACCTGGGGTTTTCCCGCGCCGGTGCGTCTACGTGAGAAGGCTTCTCATTCCAATTCGATCTCAGGGAGGATTTCGTCCATGCACCGTTTCCGTTTCCGCACCGCGCCGCTGGCCTTGGCGGGCGCGCTGGCCCTGGCCGCGCTGGCCGCACAGGCCCAGGCGCCCTCGGCCGCGCCCGTGCAGCTCAGCATCGCGGCGCAGCCGCTGGCCCAGGCGCTCAACGACCTGGCGCGCCAGGCGCGGCTGGAACTGATCGTGCAGCCCGCGCTGGTCGCGGGCAAGACGGCGCCGGCCGTCGCGGGCACGCTCACGCCGCGCCAGGCGCTGGACCGGCTGCTGGCGGGCAGCGGCCTGGTGGCCGTCATCGAAGGCACGGCCGTCACGGTGCAGCGCCTGCCCGAGGCGCCCGGCGCCGCCCTGTCCGAGGTGCGCGTGACGGCCGAGGCCGAGCGCAGCGCCACCACCGAGCACACGGGCTCGTACACCACGCGCCAGGCCGGCACGGCCACGCCGCTGGGGCTGTCGCTGCGCGAGACGCCGCAGTCCGTCTCCGTCATCACGCGCCAGCGCATCGAGGACCAGGGCCTGACCCAACTCACCGACGTGGCGCAGCAGACCCCCGGCCTCACCGTGGCCATGGGCGGCAACGCGGGCTCCGACAGCTCGCCCATCTACGCGCGCGGCTTCACGGTGGAGACCTACATGGTCGACGGCGTGCGCCTGGTCGACTCGGGCTACACCACGCGCATGCAGACCAACGACATGGCCATGTACGACCGCGTGGAAGTGGTGCGCGGCGCCTCGGGCCTGATGAACGGCCTGGGCACGCCGGGCGCGGCCATCAACCTCATCCGCAAGCGGCCCACGGCCGAGTTCCAGGGCCTGGCGCACGCCGAGGCGGGCTCGTGGAACCACCGCCGCGCCGAGGTGGACGTGGGCGGCGCCTTCAACGCCGAGCGCACCGTGCGCGGGCGCCTGGTGGCCGCCGTGCAGGACAACGACAGCTACATCGACCGCCTGAACGAGAAGAAGAAGGTGCTGTACGGCATCGTCGAGGCCGACCTCGCGCCCCGCACCCTGCTCACGGCCGGCGCCTCGCTGCAGCACCACGACGCCACGGGCCACGCGCGCGGCGCCCTGCCTGCCTACTACTCCGACGGAACGCGCACGCAGTGGAGCCGCTCCGACTCGGCCGCGCCCAGCTGGGCCTATTCGCGGCGCCACTACAGCAACGCCTTCGCCGAGCTGCAGCACCAGCTCGGCGACGACTGGAAGCTGCGCGCCACCGCCACCCGCAGCTGGAACGACTACGACGAAGTGGTGGGCTACGCCAGCGGCGGCAACCCGGTGCGCGCCACCGGCGCGGGCGTGACCCTCTGGGCCAGCCGCTGGAAGGGCAAGCCCATCCAGGACGTGGGCGACCTGCAGCTCACCGGACGCTTCGACGCGCTGGGCCGCAAGCACGACGTGGCGCTGGGCGTGCAGATGTCGCGCACCCACCACCTCTCGCCCTCGTACACCGACTGGTACCACACGGGCTGGAGCAACGCCATCGACAACATCTACACCTGGGACGGCACCAGCCCCGCCGCGCCGCCCAACCCCAGCGTCGGCACCTTCAGCTCCGACGAGCGCCTGAACAGCGCCTACGGCACGCTGCGCTTCAAGGCCAGCGACGCGCTGGCGCTGCTGGCCGGCGCGCGCGTGGTGGACTGGAGCCGCTACCAGACCAGCTACCGCTACGCCACCAACCTCACCTCCGTCACCGACCGGGGCGAGAGCGGCGAGGTCGTGCCCTACGTCGGCGCGGTGTACGACATCGACCGCAACTGGTCGGCCTATGCCAGCTACACCAGCATCTTCAAGCCGCAGAACAACAAGCTCGCCAACGGCGATTACCTGGACCCGCAGCGGGGCGACAGCTTCGAGCTGGGCGTGAAGGGCGCGTTCTTCGACGAGCGCCTGAACTTCGCCGCCGCCCTCTACAAGGCGCGGCAGGACAACCTGGCCATCTCCATCCCCAACGTGTTCGCGCCCGACGGCAGCCAGGCCTACGAGGCCGTCTCGGGCACCAGCACGCGCGGCTTCGAGGCCGAGCTCACGGGCGAGGTGCGGCCGGGCTGGCAGGTGGCCGCGGGCTTCTCGCGCAACATGACGCGCGACCGCCTGGGCAAGCGCCTGCAGACCAACGTGCCGCAGAACAACCTCAAGCTCTTCACCAGCTACCGCATCGCTGGCATCGGCCGAGGCCTCACCGTGGGCGGCGGCGTGCGCTGGCAAAGCCGCATGTATGCCGACAACCAGGGCCCGGCCAAGGTGCGCTTCGAGCAGCCCGCCTACGCGCTGCTGGACCTGATGGCGCGCTATGCCTTCACCGACACCCTGGCCGTCACCGTCAACCTGAACAACGCGCTCGACAAGGCCTACTACAACACCACCGGCAACGCGTACTACGGCACGCCGCGCGCCCTGCGCGTGGCGCTGGACGTGCGCTTCTGACGCCATGAAAGAAGGTTTCCGCCAGTGCATGGCGTGGCTGCACACCTGGGTCGGGCTCGTCGTCGGCTGGGTGCTGTTCTTCGTGTTCGTGACCGGCACGGCGGGCTACTTCGCCTACGAGATCGACCGCTGGATGCGGCCCGAGCTGCCGCTGGCGGTGGACGCCCCGCCGGTGCAGCCGCAGCGGGCGGCGGCCCTGGCGCAGGCCTACCTGCAGGCCCACGCGCCGCTGGCGCAGGACTGGTCGGTGCAGCTGCCCGGCCAGCGCGGCAGCAGCGGCCTGAGCGTGAGCTGGCGCGAGCCGCCCGCCGACGGCAAGCCGGGCGCGCGCGGCCGCTTCGTGCGTCGGGCGCTGGACCCGGCGACGGGCGCGGCGGCGGCCGAGCCCGCAGTGCGCAAGACCGGCGGCGGCCACCTGCTGTACCGCATGCACTACATGCTGCACTACGTGCCGTACGACGTGGCCATCCGCCTCGTGGGCGCCTGCACCATGCTGATGCTGCTGGCCATCGTCACCGGGGTCATCACGCACAAGAAGATCTTCGCGGACTTCTTCACCTTCCGCCCCGGCAAGGGCCAGCGCTCGTGGCTGGACGCGCACAACATCATCAGCGTCATGGCGCTGCCGTTTTTCCTGATGATCACCTACAGCGGCCTGGTGTTCTTCCTGTTCCAGTACATGCCGGCCGGCCTGCAGGCCAGCGGCTACGCGGGCAATGCCCAGGCGTTCTACGACGACCTGCTGCAGCGCCCGGCCCCCGCGGCCGCGCAAGGCCCGGCGGCCCCGCTGGCCGCCTTCGCGCCGCTGGTGGCGCAGGCCGAGGCGCAATGGGGCGCGGGGCAGGTGGCGCGCCTGAGCGTGCAGCAGCCCCAGGCCCCGGGCGCCGACGTGCAGGTGGTGCGGGCCGCCGGCAGCCGCATCGCCGGCAGCGACCGGCTGCGCTTCGACGCGCACACCGGCCAGCCGCTGCCGCCCCGGGCCGAGGACGGCCCGGCCCGCGAGACGCAGGACGTGATGCTGGCCCTGCACGAAGGCCGCTTCGCCGGGCCCGTGCTGCGCTGGCTGTACTTCGCCAGCGGCCTGCTGGGCTGCGCGATGATCGCTACGGGCCTCGTGCTCTGGACCGCCAAGCGCCGGGCCCGGCAGGACAAGCGGGCCAAGGCCGGGGAGAAGCCCGAGTTCGGCTTCCGGCTGGTGGAGTGCCTGAACATCGGCACCGTCGCCGGCCTGCCCGTGGCCGTGGCCGCGTACTTCTGGGCCAACCGCCTGATCCCGGCGGACTTCGCCGCGCGCCGCGAATGGGAGGCCCACGCGCTCTTCATCACCTGGGGCCTGCTGCTGCTGTACCCGGCCCTGCGCACGCCGCCGCGCGCCTGGCGGGAGACGCTGTGGCTGGCGGCCGCCGCCTTCGCGCTGCTGCCGCTGCTCAACCTGCTGACCACCGACCGCCACCTGGGCGTCACCCTGCCCGCGGGCGACTGGGTGCTGGCCGGGTTCGACCTGACCCTGCTGGCGCTGGGCGCCTGCTTCGCCGTGGCGGCGCGCCGGGTGCGCCGCAAGCAGCTCGCGGCGGCGCCGGCGCGCACCGCTGCGCCCGGTATCGAGGCCACGGCGCGGCCCGCGGGCGCGGCCACCTGAGGCGCACGTTTTTCCCTCCAACCGTTTTTTCAAAGGAGTCTCCATGTTCATCCAGAAAACCCTGCTGGCGCTCGCCGCGTCCACCCTGGCCCTGTCCGCCACCGCCCACCAGCTCTGGCTGGAGCGCGACGCCACCGGCCCGGTGCGCGTGTACGTGGGCGATGCCGACAGCGAGCACGACAAGGGCGCCGAAGTGGCCAGGCTGGCGGCCACCACCCAGGTGTTCACCACCGACCGCGCGCAGACCGCTAAGCTCGCCGTGAAGGAAGAATTCCTGGAGGCCGACGTGGCCGCCCCGGGCGACGTGCGCCTGTTCAACGACCAGGTCTGGAAGCCCTGGAAGGCCAAGGACGGCAATTTCCAGGCCGCCGTGTTCAATGCGCGCGCCGGCCGCACCGAGACCCGGGCCGTGCTCGACTACGAGCTGGTGCCCGTGGCCGCCGGCGGCAACACCTTCACCCTGGTGTTCAAGGGCCAGCCGCTGGCGAACAAGTCCGTCACCGTGATCACGCCCGACAAGTGGACCAAGGGCTTCAAGACCGACGCGGCCGGCCGCATCGACGTGCCGGTCAGCGGCAAGGGCCGCTACGTGCTGGTCAGCAGCCACGAGGCGCCCGCCGTGGGCGACGTGGTGATTGCCGGCCAGAAGGTGGCCAAGCTCGGCTACACCACCACGCTGACCTTCGTCGCGCAGTAAGCCATGGCCGTGCACGCAGGCTCCGTTGCGCGCTACCGCTGGATGGTGGCGAGCCGCATTCTGGCGGGTGCCGTGGGCGGCTACGTGCTGGCCTCGCTGTTCACGGCGGTGCTGGCGCTGCTGCTGCCCCGGGTGTCGGACACGGGCGCCGCCAGCGCCGTGCTCACGGCCACCATGCTGAGCTTCGCCGTGTACGCGGGCGCCGTGGTGTGGGTGTTCAGCACCCGCAGCGCGCTGCGCGCCTGGGTGGGCATGGGCCTGCCGTCGGCGGTGCTCGCCGCGGCGCTGCTCGCGCTGAGGGCGGGCGCATGACGGCGGCCGGCATCGCCGCCCCGCTGGCCGCGCTGGCGCTGTCCCATGCCGGCATGGCCGGGCTGGCGCTGGCCATGGACCGCCACCACGAGCAGGCCACCGGCCGCGCCGAGGTGCCGCGTGCGCAGCGCCTGGCGCTGCGCGCGGCCGCCAGCCTGCTGCTGGCACTGGCGCTGACCGCCTGCACGGGCGCCTGGGGCGCCACCGTGGGTTTCGTCGCATGGTGCGGCTTCCTCACGGCGGGCGGCCTGTTCGCGGGCCTGCTCTTCACCTACAGGCCGGGCCTGGCCGTGCGCGCCGCCGCACTGGCCCTGGCGGCGGGCCTGTGCGCGGCCTGGGCCGCCAGCGGCGCCCCGGTGCCGTGATGTCCTGCACCGGCCGGCTTTTTTTGTAACAAGACCCGAAAAAGTGGCGCCCGGGGTTGCCCTTTTTCCGGTCTCGTTGGTCATACACAGTAAGAGCGTGTTCAAAGTCTTTTCATGGTGCCCGCAAGGCAGCAAAAGGCCGCAATCTAGGCGCGTGCCGCAGTCCAGGCTGGTGGCCTGGACAAGGCGCGCAACAACGAGTGCGGCCTTTTGCTGCCTTGCCCGAAGGGTTGCCCCGCCAAGGGGGCATCTGCTGCGTTGCAAATGCTCGCCGGGCCACCAGCCCGGCTGCGCTTTGCGCCTTGCATCTGCCCCCTTGGCGGGGCAACGGGCACCATGAAAAGACTTTGAACACGCTCTAAGAGCGGCGCGCAGGCACCTGCGCTGCCGCCGGTTTCCTTCTTCATCCCCCCACCCAGTCCATGTCCTCAATGTTCGCCAAACCTTCCGCAACCGCCTGGAACCTCGCCGTGCTGGCCCTCGCCGCAGCCTTCGCGGGCCAGGCCCATGCCGACTACGTGTGGCTGCAGCGCGAAGGCGCGCAGGCCCGGGCCTATGCCGGCGACCTGGCCCACCGCGCCGCGGCGCTGCCGCCCGTGAAGGCGCCGCGCGCCTACCTGGCCGACGGCAAGGACCTGCCCCTGGCGCCCCAGGCCGGCCACATCGACATCACCGCGCCGGCGCAGGACGACCTGCGCCTGAGCACCTTCCACATCACCGACAAGGGCGCGGTCGTCTACTACCAGGCCCGCGCGGGCCGCAACGAGACCCGGGCCGCCAACGACCTGGAGCTGGTGCCCACCACGCCAGGCGGCAACACCTTCAAGCTGGTCTGGAAGGGCCAGACCGTGGCTGCCTCGCAGGTGAACGTGGACACCAGCGCGGGCTGGCGCCGCACGCTCGCCCCGGCGGCCGACGGCACGGTGCAGCTGGAGACGCCGTTCCCCGGCCTCTACGTGCTGGAGGTGAGCGCCAAGGTCAACGGCTCGGTGACCGTGGAGGGCAAGAAGTACGACGACGTGCGCCACACGGCCACGCTGAGCTTCGAGGTGTCCCGCTGATGGCGGGGCGAAACACCCTGTCCGGCCGCACCGCCCGCCGCGCGGGCGCGGTGCTGGCGCTGGCCGCTGCCCTCGGCGCGGGCGCGTGGTGGTGGAGCCGCCCGCCCGCCGTCGTCTACGACACCGTGCCCGTGGCGCGCGGCGACATCGAGGCCACGGTCAGCGCCATCGGCACGCTGCAGCCGCGCCGCTACGTGGACGTGGGCGCGCAGGTGTCGGGCCAGATCCTGCGCCTGCACGTGCAGCCCGGCGCCGAGGTGAAGAAGGGCCAGCTGCTGGTGGAGATCGACCCCAGCGTGCAGCAGGCCACCGTGGACGGCGCCCGCGCCGCCCTGGCCGGCCTGCGCGCGCAACTGGCCGAGCAGCAGGCGCAGCACCGCCTGGCGCAGCAGCAGCAGGCGCGCCAGCAGCAGATGGAGCGCGAAGGCGCCACGCGGCTCGAAGACCTGCAGACGGCCGAGGCCGCGCTGGCCTCGGCGGCGGCGCGCATCGACCACCTCCGGGCGCAGATCGACCAGACCCAGGCCAGCCTCAAGGCCGACGAGGCGCGCCTGGGCTACACGCGCATCTACGCACCCATGGCCGGCACCGTGGTGGCGCTGGAGGCGCGCGAGGGCCAGACCCTGAACGCCACCTACCAGACACCCAACATCCTGCGCGTGGCCGATCTCTCCACCATGACGGTGTGGACCGAGGTCTCCGAGGCCGACATCCGCCGCGTGAAGGCCGGCCTGCCCGTGTACTTCACCACCCTGGGCGGGCAGGCGGACGCGGGCGCACGCCGCTGGCACAGCACCGTGCGCCAGGTGCTGCCCGCCCCGCCCACGCCCGAGGCCAAGGCCGCCGGCGGGGGCAGCGCGCAGCCGGCGGCGAGTAAGGCCGTCTCGTACACCGTACTGTTCGACGTGGACAACGCCGACGGCGAACTCATGCCGCAGATGACGGCGCAGGCCAGCTTCGTCACCGCGCGGGCGCAGGGCGTGCTGGCCGTGCCGGTGTCCGCGCTGGCGGCGGGGCCGGACGCGCCGGGCCAGGCCGCCACCCATAGCGCGCGCGTGCTGCTGGCCGACGGCAGCGTGGAGACGCGCGCCGTCGAGGTCGCCGTCAAGAGCCGGCACCTGGCCGAGGTGCGCTCGGGCCTGCGCGAGGGCGAGCGGCTGGTGACGGGCGAGCGCGCCGCGCGCACCGGCCCGCAGAGGTTCAAGCTGTGAGCGCTGCTGCAGCCGACGTGCCGCTGATCGAGCTGCGCGACGTGCGCCGCCGCTACGGCGGCGGCGAGCAGCCCGAGGTGGAGGTGCTGCGCGGCATCTCGCTGTCCATCCACGCGGGCGAGTTCGTGGCCATCGTGGGCGCGTCGGGCTCGGGCAAGTCCACGCTCATGAACCTGCTGGGCTGCCTGGACCGGCCCAGCAGCGGCAGCTACCGCTTCCAGGGCGAGGACGTGGCGGGCTTCGACGCCGACCAGCTCGCCTGGCTGCGGCGCGAGGCCTTCGGCTTCGTCTTCCAGGGCTACCACCTGATCCGCGCCGAATCGGCTTGCGAGAACGTGGAGGTGCCCGCCATATACGCCGGCACGCCGCGCGAGGAGCGCACGCGACGCGCTGCCGCGCTGCTGGCGCGCCTGGGCCTGGCCGACAAGCTGCACCACCGGCCCACCCAGCTCTCGGGCGGGCAGCAGCAGCGCGTGTCCATCGCGCGGGCGCTGATGAACGGCGGCCGCATCATCCTGGCCGATGAGCCCACGGGCGCGCTCGACACCCAGAGCGGCGCCGAGGTGATGGCGCTGCTGCACGAGCTGGCCGACGCGGGCCACACCATCGTGCTCATCACGCACGACCGCGAGGTGGCGGCCCAGGCGCGCCGCGTGATCGAGATCCGCGACGGGCGGATCGTGGCCGACAGCGCCACTGGTGCATCGCAGGAACTTCAAGCCAAATTGGTCTCCAGCGCTTATCCATCAAGCGCGAGCAGCTATGAAAACAGTAGTAATGAGAAAAACCGCGCCTTCTGGGCCGAGCTGGCCGAGGCCGCTCGCACCGCCTGGCGCGGCATGCGCATCAACCGCGCGCGCACCGGGCTCACGCTGCTGGGCATCGTGATCGGGGTGGCCTCGGTCATCGTGATGATGGGCGTGGGCGAGGGCGCCAAGCAGCGCGTGGTGGAGCAGATGGGCTCCATGGGCACGACCATCATGTACCTCGGGCCCAGCCACCCGCGCGAGGGCGGGCCGCAGGGCGACATCACCGCGCAGGACCTGGAGGCCATCGCCCGCCTGCCCGAGATCGGCCACGTGATGCCCGTCATCGGCGACCCCATCCCCGTGCGCCACGGCAACGCCGAGCGCCAGGTCTACGTGTTCGCCGCCAGCGAGGACATGCCCCGCGTGCACCACTGGAAGGTGGCCCAGGGCCGCTACTACACGGCGGCGGAGGACCGCGACCTCGCGCCCCTGGTGGTGCTGGGCCACAAGGCCGCCGCGCAGTTCTTCCCGGACCACCCCAACCCGCTGGGCCGCCACCTGCTCATCGGCAACGCGCCGTTCGAGGTGATCGGCGTGATGGCCGAGCGCGGCGCCGACTCGGGCGCGCAGAACTACGATGACATGGTGTTCATCCCCTACGAGTCCGGCCGCGCGCGCGTGTACCGTGTGCAGACGCAGCCCGACTACACGGTGATCTCGGCCGCCTCGGTGGAACAGGTGCAGGCGGCCGAGCAGGCCATGCGCACGCTGCTGCTGCAGCGCCACGGGCGCGAGGACTTCCGCATCGGCAACGCCGCCGCCAAGCTCCAGGCCGAGGCGCAGACGCGCAACGCCATGACCATGATGCTGGGCCTGATCGCCGCCGTCTCGCTCGTGGTGGGCGGCATCGGCGTGATGAACGTGATGCTGATGACGGTGCGCGAACGCACGCGCGAGATCGGCATCCGCATGGCCACCGGCGCGCGCCAGGGCGACATCCTGCGCCAGTTCCTCACCGAGGCCGTGCTCGTCACGCTGGTGGGCGGCGCGGCGGGCCTGGCCATGGGGCTGGCCGTGGGCGCGGCGCTCATCGTGTCGGGCGTGCCCGTGATCTTCTCGCTCACCTCCATGGCGGGCGCCTTCGCCTGCGCGGTGGCCACCGGCCTGGTGTTCGGCTACATGCCGGCGCGCCGCGCGGCCGGGCTGGACCCGGTGGTGGCCCTGGCTTCCGAATGACTGCTTCGCTCCCATGCGCACCTTGCTGACCGTTCTTCTCCCGGCATCCGCCGCCCTGTTGCTCGGAGCCTGCGCCACGGCGCCCGCAGCGGACGCGGCCCCGCCCGCACCGCCCACCTTGCCGGCGCAGTGGCGCAGCCCGGTGCCCCCGGCGCAGGCCGCAACAGTCGGCCTGGGCATCGCCGAGCTGGACGCGCTGGTGCGCACGGCCCATGCCCAGAGCCCCGACCTCGCGGCTGCGGTGGCGCGCCTGCGCCAGGCCGATGCCGTGGCGCGCGCTGCGGGCGCCAGCCTGCTGCCCGGCGTGGACGCCACGCTGCAGGCCAGCCGCCAGGGGCGCGCCGGCGGGCAGGCCGAGGCCGCGGGCAACCGCTACGGCGCCACGCTGGGCGCGAGCTACGAGCTCGATGTCTGGGGCCGCCTGGGCGCCGGGCATGCCAGCGCGCTGGCCCTGCGCGAAGCCAGTGCGCACGACCGCGATGCCGTGCGCATCGGCCTGACTGCGGCCGTGTCCCAGGCCTGGCTGCAACTGGTGGGCGGGCGCGAGCGCCTGGCCATCGCCGAGCTGAACCTGCACAGCGCCGAGCGCGTCCTTGCCGTGGTGGAGTCCCGCGCCCGCGCGGGTGCCGCCACTGCGCTGGAGCAGGCGCAGCAGCGCGGCCTGGTGGCCGCCCAGCGCCAGCTGTTGGAAGCCCGGCGCCAGCAGGTGCAGGCCGCGCACACGGCCCTGGCCGTGCTGCTGGGGCAGGCGGAGCCGCCGCCGGTGCAGGCCCGGGCCCTGCCCGCGGCGCAGGCCGCGCTGCCCGATGCCGGAACGCCCGCCGACCTGCTGGTGCGCCGCCCCGACATCGCGCAGGCCGAGCAGCGCCTGAAGGCGGCGGACGCCGACGTGGCGGCGGCCCGCGCCGCGCTGCTGCCGCGCATCAGCCTGAGCGCAGGCCTGGGCACGGGTGGCAGCGGCCTCGCGCGCGTGCTGGACAACCCCGTCTACAGTCTGGCCGCCGCGCTGGCCGCGCCGCTCTTCGACGGCGGGCGCCTGGCTGCGGGGCGCGACCTCGCGCAGGCACGGCAGGCCGAGCTGCTGGCGCAGTACCGCGCCGCCATCGTCGCGGCGGTGGGGGATGTGGAGCTGGCCCTGCAGTCGCTGGCCGGCGCGGGCGCGCAGCGCGCCGCGCAGGCCCAGGTGGTGGAGCAGGCGCAGCAGGCGGCCGCGCTCGCGCAGTCGCGCTACCGTGCCGGGGCCGAGACGCTGCTCACGCTGCTGGATGCGCAGCGCACGCTCTACGCCGCGCAGGACACGGCAGCCCAGCTGCACCAGGCCGAGTGGCTGGCGCAGGTGGCGCTGCTGCGCGCGCTCGGCGGCGGCTGGCACGCCAGCGCGGTGGACGTGGCCGGTGCGGCGGCACGGGAGCCCCGCCCATGAGCGCCGCGCCGGGCCGCCTCGCAAGCCAAGCTCGCTCCCGCTTGGTGGGACAGGCCGCAGGCCGAAGGGTGCACCAGTGAGCGGTGACGGCCTGCCCATCCTGCAGCGCCTGCGGACGGCGGGGCTGCGGCCCACCACGGCGCGCATCGGCGTCCTGCAGGTCATCCAGACGGCGGGCGCCGCGGGCATCGGCGCCGACGAGACCTTCCGCCAGATGCTGCTGCGCGGCACGCACGTGAGCACCAGCACGGTGTACCGCATCATCCACGAGCTGCAGGCGCTGGGCGTGCTGCTGCACGACCGTGGCGACCGGCACAGCCTTTACCGCCTGCGCCCCTCCGCGCCGCCGCCATCGGCCGAGGTGCGCGTGGCCTGCCGGCGCTGCGACCGCTCGGCGCTGCTGCCCGGCGCCCGGCTGCGCAGCGAGCTGGAGCTGCGCGCGGCGGAGCGGGGCCTGCGCCCCACGGTCGCGGACCTGGTGCTGCAGGTGGACTGCCTGGGCTGCGAAGACGCGTCCCAGCCAGCGCCCGCGCAATGAAAAAAAGGACCGGATGCCCGAGAGCATCCGGTCCTTTTTTTGACGCCCTGAGGGCGATGGATCAGGCCGCCGTGGCGTCCTTGAGCTTCTTGAGCGCGCGGGTCTTGATCTTCACTGACGCGGGCTTGGCGGGGAACCAGCGCTCTTCACCGGTGAAGGGGTCCTTGCCGAAGCGCTTCTTCTTGGCGGGCACTTGCTGCAGGCCGATCTTCAGCACGCCGGGCAGCGTGAACTCGCCCGAACCCTTCTTGTGCACGGAGCCCAGGATGGCCGATTCCAGCGCGGCCAGCACGGCCTTGGCGGCCTTGGGTTCCACGCCGGCCTGTTCCGCCAGGTGGGCGACTAGCGTGGTCTTGTTGAACGCGGCCTTGATGGGCTTGAGCGCCGCAGGCGCCGCGGCGGCCTTGGGAGCGGCTGCAGCAGCCTTCTTGGCGGGAGCCGCCTTCTTGGCTGCGGGAGCTGCGGCCTTGACGGCCTTCTTTGCAGGAGCAGTGGTTTTCTTTGCAGTTGCCATGATGGTTGTCGTTGTGTTCAGGGTTTCAGGATCGCCGTTTCCGGATTTCGGAGGCGGCGAGCGATTTTAGGCGCGAGAACGCCGCAAAACCGCATTTGCAGCGCCCGTGGGGGAATAAGAGCGTGTTCATGGCCTGTTCATGTGGTTCGTTGCCCCGCAAAGGCAGTGGATGCAAGGCGCAAACCGCAGACGGGCTGGTGGCCCGGCGAGGATTTGCAACGCCGCAGACGCTGCCTTTGCGGGGCAACCCTTCGGGCAGGGCAGCAAAGGGCCACGCTCGTTGTTGCCCGCCTTGCCCAGGCCGCCAGCATGGGCCGCGGCGGGCGCCTAGATCGTGGCCCTTTGCTGCCCTGCGAACCCCATGAACAGGCCATGAACACGCTCTGAGAACAGGTTGCGGGCCCGCCTGAAACGCCTGGGCGCAGGCCGCGCGGCTCCTACAATGCGCCACGTTCCGGGCCGTGCGCCCGGCTTCGCAGCAAAAAACAAGGCCCCTTCACGGCGGCTGTCCTGGCGGGCAGAGCACACGTCCATGCAACTCAGCCGATTGCTTCAACTGCTCGGGGTTCTCGTCCTCGTGGCCACCGTGGTCCTCGTGGGGCGCATGGCGACCACCGAATGGCAGTCGGTGCACAACGCTTCCGCGAGCCTGCGCGCGCTGAACCAATTGCAGCAGGGCCTGGTGGCCGTGGAGATGGTCTCGCGCGAGCGCGGCCCCACCAACGCCGCGCTGGGCGACGGCCTGCCCGCGGCACCCGAGCGCGCCGAGGCCCTGCGCGCCGCGCGCCAGCGCACGGACCGCGCGTTTGCCGAGCTACTGCAGTCCTGGCAAACGCTCCCCGACGCGGGCGAGGCCGGGCGCGTGCGGCAGGCCGGCCTGGCGCTGGCCGAGGCCCGCGCCACCGTGGACCAGACCCTGGCCCTGCCCAAGGCGCAGCGCGCGCCCGAGGCGATCCGCCACGCCGTCTACGGCATGGTGGCCGTCGTGCCCCTGCTGGCGCCGGTGACCAATGCCTCGGCCCGGGCCTCGCTGCGGGCATACCCCGCGCTGGGCGACGACGTGCACGGCGCCCGCCTGGCGGCGGAGCTGCGCGAGTCCGCAGGCCTGCTGGGCTCGCACTTCACGGCGGGCGTGGTGACGGGCCGGCCGTTCTCCGCAGCCGAGCGCCGCGCCATCGACGAGACGCGCGGGCGCATCGCGCTGCTGCAGTCCTTGCTGGAGCTGCGCCTGCGGCTGCCGCAGGCGCCGCAGGCCGTGGCGCAGGCCTGGGGCGCGGTGAACACGCGGTATTTCGGCACGGCCTACCAGCTCGTGGACTCGGTGCTGCAGCGCGGCGAAGGGGACGGCCGCTACGGCATGACGGCCGCGGAATTCGCCGCGCAGTACGTGCCCGACATGAACCCCATCCTGGCGCTGCGCGACGTGCTGCTGGCGCAGGCCCGCGAGAAGGCCGCGGCCGAGCACCGCCGCGCGGTGCGCGTGCTGGCCTGGGTGATGGCCGGATCTTCGGGCCTGCTGGTGGCGCTGGGGGGTGCGCTGTACATGATCCAGTACCGCGTGCTGCGGCCGCTGGAGAAGACCACGCGGGCGCTGAAGGCGCTGGCCCGCGACGACCTGCGCGCGCCCCTGCCCGAGCCCGTGGCGCAGGACGAGATGGCCGCCGTCATTGGCGCCGTGCGCTCGCTGCAGGCGCAGACCCAGCAGCGCCGGGACCTGGAGCGCGAGCGTGACCAGCTCATCGGGCAGCTCAAGCAGCAGTCGGAAACGGACTTTCTCACCGGCCTGCCCAACCGCCGCGCGTTCATCGCGGCCGCGCAGGGCCTGCTGGGGGCGGCCTCGCGCCAGGGCTTCGGCGTGGCCGTGGTGGTCATGGACATCGACTGGTTCAAGCAGCTCAACGACAACCTGGGCCACGCGGCCGGCGACCAGGCCTTGCAGGCCGTGGCCGGCGCCGTGCGCACGCAGCTGCGCGAAGGTGACCTGGCGGCCCGCTTCGGCGGCGAGGAATTCGTGGTGATGCTGGCCGGCTGCGACAGCGCCCAGGGCCTGCGCTTCGCCGAGCGGCTGCGCGAGGCCGTGGCCCGCGCCGAGATACCCGCGCCGTCCGCGCAGGGCGTGCGCATGACGGCCAGCCTGGGGGTGGCCGACTCCGCCACAGCCGGATTGTCGCTGGACGCGCTGATTTCGGCGGCGGACGCGGCAATGTACCAGGCCAAGCAGGCCGGGCGCAACCGCGTGGCGGCGGCGCCCGCGCCCGCCTTCTCTGCTTCGATGGCTTGCTGATCAGCGGTGCAGGCGGGCCGTGGGCGCGGGGTGGCGCCGCCCGCGCCACAGGTGGTAGCGCGAGCGCTGCAGCGCCAGCAGCTCCACCAGCCCCCAGGCCAGCGCGCAGCCCAGGGTGCCGCACAGCGCGGCCAGGCGCCAGGCCTCAGTCCTGCGAAGGGAGGGGCGCGGCGTCGTCATGGAACCATCCATCGGTGCGGGGCAGGTCGAAGCGCAGCCAGGCTTCGTCGAAGAGTTCATCCAGCAGCCGCTGCAGTCCGAGCAGTTTCCAGAGCATGGTGCGCCTTGTCGCAGGTAATGACCGGGCCGACCTTAGCGCCCGCATGTGACGGTTCGGTGTCACCGGGGTGAAATCCAACAGCGCCGCGCCCCGGGGCTACCGCCGCGCGTGCCCGGGGGATACGCTCGCCGTTTCGCCCACTCTCCGCACCCGCAACCACCGAAACCATGCTGTCCGAGCTGCAGGCACTGGAGAGGATCATCGAGCAGGGCGCGCCCCACCTGCAGGCGCGCGTGGTGCGGCAGGTGCAGGTGCCCGCCGGCCCCAGCCTGCCCATCCATGCCATCACCCTCGGCAACCCCGCGCCCGGGGTGCCCGCCGTGGGCTTCTTCGGCGGCGTGCACGGCCTGGAGCGCATCGGCACCGAGGTCGTGATGGCCTACCTGCAGAGCATGGTCACGCGGCTGCGCTGGGACGCCACGCTGCACCAGCAGCTGGAGCAGGTGCGCCTGGTCTTCATGCCCATCGTGAACCCGGGCGGCATGTGGTCGTCCACGCGCGCCAACCCGCGCGGGGTGGACCTCATGCGCAACGCGCCGGTGGACGCCGTGGACCGCGTGCCGCCCTGGGTGGGCGGGCAGCGCGTGAGCGCCGGGCTGCCCTGGTACCGGGGCCGCGCGGGCGAACCCATGGAGGAGGAAAGCCAGGCCCTCTGCGAGGTGGTGGAGGCCGAGCTGCTGCCCCGGGCCTTCAGCCTGGCGCTGGACTGCCACTCGGGCTTCGGCGTCAAGGACCGGCTGTGGTTCCCGTTCGCTCACACGCGCAAGCCCATCCCGCACCTGGCCGAGCTGCACGCGCTGCAGGAGATCTTCTTGCAGGCCCACAGCCACCACCCCTACGTCATCGAGCCGCAAAGCGCGCAGTACCTCGCGCACGGCGACCTGTGGGACCACCTGTACCTGCAGGCCTGCCGGCGCGTTCCCACGCACACCTTCCTGCCGCTGACGCTGGAGATGGGCTCCTGGCTGTGGATCAAGAAGAACCCGCGCCAGCTGTTCTCGCGCTGGGGCATTTTCAACCCGCTCATCGACCACCGGCAGCAGCGCGTGCTGCGGCGGCACATGGCGCTGTTCGACTTCCTGGCGCGCGCGGCGGGCAGCCATGCGCGCTGGGCGCCTGCGCCCGGGGAGCGCGCGCAGCGCCGGGCCGATGCGCTCTCCGCCTGGTACAGGTGATGGACGTGCCGGCGGTGCCCACCTGGATCTTCCTGCGCGGCCTCACGCGCGAATCGGCCCACTGGGGCAGCTTCGTCGCGGATTTCGCGCACGCCCTGCCGGGCGCGCGCTGCGTGGCGCTGGACCTGCCGGGCAACGGGCTGTTGCACGGCATGCCTTCGCCCGCCAGCGTGGCGGGCATGGTGGCGGCCTGCCGCGAGGCGCTGGCGCGCCAGGGCGTGGCGCCGCCGTTCCACCTGCTGGCCATGTCGCTGGGCGCCATGGTGGCAGCCGAATGGGCGCGTCAGGCGCCGGCGGACATCGCGGGCTGCGTGCTGGTCAACACCAGCCTGCGGCCGTTCAGCCCCTTCTACCGCCGCTTGCGACCGCGCAACTACGCGGCGCTGCTGGGGCTGGCGCTGCGCCGCGCCTCAGCGGAACAGGTGGAGCAGGCCGTGCTGCGCCTTACCAGCCGGCGGGCGGCCGAGCGCCAGCACGTGGTCCCGGCCTGGGCCGGCGTGCGCCGGGCGCGCCCGGTGTCCACGGCGAACGCCCTGCGCCAGCTCGCGGCGGCGGCCCGCTACCGGGCACCGGCGCAGGCGCCCGTGCCGCGCATCCTGCTGCTGGCGAGCCTAGGTGACGGGCTGGTGCACTGCGCATGTTCGCAGGCCATCGCGCAGGCGTGGGGCGTGCCCCTGGCGCTCCATCCCTGGGCGGGGCACGACCTGCCGCTGGACGACGGCCCGTGGGTCATCGAACAGGTGGCACGGTGGATGGCGGCGGGCGCGGCAGCTACTGCTTGAACACCACGGCTTCCAGCGCCATGGCGCGGATGGAAGCTGCCGCCGCGTCGGCCTGCGCGCGGGTGCCGTAGGGGCCCACGCGCACGCGGATGCGGCGGCCCTTGGCGCCGGAGAGTTCCTGCCGGAAGGCCGGCAGCCCCTCGTTGAGCAGGCGAGCCTGCGCCTTGCGCGCGTTGGCTTCCTCGGCGAAGAGGCCCACGTTGATGTAGTAGCCCGCGGCGGTGCCGACCGGGGTGGGCAGGGCGTCCGATGCAGCGGAGGCCGAAGGGGCGGGTTTGGATGCGCTGTTGGCCTTGGCGGCCGGCGCGGGGCGGCTGGCCGGGGCCGCGCGAGTGGTTGGCGGCTTGGCGACGGGCGGCGCGGGTGCTTCGGCGCGCACGGCCTGTGCAGGCGCCGGGGCTTCTGGAGGCTCGGTCGCGGAGGCCGCAGGCTCTGGTGCAGGTACTGCCGTCGCGGGCGGGGCCGCTTCGGGCTCCGAAGCCTTTGCCGCTGGCGGCGGCTCGGGGTCCGCCGGGGCGGATGCCGCAGCCGCGGCCGAGGCGGCTTCGGCCACCGTCACCGCGGGTTCGAGGGCCGTGCCCTGCAACCCCGCGCGCGGCAGCAGCAGGTAGGCCAGGGCCAGCGCCGCCGCGAGCACGAGGTTGATCAGCACCAGCCCCTGCAGCCGCTTGCGCGAGCCGGCCCGCTGGCCCAGCAGCGCGCAGGCCTCGGGCACCGTGCGCGAGGCCGCCAGCGCGCGGGCGATGCGCCGGCGGATGTCGGCATGCAGGATGGCGTCGCCGAAGAGCCCCGGCACCGCGAAGGCCAGCAGGGCCAGGGCGCCCAGCACGCCCCATTCCACGCCCACCGGCCATTGCAGGAGCTGGCGCCCCAGGCCGAAGGCCAGCAGTGCCAGCCCCTCGGCGGCGGCCACGTAGATCAGCGCGGCGGTCCACAGGTGGCGGAACACCATCCAGTTGAGCGTGCACAGGCTGGCCGCGCCGTTCCAGCCGGCGCTGGCGCGGCCCGTGGCGTCGAAGCGCGCGAAGAGGGCCAGGTAGCGGTCCTGGTTCACCGGCCCCAGCGCCGCGCGGTACAGCGCCGGCATGGTGCCGCCGGAGGATGCGTCCGGCGGCGTGGTGGGGAGGGGGGCGGTGTAGAGGTCCGTGGCGGCGGGCATGGTGCCCGATTCTGGCATGGGCCGAAGCATTTTGAAATACAAGCCCAATCGGCCTCCAGCGCTTATGTGGCAAGCGCTGGCAGCTATCAAAACTGAATTTTAGTGACCCATGGCGCAGTGCGCCACCCGCAGCCTATGAAACAGGCGGGGTCCAGGCCAGTGCACCCGTGGAACTGGCTTTGCCAAGCCACAGGGTGCGTCCCCCTCCCGAAGGAGAGGGGGAAGGCGCCGAAGGCGACTCAGGGGGTGTTTCGTCTCAGCAGCCGCAGCCCGTTGAACACCACGATCAGGCTCGCCCCCATGTCGGCGAACACCGCCATCCACATGGACGCATCGCCCAGCACGGCCAGCACCAGGAAGACGGCCTTGATGCCCAGCGCGAGCGCGATGTTCTGCAGCAGCACGCGCCGCGTGCGGCGCGACAGGCCGATCATTTCGGGAATGCGGCGCAGGTCGTCGTTCATGATGACCACGTCGGCCGCCTCCATGGCCGTGTCGGTGCCGGCCGCGCCCATGGCGATGCCGATGTGGGCGCGGGCCAGCGCGGGTGCGTCGTTGATGCCGTCGCCCGTCATCGCCGTGGGTCCGTAGCGGGCCTGCATCTGCTCGATGGCGGCCAGCTTGTCCTCGGGCAGCAGGTTGCCCCGGGCCTCGTCGATGCCGGCCTGCGCGGCGATTGTGCGGGCCGTGGAGGCGTTGTCCCCCGTGAGCATGACCGAGGCCACGCCCAGCGCGTGCAGCTGCGCGATGGCCTCGCGCGAGCTGGGCTTGATGGTGTCGGCCACGGCGAAGAGGGCGAGCACCTCGGTGCTGCTGGCCAGCAGCGTCACCGTGCGGCCCTGGTCCTCGTGTTCGGCCAGCGTGGCTTCCAGCGCGGGGCTGCACAGGCCGCGCTCCTCGATGAGGCGGTGGTTGCCCAGCACCAGCGCCTGGCCGCCCACGCGCGCCTGCACGCCCCGGCCCGCGAGGGCGGTGAAGCCGTCCACGCCGTCCGCGCCGGACTCCTCCAGCCCCCGGGCGATGGCCTGCGAGACGGGGTGGTCCGAATGCCCCGCCAGCGCCGCCGCCCAGCCCAGGACTTGGGATTCAGGCACGGCGGTGGAAAGCACTTCGTGCGCCACCAGCCGGGGCTTGCCCTCGGTGATGGTGCCGGTCTTGTCGAGCGCGATGGCGCGGAGCTTGTGCGCTTCTTCCAGATAGACCCCGCCCTTGATCAGGATGCCGCGCCGCGCCGCCGACGCCAGCCCGCTGACCACGGTGACGGGCGTGGCGATCACCAGCGCGCAGGGGCAGGCGATGACCAGCAGCACCAGCGCCTTGTACAGCGCCTCCATCCAGGTGAAGCCCAGCAGCGGCGGCGTGAGCACGGCCACCAGCACGGCGGCGATGAACACGGCCGGCGTGTAGATGGCGGCGAAGCGGTCCACGAACTGCTGCGTGGGCGCGCGCGAGCCCTGGGCCTGCTCCACGGCGTGGATGATGCGCGCCAGCGTGGTGTCGCTGGCGCCGGCGGTCACCGTCACCTCCAGCGTGCCGGTCTCGTTGATGGTGCCCGCGAAGACCGGGTCGCCCACGGCCTTGTCCACGGGAATGCTCTCGCCCGTGACGGGCGCCTGGTTGACCGCGCTGGCGCCGCCGGCCACGGTGCCGTCCAGCGGAATGCGCCCGCCGGGCTTCACGCGCACCACGGCGCCGATGGCCACCTGCGCGGCGGCCACGCTTTGCCAGCCGCCGCCGGGCTGGCGCACCTCGGCGGTGTCGGGCGCCAGGGCCAGCAGGCCCTGGATGGCGTTGCGCGCGCGGTCCACGGCGCGGGCCTCGATCAGCTCGGCGATGGCGTACAGCGCCATCACCATCGCGGCCTCGGGCCACTGGCCGATCAGGAAGGCGCCGGTCACCGCCACCGTCATCAGCGCATTGATGTTCAGCCGGCCCTGCCGCAGCGCCGCGAGGCCCTTGCGGTAGGTGGAAAAGCCTGCGAGCGCGATGGCGGCTGCCGCCACGGCCATGCCCAGGCCCTTGAACGGCAGCGTGTCGGGCGCGAAGAAGGCGATCACCTCCGCCGCCACGGCCAGGGCCAGCGCCAGGACCATGCGCCACAGCCCTTCGGATGCGGGCTGCGCGGCCGGCTGACCGGCGGCGACGGGCTGCGGGTCGAAGCCCGCCTTGCGGATGGCGTCCAGCGCCTGGGGGATGACCGCGTCGGGCGCGTCGATGGTCAGCGTGCGCGCGCCCAGCTGGAAGCCCAGGCCGCGCACGCCCGGCAGCGGGGCCAGGGCGCGGCGGATCTCGCTCTCCTCCGCCGCGCAGTCCATGGCCGCGATGCGGAAGGTGGCGCCGCCGGTGGGCAGGGCGGCAGCAGGCGCCGGGCGCGGCGTTTCGTTGTCGTGGGTGTGGTCGTGGTCGCAGCAGGATGGCATGGCGCGGAAAATCTCCTTGGTTCGCTCCATTGGAAACCTTGAAGCGACTTTAAAGTCAAGCGCCGCCGGCAGGGCAGTACGATGAACCATTCCCCCGACCCCCGTACCGCCCCATGAACATCGCCCACCTCCTGCGCCGCAGTGCGCACATCCACGCCCACCGGCCCGCCGTGCTGCGCGGCGCCGAATTTCACATGGACTACGCCACGCTGGGCGCGCGCACCGCCGCGCTGGCCGCCCACCTGCGCGCGCAGTGCGGCGTGCAGCCCGGCGACCGCGTGGCCATCTACGCGGCCAACTGCCCCGAGTACCTGGAGGCGCTGCACGCCATCCTGTGGGCGGGCGCCGTGTCCGTGCCCGTCAACTACAAGCTGCACGCCAAGGAACTGGCCTACGTGCTGGCCGACAGCGGCGCGCGCATGCTGCTGGTGTCACCAGCGCTGGCGGGCGCCGCGCAGGAGGCCGGCGCGCCGCCGCAGGGCACGCTGGTGCTGGGCTCCGATGCCTACAAGGCCGCCGTGCGCCATGCGCCACCGATCCCCGTGCAGGACCGCGCGCCGGAGGACGTGGCCTCGCTCTTCTACACCTCCGGCACCACGGGCCGCCCCAAGGGCGTGATGCAGACGCACCGCAACCTGCTGGCCATGACGGCCTGCTACTTCACCGACGTGGACGACGTGCTGCCCGGCGACGCCATGGTCTACGCTGCGCCCATGTCGCACGGCGCCGGCCTGTACAACTACGCCCAGGTGCTGCGCGGCGGGCGCCACGTGGTGCCCGCATCGGGCGGCTTCGAGCCCGCCGAGCTGGTGGAGCTGGCAGCGACCGTGGGCCAGCTCACCCTGTTCGCCGCGCCCACCATGGTCCACCGCCTGGTGGAGCACGTGCGCGCCACGGGCGCCGACACATCGGGCTTCAAGACCATCGTCTACGGCGGCGGCCCCATGTACGTGGACGACCTGCGCGCCGCCCTGGACACCATGGGCGACTGCTTCGCGCAGATCTACGGCCAGGGCGAAAGCCCCATGACCATCACCGCCCTGTCGCGCGCCCAACTGGCCGACCGCGGCCACCCACGCTGGGCCGAGCGCATGGCCTCGGTCGGCGTGGCCCAGTCGCTGGTGGAAGTACGTGTGGTCGATGCCCGGGGCCAGCCCGTGCCCATGGGCGAGACCGGCGAGGTCGTGGTGCGCGGCGACACGGTGATGCCCGGCTACTGGAACAACCCCGAGGCCACCGCGAAGACGCTGCAGGGCGGCTGGCTATACACGGGCGACATGGGGCAACTGGACGCGGACGGCTTCCTCACGCTCAAGGACCGGTCGAAGGACGTGATCATCTCCGGCGGTTCCAACATCTACCCGCGCGAAGTGGAAGAGGTGCTGCTGCTGCACCCCCAGGTGCGCGAGGCGGCCGTGATCGGCCAGCGCGACGCGGACTGGGGTGAGGTGGTGGTGGCCTTTCTCGTCGCGGGCGAGGGCGGGTCGGTGGCGGATGCGGAGCTGGATGCGCTGTGCCTGGACCACATCGCGCGGTTCAAGCGGCCGAAGGTTTATCGGTGGGTGGAGGGGCTACCGAAGAACAGCTATGGGAAGGTGCTCAAGACCGAATTGCGGGCACGGTGAATTCCTGTTTTGATAGCATATTGCGCTGGATGCATGGTCTCTTGCGGCAGATTTGGCTGGATTTTCTGCTGCGCGCTATGCGGGGATGTCAAACAGCAGGCATGTGGTCGTGCCGTGTGCAAGAAGCTGGCCTTCTTCGTCGGTGATCCGCCCTTCTGCGGTGCCGGCGCGGCGTCCGTTGCCGAGGACCTTGCCTTCCGCATGGATCAAACCGGTCTGGGCCGTGATGGGGCGAATGAAGGAGATCTTGAATTCGAGCGTGGTCGAGCCAACGCCCCGGTCCACGGTCGATTGGATCGCGAGTCCCATGCAACTGTCGAGCAGCGTGGCTGCAAGCCCTCCATGCACCGTGCCCCAAGGATTTAAGTGGTCCTCTCCCGGGATCGCGGCGATGACCACGCGCCCCTTCTCGGCCTGCACGATGTCATAGCCCAGCGTCCGGGCCATCGGGTTCAGGGGCAATGTGCCGTTCCCCAGGCCTTCCACGAACTGCAGGCCTGTCAAACCGCGCAGCCTGCCAGTGGCAATGGTTCCGTAGGTTTTCTGTGCGCCAGGGGTGTTCATCGTCCGGTCCTTGAAAAAGCAGGGACGTTAGCCATGCACCCGGTGGTCGTCTGGCCGTTCCCGGACATCTCCATCGGAAACGTGGGCATCGCTCCAGGGCTACCATGCTTCCTTTGCCTACGGGATCCTTGCCATGCCAACCCCCTTGAAAATCGACTTCGTCTCCGACATCTCCTGCCCCTGGTGCGCCATCGGCCTGCATGCGCTGGAGCAGGCGGCCGACCGGCTGAAGGGCGAGGTGGCGCTGGACCTGCATTTCCAGCCCTTCGAGCTGAACCCGCAGATGGTCCCCGAGGGGCAGGACATCAACGAGCACCTGCACGAGAAATACGGCGCCACGCCCGAGCAGAGCCAGGGCACGCGCGATGCCATTGCGCAGCGCGGGGCGGCGCTGGGCTTCACGTTCAACATGGACAAGCGCAGCCGCATCTACAACACCTTCGATGCGCACCGCCTGCTGCACTGGGCGGAGGAAAAGGGCTTGCAGCCGCAACTGAAGCACGCGTTGTTCAAGGCCTACTTCACTGACGGCCAGAGCCCTGGCGACCACGAGGTGTTGCTGCGCGTGGCGGGCGAGGTGGGGCTGGATGTGGAAGAGGCCCGCGCGGTGCTGGCGTCCGACCGCTACGCCGCCGAGGTGCGCGAGCGCGAGCGGTTCTACCAGCAGCACGGCATCCACTCGGTGCCCGCGATCATCGTGAACGACCGCCACCTGATCCAGGGCGGACAGCCGGTGGAGGTGTTCGAGCAGGCGCTGCGGCAGATTGCTACGGATTCAGGAGCTACCAGCGCTTGATGGGAAAGCGCTGGAAGCCTATTTGATCCTCAGCGCAGGGGTATCGGTGTGCCTCGATCCACCGGCACCGCCGTCACGGCGTTCTGCGGCGAGCCGTCGATGAGCTTGTCGGAATAGGTCAGATACACCAGCGTGTTGCGCGGCGCGTCCACCATGCGCACGATGCGCAGGCGCTTGAACAGGATGGACATGCGTTCGCTGAACACTTCCTCCTGCTTCTTGAGCGGCGCGGGAAAGCTGATGGGCCCCACCTGGCGGCAGGCGATGGAGGCTTCCGCCCGGTCCTCGGCCAAGCCCAGCGTGCCCTTGATGCCGCCGATGCGGGCGCGCGAGACATAGCAGGTCACGCCAACGACGGCAGGGTCGTCATACGCTTCCACGATGATGTCGTGGTCGCGGCCGATCCACTGGAAGGCCGTGTCCACGGTGCCGATCTTCTCGCCCGATGCGGCTTGCGCCGCGCCGGCGGCGAGGAGCATGAGGGAGGCTGCCAGCGCCTTCATGCGGCGGCTCCGGCCTCGGTGCAGCGCTGTGCCAGGTGGGCCAGGGCTTCCTCCACCTGGTCCACCAGCACCAGGCACAGGTCGCCAGGCTGCAGGCGCGCCAGGGCGGCGTCGATGGCGATGAACTCGCCCCGGATCTCGTCCACGTAGGTGGTGCGCGGCGCGCCGGCCAGGCCTTCGCGCAGCAGGGCCATCACCTCGCCGTCGGCGCGGCCGCGCTGGGCGGCGTCCTGGTACAGGATCACGTCGTCGAATGCGGCGCCCAGGATGACGGTCTGCTCGCGGATGTCCTCGTCGCGCCGGTCGCCCGCGCCGCTGATGACCACGCTGCGGCGCTTGCCCGGCAGCGCGTCCACGGCGCCCACCAGGGCGCGCATGGCGTCGGGGTTGTGGCCGTAGTCGGCGATGACGGTGGCGCCCCGGTAGTCCATGATGTTGAAGCGGCCCGGCGCGTTGTCGCTGTCGTTCACGAAGCCCGACAGGCCCCGGCGGATGGTCTGCCAGGGCAGATCGGCGCCCCAGGCCGCCGCCACGGCGGCCATGACGTTCTCGACCTGGAATCCGATCTTGCCGTTGCGCGTGATGGGCACGTCGCGCAGGTGGATGGTCTCGCGCCATGAGCCTTCCGACGCGACGATGCTGTCGCCGTCCACGTACACCGTGCGATGGCCCTGTGCGCGGTGCGTGGCCATCACGGGGTGGTGGCGGTCGGCGGCAAAGAAGATGATCTTGCCGGGGCAGGCCGGCGCCATGGCCGCCACGATGGGGTCGGCCGCGTTGAGCACGCCGTATCCCGTGGGCGCCACGTTCTGCACGATCACGCGCTTCAATACGGCCAGGTCTTCCACCGTGGTGATGTAGTTCAGCCCCAGGTGGTCGCCCGCGCCGATGTTGGTGACCACGGCCACCTGGCAGCGGTCGAAGCCCAGGCCCTCGCGCAGGATGCCGCCGCGCGCGGTCTCGAACACGGCCGCGTCCACCTCGGGGTGCAGCAGCACGTTGCGGGCGCTCTTGGGGCCGCTGCAGTCGCCGCTGTCGATCTGGCGGCCGTTCACGTATACGCCGTCGGTGTTGGTCATGCCCACGCGCAGGCCCTGCGCGGTGAACAGGTGCGCGATAAGGCGCGCGGTAGTCGTTTTGCCGTTGGTGCCGGTGACGGCCACGGTGGGAATGCGGCCGTCGTCGCCATGGGCGTACAGGCGGTCCACCATGGCCTGGCCCACGTTGCGCGGCTTGCCGTAGCTGGGCGCCAGGTGCATGCGCAGGCCGGGGGCGGCGTTCACTTCCACGAAGCCGCCGCCTTGTTCCTCCAGCGGGCGCAGCACGGTCTCGGCCACCATGTCCACGCCGCAGATGTGCAGGCCCACCATCTGCGCGGCGGCCACGGCGCGGGCGGCCACTTCGGGGTGCACGTCGTCGGTCACGTCGGTGGCGGTGCCGCCGGTGGACAGGTTGGCGTTGTTGCGCAGGATGACGCGCTGGCCCTTGTCGGGCACGGAATCGGGCGTCCGGTTCTGCAGCGCGAGGCGGGCGACGGCGATGTCGTCCAGACGGATCTTGGTGAGCGACGTGGCGTGACCCTCGCCCCGGCGCGGGTCCTGGTTGACGATGTCCACCAGCTCGCGCACGGTGCGCTGGCCGTCGCCCAGCACCTGGGGCGGCTCGCGGCGCGCGGCGGCCACCAATTGGTCGCCCACCACCAGCAGGCGGAAGTCGTGGCCGGGCAGGAAGCGCTCGACCATCACGGTGCCGTATTCTGACGCGGTGCGGAAGGCTTCTTCGAGCTGCGCGCGGTCGGTGATGTTGACGGTGACGCCCTTGCCCTGGTTGCCGTCCTGGGGCTTCACGACCACGGGTAAACCGACCTTCTGGGCCACCGCCCAGGCCTCTTCCAGCGTATCGACGGGCTTGCCCAGCGGCACGGGCACGCCGGCGGCGTGCAGCAGGCGCTTGGTGAGGTCCTTGTCCTGGCCGATGGACTCAGCCACGGCGCTGGTGGAGTCGATCTCCGCCGCCTGGATGCGCCGCTGCTTGGACCCCCAGCCGAACTGCACCAGGCTGCCGCGCGTGAGGCGCCGGTACGGTATGCCGCGCGCCACGGCGGCCTCGACGATGGCGCCGGTGCTGGGGCCCAGGCGCTCGTCCTCGTCCAGCTCGCGCAGCTCGGCGATCACGGCGTCGGCATCGAAATCGCCCTGGCCCAGCGCCGCTTGGATAAGCCGCTGCGCCTGCTCGAACGCCTGGCGGCCCACGGCCTCTTCGCTGTATTCGACAACCACCTGGTACACCCCGGCATCGGTGGTGGCCGTGGTGCGCGCGAAGGTCACGGGGCAGCCGGCCTGGGCCTGCAGGGCCAGCGCGGCGATCTGCAGCACGTGGGCCAGCGAGATGTCGGCGTCGCCCCCTTCGGGGTGCAGCACGCCGATGGCGGGGAAGAGGGCGCGCAGGCGCGCCTCGAACCCGTCCATCCGGCGGATGGCGCGCTCGCTGTCGTCGCAGGCCACGATGGCTTCGATGGCCATGTGGCGGCTCCAGAGGTTGGGGCCGCGCAGGGCCCGGGTGCGGGATACATCCATGGGGATCTCGTCTCTGTGGGGTTCGGTCGGAGGTTCGCTGTGTTTACGAAGGCAGGCCCAGGGGGGCGGGCAGGTCGGGTTCGAAGGTCTTGATGCCGGCGCCGATCAGGTCGGGCGCGATGTCCAGCGCCCAGGCCGCGCCCACGGCGGCCAGCAGGGCGTCGGTGTCGGGCGCCACGGCGTTGCGGCCGAAGGTGAGGTCGGTCAGCAGCCCCAGCGCGTGCTCGGCGCTGCCCGTGGCGAGCACCACGCGGCCGTTCTTCACGACCACGGCGCGGCCGTTGTCCCTGGCACGGTGCTCCACGATGGCGGGCAGCGCGGCGTCCTGCGCGTACAGCACCACCGCGCCGTCCGACAGCGGCGCGAGGTCGGCCACCTGGGCGATGGCGGCGTTGAGCACGGCGGCGCCTTCGGGCAGCACCACGTCCACCTGGGTGCGCAGCACCTTGGTCATCTGGTCCTGCTCGTGCACGTCGAATTCGGCCAGGGTTTCCACGCCGTCCATGTCGGTCACCACGCCCACCTGGCAGCGGTCGTAGGCCAGGCCGTCGCGCAGGATGGTGCGGGCGTCGCTTTCGATCACGGCGGCCTGCACGGTCTGGTTCATGAGCAGTCGGTGGGCGGCTTCCCAGTGGGCGCAGTCGGTGGATTCGACCTGGCGGCGGTCCAGGAACAGGCCTTCGCGGCAGGCCAGGCCCGTGTGGTGCCCGCCCAGGTGCAGCAGCCAGGCCACCAGGCGCGCGATGGTCGACGTGCTGCGCGTGCCGGCCACGCCCACCACGGGGATGCGGCCGGCCTGGCCGTCGTCGTTTCCGTCCGAGGGGAACAGGTGCTCGGCAATGGCCTGGCCCACGGGGCGCGGCGCGCCCACGGCGGGCTTGAGGTGCATGAGCAGGCCGGGGCCCGCGTTCACCTCGACGATGGCGCCGCCCTGCGCATGCAGGGGCTTGGAAATGTCCTGTGCCACCAGGTCGATGCCGGCGATGTCCAGGCCCACCACCTTGGCGGCGAGCTGGGCGATGTAGGCCACCTCGGGGTGCACGTCGTCCGTGCAGTCCACGGCCACGTTGCCGTTGCGCTGTACCACGATGACGCGGCCGGCGGCGGGCACGGAGTCGGCACCCAGTTCCTGGCGCTGCAGCTCGAGCTGCACCTTGGTGTCGGTGGCCAGGTCGATGATCTCCAGCGGGTACTCTTCCTCGTAGCCGCGGCGCGGGTCGGAGTTGAGCTGGCTGTCGATGAGTTCCTTGACGGTGTTGCGGCCGTTGCCGGTGATGCTGACCACCTCGCCGCGCGCGGCGGCCACTACCTTGCCGCCGACGACCAGCAGGCGGTGCTCGTCGCCGGGGATGAAGCGCTCCACCATCACGTCGCTGCCCTCGGGGTAGGCCACGTGGTAGGCGGCCACGATGTCTTCCTTCTTGCGCAGGTCCAGCGTCACGCCCCGGCCGTGGTTCCCGTCGCTGGGCTTGACGACCACGGGCAGGCCGATGTCCTCGGCGGCTTCCCAGGCTTCCTCGGGGCTGTGGACGATCTGGCCTTCGGGAATGGGCACGCCGCAGGACTTGAGCAGGCTCTTGGTCAGGTCCTTGTCGCTGGCGATGCCTTCGGCGATGGCGCTGGTGAATTCCGTCTCGGCCGTCCAGATGCGGCGCTGGCTGGCGCCGTAGCCCAACTGCACCAGGTTGCCGTCGTTCAGACGGATGTGCGGGATGCCCCGGTCGGTGGCGGCCGTGACGATGCAGGCGGTGCTGGGGCCGAGGTACTGGTCGTCCACCTCGGTGCGCACACGGGCCACGGCGGCAGCCACGTCGAAGGGCTCGTCGTTGATGGCCGCCATGATGAGCGCGTGGCCCTGGGCCAGCGCCACGCGGGCGACCTGCTCGTCGCGCGCGCGGAACACCATGCGGTACACGCCGCGCTGGCTGGTACTGCGCGTCTGGCCGAAGCCCGTGGGCATGCCGGCCAGGTTCAGCAGCTCGATCACGATGTGCTCCAGCACGTGGCCGCACCAAGTGCCTTCCTCCAGGCGCTGCAGGAAGCCGCCGCGCTCGCCCACGCCGCAGTGGTGCTCGATCAGCGCCGGCAGCCAGGCCGTGAGCCGGCCGTTGAAGCCGGGAAGGGTGTTGGACGGGTAGTCCTCCAGCTCGCCCAGGTCCAGCCAGACTTCCAGGACCGGCCGGTAGGTCCAGATATTGGGACCGCGCAGGTAGTTGATGCGCAGCAGTTGAATGTCGTTGAGTTTCGCCATGGGTTGCAGCGGAGGGGGAAAGAGGAGTGGCGGTGATTGTGCGCCAGCGCAGGCCGGGCGCGGCGGTGTCAGCCAAACGGCGGGGGCGGGCGTTGTGCAGGGGCACCGGCGCGGCATCGGGGAGAATTCGCGGTTCCGCAAGACTGGTCGCCGCAGGCTGCCGAAGGCGGGAATACCAAGCAAAAATGCAACATCACCATTCTGTGGACGCCTCGGGTGTCTTTTCCGGCCCCGTGGGGGCCGATCTGCGGGCCATGCTCGCACCCCAAGAGAACGTACTGGCCGCGCTGCAGGTTGACCTGAGCGCCGCGCTGCGTTTCGCCGTGGGCTGGGTGGTGGTGACTTCCGAGCGCCTGCTGGCCCTTGACCCCGATACCACCCCCGGCACCACGCAGTGGCGCGGCTGGCCGCTGGGCGAAGGCCTGGCCCTGCGCCTGCACGACCATGGCGGCGTGGGCTCGCTGGAACTGCACGGCCCTGCTGCCCGCCTGGCCCTGTGGCGCTTCACCCTGGCGCACCACGCCCAGGCGCTGCGCCTGGCGCAGCGCTTCGAACAGCAGAGCGCCCGGGGCGAGGGCGCGGCCGAGGACGAGGCGGACGAGCCCGCCTGCCCCACCTGCCACGCCCCCCTGCCGCCCGACACCGACGAATGCCCCGCCTGCGCCCGCGCCCAGCCACCGCAGACCTCCACCTGGGTGCTACTGCGCCTGTGGCGCTTCGCCCGGCCCTACCGCAAGCAGCTGGCGGCCGGCTTCGCGCTCACGCTGGCGTCCACGGCCGCCACGCTGGTGCCGCCGTACCTGACCATCCCGCTGATGGACGACATCCTGATCCCGTTCCAGAACGGAAAGCAGATCGACCCCCAGCTCGTGCTGCTGTACCTGGGCGGGCTGCTGCTGTCGGCGCTGCTGGCCTGGGGCCTGTCCTGGGCGCGCACCTACATCCTGGCGCTGGTGTCCGAGCGCATCGGCGCCGACCTGCGCACCACCACCTACGAGCATTTGCTGAAACTCTCGCTGGACTACTTCGGCGGCAAGCGCACGGGCGACCTGATGGCGCGCATCGGTTCGGAGACGGACCGCATCAACGTCTTCCTGTCGCTGCACGCGCTGGACTTCGTGACCGACGTGCTCATGATCGTCATGACGGCGGCCATCCTCTTCAGCATCAACCCCTGGCTGGCCCTGGTCACGCTGGTGCCGCTGCCCTTCATCGGCTGGATGATCCACACCGTGCGCGACCGCCTGCGCACCGGCTTCGAGAAGATCGACCGCGTGTGGAGCGAGGTCACCAACGTGCTGGCCGACACCATCCCCGGCATCCGCGTGGTCAAGGCCTTCGCCCAGGAAAAGCGCGAGGCCCAGCGCTTCCGCGACGCGAACCAGCACAACCTGGAGGTGAACGACCGGCTCAACAAGACCTGGAGCCTGTTCACCCCCACCGTCTCGCTGCTCACCGAGGTGGGCCTGCTCGTGGTCTGGGCCTTCGGCATCTGGCTGGTGTCGCAAAGCCAGATCACGGTGGGCGTGCTGGCGGCCTTCATCGCCTACATCGGGCGCTTCTACACGCGGCTCGACTCCATGAGCCGCATCGTCTCCGTCACGCAGAAGGCGGCGGCGGGCGCCAAGCGCATCTTCGACATCCTGGACCACGTGAGCAACGTGCCCGACCCCGCCCAGCCCGTCAAGGTGGACAAGGTGCAGGGCGCCATCGCCATGCAGGGCGTGGGCTTCCGCTACGGCAGCCGGGCCGTCATCAAGAACCTGTCGCTCGACATCCGCCCCGGCGAGATGATCGGGCTGGTGGGCCACAGCGGCTCGGGCAAGAGCACGCTGGTCAACCTCATCAGCCGTTTCTACGACGTGAGCGACGGCTCCATCCAGGTGGACGGCGTGGACATCCGCCGGTTCGCCGTGGCCGACTACCGGCGGCACATCGGCCTGGTGCTGCAAGAGCCGTTTTTGTTCTTCGGCACCATCGCCGAGAACATCGCCTACGGCAAGCCCGAGGCCACGCGCGAGGAGATCGTGGCCGCCGCCCGCGCCGCGCATGCGCACGAATTCATCCTGCGCCTGCCGCACGGCTACGACTCGCTGGTGGGCGAGCGCGGCCAGGGCCTGTCGGGCGGGGAGCGCCAGCGCATCTCCATCGCCCGCGCGCTGCTCATCGACCCGCGCATCCTGATCCTGGACGAGGCCACCTCCGCCGTCGATACCGAGACCGAGAAGGAAATCCAGAAGGCGCTGGACAATCTGGTGCAAGGCCGCACCACCATCGCCATCGCCCACCGCCTGTCCACATTGCGAAAAGCCGACCGCCTGGTCGTCATGGACCGGGGCGAGGTGGTGGAAGTGGGCCCGCACGACGAACTCATGGAAAAGCAGGGCGCCTACTGGCGCCTGTACGAAGCTCAGGCCCGCCGCGCCGAGGAGGACGCCCAGGCCGCGGGTGTGATCATCGACAGCGGACTGCTGCATTCCGCCCACCCTGCCGGAAACCCCTGATGACCACCGAACCCCTGACCCCCGCCGCCTTCCAGCTCGTGCGCAACCCGCACGGCCGGCTGGTGCTCACACTGCCCGACGGCACGGCGCACGAAGGCGTCACGCCGGTGCGCGCCTTTCCCATCGCCGCGCCGGGCGAAGGCCTCTCGCTGGTCGGCACCGACGGCCACGAGCTGCTGTGGATCGACCGGCTCGACCAGGTGGCGGTGCCGGCCCGGCAGCTCATCGACGAGGAGCTGGCGGCACGGGAGTTTGTGCCCACTATCGAAAAAATCAACGCAGTTTCGAGTTTTTCCACGCCCAGCACCTGGAGCGTGGAGACCGACCGCGGCCCGGCCAGCCTGGTGCTCAAGGCCGAGGAGGACATCCGCCGCCTGGGCGGGCGCACGCGCCTCTTGATCGCGGGCGGCGACGGCATGCAGTTCCGCGTGCCGGACACCACGGTGCTTGACCGGCACTCGCGGCGGTTGCTGGAACGGTTTCTTTAGGCATTCCTCTTGCATGCCCCTGCCGCAGCCTGCGGCAGGGGCATTTTTATGGGGGAAAACCCTGAATTTTGGGCAATCGGTCAAAAAGGCCTAAATTTCCCCTTCTTTTTGCCGTTAAGGAGTACGAAGAGGTGCGTAAAGCCCTCAGACCTTCCATCAACCTCTGGGGCCACTGCCATGCAAATGCCACCTGTCGATCGATCGCCGAGTTGGCGTCCTCAGGGCGCTGATTTGTATTCCACTGGCGCTTCCGGCGCACCTCCGGTGCGTCCCATCAACCCGCCGAACCCCGTCGAGTCCATGGACCGGCTGGGCGAGGGCGCCATCGTGAAGGAGCCCGACAAGCCCTCCGCGCCCGATGCGCCCAACCGCGACTGGACGGAAGTCAAGAAGAAGGAAACGGTGGAAGAGCCCGAGGAGCCGCCGAAGGAGCCCATCTACAAGCAGCTGCTGGAGTTCATCCAGTCCATGTGGCGCGCCAGCGGCAGCGCCATCGAGGCGGCCCAGGAAGTGAACAAGATGACCTTGCAGGAGCGCATGGCGCAGCAGGCCAAGAACGAGCCGCTCACCTATTCGGACCCCAAGGTCAAGCGCACGGGCGGCTTGTAGGGATTACTCCTAAAACAATAGCTGCTAGCGCTTGCTGGATAAGCGCCAGAGGCCGATTTCACTCATATTTTCAGGGCTGGGACGATGCGGGCGCTGCCGCCGCCTGCGCCGCCCGGTGGCGGTCCCGCTCCGCGCGGTACTTCGCGGCGAAGGCCCGCACCTCCTCGTACGACACGAAGCCGTCCTTGTCCGTGTCCGCGTCGTCGAACGCGGCGGCCAGGCGGGGAAACAGCTGCACTTCTTTGCGGCTCAGCTTGCCGTCGCCGTTGAAGTCCAGCATCTTGAACTCGCGCTGTGCCTTGATCTCGCCCTTGGTCAGCGCCGCCTGGGATTCCGGCGCGGCGGGTGCCTGGGCCAGCGCTGCGGTGCAGGCCCAGCAGGCGGCGGCCAGGGCCATGGTGATTTTCTTCATCGGTGGAAGACTCGCCGCGCAGGCCGTCAGTTCCCGGCCGGCCGTGCGGCGGCGGGGTTGGAGATGCCGCTGTTGACGTGCCCGGCCGGCACGTGGCGCGCGGCCGAGGTCACGTGGCCCGTCTGGTCGTCGAAGAAGAAGTCGGGCTCGAATTCGCGCAGGAACGGCCCCTTCTCCAGCCCGCCGAGAAACATGGCTTCATCGACCGCAATGTCCCAGCTCATCAGCGTCTGGATGGCGCGCTCGTGCGCGGGCGCACTGCGCGCCGTGACCAGCGCGGTGCGGATGCGCATGCCGGCCGCGCCGGCATGCTGCAGGCGGTGGAGGGCGGCCAGCAGGGGCTTGAAAGGGCCGTCGGGCAGGGGCTGGGTGGCCTTGTCGATTTCGTGCCGCTGGAAGGCCGCCAAGCCCTCGGCCTGGTAGACGCGCTCGGCCTCGTCGGAGAACAGTACGGCGTCGCCGTCGAAGGCGATGCGCAGCTCGCCGGGGTGGGCGTCGCTGGCCTGGGCGGAATCGATGAACACGTGCGCGGCCGGGTAGCCCAGGCGCAGCGCCTGCGTGACGTCTTCCACGTTGGCGGACAGGAACAGGTGTGCGCCCAGGGGGCGCAGATAGGCGAACGGCGCGCGCCCCTGGGTGAACACGCCGCGTTCGAGGGGCACCTGGGCCGCCCGCGTGGAGCGGAAGACGCGCATGCCGCTGACCGGGTCGTTGCGCGAGAGCATGACCACCTCCACGCGCTGCAGGCCCGGCTCGTTGAAGGCCAGCAGCTTCTTGACCAGCGAGAACGCCACGCCGGGCCGCGCCGGCGTGTCCAGGCGCTCCAGCTGCAGCCGCATGTAGGCCTTGGGGTCGCGTGGGTCGAACAGGCGGTTTTCTTCCTCGAAGTCGAACAGCGCGCGCGAGGAGATCGCCACCACCAACTTGTCGTCCAGGGTCACGGCCATAGGTTTACTTCACGAACTGGTTGAGCTGGATGATGGGCAGCAGCACCGCCAGCACGATCAGCATGACGATCAGACCCATGCCCACGATGAGCAGCGGCTCCAGGATGGTGGCCAGCTGCAGGGCCCGGCGCTGCACCTCGGCTGAGAGCTGGCGCGCGGCGCGCTGCAGCATCACGGGCAGCTGGCCCGTCTGCTCGCCCAGGCGGGCGAACATGGGCAGCAGGCCCGGAAAGCGCTTCTTCTGCGCCAGGGCCGAGGCCAGCGGTGCGCCTTCGCGCACCAGCACCAACGCATCCAGCGCGTCGGCGCGCAGGGCGCGGTTGCCCAGGGTCTCGGCGGCGGCCTGCAGCGCCTTCAGGATGGGCACGCCCGCACCCGCCAGCATGGCCAGCGTGCCCGCGAAGCGCGCCGCGTTGTAGCCGCGCGCGAGCTTGCCCACCAGCGGCAGGTTGAGCCAGGCAGCGTCGAAATTCTGGCGGAAATGGTCCAAAGTCAAAGCCCAGCGTACGCCGGCAGCTATCAGAATGAATGCGAGCAGCATCGCCCAGCCGTAGCTGCGCACGAAGCCGCTGATGCCCAGCATGGCCACGGTGAGGAAGGGCAGCGCGCGCTTGGTGCCCGCGAACACGCTGGCCACCTGCGGCACCACGTAGCCCACGAGGAACAGCACGATGACGATGGCCACCAGGGTCACGATGGCGGGGTAGAGCGCCGCGCCCACCAGCTTGGCCTTGAGCGCCTGGCGCTCCTCCAGGTCGTCGGCCAGGCGCTCCAGCACCAGGCCCAGGTTGCCGCTGTGCTCGCCCGCGCCGATCACGGCGCAGTAGATGTCCGAGAACTCGCGCGGGTGCTGTGACAGCGCCCGGGCGAAGGTGGCGCCGGCGTTCACCTCGGCGCGCAGCGCGGCCACCAGGTGGCGCTGGCGCTCGTCGTCGGCCTCTTCCGACAGGGCGGTGAGCGCGCGCTCCAGCGGCAGGCCGGAGGTCACCAGTCCGGCGATCTGCCGCGTCCATATGGCCAGCCCCGTGGCGCTGAACACGGGGCGGGTGAACAGGCGCTGGCCCAGGCCGGGCGTGCCGCCGTGCGCTGCCTGGCTGGCCTGCACGATGTCCACCGCCAGCGGCACCAGGGCCTGGGCCCGCAGCAGGCTGCGCGCGGCCTTGGCGGTGTCGGCCTCCAGGAGGCCCTTGCGGGTCTGGCCCTGGGCGTCCAGGGCTTCGAAGGAAAAGGCGGGCATGCGGCAGGGGCTCGTTCGGTTCAGCCCGTGATGGTAGCCGCTGGCGCGGCGGGCCTCCCGGTATCAGCCCAGGGTCGCCTGCGCCGCCGCTGCGATGTCCAGCGAGCGCAGGCGCAGCGCGGGGTCGTACACATCGCTCACCAGCATGAATTCATCCGCACCGGTGGCCTCGGCCAGTTGCGCCAGCCCGTCGCGCACGGTCTCCGGCCCGCCGATGACGGCGGCCGAGAGGAATTCGCCGATGGCCGCGCGCTCCTGCGGCTGCAGGCGGGCGGCGAAGTTCTCCACGGGCGGCAGCAGGCGGCGGCGGTCGCCCGTCAGGATGCCCAGCACGCGCTGGTAGGTGCTGCTGGCCAGGTACTCGGCTTCCTCGTCGGTAGGCGCGGCGATCAGCGGCACGCCGACCACCACGTAGGGCCTGGGCCATGCGGCCGAGGGGCGGTAGAGGCTGCGGTACAGGGCCAGGGCCTGGTGCAGCAGGCGCGGCGCGAAGTGCGAGGCGAACGCGTAGGGCAGGCCGCGCTCGGCTGCGAGCTGGGCCGAGAACAGGCTGGAGCCCAGCAGCCAGATCGGCACGTTGGTGCCCGCACCCGGCATGGCGATGAGGCGCTGGCCGGGCTCGGCCGGGGCCAGCAGGCGCTGCAGCTCGGCCACGTCCTGCGGGAAGTCGTCAGCCGTCTCCACGCGGCTGCGGCGCAGCGCGCGCATGGTGGCCGGGTCGGTGCCGGGCGCGCGGCCCAGGCCCAGGTCGATGCGGCCGGGGTACAGCTCGGCCAGCGTGCCGAAGGCCTCGGCCACCACCAGCGGCGCGTGGTTGGGCAGCATCACGCCGCCCGAGCCCACGCGGATGCGCGAGGTGCCGCCCGCGATGTGGCCCACGAGCACGGCCGTGGCCGAGCTGGCGATGCCGGCCATGTTGTGGTGCTCGGCCAGCCAGTAGCGGGCAAAGCCCAGCTGTTCGGCGTGGCGGGCGGTGGAGAGGGCGATCTGCAGGGCGTCGGCCACGGTGCCGCCTTCGCGGACGGCCACCAGGTCCAGCATGGACAGGGCGGGGCGGTGGGGGGTGTTGGAAGTCATCGGGGCATTGTCCGGCGCCCGCCGCATTCGTGCAGGCGCCGCGGCAGAGCCGGCGGGGCAAAAAGGGTTGCCTGGGCCGCATATCACCAACTGGTGATTTTTTGGTAGCCAAAACCGCAGGGCGACCACAGAATGTTTCAAGGCTTTTCCATTGGCCGCCAGGGGACGACGCATGGGTTTCTTCAGCCGCTTATTCAAGATCCGGGAGCAGGACCCTGCCAGCCCCGACACCACCTGGGCCGTGGAGGACAACGGCAGCGAACTGGTGCTGGACGCCGAGTACGCGGCCACGCTGATGACGGAGATCGACATCGACGCCGCCATCGCCAGCCACGAGGGCTGGCGGCTGCAGCTGCAGGACATGGTCAACGGCCGTTCGCAGGAGGTCATGCGGCCCGAGCGCATCTGCCAGGACGACCGCTGCGACCTGGGCCGCTGGCTGTACGGCACGGGCCGCGTGCGGCTGGGGCACTACCCGGCCTTCGGCATGCTGGTGGCGCGGCACAAGTACTTCCACCAGCAGGCGGCCGACGTGGTCACGCTGTTCCAGGCAGGCCAGCAGCAGAAGGCCGTGCAACTGCTCAACAGCAGCTGCCGCCATGCGTCCAACCAGGTGCTGCTGCTGCTCAAGGAGCTCAAGCGCGGGCTGGGGCGCTGAGCTTCGTTTTTGATAGCTGCCAGCGCTTTCCAGGCAAGCGCTGGAGCCGGTTTTGGCCTGAAACCCTCAGGCGGCCGCACGAGCCTACACAGCTCTTACATCTGCAGACATGCGCCACCCCTGGAAAGCGGGGTGTGCGTGGCTATATTCCGGCGCCATCCATTCAACCAACCAAAGAGAGAGGGAACCCCGATGGACCGCCGTAAATTGCTGACGCTTGTGACCCTGGCCTCCGGCGTGAGCGCCGTCTCGCCCGTGTGGGCGCAGTTCGACCTGGGCAAGATGCTCGACGCGGGCAAGGACCTGGCCAAGTCCGAGAGCCTGTCGGACGAGGAGCTCAAGAGCACGTTCGACCAGATGTCCGCCGAGATGGACCGCCAGAACAAGGTCGCGCCGGCGGGCAACCCCTACGCCGGCCGCCTGACCAAGCTCACCTCCGGGCTGGGCAGCTACGACGGGCTCAAGATGAACTTCAAGGTCTACCTCACGCCCGAGGTCAACGCCTTCGCCATGGCCAACGGCACCATCCGCGTGTACTCGGGCCTCATGGACAAGTTCACCGACGACGAGGTGCGCTACGTGATCGGCCATGAGATCGGCCACGTCAAGAAGGGCCACACCAAGGCCCGCATCCAGACCGCCCTGCGCACCAGCGCGCTGCGCAACGCCGTGGCGTCGAGCAACGGCAAGGCCGGCGCCATTGCCAGCTCGCAGCTAGGCGACCTGTTCGAGAAGGTGGTGCGCGCCCAGCACTCGCAGGGCAACGAGCGCGAGGCCGACGACTACGCGATGCAGTTCATGAAGGCCAAGCGCTACGACAGCAAGGCCTGCGTGACGGCGCTGGAGAAGCTGGCGGCGATGTCGGGCGGCGGCTCGGCCAGCTGGCTGTCCACGCACCCCTCGCCGGCGGAGCGCGCGCAGCGCATGAAGACGCAGCTGGCCTGATTCTTCAGTAGCTGCGCCCGCCCTTGTACATGGCGTGCTGGCGCCGGTTCAGCGGCGCCACCTGGGCCATCCGGCCCATGGCCGCGCCCGCATGGGCGTGGGTGATGGCCAGGCCCAGGCCGTCGGCCGCGTCGGTGCCGGGCAGGCCGGGCAGCTGCAGCAGGCGGCGCACCATCTCCTGCACCTGGCTTTTGGCCGCGCGGCCGTGGCCGACCACGGCCTTCTTCATCTGCAGCGCGGTGTACTCGGCCACGGGCAGGTTGCTGGCCACCAGCGCGGTGATGGCCGCGCCGCGCGCCTGGCCCAGCAGCAGGGTGGACTGCGGGTTGACGTTGACGAACACGATCTCGACCGAGGCCACGTCGGGCTCGTAGCGCGCCGCCACCTCGGTGATGCCGTCGAACAGGATCTTGAGCCGCCCGGGCAGGTCGCCCAGCGCCAGCGAGGTGGTGCGGATGGTGCCGCTGGCCACATAGCTCAGGTGGTGGCCGTCCACGTCCACCACGCCGAAGCCGGTGGTCTGCAGGCCGGGGTCGATGCCGAGGATGCGCATGTGCTCTTGGATTGATAGCTGCTGGCGCTTGATAGATAAGCGCTAGAGGCCGATTGGGCTCATAAACCGAAATACCACCGCACCGAGTGGAAGAACACCGGCGCCGCGAAGCACAGCGCGTCCACGCGGTCCAGCAGGCCGCCCGCGCCGGTGACGGACATGCCCTGCATGCCCCAGCTGGTGATGCCCCGGTCGCGCTTGAGCGCCTTCATCACCAGGTGCCCCAGGCTGCCCGCCACGCAGGCCAGCAGCGCCATGCCCAGCGCCTGGCCGGGCTTGAAGGGCGTGATGAAGGTGAGCAGCCCGCCCACCAGCCCGCCCACGGCCACGCCGGCCAGCCAGCTCACCCACTGGAAGCTCTGGCTCACCTGCGGCGCCACGGGCTTGTGCGGAAAGCGCCGGCCCAGCAGGTGCTGCACGACCATGCAGGTCTGCACCACGAAGACCAGGAAGAACACCAAAAACGCGCCCTTGTCGCGGTAGCCCGGGAAGTCCAGCAGCAGCAGCGCGGGCACGTGGCTCATACCGTAGACGCAGACCATGATGCCCCACTGCAGCTTGGCGTTGCGCTCCAGGAAGCGCTGCGGGTCGTTGGCCAGCGCGCTCACCACGGGCAGGGCCAGGAACACGTAGACCGGGATGAACACCGTGAACAGGTCGAAGTGCCGCGTGCCGACCAGAGTGAACTGCAGCGGCAGCACCACGAAGAAGGCCAGCACCAGGCTGCGGTGGTCGCCGCGCCGCGTGGGCGAGAGCGTGATGAACTCGCGCAGCGCGAAGAAGCCCACGATGGCGAACAGCACCGTGGCCACCGTGTCGCCCAGCACCCAGCCCACCCAGAACACCGTGGCCATCATCCACGAGGTCTTGAGCAGGCCCCAGAAGCGCCGCGCCTCGAGGATGCGGGCCTCGGCGTCGGGGTCGTCGCTGGCCTGCGCGCGCAGGTTGTGCACGAAGGACCAGGTGGTGACGATGGACAGGATGCCGAACACCACCAGGAAAAGGGCGCCGATCTGCTGGGTGGCCGTGAGGCTGCGCAGGAAGTTGTTCATGATCAGACTTCCCTCAGCGCAATCACGGCGCGGCGCGCGCGGTCCAGGAAGGGGCGGCGCTCCTCGCCGGGTTCGAGCGCGATGGGCGCGCCGAAGGTCACCGAGCACAGGATGGGCACGGGCACGACCTCGCCCTTGGGCATCACGCGCTGCACGTTGTTGATCCATGCGGGCACCAGCACCACCTGCGGGAACATCTGCGCGAGCTTGTACAGGCCGGACTTGAAGGGCTGCGGCTCGTCGCCATGGCCGCGCGTGCCCTCGGGAAAGATCACGATGGAGTCGCCGCTTTCCAGCGCGCGCACCAGCGGGGCCAGCGGGTCGGACTCGGGCAGGGCGGCGCGCAGCTCCTCGGGGCGGGGCGGGCGCGGCGGGGTGTCGGGGGACGGGTCGGGTCCGCCGGCCATCGCGGTGTCGGCCTCGGCGGCGGCCTGGGCCAGGGCGCCGAGCACGCCCACGGGTTCGGCCGCCGCCGGGCGGGCGGGCGCGGCCTGGCGGTCCACGTAGACGGCGTTGAATACCGCCGTGGTGATCCATTGGCGGAACGGCGTCTTGGTCCAGTAGTCCTTGGCCGCGATGGGGCGGGTGATGGAGCGCAGCTCCTCGGGCAGCGCCGCCCAGATCAGCACCATGTCGGCATGGCTCTGGTGGTTGGCGAAATAGATGCGCTGCTCGGCCTTGGGCGGGCAGCCGTACCAGCGGGCCTGGGAGCCGGTGAGGAACCGCACGATCCCCAGCAGGAGAAGACTCATCAACTTGGCAAGCATGGGGCGGGATGATACGGGGCTGCGTTACGGCAGCTCCGCGCTGCCCATGCGCGCAAGGATCGTGCGCGTGCGCCCCGCCAGGTAGGCCGACCCCGGCGTCTTCTCGAAGCGCTTGGGCGCGGGCAGCATCACCGCCAGGCGCGCGGCCTCGGCGGCGGTCAGGCGCGCGGCGTTCTTTCGGAAGTAGTGCTGCGCGGCGGCCTCGGCGCCGAACACGCCCTCGCCCCATTCCACGCTGTTGAGGTAGATCTCCAGGATGCGCTGCTTGCTCAGCAGCTGCTCCAGCAGCAGCGTGAGCACGAACTCCTGCCCCTTGCGCAGCAGGGTGCGCTCGCCCGAGAGCAGCAGGTTCTTGGCCAACTGCTGGGTGATGGTGGAGCCGCCGCGGATCTTGGGTGCGCGCACCGGGCGGTCGGACGCGCGGGTCTGTGCCTTGGCGGCCTGGGCTTCGGCCTTGGCGTTGCGCTCCCAGGCTTTTTCGATGGCGTTCCAGTCCACGCCGTCGTGGTTCACGAAGCCGTCGTCTTCCGAGGCGACCACGGCGCGCTTGAGGTGGTCGGAGATCCCGGCGTAGGGCGTCCACTGCTGGCGCCAGCGCACGTGGCCGGTGGCGGCGAGCTGCGCCCAGGCCTCGGAGCGCTGGAAGCTGGTGGACTCGGGGTCCACCACCGCCATCGCGGCGATGCGCAGCACGAAGAACAGCTGCAGCGCCACGAAGGCGCACACCACCAGTCCCAGCCAGCGCAGCACGGCTTTCATGGCGTCGTCGTCAGGAGGCGGCGGCTTGCAGTTCGGCCAGCACCTGGGCGGACGGCGGGCGCACGCCGCGCCAGATGTGGAACGACTCCGCCGCCTGCTCCACCAGCATGCCCAGGCCGTCGCGCGGCACCGCGCCGTGGGCGCGCGCCCAGTCGAGGAAGCCCCGGGCGGCGGGCCCGTACATCATGTCGTAGGCCAGGCTGCCGGGGCGCAGCACGCGGGCGGCCACCGGCACCTCGCCACCGGCCAGGCTGCTGGCGGTGGCGTTGATGATCACATCGAAATCGGCCTCTAGCGCTTGCGGGGAAAGCGCGAGCAGCTCTGCTTTTTGTAGCGATGCCAGCGCGCCGTGCGCCTGCACCAGCGCCTGCGCCCGGGCCAGCGTGCGGTTGGCGACCGTGACGTGCCGCACGCTCGCGCGCAGCAGCGGCCCCAGCACGCCGGCCGCGGCGCCGCCGGCACCGATCAGCAGCACGTCGCGCCCGGCCAGCGGCACGCCGGCGTTGCGCGTGATGTCGGCCACCAGGCCCAGGCCGTCGGTGTTGTCGGCTGCAATGCTGCCGTCGGCGCGCAGGCTCAGGGTGTTGGCCGCGCCTGCGAGCTGCACGCGCTCGCTGCATTCGGTGGCCAGGCCCGGCGCCTCGGTCTTGAACGGCACGGTGACGTTGCAGCCGCGCCCGCCCTGGGCCATGAAGGCGCGCACGCCCTGGGCGAAGCCGTCCAGCGGGATCAGGCGGCGTTCGTAGACGACGGCCTCGCCGGTCAGCTCGGCAAAGCGGGCGTGGATGGCGGGCGAGCGGCTGTGCTCCACCGGGTTGCCCATGACGCAATACAAATCCATATTCAAATCAGTTTTGCTGCTCGCAGCGTAAAAAACTGGCGCGACCCTAGCGCGGGCAGCCGCGCAAGGGCCGCCCCGCAGCGCTGGCTGCGTCCCCCCTCCCGTAGCGCGAAGCGCGTAGAGAGAGGGGGGAAGGCGCGAAGCGACTCAGGGGGGTGTTCATCTCACACTGGTTTCCAGGGTCTGGTCGCGCGTGAACTTGAAGCGCGCCACCATGGCGATCTGGTCGGCCTTCTTGCGCATGTCGGCATTGAATGCGCCGAACGGGCCTGAGGCGCGGGCGATGGCTTCGGCGCGGCGGTCCAGCGTGGGGTTGCCCGAGCCCTGCACGACCTCGGTGTCGAGCACCCGGCCGTCGTGGTTGACGGTGACGATCATCGTCAGCTCGCCGTAGAGTTTGCGCCCGCCCTGCTCGGGGAAGTTCTCGGTGCCCTTGTCCTCCACCTTGCGGCGCAGCGCGTCGTAGTAGATGGCGTAGGCCTCCTCGCGCGTGGCGGGGCTGATGTAGCGCTTCTTGGGGCGCGCGTTCTCTTCGTTGATGCGCTTCTCGATCTCGGCCAGCAGCTTGACCAACTGGCGGCGCTTTTCCTGCTCGGCCGCCTGCTCGGTGTTCTGGCTGGGCTTGCGCGGGTCGGGTTCGGGCAGGGTGGCGAGCTGCTTGCGCAGCTGGGCCAGCAGCTGTGTCTGCTGCTCCTGCAGCGCGTCCATCTTGCGCTGCGCTTCCTCGAAATCGTCACCGACGGCCGTGAGCGCCGTGTAGGGCAGGGGGCTGGTGGCCCGGCCCTTCTCGGCGTCGCCGCCGCCCGCGAGGCTGGCCTGGGCGATGGCCTGGGCCTTGTCGGGGCGCTCGTTCGACTTGGCATTGACCAGGACGACTTCGAGCGGCGTGTCCTGGAACACGCGGTTGAAGCCCTCGGGGTCGATGAAGCGCACGGAGATGAGCGCGGCGTGTACGGCCACCGAGACGCCGAGCGCCAACTGCAGCGTGCTGAAGGTGCGCAGGAAGGCCGGGAGTTTCATGGCGCCGGATTATCGGGGCTGGCGTCGGCTTCGTTAACGTCCACGGCAATCGCGATCGGTCCGGCCACGGCTTCCTCGTCGGCCTCGTCATCCACCGGGCCGTCGTCGCTGGCATCCGCCGGGTCGTCCAGCCGCTCGATCACGGTGCCGTGGATGTCCAGCGTGATCTCGTCCACCTCGCCCAGCTTGACCTTCAGGCGCGCGCCGCGCGGCAGGTTCTGCGCGCCCAGCACGGGGAAGACCAGCGGCAGCTCGTCCGCCCGCACCAGGAAGCTGCCGCCCGGTCCTTCCTTGAACACGGTGGCGTTCAGCTCGGTGATGCCGTTCTGCTCCAGGTATTTGAGCGTCCAGAAGCGCTCCATGCCGGCCTGGTAGCCGTTGTAGGCGCCGTAGGCCGCGTCGAAGCTGCTGATGATGGAGAACAGGTCCGCGTCCTTGGGTTTGAACGGCGCGGCCAGGGCCGCCGTCTTGCCTTGGCGCACCACGGCGATGATCTGCCACTGGTTCACCAGGTCCACGTAGCGGCGCAGCGGCGAGGTGGCCCAGGAATAGGCTTTGACGCCGATGCCCGCGTGCGGCAGCGCCTTGGTGCCCATGCGCACCTTCACGCCCGGTGCCATGCTGGCCTGGCTGCGGTAGATGCCCGGCACGCCGTGCTCGGCCAGCAGCAGGCCCCAGGTGCTGTTGGCCACGATGGCGGCCTCGGCCACGATCAGGTCGAGCGGGGCGCCGCGCTTGCGCGCGCTGATCTGTACCTGCTCGTGGCCCTGCGGCTCCGCGCCGTGGTTGCCTACGAGGCGGAAGTTGTAGTCCGGCCGGTTGAAGTTCTCGGGCTTGCCGCGCACCACCTCGCGCTGGGCCTTAAGGCTTTTCGCCAGCCGGTGCAGAAAGGATAGCTGCTCGCGCTTGTCCAGCAAGGGCTGGGGCGTGTTTTCGTGTTGAATCGATGGGTCGGCCAGCCATTCCTCGGTCACGATGTGGTCGAGCTGGTCGTGGCGCAGGTTGGCTTCCACCGGCACGCGTTCGAGTTTGGTTTCGGTACCGGTGATGGTCAGCGTGGCCTCGTCGATCGTCACGTAGAGCGAGACGGCCGGGTTGGCACGGCCTTCGTCCAGCGTGTAGATCTGCACCACCTCGTCGGGCAGCATGGTGATCTTGTACCCCGGCATGTAGACCGTGGACAGGCGGTTGCGGCCCAACTGGTCGAGCGGCGTGCCCGGCACGATGGCCAAGCCGGGCGCCGCGATGTGGATGCCTACAGTGACGGTGCCCGTGCCCAGGCCCTGCACCGACAGCGCATCGTCGATCTCGGTGGTCTGCGAATCGTCGATGGAATAGGCCTGCACGGGCGCCAGCGGCAGGTCCCCGGGCGGCTGCGGCGCTGTGACGGCCGGAAAGCCCGTGCCCTTGGGGAAGTTCTCGAACAAAAAGCGCTTCCAGTGGAACTGGTAGGCCGAGTCGATGGCGCCGGCCTTTTGCAGCAGGTCCAGCGGCGCGGTGTGCGTGGCGCGGCTGGCCTCGACCACGGCCTTGTATTCGGGCGCGTTCTTGTCGGGGCGGAACAGGATCTTGTAGAGCTGGTCGCGGATGGGCTGCGGGCATTCGCCCCGGCCGAGGGCGGCGGCCCAGGCGTCGATCTGCGCGAGGAGGGCCTTTTTCTTCTCGATGGCGGCCAGCGCCTGCTGCAGGATCTCGGCCGAGGCCTTCTTGAACCGGCCCTTGCCGGCGCGGCGGAAGTAGTGCGGCGCGTCGTACAGGGCGAACAGGGTGCCGGCCTGCTGGGCCAGCGTGGCGTTGTCGGAGAAATAGTCGCGCGCCAGGTCGGCGAAGCCGAACTCATCCTCGGGCGCGAATTCCCAGGCCAGGTCGAGTTCGATGGACTCTGCCACGGCCTGGGCCTGGGCGATGAGTTCGGCGGGGGCGGGCTTTTCGAACTTCAGCAGGATGTGGGCGGCCTTGACCTTGACCCGCTTGCCGGAGTCCAACTCGACCTGGGCCGAGGTGTCGGCTTCGGACAGGATACGGCCGGCCAGGAACTTGCCGGCTTCTTCAAACAGTGCATGCATGGGCGGAATTGTCCCATGGCGGGCATGCGGCCCACGGGCCTGTCAGGTCAGAGCTTGAGCTTTGGGCCGCTGCAGAACATGGGGCTGAAGTTTCCAGGGAGGGTTTTCACCAAACCGTCCAGGATCGTGCAGATCTTGTTGCCGTTCTCCACCTGCTGTTGGTCGCCCGTGGCCTTGTAGATGCAGCTCAGGAACTGGGCGTACTTGTCGTAGTAGTACACCTGGGGCTCGGACGAATCGCCGGGGTAGGGCTGCTCGGCGCAGGCGCTGGCGGCGGTGGGGCCCGTGCCGCTCGGGCCGGTGCTTTGCCCTCCGGGGGCGGCTGCTGGGAAGCCTGCCGCCTTGAGGTCCGAGATCGCCGTCTGGACGGCGTTGGGCGTTTCCGAATCGATGGCGCCTTGCACCGCCTTGCGGAAGATCTGGGGCAACTGTTTGGGATAGGTCTTGGCCGCCCACAGGCGCGCGATGATCTCCTGGAACTCCTTGGCCACGGATTCACCGTAGGCAATGATTTCCGGGGTTTCCTCATCGGCCAGGTCCTCTGCGGTGACTTTGAGCGGAGGGCTGATGTCCTGGCAGGCTCCGCCCATGCCGCCGTAGCACAGCATCATGGTGTAGATGCGACCGCCCCCAAGGGGGATCAATTCGATCCGCCACATGACCGTCGGCGCGATGACGATGGCGGCCGAGGCGGGCGGCTGGCACTGGCCGTCCTTGCGCGTGAAGGGCGCGGCGCAGTCCACGTAATTGTCGGAAACCTTGCTGCCGGCCAGTTGCATCACGGAGCCGCTGGCCGAGGTTATTTGCCCCGTGACGGTCCCGGCAGCGCCGATGGTGCCGCTGATCTTGGCGCCGCCGGTATTGCCTTGCAGCGTGAACCCGGTGCCGCTGCCGCCGGTGAGGGGCGTGGTCTGGGCGGTGCAGGAGGGGTCGGTCCCCACGGTGCAGACGGCGATGGCGCCCTCTTTGTCGAGCATGAAGGAGCCTGCCGCGGCTCCCCCGGTGGTCAGGGTGTAGGTGCCCGGCGCCGCCGCGCTGACGGGCGTGTCTCCTCCGGATGTACCGGGGTCGGCGGTGCTTCCCTCCTCTCCTCCGCCACCGCCGCCCCCGCAGGCGGCAAGGGCGAGGGCCGCCATGGCAGCAAGGTAGCGCAGGCGCTGGGCGTAGGAGGGGCTCATGGTTGGATTCCTTTCCATGGGATTGGGGGCGTGAATGCGGCGCATCGTCGCGGCTGGCCGCGGGCCGCACCATCCCATGAACATGGGAGCACCGCCGGCCCGTGTTTGTGTTTATGCTCGCCGCCATTCCCTGGAGCCCCTTCTTCATGACGCAGCCCTGGCAGGTCTTGATCGTCGAGGACGATCCGCAGACGCGCGACTTTTTCGCCGCGAGCGTGCAGGGCTGTGCGCAACTGGCGCTGGCCGGTTGCCTGGGCACGCTGGCCGAGGCGCGCGCCTGGCTCGGCGCCCGCGAGCCGCAGGGGCTGGATGTACTGTTGGTAGACCTGGGCCTCCCCGACGGCAGCGGGCTGGACGCCATCCGCCACGCCCGGCGCATGCACCCCGGCTGCGAGCCGCTGGTCATCAGCATGTTCGGCGACGAGGAGAGCGTGCTCGCCAGCATCGAGGCCGGGGCGCTGGGCTATATCCACAAGGACGCCACGCCCGAGAACATCGCCGACACCGTGCTGCAGATGAAGGCGGGCGCGTCGCCCATCTCGCCCATGATCGCCCGGCAGGTGCTGGCCCGGTACCTGGATTTGAAATCAAATCGGCCTAGAGCCGAGGCAGATAAAGCGCAAGAAGCTATTAATATCGAAGCGAAAGAGACCCTGGAAACAGCGCTGTCGCCGCGCGAGAAGGATGTGTTGGATCTGATCGCGCGCGGCTTTTCCTACGCCGAAACCGCGCGCCTGCACGGCGTTTCGGTGCACACCGTGCAGACGCACATCAAGAGCCTGTATGCCAAGCTGGCCGTCCATTCCAAGAGCGAGGCCGTGTTTGAGGCCACGCGGCGCGGCCTGCTGTAGGGCCGCATGGCTGCTGTGGTGCGCGCTGGCGTGGCTGGCGCTGCACGTGCACGCGGCGCAGGCCCAGGTGCTGGAGTTGCGGCAGGCCCGGGCCGCCATCGCCCCCGTGCGGGGGCCGCAGCAGGACGTGGTGCTCGAACTGCCCTACCACTGGGACCGCCATCAGCGCGGAGCCGAGGGGCATGCGGCGTTCGACATGGCTTTCGACCTGCCGCAGCCGCCCGCCGAGCCGTACGGTCTGCTGTTGCGCCAGGTGGGCAACGCCTACGAGGTCTGGCTCAACGGCGCCCTGCTGCGCCGTGATGGCGACATGGTTCAGGGCGGTGGTGCCGACTATGCCAAGGCGCCGCGTTACCTGGAGATCCCGGCGCAAATGCTGCGCGCGGGGCGCAACCAGCTCGTGGTCCGCATCCGCGCCGACAGCGCCCGGCGCGCGGGCCTGTCGCCGCCGCTGTTGGGTCCGGACGATTCGCTGCGCGACCGCTACCAGAGCAGCATGCACCGGCACGTGGCCGGTTCGCTGCTGATGGCCCTGCTGGCGCTGGTGGCGGGCGGCGGTGCACTGGCGCTGTGGTGGACGCAGCCGCGCCTGCAGGGCGGCACGCCGTCCGCGCAGCGCGACCCGCTGTACCTGTACGCGGGGCTGGCCGATTGGGGCTGGATGCTGCGCGTGGCCGACCGGTCGCTCGAAAGCCCGCCGCTGCCCTGGCCCTGGTGGCAGGCGGCCATGGCGCAGGCCATCGCCGTCTGGCTCTGCTGCGCGGTGATGTTCTGCGTCATGGCCGCGGGCTGGGACCGCCACCGCGGCGCGCGCGCCCTGCGCGGCGCGTTGTGGGCGGTATTCGCCCTGGGCGGCTGCGCGGGCGGGCTGGCGGCCGCCTGGCGTCAGCCCGCGCTGCTGACGGCCTGGTACGCGCTGTGCGCGGCGGTGTTCGTGCCGCTGTGCGGTCTGTACCTGGCGGCCGCCCTGCGCAGGGGCGCTTCCCGCGAGCACCGGCTGCTGGCGGCAGTGCTGGCGCTCAACGTGCTCATGGGCCTGCGCGACCTGCTGGTGTTCCGGCTCTACGGCGACTATGGCGCGGAAACCTGGATGCGCTACAGCGCCGTGCTGTTCAGCCTGGCACTGGTCTATGTGGCCGTCACGCGCTTTCGCGCCGCCAGCGAGCAGGTGCGCGCCTTCGATGCGCGCATGGCCGCCCGCATGGCGCAGCAGGAGTCCGAACTGGCCCTGAGCTACCAGCGCATGGAGCAGATGGCCCGTGAGCAGGAGCGCGCCAGCGAGCGCACGCGCATCCTGCGCGACATGCACGACGGCGTGGGCGCGCACATCAGCGCCGCCATGCGGCAGTTGCAATCGGGCCGAGCCAGCACGGGCGAGGTGCTGGACACGCTGCGCGAATCGCTGGACCACCTCAAGCTCTCCATCGACGCCCTGCATCTGCCCCCTGGCGACGTGACGGCCCTGCTGGCCAACCTGCGCTACCGGCTGGAGCCGCGCCTGAAGGCAGCGGGCATCGAGCTGCAGTGGCAGGTGGACCGGCTGGAACCCCTGGCGGGGCTGGACGGCGCGGCGATGCGGCACCTGCAGTTCATGCTGTTCGAGGTGCTGTCCAACGTGCTCCAGCACGCCCAGGCCCGCACGCTGTGCATCGAGGCGCGCGCGCAGGGCGCGGGCGCGGTGCTGCGCCTGGCCGACGACGGCTGCGGCTTCGACACCGCGCAGCCTGCGCGCAAGGGGTTGCTGGCGCTGCACGAGCGCGCCCAGGCCATCGGGGCGCACTTGGCGCTGGCGAGCGGGCCGAGCGGCACGGATGTGGTGATCCACCTGTCAGGTGCTACTGAAAAAGGAGCTGCTGGCGCTTATCTGTAAAGCGCTGAGGGCCAAAAACAGTATGATTCCTGACACGATCATGCCCTGCCCCTGAAATGCCCATCTCCCTCGCCCCGCTGAGCGTTCTCGCGGTCGCGCTGCCTTTCCTGTTTTGTGTCACCGACGCGCCCACGGCCAATTTCTGGCCCCTGCTGGCGTCGTGGCTGTGCGGGGCCGTGCTGCTGTCGGTGGCGGCGCTGGAGGGGCGCCATGGCGACCGCGAAGCCTGGGCACGGCGCCTGGCCGGCGGGCTGGCGCTGGCAGCCGTGGCGAGCAGCGCCATCGGGCTGGCGCAGTACGTGGCGGGCGACCTGGGGCTCTCGCCCTGGGTGCACGCCTCCGTGCCCGGCCAGGCGGTGGGCAACCTGCGGCAGCGCAACCAGCAGGCCTCGCTGCTGAGCCTGGGGGCGTGGGCGCTGCTGTGGTGGGCCTTGCACGGCGGGCCCTGGCTGCGCCGGCGTGCGGGCATGGCGAACGTGCTGCTGGTCATGGCCCTGGTGGGGATCGCCCTGGCCTCGGCCGCCACCGCGTCGCGCACGGGCGCGCTGCAGTGGCTGCTGATCCTGGGCCTGCTGCTGGCCTGGCGGCGCACGGGCGCGGGGGAGCCGCTGCGCCCGGCGCTGGCGGTGCTGGGGGTGTTCGTGGCGGCGTCCTGGGCGCTGCCGGAGCTGCTGTGGCGGCTGGAGGGTGTGCGGGCGGACGCGCTGTTCCACCGCTTCGCGGCGGATTCGCACATGTGCACCAGCCGGCGCGTGCTGTGGTCCAACATGCTCACGCTGATCGCGCAGAAGCCCTGGCTCGGCTGGGGGTGGGGCGAGCTGGACTACGCCCACTACGTCACGCTGTTCCCGGGGGAGCGCTTTTGCGTGCTGCTGGACAACGCGCACAACCTGCCGCTGCACCTGGCGGTGGAGTTGGGCGTGCCGGCCGCCGCCGCGCTGTGCTGGGGCGTGCTGGCCTGGGTGCTGTACTGCCGGCCCTGGCGCGAGACCGCGCCCGCGCGCCAGCTCGCCTGGGGCGTGCTGGCCATCATCGGCCTGCACAGCCTGCTGGAGTACCCGCTGTGGTACGGCCCGTTCCAGATCGTGGCCCTGCTGTCGGCGGCGCTGCTGCTGTGGCCCCGGGGCGCGGTGCTGTCCGCCCGTGGCGCGGGCATCGCCGGGCTGGGCGCGGCGCTGGTCGTGGCGGTGTGCGGGTTCGCCGCCTGGGACTATTTCCGCGTGAGCCAGCTGTACAAGTCGAACACCCAGCGCGCCGCGGCCTACCGCGACGACACGCAGGCGAAGGTCGGCCATTCCGTGTTGTTCTCCAACCAGCTTGACTTCGCGCGCCTGACCACCACGGCGCCGACCCGGGAGAACGCCCAGCGCGTGCATGCCCTGGCACGGGAGCTGCTGCACTATTCCCCCGAGCCCCGCGTGATCGAGGCGCTGATCGAAAGCGCCGTGCTGCTGGGCCGGGACGACGAGGCGGCCTTCCACATGAAGCGCTACCGCATCGCCTACCCCAAGGACTACGCGCGCTGGGCGGACGTGCGGGCGGACCGGATCAGGCCAGCTTCAGGAACTCCGTGACGGCGGGCAGGTATTCGGGGAAGTTGGTGAGCGCGTGCTCACCGCCTTCCTGCAGCAGCAGGCGGGCCTGCGGGTAGCGCGTCGCCATCTCCCGCCAGTCCAGCACCTCGTCGCCCTTGGCGATGATGGCCATCTCGGGCGCGGCGGGCGGCAAGCCCTGGGTTTCCAGCGCGCGCAGCTCGGCGATGTATTCCGGCCGGAAGTAGAAGCGCTCGGCCGGGTCGTGCCAGGCGGTCTGCTCGCCGATGTAGCGCTCCAGGTCGCGCGCCGGATGCACGGCGGGGTTGAGCAGCACGCTGGGGGCCTGCGCCTGCTGCGCGACCCAGCTGGCGTAGAACCCGCCCAGCGAGGAGCCGATCACCGCCATGGCGCCCCGGGGCCAGCGGGTGATGCCTTCGGACACCCGTTCCATCGCCGCCCGCGGCGACGGGGGCAATTGCGGACACCAGAAGGTGACGGCGGGGTGGTGCCGGGCCACGTGCGCGGCCATCTGGCGGGCCTTGGCCGACTGGGGCGAGGAGCGGAAGCCGTGCAGGTACAGGAGGTGGGTGGTGGTCATGGGCGGGGCAGGGGAATCACTGCTGTGGAAGCAGCGGCGCGCGGCCTAAGATGGCTGCGCACCAGCACCATCATGGCCGATTCTGCCCCGCCGCCCCCGCCCCCTGCGCCGCTCGCCGACGGCCAGGACGCGATCTCCGGCGCGCGCGACGCCACGCTGCAGTTCCTGCTGCGGCGCATGCGCCACAGGAGCGACTTCCCGGCCCTGTCGGATTCCGTGGCGCGCATCCAGCGCGTGGCCACGTCCGAGGACGACAGCATCAGCGACCTCACCCACGAAATCCTCAAGGACGTGGCGCTCACCCACAAGCTGCTGCGGCTGGTCAACAGCGTGCTCTACGCCCACGCGGGGCGGGGCACGATCAGCACCGTGTCGCGGGCCGTGAGCCTGGTGGGCTTCAACGCGGTGCGCAACATGGCGCTCAGCCTGGTGCTGCTGGACCACATGCAGGACAAGGCCCATGCCAGCCAGATGCGCGAGGAGTTCCTGCGCGCCATGATGGCTGGCTCCGTGGCGGCGGAGCTGTGCGGCCCCGGCCAGGCGGGCGAGGAGGCCTTCATCGGCGCCATGTTCCAGAACCTGGGGCGCATGCTCTGCGAGTTCTACTTCCCGGAGGAGGCGCGCCAGGTACGCAGCCTCGTGGCTTCCGGCCGCATGGAGGCGGGCGAGGAGTCCGCGGCGCTGCAGGTGCTGGGGCTCGGGTTCGAAGACCTGGGCGTGGGCGTGGCCCGCGTCTGGGGCCTGCCGGACAGTCTGCAGCGCTGCATGCGCAAGCCCCTGGGCTCGCCCATGCAGCGGGCGCCGGAGCAGGGCGTGGAGCGCCTGCGCTGGGCGGCCATGGCGGCCAACGAGGTGGCCAGCACGCTGCTGCTGGCCGAGCCCGGCGTGCTGGAGGAGCGCCTGGGCCAGGTGGGCGTGCGCTATTCCCGCACGCTGGCGCTGCCGCCCGAGGCGATCGCCGCGTCCACCCTGCGCGCCCGCCACAAGCTGGTGGCGCTGGCCGAGGCCCTGGACCTGCGCGTGGCGCCCGGCACGCCGGCCGCGCGGCTGCTCCAGCTGCCCCCGCCGGCGGGGGCGGCGCAGGACGATGCCCTGGGCCCGCATGAGCTGCGCGCCAGCGAAGCCGATCCCCTGCCCGCGGTGCTGGAGTCGCAGGCCGGCGGCTCGGTGTCGGTGGCGCAGGTCAACGAGGTGCTGGCGGCCGGCGTGCAGGACGTCACCAATGCCATGGTCGAGAGCTTCCAGCTCAACGACGTGCTGCGCATGATCCTGGAGACCATGTTCCGCGCGCTGGGCTTCCGGCGCATGGTGTTCTGCCTGCGCGACCCGCGCACCGACGTGCTGACCGGCCGCTTCGGTCTGGGCGAGGGCAGCGAGGCCGCCGTGCGCGCCCTGCGGGTGCCGCTCAAGGTCCCGGGCGACCTGTTCGCCGCCGTCTGCCTGCGCGGGGCGGACACGCTCATCGGCGACGCCACCGAGCCCCGGATGCAGGCCCGGCTGCCCGCCTGGTACCGCGAGGGCATCGACGCGCCCGCGTTCCTGCTGCTGCCGCTGCAAATCAAGGGCCAGACCTTCGCGCTCATCTACGCGGACCAGTCCACGCCCGGCGGCATCGTGGTGGACGACAAGGCGCTGGGCCTGCTGCGCACGCTGCGCAACCAGGCGGTCATGGCCTTCCGCCAGGCGGGGTGAGTCCTGGCGCGGCCCGATAATCGCGGGATGGCCGTCGTTTTTGAAAAACCCACGCTCGCCCAGCGCCTGGCGCCCCTGTTCCGCGGGTTCGACCTGCCGCTGCTGCTCGTGGTGGCGCTGCTGGCCGGCGCCGGGCTGGTGGCCATGTATTCCTCGGGCTACGACCACGGCACGCGCTTCGTGGACCACGGGCGCAACATGCTGATCGCGGGCGCCATCCTGTTCATGGTGGCGCAGGTGCCGCCGCAGAAGATCATGGCCTTCGCCGTGCCGCTGTACGCGGCGGGCGTAGCGCTGCTGGTGGCCGTGGCGCTGTTCGGCATCACCAAGAAGGGGGCGCAGCGCTGGATCAACGTCGGCATCGTCATCCAGCCCAGCGAGATCCTCAAGATCGCCATGCCGCTGATGCTGGCCTGGTGGTTCCAGAAGCGCGAGGGCACGCTGCGTCCGCTCGACTTCGCGGCGGCGGGGGCGCTGCTGGTGGTGCCCGTGGGGCTGATCATGAAGCAGCCCGACCTGGGCACCTCGCTGCTGGTACTGGCGGCCGGGCTGGCGGTGATCTTCTTCGCGGGCCTGTCCTGGAAGCTGGTGCTGCCGCCCGTGGCGGTGGCGGGCATCGGCATCGTCACCATCGTGCTCATGGGCGAGCACTGGTGTGCCGACGGCGTGCGCTGGGTCGTGCTGCACGACTACCAGCAGCAGCGCATATGCACCCTGCTGGACCCCACGCGCGATCCGTTGGGCAAGGGCTTCCACATCATCCAGGGCATGATCGCCATCGGCTCGGGCGGCATGTGGGGCAAGGGCTTCATGGCGGGCACGCAGACGCACCTGGAGTTCATTCCCGAGCGCACCACCGACTTCATCTTCGCCGCGTTCTCCGAGGAGTTCGGGCTGGCCGGCAACCTGTTCCTGAATGTGTGCTTCCTGCTGCTGGTCTGGCGCGGCCTGGCCATCGCCGTGGGGGCGGGCAGCCTGTTCGGGCGGCTGATGGCGGGGGCGGTGTCCATGATCTTCTTCACCTATGCCTTCGTGAACATGGGCATGGTCAGCGGCATCCTGCCGGTGGTGGGGGTGCCGCTGCCCTTCATCAGCTACGGCGGCACCGCCATGGTCACGCTGGGGCTGGCGCTGGGCATCCTGATGTCGGTGGCGCGCGCGCAGAACCAGGACACGAAGGCGGCCCGGCCCGGGGGGCTCTAGGTTGCTTTTGATGGCGCGGGCGGGTAAAAGACCGCCTGTATCCACGCAACCGGAGGGATTCCATGGCAGCGAAGTTCGAGCTCAAGAAGTCCAAGAGCGGCCAGTTCTTCTTCAACCTGCTGGCCACGAACGGCCAGGTCATCCTGACCAGCGAGCAGTACGGAACGCGTGCCAGCGCGCTCAACGGGATCGAATCGGTGCGCAAGAACGCGCCCCTGGACAGCCGCTTCGGCCGCCTGAGCGCCAAGGACGGCTCGCCCTACTTCACCCTCAAGGCGGGCAACGGCCAGGTGATCGGCCAGAGCCAGATGTACTCGGGCGCCAAGGCGCGCGACGGGGGCATCGAATCCGTGCAGGCCCACGCACCCGGGGCCGCCATCGAGGACCAGGCAGGGGCATAGGACGCGGGGGCCTGCGCGGCGCAGGCACGCGCCCTAAAATCCCCCGATGACTTCCCGTTCCCCCACCGCCGCGCCCCAGCGCGCGGCTACCAGCCAGCGCATCGACGTTGCCCGCGAACTGTTGCTGACCCCTTTCGGCCTGGATGAAGGCCACCTCGCCCGCGCGCTGGCCGAGATCCGCACGCACCGCGTGGACGATGCCGACCTGTACTTCCAGTACACGCGCAGCGAGGGCTGGAGCCTGGAGGAGGGTATCGTCAAGACCGGCTCGTTCAGCATCGACCAGGGCGTGGGCGTGCGCGCCGTGTGCGGCGAGAAGACGGCGTTTGCATACTCGGACGACATCTCCGAGGCCTCCCTGCTGGATGCGGCCCGCACCGTACGGTCGATTTCGGCTGCAGCGCAGGCTGGTAAAGCGCGGGTAGCTCCCAAAAAAATAGCGGCTGGGCGCAGCCTGTACCCTGGCGTGGACCCCATTGCGTCGCTCGGCAGCACCGCCAAGGTGGCGCTGCTGGAAAAGCTGGAGCAGCGCGCCCGCGCCAAGGACCCGCGTGTGGCCCAGGTCATGGCCGGCCTGGCCAGCGAGTACGACGTGGTGCTGGTGGCCCGCGCCGACGGCACGCTGGCGGCCGACGTGCGCCCGCTGGTGCGCCTGTCGGTGACGGTGATCGCCGAGCAGAACGGCCGCCGCGAGATGGGTTCTGCCGGCGGCGGCGGGCGCTTCGGCCTGGCCTACTTCGACGACGAGCAGATGGGCCGCTACGTGGACGAGGCCGTCAACGCCGCGCTGGTCAACCTCGAATCGCGGCCCGCGCCCGCCGGCGAGATGACCGTGGTGCTGGGCCCCGGCTGGCCCGGCATCCTGCTGCACGAGGCCATCGGCCACGGCCTGGAGGGCGACTTCAACCGCAAGGGCTCCAGCGCCTTCAGCGGCCGCATTGGCCAGCGCGTGGCCGCCAGGGGCGTGACCGTGCTGGACGACGGCACCATCGCCGACCGGCGCGGCTCGCTCAACGTGGATGACGAAGGGCACGCCAGCCAGCGCAACGTGCTGATCGAGGACGGCATCCTGAAGGGCTACATCCAGGACAGCCTCAACGCCCGCCTGATGGGCGTGGCGCCCACCGGCAACGGCCGCCGCGAGAGCTACGCCCACATCCCCATGCCGCGCATGACCAACACCTACATGCTGGGCGGCGACAAGGACCCGCAGGAGATCGTGGCCAGCATCAAGAAGGGCCTGTTCGCGAGCAACTTCGGCGGTGGGCAGGTGGACATCACCAGCGGCAAGTTCGTGTTTTCCGCCAGCGAGGCCTACTGGGTGGAGAACGGCAAGATCCAGTACCCCGTCAAGGGCGCGACCATCATCGGCAGCGGCCCCGAATCGCTCAAGCAGGTGACCATGATCGGCAACGACATGCGCCTGGACAGCGGCGTGGGCACCTGCGGCAAGGAAGGCCAGAGCGTGCCCGTGGGCGTGGGCCAGCCCACGCTGCGCATCGAGGGCCTGACGGTGGGCGGCACGGCCTGACGGCTTGCGCCCACGCGCCGGCGGCGCACACAATGCGACGGACCATGCCCGCCACGCGCCCCAGCCAGCTGTTGACCCTGCAGTCGTTCGGCGACATCAGCCGCTTCCTGCGCGAAGGGGTGGCCGACGAGGAATCGCGCCAGTTGCGCGACAGCCTGGGTGCGCTGTCCACGCAGATCGACGAGGCCGTGCGCACGCGCCGCACCAGCACCGACACCGTCGAGATCACGCGCCGCGCCGCCGCACTGTCGCAATGCGCGCGCGAGCACCAGCTGTTCCTCACGGGCCTGGGCTCGGCCTGGCACGCGCTGTACGAGTTCGGCGCCTACCAGCGCGCCCTGCGCGAGCTGCGCAACGCCATCGCCCGCTGGCAGCAGATGCTGGAGCGCCGCAGCAGCCAGGAAAAGGCGAGCTTCGACCAGTTCGAACTGCTGGCCTGGCGCACGCTGGGCGAGGCGCTTTTGCTCATCGACATGTACGAGCACCAGAGCGAGCCGCAGAGCGAACTGCCCGACGCCCTCGCCCGCAAGGGCTCCGCATGGCAGCGCGCGAAGGCCTGGCTGGGCCGCCTGCGGCGCTGATTTGTGGTGCCGTTGCAACGCCCCGGGGTTGCTGCACCGCCGCATACCTGTGCTACATTGACCGCCATGCCCATTCGCAGCGCTTTTTACTTTTGGTTCTTTTATCTCGGTCCCCGGCGGATGAGAGGCCTGCGCGCATAAGCACACAAGAGCACCCCAACCAACCGCCGACGCTGCAAAGCCCGGCGGTTTTTGTTTTTCCGGCCCCCTTTTTTCATTCACCGACCCACAAGGAAGCAAGCCACCATGACCGCCCCCGCCAACCTTGCCAGCGATGCCTGGTACCGCAGCGTCGAGAAAACCAGCCAGACCGACGACGAACGCATCCAGGACATCACCGTGCTGCCTCCTCCCGAACACCTGATCCGCTTCTTCCCGATCCGCGGCACGCCGGTCGAAACGCTGATCACCCAGACCCGCAAGCGCATCCACGACATCATGGCGGGCCAGGACGACCGCCTGCTGGTCGTCATCGGCCCCTGCTCCATCCACGACCCCGCCGCCGCGCTGGAATACGCGCGCCGCCTGAAGGTGGCCCGCGAGCAGTACAAGGACACGCTGGAGATCGTGATGCGCGTGTACTTCGAAAAGCCCCGCACCACCGTGGGCTGGAAGGGCCTCATCAACGACCCCTACCTGGACGAGACCTACCGCATCGACGAGGGCCTGCGCATCGCCCGCCAGCTGCTCATCGACATCAACCGCCTGGGCATGCCCGCGGGCAGCGAGTTCCTGGACGTGATCTCGCCCCAGTACATCGGCGACCTCATCAGCTGGGGTGCCATCGGCGCGCGCACCACCGAGAGCCAGGTGCACCGCGAGCTGGCCTCGGGCATTTCGGCGCCCATCGGCTTCAAGAACGGCACGGACGGCAACATCCGCATCGCCACCGACGCCATCCAGTCCGCCAGCCGGGGCCACCACTTCCTGTCGGTGCACAAGAACGGCCAGGTCGCCATCGTCAACACCAAGGGCAACCAGGACTGCCACGTCATCCTGCGCGGCGGCAAGGCGCCCAACTACGACGCGGCCAGCGTGGCCGCCGCCTGCAAGGACCTCGAAGCCGCCAAGCTGCCCGCTACGCTGATGGTGGACTGCAGCCACGCCAACAGCAGCAAGCAGCACGAAAAACAGCTCGACGTGGCCCGCGACATCGCGGGGCAGCTCGCGGGCGGCTCGCGCAGCATCTTCGGCCTGATGATCGAAAGCCACCTTACCCCCGGCGCGCAGAAGTTCACGCCCGGCAAGGACGACGCCGGCAAGCTCGAATACGGCAAGAGCATCACCGACGCCTGCCTGGGCTGGGACGATTCGCTCGCCGCGCTGGCCGAGCTGTCGGAGGCGGTGAAGGCGCGCCGCGCCCGGGTGTAAGCTGGTTTCTTTCTTATCAGGAGGAACACACCATGCAGAGCCAAGTCTCGGTCACCCTGGCCCCCGGCCAGGAATTCCGCTTCGACCTGGAGGGCGCCGAGCCCATGGCCAACGAAGCCGCCCGCCGCTGGCTGGACGAGCAGTTCACCACGCTGGACTGCGAACCCCTGCGCGCCAGCGGCAAGGTGCTGCTGGCCGACAAGGTGCTGACCGTGGCGCAAGCGGCGGGCGCCAGGCTGCTGGCCGACCCGGCCTGGTCGCAGACCTTCGCCCGCGCCGCCAGCGCCGCGCTGGCCCGGCCCGTCATCCGGGTGGACGTGCCCGGGATGGCCGTGACTTTCTAAGCCAAACAAGCCGCCAGCGCTTGTCCAGAAAGCGCCGGCAGCTATTGATTTCGGAGTGCTTGCAGCAGCTTGGCGTGCACGCCGCCAAAGCCGCCGTTGCTCATGCACACCACGCAGTCCCCGGGCCGTGCCGCCTGCGTGACCTGGGCGACCAGCGTGGCAATGTCGGGCGCCGACTGCGCGCGCGCGCCCAGCGGGGCCAGCGCCTCGGCCGCATCCCAGTCCAGCCCCGCCGTGTGGCAGAAGGCCAGGTCGGCGGGCTCCAGCGCCCAGGGCAGCTGCGCCTTCATGGCGCCCAGCTTCATGGTGTTGCTGCGCGGCTCGAACACCGCCAGGATGCGTGTGCCCGGCGCCACGCTGCGGCGCAGCCCGTCCAGCGTGGTGCGGATGGCCGTGGGGTGGTGCGCGAAGTCGTCGTACACGGCGATGCCGTTCACCGTGCCGCGCAGCTCCATGCGCCGCTTGACGTTCTGGAAAGTGCCCAGCGCCTCTGCGGACCGGGCCGGGCTCACGCCCACGTGGTGGGCCGCCGCGATGGCGGCCAGGGCGTTGAGCTGGTTGTGCACCCCCGTCAGCGCCCACTCCACGCGGGCCGCCTTGCGGCCCTGGTACAGCACGTCGAACGCCTGCGGCGGGCCGTCCGCCGCGAAGTCGCTCACGGCGGCGCCGAAGCTGCTGACCTCGCTCCACAGCCCCTGGTGCAGCACGCGGGCCAGGCTTTCCTCCAGACCGTTGACGACCACGCGGCCCGAGGACGGCACGGTGCGCACCAGGTGGTGGAACTGCCGCTCGATGGCGGGCAGGTCGTCGAAGATGTCCGCGTGGTCGAACTCCAGGTTGTTCAGCACGGCGGTGCGGGGGCGGTAGTGCACGAACTTGCTGCGCTTGTCGAAAAAGGCGGTGTCGTATTCATCAGCCTCTATGACGAACAGGGGCGGGCGGCGAGGGGGGCATGCCCCCGGCTTCGTGTCCCCCGCCCGCTGCGCGGGCTCCTCCTTGACCTGCGCCGGGGGCATGCCCCCCTCGCCGCCTAGGCGGGCGGAGACGCCGAAGTTCAGCGGCACGCCGCCGATGAGGAAGCCGGGCTGCAGCCCCGCGCTCTCCAGGACCCACGCCAGCATGGAGGTCGTCGTCGTCTTGCCGTGCGTGCCCGCCACGGCCAGCACGTGGCGGCCCTGCAGCACGTGCTCGGACAGCCACTGCGGCCCGCTGGTGTAGGGCAGGCCCGCGTCCAGGATGGCCTCCATGAGCGGAAACTTGGGGGCGCCGTCCGGCAGGCGGGCCCGGCTGACCACGTTGCCGATCACGAACATGTCGGGTTTCAGGCCGATCTGGTCGGCGCCGAAGCCTTCGATGAGGTCGATGCCCAGGGCCTGGAGCTGGTCGCTCATCGGCGGATAAACGCCGGCGTCGCAGCCCGTCACCTTGTGGCCCGCCTCGCGCGCCAGCGCCGCGAGGCCGCCCATGAACGTGCCGCAGATGCCCAGGATGTGTATATGCATGGGCGCAGATTCTAAGGTTCAAGCCAAAAAGGCCTCTGGCGCTTGCGGGGCAAGCGCGAGGAGCTATGAAAAATATAGTGATCTGCGCCATGCCCGGCGGGAATGCTGGGCGGACTCTAGGGTCAACCCGTAGTCCGCCGGGCGTTCGGGCCACAATGCGGTTGACGCCACTTGCAACAACCCACCCACTGCCATGCACACACCCCTGAGCGAGGAAATCGCCCACACAGCGGCCCGGCTGGTGGTGGAAGAAGGCCTGGAATGGGGCCCGGCCAAACGCCGGGCGCTGCGCCAGATGGGGCTGCCCGCGCGCACGCCGCTGCCGGACAACGACCAGGTCGAGGCGGCGGTGCGGGAATACATCGAGCTGTTCTGCGCCGACACCCAGCCGCGCGAGCTGCGCGCCCTGCGCCAGCTCGCGCTGGTGTGGATGGAGCGCATGGCCGCTTTCCGGCCCCACCTGGCGGGGGCGGTGTGGCACGGCACGGCCACGCGGCTGTCGGACATTTACCTGCAGTTGTTCTGCGATGACCCCAAATCAGCCGAAATTGCGCTCATCGACCACCATGTGGACTACGAGCCGCGCACCGTGACCGGCTTCCATGGCGAATCCGTCGAGGCCCTGAGCCTGGGAAGCAAGTCGCCCGAACTCAATGAGATGATCGGCGTGCACCTGCTCATCTATGACCTGGACGACCTGCGCGGTGCGCTGCGCCCGGATGCCCAGGGCCGCGTGCCGCGCGGCGACATGACCGCCGTGCGGCGGCTGCTCCAGGAAACCTCTGCCCCATGAACCCCGCTGACCGTCCCGCCGAAACCGCACCTTCAAACCCTGCCGCGCCAGCGCGCCGGCGCCTGCTGTACGCCGGTGTGGCGGGCGCCGCTGCCCTGGGCGGCGCGGGCCTGGCGTGGTGGAAGTTCCAGCCCCATGCCATGGCGCCCGGGGTTGAGCAGGCGCTGTGGGGCCTGGAGTTCGAGCAGCCCGAGGGCGGCACGCTGGCCCTGAAAACCCTTGCGGGCAAGCCGCTGCTGCTGAACTTCTGGGCCACCTGGTGCCCGCCCTGCGTGGAAGAGCTGCCCATGCTCAACGCCTTCTACCGCGAGCAGGCAGCCAACGGTTGGCAGGTGCTGGGGCTGGCCATCGACCAGCCCTCGGCCGTGCGCAAGTTCCTCGCGCGCATCCCGCTGCAGTTCCCCGTGGGCCTGGCGGGCATGGGCGGCACGGACCTGGGGCGCTCGCTGGGCAACCTGACCGGCGGCCTGCCGTTCACCGTGGTGCTGGGCGCGGACGGCCGGGTGCTGCACCGTAAAATGGGGCAGGTGACCCCGCAGGATCTGCAGCTCTGGGCGGGTCTCCGGTAGCCCATGGATGTACTCCCATGACGGGAGTTCATGAAAAATGCGCGTGAAAGGCTGCGGTAGGGTGAAATTGGAGTAAATTCGCGCCCTATTCAGTTATAGCCGTTGGAGCTCCCATGGATCTGCGAAAACTCAAGACCCTCATCGACCTCGTGTCCGAGTCGAACGTCTCCGAACTCGAAATCACCGAGGCCGAGGGCAAGGTCCGCATCGTCAAGAGCGGCGGCGCGGTGGTGCAGCAATACGTGCCCGCGCCGGTGCAGGCTCCTGTTGCCGCCGCAGCGCCCGCCGCCCCCGTGGCCGAACTGCCCGCACCCGCGGCCCCCACGGGCCACGTCGTCAAGTCGCCCATGGTGGGCACGTTCTACCGTTCCTCCAGCCCTGGCGCCAAGCCCTTCGTCGAAGTCGGCAGCCAGGTCAAGGAAGGCGAGACCATCTGCATCATCGAGGCCATGAAGATCCTCAACGAGATCGAGGCCGACAAGTCGGGCACGGTCACCCGCATCCTGGGCGAGAACGGCCAGGCGGTGGAATACGGACAACCTTTGTTCGTCATCGAATAAGGCGCGCATGTTCAAGAAAATCCTGGTTGCGAACCGGGGAGAGATCGCTCTCCGAATACAGCGCGCTTGCAGCGAGCTGGGCATCAAGGCGGTGATGGTCTATTCCGAGGCCGACCGCGACGCCAAGTACGTCAAGCTGGCCGAAGAGGCCGTGTGCATCGGCCCGGCGCCCTCGCCGCTGTCCTACCTCAACATGCCGGCCATCATCTCGGCCGCCGAGGTGACGGACGCCGAGGCCATCCACCCCGGCTACGGCTTCCTGTCCGAGAACGCCGACTTCGCCGAGCGCGTGGAAAAGAGCGGCTTCCAGTTCATCGGCCCGACGCCCGAATCCATCCGCATCATGGGCGACAAGGTCTCGGCCAAGCAGGCCATGATCCGCGCGGGCGTGCCCTGCGTGCCGGGTTCGGAGGGCGAGCTGCCCGATGACCCGGTGCAGATCCGCCGCGTGGCCAAGGCCATCGGCTACCCCGTGATCATCAAGGCGGCGGGCGGCGGCGGCGGGCGCGGCATGCGCGTGGTGCACACCGAGGCGGCCCTGGTCAACGCCGTGCAGATGACCAAGGCCGAGGCCGGCGCCGCGTTCGGCAATCCGGCCGTCTACATGGAGAAGTTCCTCCAGAACCCGCGCCACATCGAGATCCAGATCCTGGCCGACAAGCACCGCAACGCCGTGTACCTGGGCGAGCGCGACTGCTCCATGCAGCGCCGCCACCAGAAGGTGATCGAGGAAGCGCCGGCGCCCGGCATCCCGCGCAAGCTCATCGAGAAGATCGGCGAGCGCTGCGTGGCTGCCTGCAAGAAGATCGGCTACCGGGGCGCGGGCACCTTCGAGTTTCTGTACGAGAACGGCGAGTTCTACTTCATCGAGATGAACACCCGCGTGCAGGTGGAGCACCCGGTGACCGAATGGATCACGGGCGTGGACATCGTGAAGACGCAGATCATGGTGGCAGCCGGCGAGAAGCTGCCCTTCACCCAGCGCCAGATCGAGATCCGCGGCCACGCCATCGAGTGCCGCGTGAACGCCGAGGATCCGTACAAGTTCATCCCGTCGCCAGGCCGCATCACCACGTGGCACCCGCCGGGCGGCCCGGGCGTGCGCGTGGATTCACACGCGTACACCAACTACTTCGTTCCGCCCAACTACGACTCGATGATCGGCAAGATCATCGTGCACGGCGACACGCGCGAGCAGGCCCTGGCCCGCATGCGCACGGCGCTGTCGGAGACGGTGATCGAGGGCATCAACACCAACGTGCCGCTGCACCGCGAGCTGATGGTGGATGCGAAGTTCATGGCTGGCGGCACCAACATCCACTACCTCGAAGAGTGGCTGTCGCAACATAAACGGTAAGCCATGTTCGAGCTGAGCCTGATGGTTCCCGAAGACCGCGTCGAAGCGGTCAGCGACGCGCTGGACGCGCTGGACGCCCTGAGCATCTCGGTGGAGGACGCCGACGCGCAGACCGACGCCGAGCAGGCGCTGTTCGGCGAACCCGGCATGCCCCCGCCCAAGGATGGCTGGCAGCGCAGCCGCGTGGTGGCGCTGTTCCCCAAGGATGAAGCGGCCCGCGAGGCGCAGCAACTGCTGGCCGTGCAGGATTTCTTCGCGGGCTGCGAGGTGCTGGGCATTGCGCAGGTGGCCGAGCAGGACTGGGTGCGCCTCACGCAATCGCAGTTCGCGCCCGTGGACATCACGCCGGACTTCTGGATCGTGCCCACCTGGCACGAGCTGCCCGTGCAGGCGGTGCGCAGCATCCGGCTCGACCCGGGCCTGGCCTTCGGCACCGGCACCCACCCCACCACGCGCATGTGCCTGCGCTGGATCGCGCGGCAGAACGCGGCATCGCTGGGCCGCGTGCTGGACTACGGCTGCGGCTCGGGCATCCTGGCCATCGGCGCGGCCAAGTTCGGCGCGACAGACATCGACGCGGTGGACATCGATCCGGCGGCGGTGGAATCGACCGCGCAGAACGCCGAGGCCAACGGCGTGCAACTGCGTGCCGGCCTGCCCGACAAGGCCCAGGGCGAATACCAGACGGTGCTGGCCAACATCCTGGCCACGCCGCTGCGCGTGCTGGCGCCCCTGCTGTGCGCCCATGTGGCGCCGGGCGGGAGCCTCGTCCTGGCCGGCATCCTGGAGCGCCAGGCCGACGAGCTCAAGGAGGCCTATGCGCCCTGGGTGGCGCTGGACGTGGCGGACGCGGAAGACGGCTGGATCCTGATGACGGCCCGGCGCTAGGCGCGCTCCCGGGGGCAGGACAGGGGCCCCTACAATCGCCCGCTGATGAGCCAGATCACCCGTTGCCCTTCCTGCTCCACCACCTTCAAGGTGGTCGCAGACCAATTGCGCATTTCGGAAGGATGGGTGCGCTGCGGCCAGTGCAAGGAAGTTTTCGATGCCTCGGCCCATCTGCTGCCCGCGCCGGCACCGGCGCTCCTGCCCGATGTGTCGCTGACGGATGTCCGCCCGCCGCCGGCGCCGGTGGCGCGCAAGGCCGAAACCGAGCGGGCCTGGGGTGCGCCGCCTTCCCCGCCGCCACCATCTTCATCGCCCGTCCCTGCCCCCGCTCCCGCTCCCGCCGCGCCGGCGTTGCCTGTGCAGCAGACGCCGCCGGTTGAAGAGCCCGTGCTGGCCGTCCCGGATCCGGCGGTGCCGGCCTTCCTGTCCGCGGGCGCGGGGAGCACGCTGGCGGAAAGCGAGCTTCGCCTCGAACCCCTGGCGCCCTTTGTCTGGCGGGCACGTACTGCTCCCCCGGAGCCCGCGCCGGAACGCAGCGCCTTGCCGCCGCCACCACCCGCAGCCCCAGTCCCGCCTGCTTCGCCTGTGCCCGCGCCCGCAGGGTACGAACTGCCCGCTGCGGACCTGCCTGACCTCGACGAGGACGCGTTGGACATGCCCTCGTTCGAGGAAACGCGGCCCGCGATGCTGGATCTGGACGAATATCCGCCGCTGGAGCTGCCGCCGCCCAAGCTGCCGCAGCCTCCTGCCCCGGCGTCTGCGCCAGTGCCCGTGCCCGATGTGCCGGCGCGCGCGGAGGCCACCGTCACGCCGCCACCACCGGCAGAGGCGCCCGCGCCAGCCGAACCTGTCGCCGCCGCCTTGCCCCCGGTGGACTTCCCGCGGGCACCCGTGCCGCCGGAGCCGGAGGCTCTGGCGCTGGTGGACGATGACTCCCCTGCGGCCGTGCTCCAGGCCTCGGCCCGCAGGATGTCCCGGGGCGCCGCGGACGATGGCGACGGCGAGCCGTCAGCCGAAGAAGAAGTCAGCTTTGTCGTGGCGGCGCGCCGCAAGGCGTTCTGGCGCAAGCCGGCCGTGCGGGCCGTGCTGCTGCTGGTGCTCCTGCTGGCCGTGGCGGCGCTGGCGCTGCAGGTCGCCGTGCAGGAGCGCGACCGCATCGCGGCCATGGATGCGCGGGCGCGGCCGTGGCTGGTGCAGCTGTGCGTTCCGCTGCACTGCAAGATCGCTCCGCCGCGCCAGATCGACAACGTGGTCATCGACAGCTCTTCGTTCAACAAGGCCCGGGGCGACAGCTACCAACTGGCCTTGACGGTGAAGAGCAAGGCCGCCATGGCGCTCGCGATGCCCGCGGTGGAACTCACCCTGACCGACGCGCAGGACCAGGCCGTGCTGCGGCGCGTGCTGCACCCAGCCGACCTGGGCGCACCGGCGGAACTGCCGGCGCGCGGCGAATGGAGCACCTCGGTGTCGGTGATCGTCACCACCGGCGGCGCGCGGGTGGCCGGTTACCGCGTGCTGGTTTTCTACCCCTGAACCCGATTTCACTTACCTACTTTTTTGACATGGCAGCTCTCATCTGCGGTTCCCTAGCGTTCGACACCATCATGACCTTCGAGGGGCGGTTTGCCGAGCAGATACTGCCCGACCAGCTCCACATCCTGAACGTGTCCTTCCTCGTGCCGTCGCTGCGCCGCGACTTCGGCGGCTGCGCGGGCAACATCGCCTACAGCCTCAAGCTGCTGGGCGGCGAGCCCCTGCCCATGGCCATGCTGGGCAGCGATGGCGCCGAGTACCTGCAGCGCCTGGACGCCCTGGGCATCAGCCGCCGCCATGTGGGCCAGGTGCAGGACACCTACACCGCGCAGGCCATGATCATGACGGACCGCGACAACAACCAGATCACGGCCTTCCACCCGGGCGCCATGATGCAGGCGCACGCCAACCGCATAGCGCCCGATGCGGCCGTGAAGGTCGGCATCATCTCTCCGGACGGGCGCGACGCCATGCTGCAGCACGCGGCCCAGTTCGTGGCCGCGGGCATTCCGTTCGTCTTCGATCCCGGCCAGGGGCTGCCCATGTTCAATGGCGAGGAACTGACGCGCTTCGTCGAGCAGGCCACCTGGGTCACCGTGAACGACTACGAGGGCCGCATGCTGTGCGACCGCACCGGCCTGTCGCTGGAAGCGCTCTCGCACAAGGTGCGCGGCCTCGTCGTGACGCTGGGAGCCGAGGGCTGCGACGTCTGGGTGGATGGCGCCAAGACCCACGTGCCCGCCGTGGCGCCCGCGCAGGTGGTGGACCCCACGGGCTGCGGCGACGCCTGGCGCGGGGCGCTGCTGTTTGGACTGGAAAAGGGCTGGACCCTGGAGCGCTGCGCGCAACTGGGCAACCGCGTCGGCGCGCTCAAGATCGCGCAGCGCGGGCCGCAGAACTACACGCTCGACTTCGTTCCGGAATGAAGCGTGCTCTTGAAAAAGGAGCTGCTTGCGCTTGATTGGATTGGTTTTCAAAGAGAAAATCATCTGAAATCCAATAAGGAAAAGCGCAGGCAGCTCTGGATTTGAGAGCATCCAGAAACAAAAAAAGCCCGGCATCGGAATGCCGGGCCAGGCGCCAGGGGCGCAGGGATCAGGGCTTGTTGCCCGTAGGGAAAGGCCAGGCTGCCTGGGGGTTCAGCGTGGTCTGGGCCGCAGGGGCAGCAGCAGGGGCAGGCGCCTTGGGGGCCTTCTTGGGGGCTGCAGCCTTCTTGGCAGGGGCTGCCTTCTTGGCGGGAGCGGCCTTCTTCGCTGCTACGGCCTTCTTGGCAGGAGCGGCTTTCTTGGCTGGTGCTGCTGCCTTCTTGGCGGGAGCGGCCTTCTTCGCTGCTACGGCCTTCTTGGCGGGAGCGGCTTTCTTGGCGGGAGCGGCTTTCTTGGCCGGTGCTGCTGCCTTCTTGGCGGGAGCGGCCTTCTTCGCTGCTACGGCCTTCTTGGCAGGAGCGGCTTTCTTGGCCGGTGCTGCTGCCTTCTTGGCGGGAGCGGCCTTCTTCGCTGCTACAGCCTTCTTGGCAGGAGCGGCCTTCTTGGCCGGTGCCGCTGCCTTCTTGGCAGGCGCGGCCTTCTTCGCTGCTACAGCCTTCTTGGCGGGAGCGGCTTTCTTTGCCGGTGCAGCTTTCTTCGCTGGGGCTGCCTTCTTGGCGGCCGGTTTTTTCGCAGTTGCCATCATGTTCTCCTTGGGTCAATTTGCAAAGAGCACTTCCTGTCTTCAGTGGGCAGGAAGCGATCCATGGGCATGGAGAAGGACTCCATGCCCATGAACACGGGAACGCCCCGCACGGCAGCGCTCTGCGGCGCTGTCGGTGTGGGGCGTGGTGTGCGGTCCATGGTGGTGCAATGCGTGCAAGAAAGCGCTAGTCCCAGGACAGCGCGCCACCGGATTGGTATTCGATCACGCGGGTTTCGAAGAAGTTACGTTCCTTCTTCAGGTCGATCATCTCGCTCATCCACGGGAACGGGTTCTCCTCGTTGGGGAACAGCGTTTCCAGGCCGATCTGCGTGGCGCGCCGGTTGGCGATGTAGCGCAGGTAGCCCTTGAACATGGAGGCGTTCATGCCCAGCACGCCGCGCGGCATGGTGTCTTCGGCGTAGCGGTATTCCAGCTCCACGGCCTTGAGGAACAGGGCCTTGATCTCGGCCTTGAATTCCGCCGTCCACAGGTGCGGGTTCTCCAGCTTCAACTGGTTGATCAGGTCGATGCCGAAGTTGCAGTGCATGGACTCGTCGCGCAGGATGTACTGGTACTGCTCGGCGGCGCCCGTCATCTTGTTCTGGCGGCCCAGGGCCAGGATCTGCGTGAAGCCCACGTAGAAGAACAGGCCTTCCATCAGACAGGCGAAGACGATCAGCGACTTGAGCAGCGTCTGGTCGGTCTCGAAGGTGCCGGTCTTGAAGTCGGGGTCCATGATCGCCTCGATGAAGGGGATCAGGAACTCGTCCTTGTCGCGGATCGAAGGCACTTCGAGGTAGGCGTTGAAGATCTCGCCTTCATCGAGCCCCAGCGATTCGACGATGTACTGGTAGGCGTGCGTGTGGATTGCTTCCTCGAACGCCTGGCGCAGCAGGAACTGGCGGCACTCGGGCGCCGTGATGTGGCGGTAGGTGCCCAGCACGATGTTGTTGGCGGCCAGCGAATCGGCGGTGACGAAGAAACCCAGGTTGCGCTTGATGATGCGGCGCTCGTCGTCGGTCAGGCCGTTCGGGTCCTTCCACAGCGCGATGTCGCGCGTCATGTTCACTTCCTGCGGCATCCAGTGGTTGGCGCAGGTGGCGAGGTATTTTTCCCACGCCCACTTGTACTTGAACGGCACCAGCTGGTTGACGTCGGTCTGGCCGTTGATGATGCGCTTGTCCGCCGCGTTGACGCGGCGATGGGAGGGTGCGGCTGCCGCGGCTTCAGGGGTTGCCGCAGCGGCCACGGGCTGCAGCGAGGGCGCCTGGAAAGCGACAGGCGGTTGCCCCACCGGGCGGTTGTTGTGCAGACCGCCGTCCAGTTGATTTTGCGATGAGGGCTTGACTTCTTCGTCCCAGGTCAACATAGATTTTCCAGTGTTCGGATTATGAAAGCAGTGCTGCGAAAAGAAAAGCACCGAAGCGTTGTGCAGCAACGATTTGTTGCTTCACAGCACATGCGCAACGCACCGGATGCAGGCATGCGGTGCGTTGTGCGCGAAGGCCTTATTGGCAAGCCTCGCAGGTGGGGTCGTCGATCGCGCAGAACTTGATGTCCGTGGCGGGCAGCGCGGCGGCTTGCGCTGCAGCGGCGGCGGCTGCGGCTTCGAGCGCGCTGGGCTTGGCCTGCGCGGGTGCGGATGCCTGCGGCGCACCGCCTTCATGGCCGGATGACACCGCGTTGAGCTGGCGCGTGTTCACCGTGCTCATCTCCACGTGCGTGGCGCTTTGCGTGCGCAGGTAGTACGTGGTCTTGAGGCCGCGCACCCAGGCCAGCTTGTAGGTGTCGTCGAGCTTCTTGCCCGAGGCACCGGCCATGTAGATGTTCAGGCTCTGCGCCTGGTCGATCCACTTCTGGCGGCGCGATGCGGCCTCGACCAGCCACTGCGGCTCGACCTCGAACGCGGTGGAGTACAGGGCCTTGATGTCCTGCGGCACGCGGTCGATGGGGTGCAGCGAGCCCTTGAAGTGCTTGAGGTCCATGATCATCACGTCGTCCCACAGGCCCAGGCGCTTCAGGTCGCGCACCAGGCCGGCATTGATGACGGTGAACTCGCCCGACAGGTTGGACTTCACGGACAGGTTGCCGAACGAGGGCTCGATGGACGCATCCACGCCGATGATGTTGGAGATCGTTGCCGTGGGCGCGATGGCCACACAGTTGGAGTTGCGCATGCCGTCCTGCGCGATCTTCTTGCGCAGCGCGTCCCAGTCCAGTGTGGAGGAGCGGTCCACTTCCACATAGCCGCCGCGTGCCTGGGCAAGCAGGTCCAGCGTGTCGAAGGGCAGGATGCCACGGTCCCACAGCGAGCCCTTGTAGCTCGAATACTGGCCGCGTTCCCTGGCCAGCTCGGTGGACGCCCAGTAGGCGTAGTAGCAGATGGCTTCCATCGACTGGTCGGCGAACTCCACGGCGGCCTGCGAGGCGTAGGGGATGCGCAGCTCGTACAGGCTGTCCTGGAAGGCCATTAGGCCCAGGCCCACGGGGCGGTGGCGCAGGTTGGAGTCGCGCGCCTTCTTCACGGCGTAGTAGTTGATGTCGATCACGTTGTCGAGCATGCGCATGGCGACCGTCACGGTCTTCTTAAGCTTGTCGTGGTCGATCTTCCCGTCCTTGAGGTGCTGCAGCAGGTTCACCGAGCCGAGGTTGCAGACGGCGGTCTCGGTGTCGCTGGTGTTCAGCGTGATCTCGGTGCACAGGTTGGACGAGTGCACCACGCCCACGTGCTGCTGGGGCGAGCGCACGTTGCAGGCGTCCTTGTACGTGATCCAGGGGTGGCCAGTCTCGAACAGCATGGTCAGCATCTTGCGCCACAGGTCCGTGGCCTGCACGGTCTTGCTGGGCTTGATCTCGCCGCGCGCGGCTTTCTCTTCATAGGCCACATAGGCTTTCTCGAAGTCGGTGCCGAACAGGTCGTGCAGGTCCGGTACGTTGGAGGGCGAGAACAGCGTCCAGGTGCCCTTTTCCATCACGCGGCGCATGAACAGGTCGGGGATCCAGTTGGCCGTGTTCATGTCGTGCGTGCGGCGGCGGTCGTCGCCGGTGTTCTTGCGCAGCTCCAGGAACTCCTCGATGTCCAGGTGCCAGGTCTCCAGGTAGGTGCAGACGGCGCCCTTGCGCTTGCCGCCCTGGTTCACGGCCACGGCTGTGTCGTTGACCACCTTCAGGAAAGGCACCACACCCTGCGATTCGCCGTTCGTGCCCTTGATGTGGCTGCCCAGGGCGCGTACGCGGGTCCAGTCGTTGCCCAGGCCGCCCGCGAACTTAGACAGCAGCGCGTTTTCCTTGATCGACTCGTAGATGCCGTCCAGGTCGTCGGGCACCGTGGTCAGGTAGCAGCTCGACAGCTGCGAGCGCAGCGTGCCGCTGTTGAACAGCGTGGGCGTGCTGGACATGAAGTCGAAAGAGGACAAGACTTCATAGAACTCGATGGCGCGCGCCTCGCGGTCCACCTCGTTGAGCGCCAGGCCCATGGCCACGCGCATGAAGAAGGCCTGGGGCAGCTCGATGCGGGTCTTCTTGACGTGCAGGAAGTAGCGGTCGTACAGGGTCTGCAGGCCCAGGTAGTCGAACTTCAGGTCGCGCTCGGCCTTGAGCGCGCTGCCCAGGCGGGCCAGATCGTATTGCAGCAGGCGCTCGTCCAGCAGCTCGTTGTCCACGCCCTTCTTGATGAACTGGGGGAAGTAGTCCACGTAGGCCTGGCCCATTTCGGCCTGCGTGACCTCGCGGCCCAGGATCTCGCGCACGATGGTATGCAGCAGCAGGCGGGCCGTGGCATAGGTGTAGTCGGGGTCTTTCTCGATCAGCGTGCGCGCGGCCAGGATGGAGGCCTTGTACACCTCGTCCATGGGCACGCCGTCGTACAGGTTGCGCATGGTCTCGGCCACGATGGGCTCGGCCTTCACGTCGGCGCCCAGGTTCACGCAGGCGGACTCGATCAGGGCCTGCAGCCGGTTGAGGTCCAGGGCCACGCGGGCATTGCCGTCCAGTACGTGCAGCAGCGGGGCTGCGGTGGCCGGGGCCTGCTGCTCGGTCTGGCGTGTGCGCTCCTGGGTGCGGCGCTCGCGGTACAGCACGTAGGCGCGGGCGATCTCATGGTGGCCGCCGCGCATCAGGCCCAGCTCCACCTGGTCCTGCACGTCTTCGATGTGGAAGGTGCCGCCGCCGGGGCGCGAGCGCACCAGGGCGCGGGTCACGTTCTGCGTCAGCGTGTCCACCACCTCGCGCACGCTGGCGGACGCCGCGCCCTGCGTGCCATGCACTGCGAGAAACGCCTTCATCATGGCCACCGCGATCTTCTGCGGCTCGAAGGGCACCACCGCGCCGTTGCGGCGGATGATCTGGTAGTGCGCGAGCGCGTGGGTGGCGGCCGGTGCGCTCTGGGATGCCGGGGCATCCGTGGCAACGGCGTGGGCAGGGGAAGGCGTGTTCAAAGCAGCTTGCATGGGTGTCCTCTTCTATGGGCTGTTCTCGGGTGTGATGCTCGGCTGGGAGTGCCGCCGCGCTGGAGTGGCGGTGCGCGGGGCTTTTATCCTGCGCACACTATATATGGTGTGTCCGGTGCGTTCAAGACACTACCGGTAGTGTACCGCCATCCATGTCCCGGAAAAACGAAACAACATGTGTTCGGCGTGCCGAGACCTCGGGGGCGGGCGCCGCGCAAGCCGTTGGCACATCAGCAAACCGGGTCAGGATTCACACAGTGGCAGGCGTTTGCAGGGCGTTTCCGTCGCGAGGCCGCATGGCGCTTGGAGATGGAACGATGTGCGGATGCACAAAGAAAATTTCGTCGGATGCGGCGGCGTGCTCAGCGCGCGGAGGGTGCGTGGGGCAACACGGACTCGGGGAAGCGCTGCAGCGGCCAGCCCAGTGCCTTCTGCACCAGTGCCCAGTCGAACCCCGGGCCGGGGTCCTGCTTGCGCCCGGGGGCGATGTGCTCGTGCCCCGCGATGTGCGCGATGGGGTAGCGCTGGGCGATGTCCTGGCAGAGCGCCGCCAGCGTGTCGTACTGCGCGGGCTCGAAAGGCAGGCCCTCCAGCCCTTCGAGCTCAATGCCGATGGAATCATCGTTGCACTCGCCGCGCCCGCGGTAGCTGGAGCGGCCCGCATGCCAGGCCCGCCGGTCGCAGTCCACGAACTGCCAGAGCGCGCCGGTGCGGGCAATGAAGAAATGCGAGGACACCTGCAGGCCGCGAATGCCCTGGAAGTAGGGATGCGCATCCCAGTCCAGGGTGTTGGTGAACAGCTGCTGCACCGCGCCGGTGCCGTATTCGCTGGGCGGCAGGCTGATCGAATGCACCACGATGAGGTCGATGGCCGCGTCCGCCGGGCGCTTGCCGTGGTTCGGGGACTCCAGCCGCTGGGCTGCGCGGTGCCAGCCGCCTTGCCAGGGGCTGCTCACGGGTGAGGGGGCCTCAGCCGATGTCGTCATGCGCTTCCTGGTCGTTGGGCATGGCGATGTTCAGCCGGGCGATGCGGTAGCGTATCTGGCGCAGGCTGATGCCCAGCCGGGCGGCGGTGGCCGTGCGGTTGTAGCCGGCTTCGCGCAGCGCGCGCACCAGGATGTCGCGCTCCTGCTGGTCGAGCCAGGCCTGCAGGTCGCTGGGCAGGGTCACGGTGCTGCCCAGGGACGGCAGGGCTGCGGGCGCCTGCGGCTCAGCGGGTGCTGCGGTGGGCTGGACGACGGGCGGCGTGGGTTCGGGCACGCCTGCTGGCGGGTCCACATGGAGTTCCTCGCCATCGCTGAGCGCGACTGCCCGGTGCAGCAGATTCTCCAGCTCCCGCACATTGCCCGTCAGCGGGTGGGCGGCGATCGCCTGCAGGGCCTCTCCGGTGAGCGCGGGCACGGGCATGCCGGACTCTTGTGCGATGCGCGACAGCAGCGCCTGGCACAGCGCAGGCAGGTCCTCGCGCCGCTCGCGCAGCGGCGGGATCACGATCTCGATCACGTTGAGCCGGTAGTACAGGTCCTGCCGGAAGCGGCCCGCCTGCACGTCGGCGGCCAGGTCGCGGTGGGTGGCGCTGACGATGCGCACGTCCACGGTCTCTTCCTGCGTGGAGCCCAGCGGGCGCACGCTGCGTTCCTGGATGGCGCGCAGCAGCTTGGATTGCATGGCCAGCGGCAGGTCGCCGATCTCGTCGAGGAACAGCGTGCCGCCGCGCGCAGCCTGAAAGTAGCCGTCGCGGTCCTGCGATGCGCCGGTGTAGGAGCCCTTGCGCGCGCCGAAGAATTCCGCTTCGAGCAGGTTCTCGGGAATGGCGCCGCAGTTCACCGCCACCAGCGGGCCGTCGGCGCGCTGGCTGCTGGCGTGCAAGGCCTGGGCCACCAGTTCCTTGCCGGTGCCCGATTCACCGTGGATCAGCACGGGCGCCATGCCGCGCGCCACCTTGGCCACCCGCTGCTTGACGGTGCAGATGGCCTCGGACGCACCCACCAGCCGGTCCAGCGCCGTGCTGGCGGGGGGCGCATCGCCGGAACGCCCGGCGCTTGCGCCGCTGCGGGCGGTGCGCGGCGCGGGCACCCCGCCCGTGCCCTGCACGGCCGAGGCCACGACCGAGCGGAACTGCTTCAGGTCCACCGGCTTGGTCAGGTAGTCGAAGGCGCCGGAGCGCAGGGCCTCGACGGCGTTCTCGGCCGAGCCGTAGGCCGTCATGACCACGCAACGCTCGCGGCGCTGCTGGTCGCGCAGGTCCTGCAGCAGCTCCATGCCGAAGCCGTCGGGCAGGCGCATGTCGGTGATGACGGCGTCGAAGCGGTGGGCCTTGAGCTGCTCGCGCGCCTCCTGCACGCTGGAGGCGGTCTCCACGCGGTAGCCCTCGCGCAGCAGCGTGAGTTCGTACAGGGTGCGCAGGTCGGGCTCGTCGTCCACGACGAGGATGGATGCGGGGATGGAAGAAGAGGATGTGCTCATGGTCATACCACGATGGTGTCGAACAGCGTGGCGGCTTCGCTGGGGCGCGTGGTGCGGCGGAATCCAACGGTAAAGGCGTTCCCGCCAGTTTCGCCGCGCGCGGTGCTGCGGTTCAGGCGCTGGTAGCTGATGGAAGCGCCGTGGCGCTGGCACAGCTCGCGGCAGATGTAGAGGCCCAGGCCGCTGGAGCGGCTTTCGGACGAGAAGAAGGGCTCGAACAAATGGCGTTCCACCGACTTGTCCATGGGCGCGCCATCGCTCCACACCTGCAAGCTGACCTGGCCCGAAGGCGCGGTGCGCGTGACCACCGCGAGCGAATCGGGTTCCGGACCCATGTAGCGCAGCGCGTTGTCCAGCAGATTGACCAGCACGCGGCGCAGGTGCTCCGCGTCGAACTCCACCTGCGCAGCGCCCGCGCCCAGAGCCACCACCGCCCGGCGCCGCGCCGGGTCCTGCGCCTGCCAGTCGTTCCAGATCTGCGCTACGGTCTCGTCCAGGGGCAGGGTGGAGGCGGGCGCGTGGCTGATCTGGTGCTGCACGCGGGCGATGTCCAGCACCTCCTCGGCGATGCGTGCCAGGCGGTCGGCGTTCTGCTGCACCATGTGCGCCAGCCGCTTCTGGGCGGGGTCGTCCAGGTCTTCCTCGAGCAGGGCATTGGCCTGCACGATGGCGGCCAGCGGGTTGCGGATCTCGTGCGCCACGGCGGCGGACATGCGGCCCATGGCCGCGAGCTTCTCGGTGCGCAGCCGGGCCTCCATCTCGCGCAGGTCGTGCAGGAACATCACGCACAGGCGCTCGGTCTGGGCCTCGCGCGCGGCCTCGCGCGTGGACGTGAGCCAGGTGCGCACGTGCAGGCCCGTGGGGCTTTGCCCCGGGTGCAGCAGGTCCACGTCGGCGGTTTGCGGCTGCTCCTGGCGGAAGGTGCGCCGCGCCAGGATGATCAACGGGCTCCAGGGCGAGTCGGCCGCCAGGGTGAACGGCAGCTCGGGCGCGGTGGCGCCTCCGAGCAATTGCAGGCCCGCCGGGTTGGCGATGCGCACGGCATCGTTCTCGTCCACCACCAGCACGCCGTCGGTCAGGTTCTGGATGACCAGGGCGCTCACCTGGGTCTGCACCCGCGCCGCGATCCGGCTCTGCTGCGCCACTTCCTGCTCGCGCGCCAGCCGGGAGGCCAGCTGGTGCACCAGGTAGCTCACGATGAAGTAGCCGGTGCCCGTCAGCGCGCTTTGCAGGTAGCGGGGCGCGTCGTCGCCCGTGACGCCCGAGCCCTGCCACCAGGCCCAGCCCAGCAGCAGCAGCGTGACGGCGGCCGTGGTGCCCAGCGCCAGGGTCAGGGTGCCGAGCACGGCCGCCATCAGGATCGGCAGGCCGAACAGGGGCGTGAAGCTCATGGTGCCCGCCTGCAGCAGTTGCAGGGCGCAGATGGCGGCCAGGTCCACGCCGACCGAGGGCAGCCATTGCGCGCCGGCTCCCGGCGAGGGTGGGGCGTGCCGGGCCAGCACCCGCAGCAGGGCCGCGGCCGCCAGATAGGCTGCGCACACCGCCAGCACGGCGGGCGCCGGGGACTGGTTGATGGCCTGGGCCACCCCTTGCAGCACCAGCATTGCCAGGGCCACCATGACGCGCCCGGTCAGGAAGCCGCGCCACAGGCGCAGGAACGGCGCGTCCACCGTCGGCGCGAAGCTGCTGCCTGCGGGCTGTGGCGTCTGCATGGCGTCAGGCCGGGCCGAGGCGCCGGTGTTCGGGGCAGCAGTAGGCCTGGCTGCCGAGCACCAGGGCTTCCGAGCGGGGGATGTGGATGCCGCAGTGCGCGCAGGCGAGCATGTCCTGGGGCAGGGCGCGGGGCGGCTGCGGCGCTTGCGATGGCGCGGCATCCGTGGCGCGGCGGCTGCGCCAGATTCCGATGGCGATCACCAGGACGACCAGCAGGACAAGGTACTTCATGCGCTGCGGCCCAGGATGACTTCCAGCACGAAACGCGAGCCGACGTAGGCCAGCAGCAGCAGCGCCGAACCGGCGTAGAGCACGCGCACGGCGCTGCGACCCCGCCAGCCGAAGCGTGCGCGGCCCACGAGCAGCGTGGCGAAGGTCAGCCAGGACAGCAGCGAGAACACGGCCTTGTGGTCCCAGCGCCAGGCGCGGCCGTACAGCGTGTCGCCGAACAGCCAGCCCGCCAGCAAGGTGGCGGTCAGCAAGATGAAGCCGGCGGTGACGAAGCGGAAGGTCAGGCGCTCCAGTGTGAGCAGCGGAATGCCGCTGTGCGGGTCCTCGGCCTGGCGGATGTGGCGCTCGGCGCGGGTCATGAGCCAGGCGTGCACCACGGCGGCGCCGAACAGGCCGTAGCAGGCGATGCCCAGGGCCAGGTGCAGCGGCAGCCAGGCCGAGGCCGCCACGTGCAGCGGCTGGCCCGGGAAGACCAGCGCCAGCACCACGGCCGCCGCACCCAGCGCGGCCAGGATCCACCGGGCCTGCATCTGCGGAAACAGCTGGCGTTCCACCGCATACACGGTGAGCACCAACCAGGCCGTCATCGACAGGGCGGGCGCGAAGCCGAAGCGGGGCGTCTCGCCCCACAGGCCCCAGACCAGCACGGCCCCGTGCAGGATCCAGGCCACCAGCAGCGCGTTGCGGGCCGCGGCGGCGCCCAGGCGCGCGGCGCCGGCGGCGGGCACGGCGTATGCCACAGCGGCGGCCAGGGCCAGCAGCCAGCTGACGGGGGAGCTACTCGCTAAAATCATGGGTCGCAGTTTAGCCTTTCGCCTTGCCGCCAGAGCCCTGGCGCGCGCAACACCGGAACTCCCCCATGGCCTCCGCCCTTACCGACAAACTCACGCGCCTCGTCAAGGAGATGCGCGGCCAGGCCCGCATCACCGAATCCAACGTGCAGGACATGCTGCGCGAGGTGCGCATGGCCCTGCTCGAAGCCGACGTGGCCCTGCCCGTGGTGCGCGACTTCATCGCGCGCGTCAAGGAAAAGGCCCTGGGGCAGGACGTGCTGGGCTCGCTCAAGCCCGGCCAGGCGCTGGTCGGCATCGTCAACAAGGAACTGGCCGCCACCATGGGCGAGGGCGTGGCCGACATCAACCTGGCCGCGCAGCCGCCGGCCATCATCCTGATGGCGGGCCTGCAGGGCGCGGGCAAGACCACCACCACGGCCAAGCTGGCCAGGCACCTGATCGAAAAGCGCAAGAAGAAGGTGCTCACGGTGTCGGGCGACGTGTACCGGCCCGCCGCCATCGAGCAGCTCAAGACGGTGACGAAGCAGGCGGGCGCCGAGTGGTTCCCGAGCACCCCCGACCAGAAGCCGCGCGACATCGCGCTGGCCGCGCTCGACTACGCGAAAAAGCACTTCTTCGACGTGCTGCTGGTCGATACCGCCGGCCGCCTGGCCATCGACGACGTGCTGATGCAGGAAATCAAGGACCTGCACGCGGTGCTGAACCCGGTCGAGACCCTGTTCGTGGTCGATGCCATGCAGGGCCAGGACGCGGTGAACACGGCCAAGGCCTTCAAGGAGGCACTGCCCCTGACCGGCATCGTGCTGACCAAGCTGGACGGCGACTCGCGCGGCGGCGCGGCGCTGTCGGTGCGGCAGGTCACGGGCGCGCCGATCAAGTTCGCGGGAGTGTCCGAGAAGCTCGACGGGCTGGAAGTCTTCGACGCGGAGCGCCACGCGGGCCGCATCCTGGGTATGGGCGACATCGTGGCGCTGGTGGAGCAGGTCACGGCCGGTGTGGACATGGAGGCCGCGCAGAAGCTCGCCGCCAAGGTCAAGAGCGGCGACGGGTTCGACCTGAACGACTTCCTGGCGCAGATCCAGCAGATGAAGCAGATGGGTGGCCTCTCCAGTCTCATGGACAAGCTGCCCTCGCAGCTCACCGCCAAGGCCGGCCAGGTGGACATGGACAAGGCCGAGAAGGACATCCGCCGCAAGGAAGGCATCATCCAGAGCATGACTCCGCTGGAGCGCCGCAAGCCCGAACTCATCAAGGCCACCCGCAAGAAGCGCATCGCGGGCGGCGCGGGCGTGCACGTGCAGGAAGTGAACCGCCTGCTCAAGGAGTTCGAGCAGATGCAGGGCATGATGAAGAAGATGAAGGGCGGCGGCCTGATGAAGATGATGAAGAAGATGGGCGGCATGAAGGGCCTGGGCGGTGGCGGCATGCCCAAGATGCCGTTCTGAGATTTCAAGCCTTTTTGGCCTCCAGCGCTTGCTGGACAAGCGCTGGCAGCTATCCAAAGACGAGCATAAAAAAAGAAAAACCGGCGCAGTGCCGGTTTTTCTTTTTATGGCGCCGGCAGCCAGTGCCGGAGCGGCTGGCCGGCCCAGGCCTGGGCCTCGGCACCCACGAAGATCTGCGGCAGCGACGGGGGCAGCTTGCGGCGCTTTTCCTGGGCTGCGACGGCCTTCTGGGCTTGCGCCATCCACGCCGTGACCGGCAGGTCCGCGACGCCGTCCTGCCCGAACAGGGCCTGCGCGAACGGCGTGTGGTCGCCGTCGTACCGGCAGCGGAAGGCGGCGCGGCGTGCGTCCGTGGCCGTCAGCACCACGCGCTGGGGGGCTTTCAAGGGCTCCACGAAGGCCCCGCTGTAGCAGGCGGAAATCACCACCAGCGTGGGCACCTGCTTCGCGGCCAGCGGAGCGAGCGCGTCGCCCAGGATCTGCGGCGTGAGCGGATGGCGGTGCTTGCCGTCCACGGTGATGTTGAGCACGCCGGGGTTGCTGTGGCCCGAGACGAAGAGCAGCACGCGGTCCCGCGGGCGCGCCACCTCGGCCGTCTTGGCCATCACCAGCGTGAAATTTTCCACCGTGGCCTGGGGCCAGTCGGCGGGCTGGCCGCTGGCGGGGTTGGCCAGCTTGATCCGCAGGGCGTTGGGGTCGATGCCGCTCACCCACTTGTCGGCCAGCAGCACGTCGTTGCGGAAGGCCTTGGCCTGTGAGTCCAGCGCGAAGCCCAGGAAGATGACGCGGCCCGGCGGCTCCGGGGGCGGGGATGCCGGCTGCGCCGCCGGTGCGGGGGCCGGTGCCGGCGTGGGCGCGGCCGTCTTCGGGGTGGTCGTGGCGCAGCCCGCCAGAACCAGGGCTGCGGAGAGAAGCGCAGCGCCGAGCGTGCGCCGCGTGGGAGAGGTGGGAGAAGGAAGCAGGGACATCGGTAAAAGAGTGCGCGCCGGCAAGGCGCTGCGCGCAGGGGGCTGGAGGGCCGCCGTGTTGTTCTGGAGGCTGCGTATCCTAAGGGAGCGCCCGGCCGCACCGCGCGCGCAGGCGGCGGACCATCAAAAAAGCCGGTGCGTGCACCGGCTTTTCCGTGGCGAGTGCCAGGGGCACGTCATGCGGCGCGCAGTGCGGGCCGGGCCAGCCGGCTCGCGTGCAGCCAGGCGCGGCGCAGCACGGGAGGCGACCACGACTCCTCGGGAATCAGCAGCAGGCGCCGCGCACGCAGCGTCTTGCCCAGGTCGATGCGGCTCGTGAGCACGGCCAGCGGCACGGCCAGCGCCAGCGGCAGGCCCACGGGCATGAGCCAGAGCAGGGCGCTGCTGTCGATCAGCGCCACGCCCAGGGCCAGCACCGCGATCACCAGGCTCATGGGCGCGAGCTGGCGCAGGGCGTGGCGCCAGGGCACGGCCTGGGCCTCGCGCGGGGGCGACTTCCATTCCAGCTTCAGGCCGGTGAGCGCGATCAGCACGAACAGCGAGTGCGCCAGCATGCGGATGGGCGCCTGCAGCACGGCCAGCACGCTTTCGAGCGCGGCGCTCTGGAGCAGGCTGAGGGTGCCGCCGTATTCCTTCTGCTCGCGGCGCATGAAGACGGCGGCCACGCCGAGCACACGGGGCAGGAACAGCATGCACAGCGTCCAGCCCCACAGCGCCAGCAGCTCGGTCGGCAGGATATGCCAGTCGGCCACCAGCCGTGCGCCCGACAGCCACAGCGCCGTACCCAGCGTGAGGAAGGCCAGCCACAGCGGTGCGGACAGGTAGGCCATGGCGCCGGTCACGAACATCGAGCGGTGCACGGGGTGGATGCCGGGCTCGGCCATGAGCCGCGCGTTCTGCAGGTTGCCCTGGCACCAGCGGCGGTCGCGCTGCAGCTCGGCCAGCAGGTCGGGCGGCTGCTGCTCGTAGCTGCCCACGAGGTCGGACACCAGCCACACGTGGTAGCCCGCGCGGCGCATCAGGGCCGCTTCCACGAAGTCATGGCTCATGATGCCGCCCGCCAGGCCCCCCTTGCCCGGGATGGGCGCGAGCGCGCAGTGCTCCATGAAGGGCGCCACGCGGATGATGGCGTTGTGCCCCCAGTAGTGCGATTCGCCGAGCTGCCAGTACTGCATGCCCAGGGTGAACAGGCGGCCCGTGACGCGCGAGGCGAACTGCTGCGCGCGCGCATGCAGCGTGACGTGGCCGATGGCCTGTGTGGCGGTCTGGATGATGCCGGCGCTGGGGTTGGCTTCCATGAGCTTGGCCATGGAGACGATGCAGGCGCCGCTCATCACGCTGTCGGCGTCCAGCACCACCATGTAACGGTAGTCCTTGCCCCAGCGGCGGCAGAAGTCGGCTACGTTGCCGGCCTTGCGGTGCGTGCGGCGCGTGCGCAGGCGGTAGTACACCTGCACCTGGGGCTGCTGGGCGTTCTGCGCCAGGGCGCCGCGCAGCTCTTCCCACGCGGCGCGCTCGGCACGCGCGATGGCGGGGTCGTAGCTGTCGGACAGCACGAACACGTCGAACGTGGCGCCGTGTCCCGTGGCCGCCACCGATTCGCAGGTGGCGCGCAGGCCGGCGAACACGGTGGCCACGTCCTCGTTGCAGATCGGCATGATGATGGCGGTGCGCGCGTCGGGCGAAAGTTCATGCTCCGTCACGCTGCGCACCGACAGCGCATGCCGGTCGCCGCGCAGCATCACCCAGAAGCCCATCAGCCCGGTGAGAAAGCCGGTGACCACCCAGGCCGACAGCAGCGCGAACAGCGCGATCTGGCCGGTGCCCAGCCAGGCGTTCCCGTAGTCGGGCTGCACGCCCGCGAACAGGACGCTGGCGAGGGCCGTGGTCAGCACGGTCAGCAGAGCGAAGGTCCAGCGCCGCCGCCGCGCGGCGCCCTGCCAGGGCTCGGCGGGCAGGCCCGGCGGGGAGGCGGGCGTGGCGGTGCGGCCCGTCAGGCGCAGCAATGCCGCCGTGCCCAGGCTGTTCCAGAAACCGCGCCAGGGCACGGGCACCATGGAGCCCCGGTTCAGGGGCGGCGCCGTCACCGAATTGGGATGGCGTTCGGCACGCGGTGCATTGCGCTCCACGGGGCTTACTCGGGAAGAATGATGTGCGTCCATGTTTCACTCACAGCGTGGTTGTCGTGTTGGAGAAAAGCGCGCAGCTCGACCGGGCGTCCGGCCTGTGCGCGCTGCAGGCGCACGGTCATGCGCCACTGGCCCGTGGCGGGGTTGCGGTAGGCATTGCTTTCGAGCACGCGGCCCCCGCCCTTGCTGTCTGCGTCGCTGCTCACCACCGCCTTCACGGCGGCATCCGGGGGCAGGGCCTTGAGGGCCGGGCCGTCGAAATCGACCACGTACTGCACCTGTTGGCGCAGGGCTGCCGTGTCTTGCTTCATGTAGCCCATGCCGCGGCGCGACTGCACGGCCCAGGCGCCGGGCGGGCGCTGCTGTTCGTCGCCCTGCCAGCTCAGCTCATAGGCGAACTCCAGCGGCTGGCCCGGAGGCGGCAGTTGGGCGGGCACCCAGTAGGCGACGATGTTGTCGTGCGTCTCGTCGGGGGTGTGGAGCTGCACCAGTTCCACGCGGCCGGCGCCCCAGTCGTGCAGCGGGCGCACCCAGGCGCTGGGGCGGCGCTCGTAGCGGGCCTCCACGTCCTCGTAGCTGGACCACTGGCGGTCGCGCTGCATCAGGCCGAAGCCCTTGGGGTTCTTCGTGGCGAACGAGGTGACCAGCGTCTGCTGGGGGTTCTGCAGCGGGCGCCAGAGCCATTCGCCCTCGCCGGTGGCGACCATCAGGCCGTCGGAGTCGTGCACCTCGGGGCGGAAGTCCTCCTTGCGCGGCTGGTTCTCGCCGAAAAAGAACATGCTGGTCAGCGGCGCGATGCCCAGCGTGGCGATGGGCTTGTCGGTGCTGCGCAGGAAGACGCGGCTCTTCACCGTGGTGGTGGTCTGCGGGCCGGGCGTGATGTCGAAACGGTAGGCACCGGTGGCGCGGGGCGAATCCATGAGCGCATAGACCGTGGCCTGCGTGGCGCCGGGCTCGGGGCGGACCAGCCAGAACTCGGTGAAGCGCGGGAATTCCTCGCCGCTGCCGCCCACGGTGTCGATGGCCAGTCCCCGCGCCGACAGGCCGTACTGCTGGCCCTGGCCGAGCGCGCGGAAATAGCTCGCGCCCTGGAAGACGACCAGCTCGTCCTTGTAGTCGGCGGAGTTCAGGTGGTTGTGCAGACGAAAGCCCGCGAAGCCCAGGTCGCCCCAGTCCTGGGGGCGCACCTTGTTCTTGCCGTAGTCGAAGTCGGCTCGGTCGTAGCGCACGTGGCGCACGCCCTGGGGCGTGACCTCGTTGATCAGCACCGGCTCGGTCTGGTACAGGCCGAGGTGGAAGAACATGGCCTCGAACGGCCGCTTGTCGGCGCGCCACAGGGCGCGCTCGGGGCGCCAGCGGATGTCGCGAACGCCGTCGTAGTCGAGCTTGGCAAGGTCGGCCGGCAGCTTGTCGCCTGCGCCGCGATAGGGCTGGCTGGCGCGCTCACGGGCCAGCCGCGTCACGCTTTCGAAGTCGAAGCCCTGCTGCGCCTGCGCGGCGCCGGCCAGCAGCGTGGCCGCGAGCGCCAGCGCCGGCCACGCGGCCCGGCGCGCGGCGCGCGGAGAGAAGGAAAAAACGGGGTGCATGCCGGCACCAGGGCAAACCCTGTGCCAGCCTGGGAAAACCGTTTCAGATCAACGGCTTAGAAGTCCGATTGCATGTAAGCGAATGTGCAGGTGCCGAATTCGGGCTTCCAACGCGGTTTTTTGTCGCCACCCGGCGACGCTGCAGCGCAATGAAGGAAGAAAACTCAATCAAATCAACGGCTTATTCTTGTCGCTCTTCAGCGACATCGTCGCCGTTGCCGCCATCGTTCTTGAAATTCCCCGGCGTCAGCGCATGCTTTTGCAGCAGCCGGTAGAACTCCGTGCGGTTGCGCTGGGCCAGCCGCGCGGCGTCGGCCACGTTGCCGTCGGTCATCTTGAGCAGGCCCACCAGGTAGTCGCGCTCGAAGCGCTGGCGCGCCTCGCTGAGGCTGAGCACCTGGGCCGAGGGCGTGCGCAGCGCGCGCTGCACCAGGGTCAGGGGCACCAGGGGCGTGGTGGACAGGGCGCACACCTGCTCCACCACGTTGTAGAGCTGGCGCACGTTACCCGGCCAGGCGGCCAGGGTCAGCGCCTTGAGCGCCTCGGGCGCGAAGCCGGACAGGCGTTTGTCGTACTTGCGCGCGAGCCGGTCGAGGAAATGGTTGGCCAGCAGCGCGATGTCCTCACGCCGCTCGGCCAGCGTGGGCAGCGCCAGCGTGACCACGTTGAGGCGGTAGTACAGGTCCTCGCGGAACTGGGCCGCGGCCATGGCGGCTTCCAGGTCGCGGTGCGTGGCCGAGATGATGCGCACGTCCACGGGGATGGCCTGGCTCGCGCCCACGGGGCGCACGGCGCGTTCCTGCAGCACGCGCAGCAGCTTGACCTGCAGGGCGGGCGGCATGTCGCCGATCTCGTCGAGCAGCAGCGTGCCGCCTTCGGCCGCCTGGAACAGGCCCTTGTGGTTGCTCACCGCGTCGGTGAAGGCGCCCTTGACGTGGCCGAAGAGCTCGGATTCGAGCAATGCCTCGGGAATGGCGCCGCAGTTCACGGCCACGAAAGGCCGGGATGCGCGCGGGCTGGCGCGGTGGATGGCGCGGGCCAGCAGCTCCTTGCCCGCGCCGCTGTCGCCCAGCAGCAGCACGCTGGCGTCCGACTGGGCCACCATGTGGGCCTCGGCGAGCAGGTCGGTCATGCGGTTGGAGCGGCTCACGATCTCGGAGCGCCAGGCCTCGTTGGCGTGCGCATGCGCCGCCACGGGCGCGCTGAGCGCCAGGGCCTCGCCGACCTTCTCCAGCAGTTCCTTGCCGTCGTAGGGCTTGGTGAGGTAGGTGAACACGCCGCGCGCGGTGGCTTCCACCGCGTCGGGGATGGTGCCGTGCGCGGTGAGCAGGATGACGGGCAGCGACGGGTGCCGCGCCCGCACTTCGTCGAACAGCGCCAGGCCGTCGCGGCCCGGCAGGCGCACATCGCTGAGCACGAGCTGGGGGCGTGCCACGTCGAGCTGGGCCAACGCCGCCTCGGCCGATCCCACGGCCACCACTTCATGGCCCGCGGCGGAGAGGCGCAGGGACAGCAGCCGCAGCATGTCGGCGTCGTCGTCCACCACCAGGATGCGGGCGGGCGGGGCAGGGCGGGGTGCGCTGGGCGCGGCGGTGGATGAGGGCATGGCGGTGTCCGTCAGGGCGCGGGCCGCTGCGTGCTGCTGCCCGGGGCGGAGGCGGGAGGCGCGGGGGGCGGCGGTGGCGGGCGCGTGGTCAGGCTGCGCTCGATGGCGCGCACGGCCTCCAGCCGTTCGTTGAGCTGGTCGTTGCGGCGCTGCAGGTCGCGCAGCTGCTGGTTCTGCTTGTCGAGCTGGTCTTCGAGCCGGCGCTGCTGCAGCAGCCGCGCTTCGAGCAGGCGCGCCAGCGGGTGCAGCGGCTGCGCCGCCGCCGCGTTGTTGGCCAGCAGGCGCTGCACCAGCCCCAGGGCGCGGGCGGTGTCCACGGCCTGGCGCGTCTGGGCCAGGGCCATGGCCAGCAGGAAGGGGGTTTCGGGCGCCGCGTCCTCGCGCTCGCCCAGGCGGGCGATTTCCTTGGCCAGTTCCGGGGGCGCCAGGCGCAGCAGGGTGTCGGTCTGGGCCAGTACCTCGATCACCGGGTCCGGCGGCGTTTCGCGTGGCGGCGCGGCACCGGCGTTTTCTGCGGGAACGGGGATCGCAATGACCACGGGGGGCGGCGGCGGAGGGGCCTCCTGCCGGGGCGGCGGGGTCTGGCAGCCCGCCAGCAGGAAGGCCGCCGCGCCGCAGATCAGGGCGAGGCGCTGGCGCGAAGAAGTGGAGTAGCTAGGCTGCATTCGGCAGTTCCATGCGAAAGAGAGAGTGGGCGCCATCGTCCACGAGCCGCACCCGTCCGCCATGGGCGACGACGTACTCCTGCACGATGGACAGGCCGATGCCCGTGCCGCGCACCGCGTCCTGGGGCTGGCGCTCGCCACGGTAGAAGGGCTCGAACACGCGGTCCCGGTCCGCGGGCGCGACGCCGGGGCCCTGGTCCGAGATGTCGATGCGCACCACGCCGGCGCGGCGCGAGAGGGACAGGCGCACCGTACCACCCTTCGGCGAAAAGCGGATGGCATTGGACAGCAGGTTGCTGACGGCCGAGGCGATCTTGTCCGGGTCGATCTGCAGCGTCACGGCGGGCCCTTCCACCAGCACCTGCAGGCCGCGGGCCTGCCATTGCAGGCGCTGGGCCTCCACCTGGGCCTCCAGCAGCGCCAGCAGGTCGGTGCCCTGCCGCTGGAGCTGCCGCGCCTCGAAGGCGGCGGCGTTGAAGCGCAGCAGGGCCTCGATCTCGCTCTGCAGCACCAGCGTGTTGTGGTGCAGGATCTGCGCGACCTCGCGCTGGCCGGGGTTGAGCTCGCCCGTCACGCCGTCCTGCAGCAGCGCCACGCCTTCGCGCAAGGCGGCCAGCGGGGTCTTGAGCTCGTGCGAGACGTGGCGCAGGAAGCGCGCCTTGTCCGCGTCCAGCTCCAGCAGGCGCAGGCGCAGCCATTCGAGCTGCTGGCCCACGCGGCGCACGTCGTCCGGGCCCGAGATGGCGACGGGCTCGTCCAGCCGGTTCTCGCCGAGCCGCCGGATCGTGCCCTCCAGGCGCTTGAACGGGCGCGCCAGCCAGATGCCCAGCGCCAGCGCGAGCACCAGGGCCAGCACGATCACGCCCACCACCTGGTGCGTGACGTTGCGGCGGCTGTCCTCGACCCGGTCCTGCAGCTCCTGGTTGCGTCGCGTGTTGATGTCCTGCACCGACTGCACGATGGCCGAGTGCAGCGCGTCCAGGCCGACGAATTCCTCCGCCACCAGGCGCTCGTTGTCCAGCGCGCGTTCCGGCGGGGCATTGAGCAGGGCGTGGACGGCGTCGAGGTGCTTGCGCCACTGGGCCGCCTGCGCGTCGGGCAGTCCGCTGTGTTGCAGCTGGCCGAGAATGTCCAGCGCCTCGACCGACATGTCGTCGAAGCTGCGGCGCAGCGTCGCGTCGCGCAGCACCAGCGACTGCCGGGCCGCGCGCTCCAGCGCCTGGCCGCGCTGGTTGAGCGCCTGCGCGGCGGTGTTGAGCGCGGTGGCCTGCGCGGCGCCGTGGCGGCTTTGCACCATGAGCTGCTCCAGCGTGTAGAGCGCCCGCAGCGAGCTCACGCCCAGCAGCCCGGCGATGAGCAGGAAGGCCAGCAGCAGCAACTGCTGGAAGGAAAAGCTGTTCAGCGGGGAGCTGCTGCTTTCTGTGGGCATCTCATGCCGCCAGCGCGGCGGTTTCGTGCGTAAGGACTTCCCCCCGCAGCGTGTACGCCTTGGCCTCGGTAATCGTCACATCGACCATCTGCCCGATGAGCCGGGGCTGGGCTGCGAAGTTGACCACGCGGTTGCATTCGGTGCGGCCCATCAGCTCGCCCGCGTCGCGCTTGGACGCGCCCTCCACCAGGATGCGCTGCACCGTGCCCACGCGGCTCTGGCTGATGGACTGGATGTTGGCGTTGATGACGGATTGCAGGTGCTGCAGGCGGCGCAGCTTCACGTCGTGCGGCGTGTCATCGTGCAGGCCGGCGGCGGGCGTGCCGGGGCGGGGGCTGAAGATGAAGCTAAAAGAGTTGTCGAAGTGCACGTCGTCGATGAGCTTCATCATCTTGTTGAAGTCGTCCTCGGTCTCGCCGGGGAAGCCCACGATGAAGTCGCTGCTCATCGCCAGGTCGGGCCGGATCGCCCGCAGCTTGCGGATGGTGCTCTTGTATTCCATGGCCGTGTAGCCGCGCTTCATGGCCATCAGGATGCGGTCGCTGCCGTGCTGCACGGGCAGGTGCAGGTGGCTCGCCAGCTTGGGGATCTTGGCGTAGGCCTCGATCAGCCGGGGTGTGAACTCGTTGGGGTGGCTGGTGGTGTAGCGGATGCGCTCGATGCCGGGTATGTCCGCCACGTATTCGAGCAGCAGCGCGAAGTCGGCCACCTCGGCCGTGCCGCCCATCTTGCCCAGGTAGGCGTTCACGTTCTGGCCCAGCAGCGTGACTTCCTTGACGCCCTGGTCCGCCAGGCCCGCCACTTCCACCAGCACGTCGTCGAAGGGGCGGCTCACCTCTTCGCCGCGCGTGTAGGGCACCACGCAGTAGCTGCAATATTTGGAGCAGCCTTCCATGATGGAGACAAAGGCGCTGGCGCCCTCGACGCGCGCGGGCGGCAGGTGGTCGAACTTCTCGATCTCGGGGAAGCTGATGTCCACCTGCGGGCGGTCCTGCCGCTCGCGCTGGGTCAGCAGCTCGGGCAGGCGGTGCAGGGTCTGGGGGCCGAAGACCACGTCCACGTAGGGCGCGCGCTTGATGATCTCCGCGCCCTCCTGGCTGGCCACGCAGCCGCCCACGCCGATCTTCACGCCGCGCGCCTTCAGATGCTTGATGCGGCCCAGGTCGCTGAACACCTTCTCCTGCGCCTTCTCGCGCACGGAGCAGGTGTTGAACAGGATCAGGTCGGCTTCATCGACGTTCTGCGTGGGCTCGTAGCCTTGGGCGGCGTTCAGCACGTCGGCCATCTTGTCCGAGTCGTACTCGTTCATCTGGCAGCCGAAGGTTTTGATGAAGACTTTCTTGGCCATGGCGGGCTCTCTGGTCGGGGGGGCGGGAACAAAAACAAAAACGGAAACGGCAGGCGGCGCGCTCGCTCCGGCGCGCCGCGGGCATTCGGGCAGGCGGCCTACTTGGCGCCCGATTCGGTGCGGAAGTTGAACTGCACCGTGTCGCTGTTGCCCTTGCGGGGCTGCGCGGCCTCGTTCTCGGTCAGGATCCAGGCCGTGAGCAGCATGCCCGTGCTGGCCTCGATGACGTAGTTCACCTTGTAGCTCTGGCCGAGCACGCTGTGCACCATGACCAGCGTGTTCTGCGGGCTCAGCAGCCGCAGGCCCGGCGCCAGGCGGATGGCGCGGCCGTTGAGCGTGGCCTCGGACACCGTGTTGAGGGTCAGTACGCCGCGCAGCGCCGCGTCGGGGAAGGTGCGTACGCCCCCCAGGCCGGCCGGGACCTGGGCGGCGGCGGGCAGCGTGGCGCCCAGCCAGGCGCAGGCCAGGCCGGCCAGCAGGGCGCGTGTGAAGGGGGAGGGCGTGGTGGGGCAGCGGTTCATGGTTTACATCCAGGGGCTGAAGCGGTGATTCTAAAAGCGGGGCGCATGCTCAGGTGTATCAAAAAAGATAGCTGCTGGCGCTTGATGTAACTGGTTTTCAGATGGTTTTTCATCTGAAATCCTTATAGGAAAAGCGCGGCCAGCTATGATTTTTGATGCACCACCGCCAAAGAAAAAACCCACAGTGCGCGGGCACTGTGGGTTGGCAGGTGGTGGTGGTACCGGGACTTGAACCTGGGACATCAGCATTATGAATGCTGCGCTCTAACCAACTGAGCTATACCACCGAAGCCGCTCATTATAGAACAGAAATCACTGGTGCGTAAAGTTCGCGGGGCGCTTGTTCATGAAGGCGTCCATGCCTTCCTTCTGGTCCTGCGTGGCGAACAGCGCGTGGAACAGGCGGCGCTCGAACATCACGCCGTCGCTCAGTGTGCCTTCGAAGGCGCGGTTGACCGATTCCTTGGCCGCCATGACGGCGATCTGCGAGAACCCGGCGATGACGATGGCCGCGCCCAGCGCTTCGTCCATGAGCTTGTCGTAGGGCACGACGCGGCTGACCAGCCCGGCGCGCTCGGCTTCCGATGCATCCATCATGCGGCCCGTGAGCGCCATGTCCATGGCCTTGGACTTGCCCACGGCACGCGGCAGGCGCTGCGTGCCGCCCGCGCCGGGGATCACGCCGAGCTTGATCTCGGGTTGGCCGAATTTCGCGTTGTCGGCCGCGATGATGAAGTCGCACATCATCGCCAGCTCGCAGCCGCCGCCCAGGGCGAAGCCGCTCACGGCCGCGATCACGGGCTTGCGGATGCAGCGGATGGATTCCCAGTTGCGGGTGATGTAGTCGCCCTTGTAGGTGTCGGCGAAGCTGTACTTGGCCATGGCGCCGATGTCGGCCCCGGCCGCGAAGGCCTTTTCGCTGCCGGTGAGGATGACGCAGCCGATCTTCTCGTCGGCATCGAAAGCCTTCAGGGCCTCGCCCAGCTCGTTCATGAGCTGGTCGTTCAGCGCATTGAGCTGCTTGGGGCGGTTGAGCGTGATGACGCCGACCTTGTCCGCTTCGACGCGGACCTCGATGGTTTCGTAGGCCATGGAATCTCCTGGATGTATATAGAGGTTGTTATGACAGCGGAAGGAATATACCCACAAGCGAAGCCGGCGGCCGTCAGCCCAGCCAGCGCTCCACGGCCGCCGCATCGGTGACCGAGAGGCTGACCGTGTCGATGGCGGCGGCGGCGCGTTTGGCCTTGCTGCGGGCCGGCAGTTCCAGCGGCAGGCGCAGCAGGCGGCCGTCGCGCGCCACCAGGGCGGTCAGGGCGGTCTCGGCGCCGGCGTAGAAGGCCACGTCGTCCAGCCGGCTGATGCGCCAGCCCTGGTCCTGCACCTCCACGCCCAGCCACTCGTCGCCGGCGGCCATGCCGGCCTGCTCGGCCAGGCCGCCGCGCAGCACGGTCTTGACCTGCACGCTGTGGTTCTCCGCCACCCGCAGCCCGAGCCGCTGGGCCAGCTGGGGCGTCTCGGCCTGCAGGTGCACGCCGTGGGCGGCCAGCAGCTCCTGGAGGGGCAGCTCGGCCGTGCCGTGCACCCACTGCGCCAGCTCGGCGTCGAACGTGCGGCCGGAGAGGTCGTGCAGCACCGCGCGCAGGTCGTCCTCGGCCATGGGCCCGCCCTCGCTGCGCTTCCACAGCGCGCGCATCACGTCGTCCAGGGTGCTTTGGCCTTCGCGGCGCAGCGCCAGGTCCAGGCACAGCGCCACCAGCGAGCCCTTGGTGTAGTAGCTGACCGTGGCGTTGGGCGTGTTCTCGTCCTGGCGGTAGTACTTGACCCAGGCGTCGAAGCTGGCCTGCGCCACCGTCTGCACCGTCCGGCCCGGGGTCTGCAGCACCTGGTTGACGGTCTTGGTGATGAGCTTGAGGTAGGTGGCGTCGTCGATCAGCCCCGCGCGGCGCAGCAGCAGGTCGTCGTAGTAGCTGGTGAAGCCTTCGAAGAACCACAGCAGCTGCGTGTAGTTCTCCCGCGCGTAGTCGAGCTGCGCGAATTCCGCGGGGCGCAGCCGCTTCACGTTCCAGGTGTGGAAGTACTCGTGGCTGATCAGGCCCAGCAAGGTGGTGTAGCCCTCGGCCGCGCGGGCCTCGCCGAGGCGGGGCAGGTCGCGGCGGCCGCAGATCAGCGCGGTGGAGTTGCGGTGCTCCAGGCCGCCGTAGCCGTCGCCCACGGCGTTGAGCAGGAAGAGGTAGCTCTTGAACGGCGCCTTGCCCTGCCCGTGCCGGGATTCGTGCCAGAAGCGGATGGCGGTCTCGCAGATCTTCTGCGTGTCGGCCAGCAGCCGCTGGCCGTCGAAGGACGGCGCGGCGCCTGCCACCACGAAGCGGTGCGGCACGCCGCCGGCGGTGAAGTGGCCGTTCCAGAACGCGCCCATCTCGACCGGGGAGTCCACCAGCTCGTCGTAGTCGGCGGCGGCGTAGAGGCCGAAGCCCTTCTTGTCCGCGTGCAGCACGTCGAGCCCGGTGGCCACCGACCAGCCGGCCGTGGCGGGCGTGCCGGCGATCTCCAGCGTGTGGCGCTGCATCTCCTGCCCCTGCACCTGCAGGCACAGGCTGGTGCCGTTGAAGAAGCCGCGCGAGGCGTCCAGCCACGCGGTGCGCACCGAGCTGTCGTAGGCGCAGACCTGGTAGCTCAGCACCAGGGGCTTGTCGGGGCTGCAGCTCGCCTGCCAGCGGCACTTGTCCAGTTGGGCCAGGGGCACCTCGCGCCGCCCCTGGTGGGCCGTGAGGGATTGCAGGTTCTTGGCGAACTCGCGGACCAGGTAGCTCCCCGGGATCCACACCGGCAGCGCCACCTCCTGCAGCGCCCGGGGGTGCGCGATGGTCAGCGTGACGTTGTAGAGGTGGGCATGCAGATCCGTGGGCTCCACCCGGTAGTGAATGGCGGCGGGCTCGTGGTGGCGGGAGGAGGGCATGGGCGTCTGCAAGGTTCAGGCGGGGGCAGGGCCCCCGGAGGCGCGGAGAGCGGGGGGAAACCGGAGAAGGCCTCAGTTCGTCCCCGTGGTGTCGCTGCCGGCGTCGGCCAGGCGCTTTTCCACCTCCTGGGCGCCGACGGCGCCGGGCACCCGGGTGCCGTTGGCGAAGATCAGCGTGGGCGTGCCGGTGATCTTGTACTTGCGGCCGAACGCCAGATTGCGCTGGATGGCGGCGGTGTCGCAGCTGGCGGACGGGGCGGGCTTGTCGCGCACCATCTGGTCCTGCCAGGCGGCGGCCTTGTCCTTGGCGCACCAGATGTTGCGCGACTTCTCGGCCGAGTCGGGGCTCAGGATGGGGTACAGGAACAGGTACACCGTCACGTTGTCCACGTTCTGCAGGTCGCGCTCGAAGCGCTTGCAGTAGCCGCAGTTGGGGTCCTCGAAGACCGCCACCTTGCGCTTGCCGTTGCCGCGCACGATGGTGAACGCATCCTGCAGCGGCAAGGCGGCGAAATCGACCGCCGTGAGCTTGTTGATGCGGTCCTCGGTGAGGTTGCGCCGCACCTTGGTGTCGATGAGCTCGCCCTGAATCACGTAGTTGCCCTTGGCGTCGGTATAGAACAGGTCGGTGCCGATGCGCACCTCGTACAGCCCCTGCATGGGCGTGGGACGCACCTCGTCGATCTTGCCCATCTGTGGAATGCGCTCGGCCAGCGCCTTGCGGATGTCGGCTTCCTGGGCAGAAGCGGCGGCGCTCGCGGCGAGGGCCAGGGTGGTGAGCAGGGCAGGGATCAGTTTCATGGTGTTCTCGTTCAATCGGCCAGGGCAACGGCCCCGGGGTGGAATCAATCCGTGGTTGTCGTCAATGCATTCCCATGGCCTGGCGGGCCACGAAATCCTTCAGCGGGCCGCTCAGCTCGAAGCCCTTCATGCCCCAGTTGCGCAGCGCCTGCCACGGGGCTTCCGGGCGGGCGAACAGCTGCTGCAGGCCGTCGGTGGTCCAGCGCATGGGCACCAGGGCCGCCTTGCGCTCGCGTTCGTAGCGCCGCAGCAGCCGCAGGTCGGCCACGCTGCGCCAGGCGTCGCGTCCGTGCAGCACCTGGGCCAGCGCCTGCGCGTCCGCCAGCCCCAGGTTCAGCCCCTGGCCGGCCAGCGGATGAACGTTGTGCGCCGCGTCGCCCGCCAGCACCCAGCTGCGGGACCGGGCGCCCGCGGAGGGCAGGGCACCGCACCAACGGTCGGCCTGGGCCAGCTGCAGCGGCCAGGCCGCGCGCTCGGCGATCAGCTCCAGCGCGCCCAGGGCGTCCTGGCTGGCCGCCTGCAGCCTTTGCGCGAATTCCTCGGGCGTCAGGGCCATCAGCGGCGCCGCCTGGTCCTGTGAGACGGACCACACGACCGCCACGGAGTTCCCCTGCGGCCCGCCCAGGGGCAGAAAAGCCAGGATGCCGCCGGGCAGGAACCACTGTCGCGCCATCTGCCCGTGCGGCCGTTCGCAGCGCAGGCGGGTGGCGATGGCATGCTGGGCGTAGGGCGTGACGTGGAAATCCACGCCGAACTCCTGCCGGGTGCTGCTGGAGCGGCCCTCGCAGACCACGGTCAGCGCGGCGGGCACGGGGGCGTCCACGATGTCCACCTGGGGCTGGTAGCGCACGGCCTGCGCCAGGCGCTCCTCCAGGGCGGGCACGTCCACGATCCAGGCCATGGCTTCCACGCCCTGGGCGCCCGCGTCGAAATGCACGGCCCCGTCCTGGTCGCCCTGCACCTGCATGTGCCGCACGGCGGTGGCGTGTTCCTCGTCGGGCCAGCTGCGCAGGGATTCCAGCAGGCGGCGCGAAGCCTGGTTCAGCGCATAGGCCCGCACGTCGGACGCGGCCGGGTTCCTGGGGCCCGCGGCCGGCAGCAGGGCCACTTTCAGCCGGTCCCGCGCCAGCAGCAGTGCCAGCGTGCTGCCCACGATGCCGGTGCCGCGAATACAGATGTCGAAGGTTGGGACCATGAGGGCATTGTAGGAGCGGGCCTGATGCCCCTGGCTGCGGTGCACAATCGCTGCCCCGAAGCACAGGAGCCCTTGGCGTGAGTTTCCATCCCGATTCCGATCTGTCCGGCACCATTGCGCGGCTGTTCGTCTATCCCGTCAAGTCGTGCGCGGGCATCGGGGTGCAGGAGGCCCTGCTCACGGAAACGGGGCTGGACCTGGACCGCGCCTGGATGGTGGTCGATGCCGACGGCATGTTCCTCACCCAGCGCAGCCTGCCCCGCATGGCCCTGGTCCGGCCGCAGCTCAAGAGCGAGGAACTGGTGCTGCGTGCCCCCGGCATGCTGGCCCTGCACGTGGCGATCGACGCGGTGGACGCGCCCGCCACCGTGACGGTCTGGAACGACACCGTGCCTGCCTGGGACATGGGCGCGGTGGCGGCGCAGTGGTTCACCGACTTCCTGGGCCAGCCGTGCCGCCTGGTGCGCTTCGACCCCGAATACCGGCGCCTGTCCAGCATGAAGTGGACGGGCGGCATCGAGGCGCCCAACCAGTTCGCCGACGGTTTTCCGGTGCTGGTGGCCAGCGAGGCGTCGATGCAGGAGCTCAACGCGCGCCTGGAAGCGGGCGGCCACGCCCCGGTGGGCATCGAGCGCTTCCGCCCCAACGTGGTGCTGGGCGGCGTCGATGCGCACGACGAGGACCGGGTGGACCTGGTGCGCGTGGAGGGCGAAGACGGCCGTGAGGGCGAAATCCACCTGCAGCCCGTGAAGCCCTGCGCGCGCTGCCCCATCCCCGACATCGACCCCGCCACGGCCCGGAGCAGCCCTGAGGTGAACGACACCTTGCGCACGTATCGCAAGGACAAGCGGCTCGACGGCGCCGTCACCTTCGGCATGAACGCCATCGTGCGCCAGGGGGCGGGGCAGCTGCTGCGCGTGGGCCAGCGCATCGCCGCCGATCTGAGTTTTGACTGACGGCCCGTAAAATCGCCTGTTTGTCTCCTGAACCCCTGAAAGCCCTGCCATGAGCCTCCAATGCGGCATCGTGGGCCTGCCCAACGTCGGCAAGTCCACTCTTTTCAACGCCTTGACCAAGGCCGGCATCGCCGCCGAGAACTACCCGTTCTGCACCATCGAGCCCAACACCGGCGTGGTGGAAGTGCCCGACCCCCGCCTGGACCAGCTGGCCGAAGTCGTCAAGCCCGAGCGCATCGTGCCCGCCATCGTCGAGTTCGTGGACATCGCCGGCCTGGTGGCGGGCGCTTCCAAGGGCGAAGGCCTGGGCAACCAGTTCCTGGCGCACATCCGCGAGACGGACGCCATCGTCAACGTGGTGCGCTGCTTCGAGGACCCGAACGTCATCCACGTCTCGGGCCGCGTGGACCCCATCTCCGATATCGAGGTCATCCAGACAGAGCTCTGCCTGGCCGACCTCTCCACCGTGGAAAAGGCGCTGAACCGCTACAGCAAGGCCGCCAAGTCGGGCAACGACAAGGAAGCCGCCAAGCTGGTCGCGCTGCTCACGCCCATCCAGGCCGCGCTCAACGAAGGCAAGCCCGCCCGCACCGTGCCCGTCAGCAAGGAAGACGCGCCCCTGCTCAAGCCCTTCTGCCTGATCACGGCCAAGCCCGCCATGTTCGTGGGCAACGTGTCCGAGGACGGCTTCGAGAACAACCCGCTGCTGGACAAGCTCAAGGCCTACGCCGAGGCCCAGGGCGCGCCCGTGGTCGCCATCTGCGCCAAGATCGAGGCCGAGATGGCCGAGATGAGCGACGAGGACCGCGACATGTTCCTGCAGGAAATGGGACTGGAAGAACCCGGCCTGAACCGCCTGATCCGCGCGGGCTACTCGCTGCTGGGCCTGCAGACCTACTTCACCGCCGGCGTGAAGGAAGTGCGTGCCTGGACCATCCACAAGGGCGACACCGCGCCCCAGGCGGCCGGCGTGATCCATGGCGACTTCGAGCGCGGCTTCATCCGCGCGCAGACCATCGCCTTCGACGACTTCATCGCCTACAAGGGCGAGCAGGGCGCCAAGGACGCGGGCAAGATGCGCGCCGAAGGCAAGGAGTACGTGGTCAAGGATGGCGACGTTCTCAACTTCCTGTTCAATGTGTAGCTCTTAAAGCCAAAGCGGCCTCTGGCGCTTGTGCAGAAAGCGCCAGTAGCTATTTTTTCAGGAGCAATCGCGCTCCCGCCCCATGAACCCCGGCATCCTCTACGCCGCCCTGGCCTATGTCGCCTGGGGGCTGTTCCCGCTGTACTTCAAGCAGGTGGCCGCCGTGCCGTCGCTGGAGGTGGTGATGCACCGCACGCTGTGGTCGCTGGTGTTCGTCTTCGCCGTGCTGGCGGTGCGCCGGCAATGGGCCTGGATGGCCGCCGTGGTGCGCCAGCCCCGCGTGCTGGGCGCGTTCGCGCTGTCGGCGGTACTGCTGTCGGGCAACTGGCTCACCTACGTGTGGGCCGTGCAGAACCACCACGTGGTGGATGCGAGCCTGGGCTACTTCATCCTGCCGCTGGTGAACGTGGCACTGGGCTTCGCCTTCCTGCATGAGCGGCCGCGCCCCGGGCAGTGGCTGGCGGTGGCCGTGGCCGCGGCGGGCGTGCTGTGGCTCACGGTGCAGGCCGGGCGGCTGCCCTGGATCGCGCTGGTGCTGGCGCTGAGCTTCGGGTTCTACGGGCTGCTGCGCAAGGTGGCGGTGCTGGGCGCGCTCGAAGGCCTGGCGCTCGAAACCCTGGTGCTGGCCCCCGTGGCCGCCGCCGTGCTGGGCTGGTGGGCGTGGCAGGGCCAGGGCGCGCTGCTGCAGGCAGACGCGCCCACCCTGGGCTGGCTGCTGCTGGCGGGGCCGCTTACCGCCGTGCCGCTGCTGCTGTTCGCCGCCGGGGCGCGGCTGATTCCCCTGGCGACGCTGGGCATCCTGCAGTACATCTCGCCCAGCCTGCAGTTCGCGCTGGGCGTGTGGGTCTTCCACGAGCCGTTCCAGCCGGCCCGCCTGGCAGGCTTCGTGCTTATCTGGGCGGCGCTGTGCGTCTACACGGCGGAAGGCTGGTGGGCCGGGCGCCGCAGCGCGGCCGTGGCTTGAGCCAGCGCAAAGGCCCCGCTTTTGCAGGGCGGAGCTACTGGAAAACACGGGGGGGTGCCATGTCAGTTATGCGTAAGATGCGCGGGCCTGTCTGCACGGCGCCCGCCTGCGCTGCCCGCATGTTCCGGTGAGACGCCCATTCACCCCTCAGCCCACGCCTGTCTCCCCATGTTCTTTGGACGCAAAAATCCGTTCTCGGCCACGGGCGCCTTTCCCCTGTCCGACGCGGTCATGGAGTTTGATGATTCGTCGTCGCCCGCCATGGTGCGCCCGGCGCGGCGTGCCATGGACGGCCTTGCGCCGCCGGGCGGCCCCGGTGCGCGGCGGCAGTGGCGGCTGGCCGTCGGGCTGATCGGCCTGTATGCGCTGGCGATGGTGGTTTTCTACGCGCTCGGCGTCGTGGAGGCCACCGTGCTGGCGGCGGTGGCGGCGCTGGCTGCCCTGGGGTGCCTGGTCTTCTGGATCGCGCTGCGGGCGGGCGTGCACGAGAAGGTGCGGCACCGCCATGTCAAGCTCGCCATCGTGGCCGCGCTGCTGGCCGGCATGCTGGTGGTCGTGTACCTGGCGCCCGTGACGCAGATCCTGCTGGCGCCCTTCAGCTTCGTCGCGATCGCCTACGGCACCTTCACCGTGCCGCGCCGCACCTTGCTGGGGCTGGTGGCCTGCATGCTGTGCGCCTACGGCCTCGTGGTGGCGCTGCATTTCCTGGACCAGCGCAATGACACGCTGCTGCGCCTGGAGGTGCTGCACTGGCTGGCCCTGCTGGCGTCGCTGCCCGCGTTCACCATGCTCATGGGGAAGGTGCAGCGCCTGTACCGCAGCCTGTACCAGGCCAGCCGCAAGATCAAGAACATCCAGGAAGACGCCCAGCGCGACGCGCTGATGGGCTGCTTCAACCGCCGCTACGTGCTGGCCGCGCTGGAGGAGCAAAAGCAGCTGGCCGACGAGAGCGGCATCCCGCTGTGCCTGGCCGTGCTCGACATCGACCACTTCAAGCGCATCAACGACGAGCTGGGCCACCTGGGCGGCGACGACGTGCTGCGCACCTTCGCCCGCATCGCGCAGCAGGGCGTGCGCGGCGGGGACGTGTTCGGGCGCTATGGCGGCGAGGAGTTTCTGCTGATCTTCCCGGCCACCTCGCTGCTGCCCGCGCTCAACACCTGCGAGCGCATCCGCGCCCAGGTCGAGAGCCATGCCTGGAGCAAGCTGCTCAAGGGCCGGGTGACGGTGTCCATCGGCGTCACGCAGTACGTGCTGGGCGAGTCGGTGCTCGAATTCTTCTCGCGCGCCGACACCGCCATGTACATGGCCAAGGAGGGCGGGCGCAACCAGGTGGTGGTCGAGGAGCCCGTGGCCAAGGGCGATTCGACGCTGCCCGAGCCGGGCACCGCTTTCCTTTAGCGCGTCAATGCGCCCTTGGCGCTACACCGCCAAATGCCCCGGCATGAAGTACAGCAGCGCGCTCGTCATGACCAGGTAGCGGAAGAACTTGCCCACTGCCATGTAGGCCAGGCAGGGCCAGAAGGGCAGCTTGAGCCAGCCCGCCACGGCGCACAGCGGGTCGCCCACCACCGGCAGCCAGGAGAGCAGGCAGGCGCGGGCGCCGAAGCGCTCCAGCCACCGCAGCGCATGCACCTCGGTGGTGCCGCCGCGCGCCTTGTCCACCACCTTGTGCGCGCCCAGCCCCATCCACCAGCTCACGCCGCCGCCCAGCGTGTTGCCCACCGTGGCCACCAGGATGGCGGGCCAGAACAGATCCGGGTTGAGCTTGACCAGGCCGAACACCGCGGGCTCGGAACCCAGCGGCAGCAGCGTCGCGGAGATGAAGGAGACGATCAGAACGGTGCTCAGGCCGAAGTGCGGCAGCGCAAGCCATTCCAGCAGCTGGTGCATCCATATTTCCATGGGTCCAAAGTGTAGGGTGCCGACGTCGGGGTTCCGGCGCCTGGAGGCGGCGTCCTACACCGGACTGCGCCATCCGCGCATGGCCCCGGCAGGGCGCCGTTTGTATCGTGAAGCAACACGATTCCCGACGGAACGTACGCAACGCACTGGGAGGTCCTCGATGCAAACCCTCGCTCAACCCCGCGCCCGATCTGCCGCAGCACGCCCCGCTTCCCGCCCGGCCGCGGGCACGCGCTGGGCCCCGGCGGCGCTGGCGCTGCTGCTGGCGGCCTGCGTGCACAGCCCCCAGGCGGCCGTGACCGCGCCGGCCCAACCGCTGGCGGCCGATGCCGCCCGGGGCAGCGCCGCCGGGTGCCGCGAGACGCCCTCGGCCCGCGCCGCCCTGCAGGCCGTCACCCACGAACTGCAGGCCCAGGGCCTGGCGTTCCGCGCGGCCTGCCATGCGGCCGCCGCCGGCTGGGTGGTGCAGGTGCGCGTGGTCGACGGCATGAAGGCCAGCAAAGTGGTGCGCGGCCCGCTGGCCGATGGGCACGACGTGGACATGGGCACGCCCGCCGGGGAGGAACTGGCCGGCGCCGCGCCGCACGCACAGGGCTTTTCCCCCGACGTGCAGTACAACCGCGAATGGCTGCGCGGCCTGATGGCGCGCCACCAGTTCGACGCACAGCCCGACGCATGGTGGCACTTCACGCCGCGCGGCCAGGCGCCTGCGGACGACACCGACCTCGCCGCGCGCTGAGCACCTGCGCGGCCGCCGGTGGCAGGCGCCGTTTTCCAAGGGGCAGAACATTTCATTTGCTGAAATTTTGAGCAGGTACAATCCCGCCTCCTTTTTCGGCATTGCGCTGCCCCCTCCGCACTTTTTCCTCCATGCACATCGGCCACATTCCCCTGGCGAACCGGCTGTTCGTCGCCCCGATGGCGGGCGTCACAGACCGGCCGTTCCGCCAGCTGTGCAAGGCGCTGGGCGCGGGCTACGCGGTGAGCGAGATGGTGACCTCGCGCAAGGACCTGTGGAACAGCCTCAAGACCTCGCGCCGCGCCAACCATGAGGGCGAGCCCGGCCCCATCGCCGTGCAGATCGCCGGCACCAACGCGCCCATGATGGCCGAGGCGGCGGTCTACAACGTGGAGCGCGGCGCGCAGATCATTGACATCAACATGGGCTGCCCGGCCAAGAAGGTCTGCAACAAGTGGGCGGGCTCCGCGCTGATGCAGAACGAGGCCCTGGCGGTGGAGATCGCCGCCGCGGTGGTCGAGGCCTGCGCGCCCTACGGCGTGCCCGTCACGCTCAAGATGCGCACCGGCTGGTGCCAGCAGCACAAGAACGCCGTGCAGCTCGCGCGCCGGTTCGAGTCCGTGGGCATCCAGATGCTCACCGTGCACGGCCGCACGCGCGAGCAGGGGTACAAGGGCGCGGCCGAATACGACACCATCGCGGCCGTGAAGGCGGCGGTGAAGCTGCCCGTGGTCGCCAACGGCGACATCACCAGCCCCGAGAAGGCGCGCGACGTGCTCGCCGCCACCGGCGCCGACGCCATCATGATCGGCCGCGCCGCCCAGGGCCGGCCGTGGATCTTCCGCGAGATTGGCCACTTCCTGGCCACGGGCGAGCACCTGGCGCCGCCCCTGGTGGCCGAGGTGCGCCGCCTGCTGCTGGACCACCTGCAGGACCACTACCACCTGTACGGCGAGCTGACCGGCGTGCGCAGCGCGCGCAAGCACATCGCCTGGTACCTGCGCGCGCTGCCGGGCGGCGAGGCGCTGCGCCAGCACATCAACACCATCGACGACTGCACGACGCAGTGGCAGGCCGTGGCCGACTACCTGGATGCCCTGGGGCAGCAGATGGACCGGCTGCCCGCCGCAAACACCGCGCAGACCGACGACGACACAGAAGAACAAGAGGGACTGGCTGCATGAGCAAGAAACACATCGAGGAATGCGTGCGCGAGAGCCTGCAAGGCTACTTCCGCGACCTGGGCGGCGAGACCCCCGACGGCATGTACGACATGCTGGTGCGCGTGGTCGAGCGCCCGCTGCTGGAAGTGGTGATGCAGCAGGCCGACAACAACCAGTCCCGCGCCGCCGAATGGCTGGGCCTGAACCGCAACACGCTGCGCAAGAAGCTGACCCAGCACAAGCTGCTGTGATGCCGCAGCGACTCCTGTATTGATAGCTGCCAGCGCTTGACCAGCAAGCGCTGGAGCCCGATTTAATTCAAAACCCCAAGGCGCCACCATGAACGCACTCCTCTCCGTCTCCGACAAGACCGGCATCGTCGAATTCGCCACCAGCCTGCACGCGCTGGGCATCCGGCTGCTGTCCACCGGCGGCACCGCCAAGCTGCTGGCCGACAACGGCCTGCCCGTCACCGAGGTGGCCGAGGTCACGCAGTTCCCCGAGATGCTCGACGGCCGCGTGAAGACCCTGCACCCCAAGGTGCACGGCGGCCTGCTGGCGCGGCGCGAACTGCCGGAGCACATGGCGGCGCTCAAAGAACACGGCATCGACACCATCGACCTGCTGGTCGTCAACCTGTACCCGTTCGAGGCCACCGTCGCCAAGGCCGGCTGCACGCTGGCCGACGCCATCGAGAACATCGACATCGGCGGCCCCGCCATGGTGCGCAGCGCCGCCAAGAACTGGAAGGACGTGGGCGTGGTGACCGACGCCAGCCAGTACGACGCCGTGCTGGCCGAGCTGAAGGCGGGCGGCAAGCTCTCCGACAAGCTGCGCTTCGCCCTGTCGGTGGCCGCGTTCAACCGCATCGCGCAGTACGACGGCGCCATCAGCGACTACCTCTCGTCCGTCACCTTCGACCCAGAAAAACTCAGCGAAACCTACGTGCCCGCGCGCGCGCTGTTCCCCGGCCAGAGCAACGGCATGTTCACCAAGGTGCAGGACCTGCGCTACGGCGAGAACAGCCACCAGCAGGCCGCGCTGTACCGCGACCTGTACCCCGCGCCCGGCTCCATCGTCACGGGTGAGCAACTGCAGGGCAAGGAACTCTCATACAACAACATCGCCGACGCCGACGCCGCGTGGGAATGCGTGAAGAGCTTCGACGCCGCCGCCTGCGTCATCGTCAAGCACGCCAACCCCTGCGGCGTGGCCGTGGGCCTGGACGCGCTGGACGCTTACGGCAAGGCCTTCCAGACCGACCCCACCAGCGCCTTCGGCGGCATCATCGCCTTCAACCGCACGGTGGACGGCGCGGCGGCGCAGCAGGTCAGCAAGCAGTTCGTCGAGGTGCTGATGGCGCCGGACTTCACGCCCGAGGCGCTGGACGTCTTCAAGGCCAAGGCCAACGTGCGCCTGCTCAAGATCGCGCTGCCCGCCCACGGCGGCACCACGGCCTGGAACCGCGGCCGCAACGCCATGGACGCCAAGCGCATCGGCTCGGGCCTGCTGCTGCAGACGGCCGACAACCACGAGCTGTCGCTCATCGACCTGAAGGTGGTGACGAAGAAGCAGCCCACGCTGGAGGAAATGGAAGACCTGCTGTTCGCCTGGAAGGTCGCCAAGTACGTCAAGAGCAACGCCATCGTCTTCTGCAAGGGCGGCATGACCATGGGCGTGGGCGCGGGCCAGATGAGCCGCCTGGACTCGGCGCGCATCGCCAGCATCAAGGCCGGCCACGCGGGCCTCTCCCTGCAGGGCACGGTGGTGGCGAGCGACGCGTTCTTCCCGTTCCGCGACGGTCTGGACGTGGTGGTGGATGCGGGCGCGACCTGCGTGGCCCAGCCGGGCGGGTCGATGCGCGACCAGGAAGTGATCGACGCGGCGAACGAGCGCGGCGTGGCGATGGTCTTCACCGGCGTGCGCCACTTCCGGCATTGAGGGTATTTTTGGCCGCTAGCGCCCGTCCAGCAAGCGCTAGCAGCTATCTTTTTTACTTCAGTGCAAAGTCCAGCGGCAGTCCCACATAGTTCTCCGCCAGCGCCGTCGAGGCCGCGCGCGAGTTGACCAGGTAGTCCAGCTCCGCCTCCTGCATCTTCTGGCCGAACTCGCCCGTGTCCGGGAAGCGGTGCATCAGCGAGGTGAACCACCACGAGAAGCGCTCGGCGCGCCATACGCGGCGCAGGCAGCGGTCGGAGTAGGTGTCGATGCCGGCGCTGGATTGGTCGTTGTAGTAGTCGGCCAGTGCGTTCCACAGGTAGCCTACGTCGCTCGCCGCCAGGTTCAGGCCCTTGGCGCCCGTGGGCGGCACGATGTGGGCGGCGTCGCCCGCCAGGAACAGGCGGCCGAAGCGCATGGGCTCGGCGACGAAGCTGCGCAGCGGGGCGATGCTCATCTCCAGCGCCGGGCCGGTCACGAGGTGCTCGCGCGCGGCGGGGTCCAGGCGGTGGGACAACTCGGCCCAGAACTGGTCGATGCTCCACTGCTCCACCTTGTCGGCGGACGGCACCTGCAGGTAGTAGCGGCTGCGCGTGTGGCTGCGCATGCTGCACAGCGCGAAGCCGCGTTCGGTGTTGGCGTAGATCAGCTCGTCGGACACGGGCTTCACGTCCGCCAGCACGCCCAGCCAGCCGAAGGGGTAGACGCGCTCGTAGGTGTGCAGCGCATCGGCTGGCACGCTGGCGCGGCACACGCCGTGGTAGCCGTCGCAGCCGGCGATGAAGTCGCAGGCCAGGGTGTGGGTCTGGCCGTCCTTCTCGTAAGTCACGCGGGGTTGCTGGCCGTCGAAGTCGTGCACGCTCACGTTCTGTGCGTCGTACACCGTGACGAGGCCTGCGGCGGTGCGTGCGTCCATCAGGTCGCGTGTCACTTCGGTCTGGCCGTACACCGTCACGCGGCTGCCGCCCGTGAGCGCGTGCAGGTCGATGCGGTGGCGCTGGCCCTTGAACAGCAGCTCGATGCCGTCGTGCGGCAGGCCCTCGGCATGGGCTCGCTGGCCCACGCCCGCCTGGTCCAGCAAATCCATCGTCACTTGCTCCAGCACGCCGGCGCGGATGCGGCCCAGCACATAGTCGGGGCTGCGCTGTTCGATGATCACGGCATCGATGCCGGAGGTGTGCAGCAACTGGCCGAGCAGCAGGCCGGCGGGGCCTGCGCCGATGATGGCAACCTGGGTGCGCATGGTGGGTAACCTCGTGGGAGCAAAAAGATGCGGCCAAGCGTAGGTTGATCTGCGTCAATCGGCGATGGCCTTCCGGCGTTAGCGTGCGATTGCCGGTCGTCCTGTGCGATCATCGCGCAATGACGATTGCCAAGGCGGACTTCATCGAAGGCATGGCCAAGGGCATGGCGGTGCTGGAGAGTTTCGACACCGAGCGCCAGCGGCTGAACGCCACGCTGGCCGCGCAGCGCACGGGCCTCACGCGCGCGGCCGCCCGCCGCCATCTGCTCACGCTGGCGCACCTGGGCTACCTGGAGACGGACGGCAGCTACTTCTGGCTGGCGCCCAAGGTGCTGCGCTTTTCGGGCAGCTACCTCGCGTCGGCGCGGCTGCCGCGCGTGCTGCAGCCCACGCTGAACCGGCTGGCGGCGCAGACGCAGCAGTCGTTCTCGGCCGTGGTGCTGGACGGCAGCGAGGTGGTCATCGTGGCGCGCAGCGGCGTGTACGGCGCGCCGTCGCGCGTGCTGGCCTATGGCCTGCACCTGGGGGCGCGGCTGCCTGCGCACCCCACGTCCACGGGGCGGGTGCTGCTGGCCGCGCTGCCGCCGGCCGAACTTACGGCATGGCTCAAGGGCTGCACGCTGCAGCGGCTCACGCCGCACACGATCACGCAGGTGGGGCCGCTGCGGCAGGCGATTGCCCGCGCGCGGCGCGACGACTGGTGCCTGGCGGTGGAGGAACACGAGCTGGGCGTGCACGCGCTGGCCGTGCCGCTGCGCAACCTGCAGGGGCGCACGGTGGCGGCGCTCAACGTGGTGGCCGCGCCCAAGCAGATCGACGAAGGCAGCCTGCAGCGCGACCTGCTGCCGCTACTGCAGGAGGCTGCGCGGGAGCTGCGCGGGCTGCTCTGAAGAACATGAGTCAAATTGGCCGCTAGCGCTTATACAGAAAGCGCTGGCAGCTCTATTTTCGATAGCGTACGGACAGCCGCCATTCGCGCAGCGAAACAGGGGCGGTCATGGATCTTTGCGGGAAATGCGATTCATTCTCATGTTGTCCGCTATCCTTGGCGACCATGTCCGCACCGCACCTCCTGCATGAATTCCCGCTGCACTACGAAGCCATCGTGCGCTTTCTGCGCCGCCGCCTCGGCTGCGACGAGAAGGCGCGCGAAGTGGCGCACGACACCTGGATGCGCCTGGCCGAGCGCCCGGCGGCGGGTGCCGAACCCATCGGCGATGCGCGCAGCTATTTCTGCACCGTGGCGGCCAACCTGCACCTGGACCAGCACCGGCGCACGCAGTGGCTGCAAAGCCACCTGGCGCAGGCGGCCGACACCGGGGCGGGCGCCACCCATGCGCCCGACGTGGCCGATGGGGTGATGTACCGCCAGGCGCTGGCGGCGCTCGATGCCGCGCTGGCGGCCCTGCCTGCGCGGGCGCGCGCGGTGTTCGAGGCCCACCGCATCCATGGCGAATGCCAGGCCGGCATCGCCGCGCGGCTGGGCGTGTCGCTGGGAACCGTGGAGCGCGACCTGGCCGTGGCGGGCGAGCGGGTCGAGGCCGCGCTGCGCCGCTGGCGCGGCGACAAGGCCCTGCCCACGTCCGCCAAGGGGCGGCGCAAGAGCCTGGCCTCGCTGCTGGGCCTGGGCGCGGTCGGCGTGCTGGGGTGGCAGGGCTGGCGCCACTGGCAGGCGCAGGCGCTGCAATGGCAGGCCGCCTTCGCCACGCCGCGCGGCCAGCGCCTGAACCGGGCCTTGCCGGATGGCTCGCTCCTCGCCCTCGACGCGGACAGCCGCGCCGAGGTGGCCTTCGACGCCCGCCGCCGCGCCGTGCGCCTGCTGCAGGGCGCCGCCTTCTTCGAGGTGCGTGCGGAGGCTGCGCGCCCCTTCGTCGTCGATGCGGGCGGCGTCACCGTCACCGTGCTGGGCACGCGCTTCGGCGTGGAACTGGACCCGGCGGGCGGCGTGCTGGCGCAGGTGGAGTCGGGCCGCGTGCGCGTCGAACGCGGCGGCCAGGTGCTGGCGGCCGCCCTCACCGCAGGCCAGGGGCTGGCCGTGCCGCCCGGCGCCGCCCCGGCCCGCGCGGCGGGCGGCCCGGCGGCGCCGTGGCGCGAAGGCCGCCTGCACTTCGACGCCACGCCGCTGGCCGACGCGGTGCAGCGCCTGTCGCGCTACAGCCGCATGGACCTGCGCACCGACGCCCGCGCCGCCTCGCTGCGCGTGAGCGGCACGGTGGAGATCGCGCAGGCCCACGACTGGCTCCAGGCCCTGCCTGCCGCGCTGCCCGTGCGCCTGGTGCGCGAGCCCGATGGCGGCATCTTGCTCGCGGGCCGATAAAAAGATTAGGGGTTCCAGCCGCCCGGTTCGTCCTACAGAAGAAAGCCTTTTCTTTCTTCCGCACAAGGACGCATCCGCATGCACCGCTTCACTCCCCTCCGCGCCGCCCTGGCCCTGGGCCTGGCGTTCCAGATCCATGCCGCCGGCGCGCAGACCGTCCGCTTCGACATTCCCGCGCAGCCGCTGGCGCCCGCGCTGGCCGCCCTGGCCAGCCAGGCGGGTTTGCAACTGGCCTTCGCCGCCGAACTGGCCCAGGGCAAATCGGCCCCGGCCCTGCAAGGCCCGCACGAGGTGGCCGATGCCCTGCGCGCTCTGCTGGCCGGCAGCGGCCTGCAGGGCCGCGTGCAGGGGCGCACGCTGGTGGTGGAGCGCGCCGCATCGGGCGCTGCCGCCACGCTGCCCGCGGTGACGGTGAGCGCATCGGCACAGGCCGAAGCCGCCCCCGGCCCCGTGGCGGGCTACGTGGCCCGCCGCAGCGCCACGGCGGGCAAGATGGACATGGCTATCCTGGAGACGCCGGTGTCCATCCACGTCGTCGGCCGCGAGCAGATCGAGGCCCAGGGCGCCCAGCGCATCCAGCAGGCGCTGCGCTATACGCCGGGCATGTCGGCCGACATCCGCGGCGACATCTCGCGCTTCGACCAGATGGCGTTCCGCGGCACCGGCTGGGTGCTCGACACCTTCCAGTACCTGGACGGCCTGCGCCTGCCGCGCGGCTCCTCGTACCTGATCCCGCAGATCGACCCCTACTTCCTGGAGCGCGTGGAGGTGCTCAAGGGGCCCGCCTCGGTGACCTACGGCCAGGCGCCGCTGGGCGGCATCGTCAGCCTGGCGGGCAAGCGCCCCACGGCGGAGCGCGTGCGCGAGGTGAACCTCGCCGTGGGCAGCCACCGCCGCGTGCAGGCCGGCTTCGACAGCGGCGGCGCGCTGAATGGGGACGGCACGCTCACCTACCGCCTCACCGCCCTGGGCCGCAAGGCCGACACCTCGGTGCAGATGACGCGGGAGGAGCGCATCGCCATCGCACCCTCGGTCACCTGGCGCCCCGATGCTGATACCGCGCTCACCCTGCTGGCCTCCTGGCAGCACGACCCGACCGGGGGCTTCTACGGCGTGCTGCCCTCCAGCGGCACCATCCTGCCCAACCCCTACGGCCCCATCCGGCGCGATTTCTTCGACGGCTCGCCCGGCTTCAACCAGTACGACCGCACCCAGGCCAGCGCCGGCTACGAACTGAGCCACCGCTTCGCCAGCGGCTGGCGCCTGCAGCAGAACCTGCGCTACTGGCGCATGGAGATGGACCAGAGCCAGGTGGGCACGCTGCGGCTGCAGCCGGACTACCGAACGCTGGCGCGCTACGCCACCTGGTCGCAAGAGAGCATGCGCGCTCTCAACCTCGACACCCGCATCGAGGGCGAGGCCGCCACCGGCAGCCTGGCGCACCGCATGGTGTTCGGCCTGGACCTGCAGCGCGACCACTGGACGCAGCTCCAGGCCATGGCCGGGGCTCCGTCGCTCGATCTCATCGATCCCGACTACACCCAGCCCATCCCGCGCCCGGCCGCCTTCAACAGCCCGGACCGGACGCAGCGGCTCGCGGGCCTGTACGCGCAGGACCACATCCGCTGGGGCGCCTGGGGCCTGCTGCTCGGCCTGCGCGCCGACCACGCCGACATCCGCGTCGACAACGCGCTCACGGGCCGCAACACCCGGCAGAACTTCATGCGCTACACCGGCCGCGTGGGCCTGATGCACCACTTCGGGAACGGCGTGGCGCCCTATGCGAGCTATTCGACCTCGTTCGACCCGCCGGTGAACGTGAACCCCTATGGCGACCCGTTCAAGCCGACCACCGGCCGGCAGGTCGAGGTCGGCGTCAAGTACCAGCCGCCGGGCACCCGGCAGCTCTACACGCTGGCCGCGTTCGACCTGACCCAGCGCAACGTGCTGACGCGCGACCCCAACTCGTCGCTGCCCAACGCGATGGTGCAGACCGGCGAGGTGAATTCGCGCGGCCTGGAGTTCGAGGCCAAGTTCAACCTGGCCCGGGGGCTGAACCTGGTCGGTGGCTTCTCCGTGCTCGATCCGAAGATCACCCGCAGCAACGGCGTGGACCTGAACAAGCGCCCCATCTCGGTGGCGCGCACCACGGCCTCGCTCTGGGCCGACTACCGCCTGCCCGCGGGCGTCACGCTGGGCGGCGGCGTGCGCCACGTCGGCGCGGCCTACGCCGACGCCGCGAACACCCAGCGCATCCCCGCCTACACGGTGGCCGACGCGATGCTGCGCTACGAGCTGGGCGCAGGCACCACGCTGGCCCTGAACGTGAGCAATCTGTTCGACAAGACCTACTTCACCTGCAACGCGGCCGACTTCTGCAACTACGGGCAGAGCCGCACCTTCCTGGCCACGCTGAACGTGCAATGGTGAGCGGCAGCGTGGACGCGGGCGCGCGCCCGTGGCGCGTGTTCGCGGGCATCGGCGCGCTGTACCTGGGCTTCGGCGTCGTCGTGGCGCTGCTGCAGGGCGGCCTGCCGCCCATCCTGCGCGCGCGCGGCATGCCCGTGGAGCAGATGGCCTGGGTCTTCGCGCTGTACCTGCCGGTGGGCCTGTCCTTCCTCTGGGCGCCGTTGGTGGACCGGCTGCGCTGGCCGTTCCTCTCGCCGCGCATCGGCTGGATCGTGGCCGCGCAGACTGTCGCCATGGCCGCGCTGGCGGCCGTCGCGCTGCTGGAGCACACGGCCCTGCCGCTGCTGTTCGCCCTGGGGCTGGTGGTGGCGCTGGCGGTGGCGACGATGGACCTGGCGCTCGACGCGCTGGCCGTGGAGATGACCGGCGAGCAGGCCAAGCCCCTGGCCGCCGCGCTCAAGCTGGCGGCGCTGTCGCTGGGCGCCCTGATCGGCGGCGGCGTGTTCGTCGGCCTGCTGGCGCGCATCGGCTGGGCGCCGACCTTCGCGCTGGTGGCCCTGCTGCTGGCGCTGGCGCTGGTGCCGGTCTTCGGCCTCACGGGCGCGGACCGTGCGGTGGGCGCCCGGCGCCCGGCCGCCGGCGGCGCGCGGCTCTACGAGGCGCTGCGCCGCGGCGCCATGCGCCGGCGGCTGGGCCTGCTGGTGCTCGTCGCCGGCGCCATCTTTCCTTTGAGCGCGCTCAACCGCGTGATGCTGGTCGACCTGGGCGTGCCGCTGGAGCGCATCGCCTGGCTGGTCGGCACCGCACAACCCGTGGGCATGCTGCTCGCGTCGGCCGTGTCCGGCCCGCTGATCCGCCGGCTGGGCAACGCGGGCGCCTTTGTCGCCTTCGCCGCGCTGGGGATGGCATGCCTGGCCCTGTTGTGGTGGGGCGTGCATGCGCAGGCACAGGCGCCGGCCATCGCGGGCGCCATCGGCATGGCGGCGGTGGTGGGCGGCCTGATGGTGGTGTGCGCCGCGCTCACGCTGCGGTGGTCGGTGGGCGCGCAAGCGGCCACCAGCTACGCCGTGCTGTTCTGCGGCGCGCGGCTGGCGGGCATCGTCGCCACCATGGGCGCGAGCCGGCTCGCCGCGCTGATCGACTGGCCCACCTTCTACGCCGCGGGCGCCGCCGCCCTGGCGGCCGTCACGGCCCTGCTGCTCGTGTGGCTGCCTTCCTTGCAACGAGAGAACCCTGATGACCACAACCCCTGAATTCACCCCGCCCCTGCCCGATGCCGCGCTGTTCGACATCGGCGAATGGCCCATCGCCTACGCGCGCTTCCCGGAACTGGGCGAGGCCGACCGCGTGCAGCGCACGCTGCGTTCGCTGGACGCTGTGCTGGACCAGCGCCAGCGCTTCGTGATCGTGTGGACGCCCGCCAGCCACGACCACGACGACGAGCCGCACGAGGACGAACGGCAGTCCATGGTCTGGCTCAAGCGCCGCAAGGGCGACCTGCGCGATTGGTGCGCGGGCTACGTCTACGTGACCACCGACCCGGCGCTGCGCGCGCTGCTCACCGGGCGCTTCGTCACCGTGAGCAAACTGCTGCCGTTCCCCAAGCTGCTGGCCGACGACCGGGACGATGCGCGGCGGCAGGCGCTGGCGCTGCTGGGGTGATGGCTGGCAAAAATGAGAGCTGCCCGCGCTTGCTGTGCAATGGTTTCAATATGAAAAACATCTGAAATCATTAATTGGCAAGCGCAAGCAGCTATTCTTTCGATAGTTGCTTGAATACCTCGCGCGCAGCCACCACGGTGGCGGCGATGTCGTCTGCCGTGTGCGCCGCGCTCACGAAGCCGGCCTCGTACAGTGCGGGCGCGATGTAGATGCCGCGGTCCAGCAGGCCGTGGAACAAGGTGTTGAAGCGCGCGCTGTCGGTATGCAAGACCTGGGCGTAGTTCTGCGGCAGTTCGGGCAGCAGGAAGAAGCCGAACATACCGCCCTCGCAATCGGCGCTGAAGGGCACGCCCTCGGCGGCGGCTACGGCGGCCAGGCCATCGACCAGCGAGCGCGTGGTGGCCGAGAGCGCATCGAAGAATCCGGGCTTCTGGATCTCGCGCAGCGTGGCCAGGCCGCAGGCCGTGGCCACCGGGTTGCCCGACAGCGTGCCCGCCTGGTACACCGCGCCCAGCGGCGCCAGGTGCTCCATGATGGCGCGCGGCCCGCCGAAGGCCGCCAGCGGCATGCCGCCGCCGATCACCTTGCCCAGCACCGTCAGGTCCGGCTTGAAACCGGGAATGCTGAGTGCATACACGCTCTGCGCGCTGCCCAAAGCCACGCGAAAGCCCGTCATCACCTCGTCGAGCACCAGCAGCGCGCCGTGCTGCGTGCACAGCTCGCGGCAGCGGCGCATGAAGGGCACGCTGGCGCGCACCAGGTTCATGTTGCCCGCGATGGGCTCGATCATCACGCAGGCCAGCTCCGGGCCGTGCAGCGCGAAGGCCTCTTCGAGCTGCTGGACGTTGTTGTATTCGAGCACGATGGTGTGCTGCACCACCTCGGGCGGCACGCCCGCGCTGGTGGCGTTGCCGAAGGTGGCAAGGCCCGAGCCGGCCTTGACCAGCAGCGAATCGGCATGGCCGTGGTAGCAGCCCTCGAACTTGATGAACTTGCTGCGCCCGGTGGCGCCGCGCGCGAGGCGGATGGCGCTCATGCCCGCCTCGGTGCCGGAGCTGACGAGGCGGATCATCTCCATGGACGGCACGAGGCGCAGGATCTCCTCGGCCAGCTCCACCTCGCGCTCGGTGGGCGCGCCGAAGCTGAAGCCTTCGAGCGCCGCCTTCTGCACGGCGTCGAGCACGGCCGGGTGGCCGTGGCCCAGGATCATCGGGCCCCAGGAGCCGATGTAGTCGATGAAGCGCTGGTCGTTGGCGTCCCAGAAGTACGCGCCCTGGGCGCGCTTCACGAAGCGCGGCGTGCCGCCGACGGCCTTGAAGGCGCGCACGGGCGAGTTCACGCCGCCGGGGATGAGCGCCTTGGCGCGTTCGAACAGGGGGATGTTGCGGTCAGTGCTTGGTGTCATGGGGGGGCATCACGAAGCCTTCGAGGGCCTGCGATTCGTCGATCGGGGTGTCTTCATCGTCGCCCTCGGCCTCATCGTCGTCGGGCTGGGCCCAGAACATGCGGTCGGGCACGATGTGGCCCATGCCGGGGCGAAAGCCGGCGTCCAGGCAGCGGTCGAGGTAGCTCAGCGCCTCGCTGGTGGCCTCGCCCAGGTCGTTGCCGGCGGCCACCAGGGCGGTGAGGGCGGCCGAGAGCGTGTCGCCCGCGCCGGAGAAGGTGGCGTCGAACAGCTCGAACTTGCCGCTGCCCAGCACGGTCTGGGGCGAGGCGAGCACGTTCTCGACGAACTGCTCGGGCAGGGGGATGCCGGTGACCAGGGTGTAGGGCACGCCCATCTCGGACGCGGCCCGGGCGATGTCGCGGGCCGTGGGGTTGCGCTCGCCGCTCCAGTCCGGCAGCAGCCAGCGCCACAGGGTGCTGTGGTTTCCAACCAACACCGAGGTCTGCGGCAGCAGCAGCTCGCGGAAGGCGTCCAGGTACTCGTCGATCAGCTCTTCGCGCCACCAGGCGAGGTTGGGCATGTAGGCTATGACGGGAATTTCGTCATAGTCAGTGGCTATTTCGGCGATGGCGCTGAGGTTCTCCGGGCTGCCCACGAAGCCCACCTTGATGGCCTGCACCGGCAGGTCTTCCAGCACCGCCCGCGCCTGCTCGGTCACGGCCTCGTCGTCGAAGCTGAAGTGGTCGAAAATCTCCGCCGTATCTCGGGCGTAGGCCCCGCAGACCACCGCGATCGGGTGGCCGCCGACCGAGGCGATGGTGGTGATGTCCGCGGTCAGCCCGCCCGCCCCGCTGGGGTCGCTGGCGTTGAAGACCAGCACGCACGCCGGGCTGGCCTCTTCGGCGCTGTCATCTTCGAACTCTATGATTTCTGGGGAGGGTGTGGATGCTTTGTCGGTCATGGACCTGATCCTGCTGCAGGGGTGGCGCCGAGGCCGCAGCCCCCGGAGATGACTAGATACAATCGTTGCATTCTATGTGAAGGCCCTTTAAGCTGTGACCGACTCTAAAACCTGGATGTGCTTGATTTGCGGTTGGATATATGACGAGGCAGAGGGTTCACCTGAGCACGGCATTGCGCCCAACACCCCCTGGGAACAGGTTCCCATGAATTGGACCTGCCCTGAATGTGGCGCCCGCAAGGAAGATTTCGAGATGGTTCAGATTTGAGACGCTTTTGCATTCACGGCCGGAGCGTTGTTTATTTTTCCATCGGGAGCAGTAACAATTGACTACAACAGGCGCATCTTTCAAGGTGCTCGTGGTGGATGACAGCAATACCATCCGCCGAAGCGCCGAGATATTTCTCAAGCAGGGGGGGCACGAAGTCTTGTTGGCCGACGACGGCTTTGATGCTTTGGCCAAAGTCAACGATTACCAGCCCCAGCTGATTTTCTGCGACATCCTCATGCCCAAGCTCGATGGTTACCAGACCTGCGCCATCATCAAGCGCAATGCGCGCTTCGCCAATACGCCCGTGGTGATGCTGTCCTCCAAGGA
>Ga0222427_100250_pt1 | contig 120579 bp, 93 predicted proteins | sample 2B20Ametagenome_FD_182890 | JGI IMG/M metagenome (GOLD analysis project Ga0222427, IMG submission 182890) | Enriched microbial communities from leaf-cutter ant dump, University of Wisconsin, Madison, United States - 2B20A (version 2) | ecosystem: Environmental > Terrestrial > Nest > Insects nest... | reverse complement strand
TTTTCCTATGTCCGACTCTGTCGACCCCCGGCGACTTGCGAACCTACCGCTGGACGAGCTTGTAGCATGTCACGAATGTGACCTGCTGATGCGCAAGCCGGCGCTCAAGCGGGATGAGAAGGCGCACTGCCCCCGTTGTGGCTATGAGCTTTATGCCCACCGCCATAATGTGGTCGAGCGCAGCCTTGCCTTGGTACTGGCTGCCTTGATGCTTTACGTTCCAGCGAACTTCCTGCCGATCATGCAACTCCATCTACTGGGGCAAAGCTCGGATGACACGGTATGGAGCGGCGTGCTCGGCCTGTATGACTCCGGAATGCGCGAGATCGCCGTAGTGGTATTCCTCTGCAGCATGGCGATTCCCTTGCTCAAGTTGCTATGCCAGCTCGCGGTATTACTGAGCATCCGCTTGAACATCGGGAGGGGCTACGGACTGTTGCTATATCGCATTTACCACCACCTGCGCGATTGGGGCATGCTCGAGGTCTACTTCATGGGTGTGCTGGTGGCTATCGTCAAGCTGGTGGACTTGGCCGATTTGAGTCTCGGCTTGGGCTTGTTGTGTTTTATCAGTCTGTTGCTGATTCAGGTCTGGCTGGAGGTGGTGATGTCGCCACACCAGATCTGGGTGGCTCTGTCGGGAGAAGACCTGCATGCGGGCGATTGATGCCGGAATCCTTATTTGCTGCGAATGTCACGAGCTCAACCGTCAGGAGCCTGATACCCGTTCGCAGATCTGTACCCGTTGCGGGGCCATCGTGCATGCGCGCCGGCCCAACAGCCTGGTGCGGACCTGGGCGTTGCTGATCACCGCGGCGATTCTTTACATCCCGGCCAACGTGCTGCCAATCATGACCGTCAGCACCCTCGGGCAAGGAAGTCCAGACACCATCATGTCTGGCGTCATCACCCTGATGAAGCACGGCATGCTACCCATCGCTGCTGTCGTGTTCATCGCCAGTATCCTGGTGCCGACCTTCAAGCTGGTCGGCATCGCTCTGCTGTTGTATTCGGTGCAGCGCCATCAACCCCTGTCCGCTCGCCAGCGCATCCTGATGTATCGTTTTATCGAGTTCATCGGTCGTTGGTCGATGCTGGATATCTTCGTCATTGCCATCCTGGTGGCAGTGGTAAATTTCGGACGCATTGCCAGTGTCGAAGCCAATCTGGGGGCTGTTGCCTTTGCCAGTGTGGTGATCCTGACGATGCTCGCGGCAGTAACTTTCGATCCCCGACTGATCTGGGATAACACGGAGTCGGACGACGACCATGAGTGATGATTTGCCTACGGCTAGAACCCGCCCAGCTTCCAACTGGTCGGCTATCTGGATTTTGCCCCTGATTGCCCTGGTTATCGGTGGCTGGCTTGGTTGGCAGGCCTACCGTGAGTCGGGAGTGAACATCGAAGTTCGTTTCCAGAGCGGCGAAGGTATCGTCGCCAACAAGACCGAGGTGGTTTACAAGGGCATGCCGGTTGGCAAGGTGAAAAGCCTGGTGCTGGACGCCAAGGGCAGTGAAACCGGCGTGATTGCCACTATCGAGATGAATCCCGCAGCGGAGCCGCATCTGCTGACCAATACCCGCTTCTGGTTGGTAAAGCCCAGCGTGACTTTGGCGGGTATCACGGGGTTGGAAACCCTGGTTTCCGGCAACTACATCGCCGTCAGTCCTGGCGATGGCGAGCCGACCAAGCATTTCGTGGCGCTTCCCGAAGCGCCGCCCCTATCTGACAGCGAACCTGGCCTGCATCTGACGCTGAAGGCCGATCGTCTTGGTTCCCTCAATCGTGACAGCCCTGTGTTCTACAAGCAGATTCAGGTTGGCCGGGTAAAAAGCTACCGGCTTGCCGAGGACCAGGGCACGGTCGAAATCAAGGTCTTCATCGAGCCTGCCTATGCTTCCCTGGTGCGCAAGCACACGCGCTTCTGGAATGCCAGCGGCGTCAGTGTCGATGCCAGCCTGTCCGGAGTGAAGATCCGCAGCGAGTCGCTGGCCAGTATCGTCGCTGGCGGTATCGCCTTCGCTACGCCAGAGCACCGCAAGGACAGTCCGCCCACGGACCCGAGCCTGCCATTTCGTCTGTATGAAGACTTCGATGCCGCCCAGGCCGGTATCAGGGTCAAGGTCAAGCTGAGCGACTTCGAAGGACTCCAGGCTGGGCGCACACCGGTGATGTACAAGGGTATCCAGGTCGGCACGCTGAAAACCCTGAAGGTCGAATCCGACCTGAACAGCGCAATGGCCGAACTGACACTCGATCCATTGGCTGAGGACTATCTGGTGCAGGGCACCCAATTCTGGGTGGTCAAACCGTCGATTTCCCTTGCGGGCATCACCGGCCTGGAAGCGTTGGTGAAGGGTAACTACATTGCTGTGCGCCCCGGAGACAAAGGGGCTTCGCCACAACGAGAGTTCGAAGCCCGAGCCAAGGCCCCGCCTTTGGATCTAAAGGCGCCGGGCCTGCATCTGGTGCTGTTCAGCGATAACCTCGGTTCACTGGAGGTCGGCAGCCCGGTTCTCTATCGCCAGGTGAAGGTCGGTACCGTGCAGAGCTACCAGTTCTCCCGCAAGCACCAGAAGCGTTTGCTGATCGGGGTGCATATCGAGCCGGAGTACGCTGGCCTGGTCAATGGCTCGACGCGCTTCTGGAATGCCAGTGGCATCACTCTTACGGGCGGCCTGTCGGGCATCCAGATCAAGAGCGAATCACTGCAAAGCCTCATGGCGGGCGGTATCTCCTTCGATACGCCGACGCCAAACGTAGCGCTCAAGCGCCGGATCCCGACCTTCCGTCTGCATGAAAGCCAGGAAGCCGCAAACCTTTCGGGCATTCCGATCACCATCAAGGTCGCCGATGCAGATGGGTTGAAGGTCGGTACGGCCATTCGCTTCAAGGGGCTGGATGTCGGCAAGGTCGAGGCCGTTGATTTGAGTGCCGACCTGCAGTCCGTTCTGCTCAAGGCGCGGATTACCGAGGTGCCGGAGCGTATCGCCCGGGTCGGGACCCAGTTCTGGGTGGTCAAGCCGGCACTGGGGATCGTCAAGACCGAGAACCTGGCGACCTTGGTTACCGGGCAATACCTGGAGGTGCAGCCGGCAGCAAAAAACCAGGGCCCGCAGCGTGATTTCACTGCGCTGCCCGAGGCGCCGGAGGTCATCGGGCCGCAAGAGGGCTTGGCCTTGGTGTTGAGCGCGCCGCGGCGTGGGTCGATCAAGCCTGGCGTGCCGGTGACCTATCGGGAAATTCCCGTAGGCAAGGTGACGGGCTTCGAGCTGGGGCAGACCGCTGACCGTGTGCTGATCCACATTCTGATCGAGCCGCGTTACGCCGCTCTGGTTCGTGGCGGCAGTCGCTTCTGGAATACCAGTGGTTTCGGCTTCGAGTTCGGCCTGATCAAGGGGGCGACAATTCGCACCGAGTCCCTGGAAACCCTGATCCAGGGTGGTATCGCCTTTGCCACACCGGATGGCGAGCAAATGGGCAAACCTGCACTGCCCCAGCAGACCTTCGCCCTGTTCGACAAGGCCGAGGAGGACTGGCTGCAATGGGCGCCGAAGATTCCGATCGGTAAATAAAGAAGCGGGCCCGGATGAGTGATGATCCGGGCCCGCTTCTTTCGGTGTCTGTACAAGAAATCACGGGCAATAAAAAACCGACCCTGAGGTCGGTTTTTTAACAAGCTTGTCGCTTAGGCAGCAGCTTTCAGCGCCTTGATGTGGCCATTCAGACGGCCTTTATGGCGAGCAGCCTTGTTCTTGTGGATGATGCCTTTGTCGGCCATACGGTCGATTACAGGCACAGCCAGGATGTAAGCAGCTTGCGCTTTTTCGGCGTCTTTTGCGTCGATGGCCTTGACTACATTCTTGATGTAGGTACGGACCATGGAACGCAGGCTGGCGTTGTGGCTGCGACGCTTCTCAGCCTGTTTTGCACGTTTTTTGGCGGAAGGTGAGTTGGCCACCGTCGAGCTCCTCGAAAGACTTGGTAAATTGCAAACAAAATAGGCCGCGAATCATGCCGATGAGTTGACTGCTTGTCAAGGCCACGAGCAGGGTTCTGCTCGGCGGTCATTCTCTCCATCGGGATGATTCCCTTCTGGTGCACGACCTGTAAACTCGGGAGCTTTTGCGCTGCCTGTTTTGCCCGGCGCGCATTATTGCACATCCGAATGGCGTTCGGCCTGCACTTCATCCAACGGCGTGAAAAACTTTCGATGAATCTCCTCAAATCCTTGGCAGCGGTCAGTTCCATCACCATGGTGTCGCGGGTGCTGGGCTTCGTCCGTGACACTATCCTGGCTCGCATATTCGGCGCTGGAGTGGCCACTGACGCCTTTTTCATCGCCTTCAAGCTGCCCAACCTGCTACGCCGGATCTTTGCCGAGGGCGCCTTTTCCCAGGCCTTCGTCCCGATTCTCGCCGAGTACAAGACCCAGCAGGGGGAAGAGGCGACACGTACATTCATTGCCTACGTCGCTGGCTTGCTCACCCTGGTCCTGGCCCTGGTTACTGCCCTCGGCGTGCTGGCAGCGCCCTGGATCGTCTGGGCCACGGCACCCGGCTTCGTCGACAGCGCGGAAAAATTCCAGCTGACCACCGACCTGCTGCGAGTGACCTTTCCTTATATATTGCTGATCTCGCTGTCATCCCTGGCCGGCGCGATCCTCAATACCTGGAACCGTTTCTCGGTCCCGGCCTTCGTGCCGACCCTGCTCAACGTCGCGATGATCTTCTTCGCGCTGTTCCTGACGCCCTACTTTGATCCACCGGTCATGGCCCTTGGCTGGGCGGTTCTGGCGGGTGGCTTGCTGCAGCTTCTTTATCAGCTGCCGCATCTGCGCAAGATCGGCATGCTCGTGCTGCCAAGGGTCAACCTGCGCGATACCGGCGTATGGCGCGTGCTGAAGCAGATGCTGCCAGCGATCCTCGGGGTTTCCGTCAGCCAGATCTCGCTGATCATCAACACCATCTTCGCCTCGTTCCTGGTCGCCGGTTCGGTGTCCTGGATGTACTACGCCGACCGCCTGATGGAACTGCCTTCCGGTGTGCTCGGTGTGGCCCTGGGCACCATCCTCCTGCCGACCCTGGCCAAGACCTACGCCAACAAGGATCGTCAGCAGTACTCGCAGATCCTCGACTGGGGTCTGCGCCTGTGCTTCCTGCTGGTCCTGCCATGCTCGCTGGCCCTTGCCATTCTTGCCGAGCCACTGACCGTCGCCCTGTTCCAGTACGGCAAGTTCAGCGCTTTCGACGCACTGATGACCCAGCGCGCGCTTATCGCATATTCGGTCGGCCTGCTCGGCATCATCATGGTCAAGGTGCTGGCTCCTGGTTTCTATGCCCAGCAGAACATCCGTACTCCGGTCAAGATCGCCCTGTTCACCCTGTTCTCGACGCAGTTGCTCAACCTTGCCTTTATCGGCCCGTTGCAACATGCCGGCCTGGCCCTGGCCATCAGTGTCGGTGCCTGTCTCAATGCCGGCCTGCTGTATTGGAAGCTGCGCCAGCAGCGACTGTTCGAGCCGCAACCAGGCTGGACCGGCTTCCTGGTCAAGCTGGTGATAGCGGTGCTGCTGATGTCCGCCGTACTGCTGATCGGCATGCACTTCATGCCGCCCTGGGCGGAAGGGCAGATGTTGATGCGTTTCCTGCGTCTGGGCGCGCTGATCGTCGCCGGCGTCGTGACCTATTTCGGTTGCCTGTTCCTGTTCGGCTTCCGCCCCCGGGACTTTGCCCGCAAGGCGCTGCACTGACGGACGGCGCGGGTCAGGCGTCGGTTTCGCAAAATCGGCGTCCTGGCGACGTGCTGTCGCCTGTCGTCGGCGCCCGGGTATGGTTATAATCGACCACTTTATGAGCAAGAAGCGCGTTATGCAGCTGGTTCGAGGCCTTCAAAACCTTCGCCCCCGGCATCGGGGCTGCGTTGCTACTATCGGCAACTTCGACGGAGTTCACCGCGGTCACCAGGCCATCCTGGCGCGCCTGCGTGAGCGAGCGGTGGAGCTGGGCGTGCCCAGCTGCGTGGTGATTTTCGAGCCACAGCCGCGCGAGTACTTTGCTCCGGAAACCGCCCCGGCCCGTCTGGCCCGCCTGCGCGACAAGGTCGCCCTGCTGGCGGCCGAAGGCGTCGACCGGGTCCTGTGCCTGGCCTTCAACCAGCGCCTGAGCAAGCTCAGCGCCGACGAGTTCGTCGAGACCATCCTGGTTGACGGCCTCGGCGTGAAGCATCTCGAAGTCGGCGACGACTTCCGCTTCGGCTGCGACCGCCTGGGCGACTTCGCCTTCCTGCAGGACGCCGGCCAGCGCCACGGCTTCAGCGTCGAAGCGGCGCAGACCGTCGAACTGGATGGCCTGCGGGTCAGCAGTACCCAGGTCCGCGACGCCCTGGCCGCTGCGGACTTCGCCCTGGCCGAGCGCCTGCTGGGGCGGCCCTTCCGCATTGGCGGGCGGGTCCTGCACGGCCAGAAGCTGGCGCGGCAACTGGGCACGCCCACTGCCAACGTACAACTCAAGCGCCGTCGCGTGCCGCTGAGCGGGGTCTACCTGGTCAGCGCCGAGATCGACGGCAAGGTGTGGCCGGGCGTTGCCAACATTGGCGTGCGCCCGACCGTTGCCGGTGACGGCAGCGCCCACCTGGAAGTGCATTTGCTGGATTTCGCCGGTGATCTCTATGGCCGGCGCCTGACGGTGGAATTCCACTACAAGCTGCGCGAAGAGCAGCGCTTCGCCTCCCTGGAGGCGCTCAAGTCGGCGATCGATGCGGATATCGCCGCCGCACGTGCCCATTGGCACGCTCAACCGCTAACGAAGAGCCTGAAATGACCGACTATAAAGCCACGCTAAACCTTCCGGACACCGCCTTCCCCATGAAGGCCGGCCTGCCACAGCGCGAACCGCAGATCCTGCAGCGCTGGGACAGTATTGGCCTGTACCGGAAGCTGCGCGAGATTGGCAAGGATCGTCCGAAGTTCGTCCTGCACGACGGTCCTCCCTACGCCAACGGCAAGATTCACATCGGTCATGCGCTCAACAAGATCCTCAAGGACATGATCATCCGCTCGAAGACCCTGTCGGGCTTCGATGCGCCTTATGTCCCGGGCTGGGACTGCCATGGCCTGCCGATCGAGCACAAGGTCGAAGTGACCCACGGCAAGAACCTGACCGCGGACAAGACCCGCGAGCTGTGCCGCGCCTACGCCGCCGAGCAGATCGAAGGCCAGAAGGCCGAGTTCATCCGCCTCGGCGTGCTGGGCGACTGGGACAATCCGTACAAGACCATGGACTTCGCCAACGAGGCCGGCGAAATCCGCGCCCTGGCCGAGATGGTCAAGCACGGCTTCGTGTTCAAGGGCCTGAAGCCGGTCAACTGGTGTTTCGATTGCGGTTCGGCCCTGGCCGAAGCCGAAGTCGAGTACGCCGACAAAAAATCCCAGGCCATCGACGTCGCCTTCAAGGTGGTCGATGAAGACAAGCTGGCCGCTGCATTCGGCCTGTCGTCCCTGGCCAAGCCGGCTTCCATCGTGATCTGGACCACCACCCCGTGGACCATCCCGGCCAACCAGGCGCTGAACATCCATCCCGAGTTCACCTACGCCCTGGTCGATGTCGGCGACAAGCTGCTGATCCTCGCCGAAGAGCTGGTGGAATCCTCCCTGCAGCGCTTCTCCCTGGAAGGCTCGGTGATCGCCACGGCGCCGGGTTCGGCACTGGAGCTGATCAACTTCCGCCACCCGCTGTACGACCGCCTGTCGCCTGTCTACCTGGCCGACTACGTCGAGCTGGGCGCTGGTACCGGCGTGGTCCACTCGGCCCCGGCCTACGGCGAAGACGACTTCGTCACCTGCAAGCGCTACGGCATGGTCAACGACGACATCCTGACCCCGGTGCAGAGCAACGGTGTCTATGTCGACTCGCTGGAGTTCTTCGGTGGCCAGTTCATCTGGAAGGCCAACCCGCACATCGTCGAGAAGCTGACCGAAGTCGGCGCACTGATGTTCACCGAGACCATCAGCCACAGCTACATGCACTGCTGGCGCCACAAGACGCCGCTGATCTACCGCGCCACCGCGCAGTGGTTCGTCGGCATGGACAAGCAGCCAGACAACGGCGACACCCTGCGCGAGCGCGCACTGAAAGCCATCGAAGACACCAAGTTCGTGCCGGCCTGGGGCCAGGCGCGCCTGCATTCGATGATCGCCAACCGTCCTGACTGGTGCATCTCCCGCCAGCGCAACTGGGGCGTACCGATTCCGTTCTTCCTGCACAAGCAGACCGGCGAGTTGCACCCGCGCACCGTCGAGCTGATGGAAGAAGTGGCCAAGCGCGTCGAGCAGCAAGGCATCGAAGCCTGGTTCAAGATGGACGCCGCCGAACTGCTCGGTGACGAGGCCGGCCAGTACGACAAGATCGCCGACACCCTCGACGTCTGGTTCGACTCCGGCACCACTCACTGGCACGTGCTGCGTGGCTCGCACAACATCGGTCACGAGACCGGCCCGCGCGCCGACCTGTACCTCGAAGGTTCCGACCAGCACCGCGGCTGGTTCCACTCGTCGCTGCTCACCGGTTGCGCCATCGACAACCACGCGCCGTACCGCGAACTGCTGACCCACGGTTTCACCGTCGACGAAAACGGCCGCAAGATGTCCAAGTCGCTGGGCAACACCATCGAGCCGCAAAAGGTTAACGACACCCTGGGTGCCGACATCCTGCGCCTGTGGGTGTCCGCCACCGACTACTCCGGCGAAATGGCCGTTTCCGAGCAGATCCTCCAGCGCAGCGCCGATGCCTATCGCCGCATCCGCAACACCGCGCGCTTCCTGCTTTCCAACCTGTCTGGCTTCGACCCGGCCAGCGACCTGCTGCCAGCCGAAGACATGCTGGCCCTGGACCGCTGGGCCGTCGACCGTACCCTGCTGCTGCAGCGCGAGCTGGAAGAGCACTACGGCGAATACCGTTTCTGGAACGTCTATTCGAAGATCCACAACTTCTGCGTGCAGGAGCTGGGCGGCTTCTACCTGGACATCATCAAGGACCGCCAGTACACCACCGGCGCCAACAGCGTGGCCCGGCGTTCCTGCCAGACCGCCCTGTACCACATCGCCGAAGCGCTGGTGCGCTGGATCGCGCCGATCCTGTCGTTCACCGCGGACGAGCTGTGGCAGTACCTGCCGGGCGAGCGCAACGAGTCGGTGATGCTCAATACCTGGTACCAGGGCCTGAGCGAGCTGCCGGAAGGCATCGAGCTGGATCGCGCCTACTGGGATCGCGTGATGGCGGTCAAGGCAGCGGTCAACAAGGAACTGGAGAACCAGCGTTCGGCCAAGGCCATCGGTGGCAACCTGCAGGCCGAAGTGACCCTGTTCGCCGACGAGGCCCTGGGCAACGACCTGACCAAGCTGGGCAACGAACTGCGCTTCGTGCTCATCACTTCCGCCGCCAGCGTTGCACCGTTCATCGAAGCGCCTGCCGATGCGGTGATCACCGACGTGGCCGGTCTCAAGCTCAAGGTAGTCAAGTCCGGCCACGCCAAGTGCGGTCGCTGCTGGCACTTCCGTGCCGACGTCGGCGTGAACCCGGAGCATCCGGAAATCTGCGGTCGCTGCGTCGACAACATCAGCGGTAAAGGTGAGGTGCGTCACTATGCCTAACGTGGCTGCGGGGCGTTTCGGACGCCTCGCCTGGCTCTGGCTGAGCGTGCTGGTCCTGGTCCTCGACCAGGCCAGCAAGTTCCATTTCGAAGGTTCGCTGAGCCTGTACCAGCAGATCGTGGTCATTCCCGACTACTTCAGCTGGACCCTGGCCTACAACACCGGTGCAGCCTTCAGCTTCCTGGCTGACAGCTCCGGCTGGCAGCGCTGGCTGTTCGCCCTGATCGCCCTGGTGGTCAGTGCGGTGCTGGTGGTCTGGCTCAAGCGCCTTGGGCGCGACGAGACCTGGCTGGCGGTTGCGCTGGCGCTGGTATTGGGTGGCGCCCTGGGCAACCTGTACGACCGTATCGTGCTCGGCCATGTGATCGACTTCATCCTCGTTCACTGGCAGAACCGCTGGTACTTCCCGGCCTTCAACCTGGCCGACAGCGCCATTACCGTTGGTGCGGTGATGCTGGCGCTGGATATGTTCAAGAGTAAAAAGTCCGGAGAACCTGTCCATGAGTGACATCCGTATCGGCCAGAACACCGAAGTGACCCTGCACTTCGCCCTGCATCTGGAAAACGGCGACACCGTCGACAGCACCTTCGACAAGGCTCCGGCGGTATTCAAGGTCGGCGATGGCAATCTGCTGCCCGGTTTCGAAGCGGCGATCTTCGGTTTCAAGGCCGGCGACAAGCGCAATGTCACCGTCGCCCCGGAGAATGCCTTCGGCCAGCCCAACCCGCAGAACGTACAGATCATGCCGCGCGCGCAGTTCCAGGACATGGAGCTGTCCGAAGGCCTGCTGGTCATCTTCAACGACGCGGCCAACGCTGAGCTGCCAGGTGTGGTGAAAGCCTTCGACGACGCCCAGGTGACCGTCGACTTCAACCATCCTCTGGCTGGCAAGACCCTGAACTTCGAGGTGGAGATCCTCGAGGTGAAGGCCCTCTGAGCCGGGAGTCCCTCATGCAGATCAAACTCGCCAACCCCCGTGGCTTCTGCGCCGGCGTGGACCGGGCGATCGAAATCGTCAACCGGGCGCTGGAGGTCTTCGGGCCGCCGATCTACGTCCGTCACGAAGTGGTGCACAACAAGTTTGTCGTCGAAGACCTGCGCGCCCGTGGCGCCATCTTCGTCGAGGAACTGGACCAGGTGCCGGACGACGTCATCGTCATCTTCAGCGCCCACGGCGTTTCCCAGGCCGTGCGCCAGGAAGCGGCGGGGCGTGGCCTCAAGGTATTCGACGCCACCTGCCCGCTGGTGACCAAGGTGCATATCGAAGTCGCACGCTACAGCCGTGACGGCAAGGAATGCATCCTTATCGGCCACGCCGGGCACCCGGAAGTCGAAGGCACCATGGGCCAGTACGACGACAGCAACGGCGGCTCCATCTACCTGGTCGAAGACGAGGAAGACGTTGCCCGACTCCAGGTGCGCAACCCCGAGAAGCTGGCGTTCGTGACCCAGACGACGCTGTCGATGGACGACACCAGCCGGGTCATCGATGCACTGCGCTCGCGTTTCCCGAGCATTGGCGGGCCGCGCAAGGACGACATCTGCTACGCCACCCAGAACCGTCAGGATGCGGTCAAGCAACTGGCCGCCGAGTGCGATGTGGTACTGGTGGTCGGCAGCCCGAACAGCTCCAACTCCAACCGCCTGCGCGAGCTGGCGGAGCGCATGTCCACCCCGGCCTACCTGATCGACGGTGCCGAGGATCTGCAACGCACCTGGTTCGATGGTGTGTCGCGGATCGGTATCACCGCTGGCGCCTCGGCGCCGGAGGTACTGGTGCGTGGGGTTATCCAGCAACTGCGTGACTGGGGTGCCAGCGGCGCGGAAGAGCTGGACGGTCGGGCAGAAAATGTCACGTTCTCCATGCCCAAGGAACTGCGGGTTCGGACCGTCAGCTGACGTCCCTGTCGCACAGCGGCCTTTCAGGCCGCTCATGACGCAGGCTGATCCGGCCGCTGGCCGACAGCCTGACCTGATACAGGCTTTCCTGTCCGGGCACCCCGCATACCAGCAGGGTCCCGGCCTGGAAGGCGCCGCCCTCGCGCAAGGGCACTCCCAGCCCACTGAAGCGCACTCTCTTTGCCACTGGTTGATTTCCCACCACCCTGATTCCGCCCTTGGCCGAATACTCTTGCAACAACGCCTCCTCGCCCTGTTCCCGCAGCATCTGCCACCCGTTGCTCCAGTCACCCTCCAAGGCTTGCAGCATGACCACCTGATTGCGTAGCAAGGCCTCGCTGCGTGTGGCACGGAGGGCCTGTGCGAGGCTTTCCGCGGTGACCTGCTGTTGAAGGTCATGGCTCATTTTGCTGTAGGTCGCTGTTCCCAGCTGTGTCAGCAAGGCCAACAGGCCAACAGCGAACAGCATCTGGATCAGTGTTACTCCCTGTTGCTTCATCGTGCGTTTCTCCCTGGAAGTGCTTCGCTTAGGTTCCATCGCTGACCCGGTTGGCGTCGAGTCAGCCGGGTTTGCAGTTTGCCGGGGAAAGTTCGCAGGAGGCGGGAATGGCAAGGAATCGACAGCAGGGGCTTAGCCTGGTTGAAGTGCTGGTGGCGCAAGTGCTGGTGGGATTGGGGCTGTTGGGGGCTGCGGGCCTGCAACTGCGTTCGGTGCAGGGAACGGATAGCGCACGAATGCTCGGCCAGGCAGTGTTCGTCGCTCACGGAATGCTGGAGCGTGCGCGCTCGGCACGGGGTACCGATGGCCGCGATCAACTGGAATTCCAGCAACAGATCGAAGCCTTGGCCGGCGCTTCGGGGCGTGGTGTGTTGCTCGGTAGTGGCGTGCAGGTCAGCTGGGACGATGAACGCGGCGGCTCTGGACCGCGCACCATCGAGCTCGGAGCGTTGCGATGAAGTCGATGGCGGGATTCAGCCTGATCGAGGTACTGCTTGCCATGAGTCTGGGCTTGCTGCTGTTGCTGGCGGGCAGTCGGGTGTTTATCGGCGCCTTGCACAGTTGGAAGGTGCAGGAGGTCGCCGCGCGGTTGCAGGAAGATGCGCGTTTCGTGTTGCAACGGATCGCCGGAGATATTCGCATGGCTGGCATGTTCGGCTGCTTGCGCCGGGAGGCCATGGGATTTCCCGATGGGGCGACGGCTCGCTTGTTCGAGCAGCCGGTCAGGCTCGATCAAGCCGGCGATGGTGGACTGCGAAGCCTCAGCCTGGTCAGCGCCCAATGGGGTGAGTTGGGTGGGGCACCCGACTGGACCCTGGTCACCGATTGCCGGACCCACGCCGTCATTGCCAAAGGGCGTGCTGCGCCAGGGCCCGACAGGTTCGCCGTGCCCATCCGGCAACAGACCTACCGGCTCGATGGCAGTCGCCTGCTGCTCGGCAGTGCGGGGAGCAATGCGGTACTGATCGACAACATCAGCCGCTTCGTCGTGCGGCAGGATGACGACCGGATGATGCTCAGCCTGACCCTGGACGATCCCGGTAAACGGGTTCGGGCGCAGACCTACGAACTGACGGTGGTACTGCGAAATGGCCAATGAGCGACAGCGCGGCGCGGTGCTGGCACTGGTCATGATCCTCCTGGCGCTGCTCGGCGTACTCGGGCTGCTGGCGATGCAAGCCAGCACCCAGCAAACCCGTATGGCCAGCAACCTGCTGAGTTCGCTACAGGCATTCGAGGCGGCAGAAAACCTTCTGTTGAAAGGCGAGGCTCTTCTACCCACAGCGATCCCGTCCGGCTGGCAACAGGACGGAGCGGGACGCTATCTGATCCAGAACCTGGGCCAGACCAACCAGGCTGTCGGCATGCCGGCAAACCTGGCGGTCACCCTGTTCCGCGTTACTGCCATCGCCGAGGAACGTCAGGCCCGGGTCATCCTGGAAAGCGTGGTCGCCTGGCCAGAAACCGCCGGGGAATATGCTGCCCGACGTATCCTTTGGCGCCAGTTGCCCCGGGAGTCTTGATGCAGCGCATGCAGAGTGGCCTGAGCCTGATGGAAGTGTTGATTGTCGTCGCGCTGGTCGGCATGCTGGCGAGCATTGCCTACCCCAGCTACAGCGAAATGGTCCGCAAGGCCGCGCGCACGGAAATAGCCGGGATCCTGTACGAAAGCGCGCAGCAACTGGAGCAGCACCATTCCCGTACCGGTCGCTATCTCGACACCAATACGTCGATTGTCCCGTTGCCGGACGGAAACGCCCATTACCGCCTGCAGGCCCGGCGTGAAGCCGACAGCTACCGGCTGAGCGCCATTCGGCGGCCGGGTGGTGCGATGGCCCTCGATGCCTGTGGCGATTTCGAACTCGATCACCGTGGTGTGCGCGGCAATCCGGGAAGCGGCGCAGGTGCTGGCGCGGGCTGCTGGGGTGGTTGAAGGCATTCATGGCGCCCGTGTGGCGTCGCGGTTCATTTCGGGTACTGGATCTACAGATGAGCAAGCAAGTGGTGATTGTGGGGGGCGGCGTGATTGGCCTGCTGACGGCATTCAATCTGGCCGCCAAGGTCGATCAGGTGATCGTCTGCGACAAGGGCGGGCTGGGCGGCGAGTCGTCCTGGGCCGGCGGCGGTATCGTCTCGCCACTGTATCCATGGCGCTACAGTCCGGCGGTCACGGCCCTGGCGCACTGGTCGCAGGACTTCTATCCCCAGCTTGGCGAGCGTCTGCATGTCAGTACCGGCATCGATCCGCAGGTCCATGTGACCGGCCTTTACTGGCTGGATCTGGATGATGAAGCCGAGGCGCTGGCCTGGGCCGAGAGGGAAGGGCGGCCGTTGAGCAAGGTCGCGGTATCCGAGGCTTATGCTGCGGTTCCGGTATTGGGGCCGGGTTTCCACAATGCGGTGTATATGGCCGGAGTGGCCAATGTGCGCAACCCACGCTTGTTGAAATCGCTCAAGGCCGCGCTGCAGGCGCTACCGAACGTCACCTTGAAAGAGCACTGCGCGATCACCGGCTTCATCCGCGAAGGAGAGCGCATTGCGGGTGTGGATACGAGCGAAGGCGCCATTACGGCCGACGAGGTGGTACTGACGGCCGGGGCCTGGAGTGGCGATCTGTTGCGGCCGCTGGGCTTCGAGTTGCCGGTGGAGCCGGTGAAAGGACAGATGATCCTGTTCAAATGCGCCGAAGACTTCCTCCCGAGCATGGTCCTGGCCAAGGGGCGCTATGCAATCCCTCGGCGCGACGGCCATATCCTGGTGGGCAGTACCTTGGAGCACGCTGGTTACGACAAGACCCCGACCGACGAAGCCCTGCAAAGCCTGCGGGCTTCCGCCATCGAGCTTGTGCCGGCACTGGCCGACGCGGAACTGGTGGGACACTGGGCCGGACTGCGTCCGGGGTCGCCAGAGGGGGTGCCTTATATCGGCAGGGTTCCGGGTTGTGACGGCCTGTGGTTGAACTGCGGCCACTACCGTAACGGGCTGGTGCTGGCCCCGGCGTCCTGCCAGCTGTTCAGCGACCTGCTCTGCGGGCGCGAACCGATCATCGACCCGGCACCCTATGCGCCGCCGGGGCGCTTGCAGGCGATCTGACGTCCGGAGGCCTCAGCGCTTGTCGCTGGGGCCTTGCTCAAGGTGGGCGGTGCTGCAATACCAGTCGTTACCGCGGTGCAGGGCACGGTCGTTCGGCAGGTGCACGCCGCAATGGGCGCAACGCACCATCTTCAACGTGGTTTGCTCAGGTGGGGTCGAGGAAGAGGTGGCATTGCCAGCCTTGAACTTGCGCCAGAGCCAGAAAGCAGCGGCGATCAGAGCGATCCAGAAAAGTAGGCGAACCATGGTGTCCAGCTTATTCAGTGAAGATGCCGCAGTGTAGAAGAGCCGCTTGGCGCGGCCAATAAAAAAGGGAAGCCCAAGCTTCCCTTTTTGTACTTCGTTGCGATCAGTCAAACACGCCGAAGGTCATGTAGCTGAACCAGGAGCGGTCATCGTTGTTGCCCGAGGCTTCGTGATGATCTTCCTGTACGGCGTCACCGTCTTTGGGCAGCAGTTCTTCCGGGATGGCTTCCTTGGCGTCTTCGTACTGCTTGATCACGTCCTGGTTGGCGCGGGTTTCACCCGGTGGCAGCGGCGTGGCGGTGTTGATCAGGCCCAAGGTGGCCTTGGACAGCCAACCGCGGTTGTCGGCTTCTTCCTGACGCGGAACGAACTGGCCATCGACCAGGCTCGGGTGGTCAGGGTAGTTCAGCTTCAGGGTTTCCAGGCTGGTGGCAGCCAGGTCGTCCAGGTGCAGGCGCTGGTAGGCCTCGGTCATCACCGCCAGGCCGTCGCCGACCGATGGGGTTTCCTGGAAGTTTTCCACCACGTAGCGACCACGGTTGGCGGCGGCGACATAGGCCTGACGGGTCAGGTAGTAGTCGGCGACGTGGATTTCGTAGGAAGCCAGCAGGTTGCGCAGGTAGATCATGCGCTGCTTGGCATCCGGGGCGTAGCGGCTGTTCGGGAAGCGGCTGGTGAGCTGGGCGAACTCGTTGTAGGAGTCGCGGGCGGCACCCGGGTCACGCTTGGTCATGTCCAGCGGCAGGAAGCGCGCCAGCAGGCCGCGGTCCTGGTCGAACGAAGTCAGGCCCTTCAGGTAGTAGGCGTAGTCGACGTTCGGGTGCTGCGGGTGCAGGCGGATGAAACGCTCGGCGGCGGACTTGGCGGCCTCCGGCTCGGCGTTCTTGTAGTTCGCGTAGATCAGTTCCAGCTGCGCCTGGTCAGCGTAGCGGCCGAACGGATAACGCGACTCCAGGGCCTTCAGCTTGGACGTGGCGCTGGTGTAGCTGTGGTTGTCCAGGTCGGCCTGCGCCTGCTGGTACAGCTCGGCTTCGCTCAGGTTTTCGTCGACGACTTCCTTCGAAGAACAAGCAGCGGTGAGTCCGAGGATGGCGATCAGCAGCAGGTGTTTCACTTGCATGGCGGCTTGCGTCCCTATGACGGCCGCTGTCTTGGGCACGGCCGTCCTGTTATGATGAGCACCCCGCGGAGCACACCCGGGGCAAAAGACGCCGTATTTAACCACAAGCGCGCAGCTGAAACCAAAGGCTGTGCCGTCGCCTTGTCAGAGCATGTCCGAGATCATTCAACTTAGCGCAGAGGTGCCGTCCGAATTGGGCGGTCAACGCCTCGACCAGGTCGCCGCCCAATTGTTCGCCGAGCACTCGCGCTCGCGCCTTTCCGCCTGGATCAAGGACGGCCTTTTGACCGTCGATGGCAACGTCATGCGTCCCCGTGACATCGTTCACGGCGGCTCCATGCTGGCGCTGCAGGCCGAGCAGGAAGCCCAGGGCGAGTGGGTGGCCCAGGACATCGAACTGGACATCGTCTACGAAGACGACCAGATCCTGGTGATCAACAAGCCCGCCGGGCTGGTGGTCCATCCGGCGGCCGGGCATGCCGACGGCACCTTGCTCAACGCCCTGCTGCACCATGTGCCGGACATCGTCAACGTGCCGCGCGCCGGTATCGTCCATCGTCTGGACAAGGACACCACTGGTCTGATGGTGGTGGCCAAGACCCTCCAGGCGCAGACCAGCCTGGTCGAGCAGCTGCAGAGTCGCAGCGTCAGCCGCATCTATGAATGCATCGTGGTGGGCGTGGTCACTGCCGGCGGCAAGATCGACGCGCCTATCGGTCGTCATGGCGGCATGCGTCAGCGCATGGCGGTCACCGACGGTGGCAAGCCAGCAGTCAGCCATTACCGGGTACTGGAGCGCTTCCGTTCCCACACCCACGTGCGGGTCAAGCTGGAAACCGGACGGACTCACCAGATCCGTGTGCACATGGCCCACATCAACTTCCCGCTGGTCGGCGACCCGGTCTACGGTGGTCGCTTCCGCATTCCACCGGCGGCGAGCCCGACCATGGTCGAGGCGGTCAAGACCTTCCCGCGCCAGGCTCTGCATGCACGTTTCCTGGAATTGCAGCACCCGGTGACCGGGCAGCGCATGAAGTGGTCGTCGCCACTGCCGGATGACTTTGTCTGGCTGCTCTCGCTGCTCAAGCAGGACCGCGAGGCCTTCATCGGATGAGCGACCTGACACCCAACCTGCTGATTCCTGACTGGCCTGCGCCAGCCGGAGTCCGTGCGTGCGTGACCACGCGCGAAGGTGGGGTCAGCCAGGCGCCTTATGAAAGCTTCAACCTCGGTGACCATGTCGGCGATGCGCCGGACGCGGTCGCCGAGAACCGTCGACGCCTCACCGAGGAATGCGCTGCCCGCCCGGCCTGGCTCAAGCAGGTGCACGGCCTGGCAGTAGCCTATGCCGACCCGCAGGTCATCGACGAAGCCGATGCCAGTTGGACCGACACCCCGGGCATCGCCTGCACGGTGATGACCGCAGATTGCCTTCCTGCATTGTTCTGCGACCGTGCCGGAACCCGGGTGGCCGCCGCCCATGCCGGCTGGCGCGGGCTGGTCGGTGGTGTGCTGGAAGCCACGCTGGACACCCTTGCCGTCGATCCTGCCGACGTACTGGTCTGGCTCGGCCCGGCCATCGGCCCGCAAGCCTTCGAAGTCGGCGCCGAGGTGCGCGAAGCCTTCGTCGCGGTTCATCCGCAGACCGATGCCGCCTTTGTGCCCGGAGCACAGCCGGGCAAGTTCATGGCCGACATCTATGCGCTGGCGCGGATCCGCCTCGCTGCCCGTGGCGTCACGGCCGTCTACGGCGGCGGTTATTGCACCGTCAGCGACCCGCGCTTCTTCTCCTACCGTCAAGCGTCCACCACCGGCCGCTTCGCCTCCCTGATCTGGCTCGCGCCCCGCTGACCTGGGTCAAGCCGACTACGCTTGAATCTTCCAGAATCATCCCTATCTAGATAGGCATCTCAGGCAGGCTTTTCTTCATCAGGTGTGTCCATCGCTCCGGCCTGCCCTTTAAAGGAAGGTAACTCATGCGTATAGACCGTTTGACCAGCAAGTTGCAGCTGGCTTTATCCGATTCCCAATCCCTGGCCGTTGGCATGGATCATCCAGCCATCGAGCCCGTCCACCTGTTGCAGGCCCTGATCGACCAGCAGGGCGGTTCGATCCGCCCGTTGCTGATGCAGGTCGGTTTCGACGTCAATGGCCTGCGCACGGCGTTGAGCAAAGAGCTCGACCAGTTGCCGAAAATCCAGAACCCCACCGGCGACGTAAACATGTCCCAGGACCTGGCACGCCTGCTCAACCAGGCCGACCGCCTGGCCCAGCAGAAAGGCGACCAGTTCATTTCCAGCGAACTGGTGCTGCTCGCCGCCATGGACGAGAACAGCAAGCTCGGCAAGCTGCTGCTGAGCCAGGGCGTGAGCAAGAAAGCCCTGGAAAATGCCATCAGCAACCTGCGTGGTGGCGAGGCGGTGAATGATCCGAACGCCGAAGAGTCCCGCCAGGCTCTGGACAAATACACCGTCGACCTGACCAAGCGCGCCGAAGACGGCAAGCTCGATCCGGTGATCGGTCGTGACGACGAAATCCGCCGCACCATCCAGGTCCTGCAGCGCCGGACCAAGAACAACCCGGTGCTGATCGGCGAACCCGGCGTGGGCAAGACCGCTATCGCCGAGGGCCTGGCCCAGCGCATCATCAACGGCGAAGTGCCGGATGGCCTCAAGGGCAAGCGCTTGCTGTCCCTCGACATGGGCGCATTGATCGCTGGCGCCAAGTTCCGCGGCGAGTTCGAGGAGCGCCTCAAAGCGCTGCTCAACGAGCTGTCGAAGCAGGAAGGCCAGATCATCCTGTTTATCGACGAACTGCACACCATGGTCGGCGCCGGCAAGGGCGAGGGTTCCATGGACGCCGGCAACATGCTCAAGCCGGCCCTGGCACGCGGCGAACTGCATTGCGTCGGTGCCACGACCCTGAACGAATACCGCCAGTACATAGAAAAGGACGCAGCGCTGGAGCGGCGTTTCCAGAAGGTCCTGGTGGAGGAGCCGAGCGAGGAAGACACCATCGCCATCCTCCGCGGCCTCAAGGAGCGCTATGAAGTGCACCACAAGGTAGCGATCACCGACGGTGCGATCATTGCCGCAGCCAAGCTCAGCCACCGCTATATCACCGACCGTCAGTTGCCGGACAAGGCCATCGACCTGATCGACGAAGCCGCCAGCCGCATCCGCATGGAGATCGACTCCAAGCCGGAAGTGCTCGACCGTCTGGAACGCCGTCTGATCCAGCTCAAGGTCGAGTCCCAGGCCCTGAAGAAGGAAGACGACGAAGCGGCGATCAAGCGTCTGGAGAAACTGACCGAGGAAATCGCCCGGCTGGAGCGCGAATACGCCGACCTGGAAGAGGTCTGGACTTCGGAAAAAGCCGAAGTGCAGGGTTCGGCGCAGATCCAGCAGAAGATCGAGCAGTCCCGCCAGGAGCTTGAGGCTGCCCGGCGCAAGGGCGACCTGAGCCGCATGGCCGAGCTGCAGTACGGGGTGATCCCCGATCTGGAGCGCAGCCTGCAGATGGTCGACCAGCACGGCAAGTCCGATAACCAGTTGCTGCGCAACAAGGTCACCGAGGAAGAAATCGCCGAAGTGGTGTCGAAGTGGACCGGTATTCCGGTGTCGAAGATGCTCGAAGGCGAGCGGGAAAAACTGCTGAAGATGGAAAGCCTGCTGCACGAGCGGGTGATCGGCCAGGAAGAGGCCGTGGTGGCCGTGGCCAACGCGGTGCGGCGTTCCCGCGCCGGGCTGTCCGACCCGAATCGTCCGAGCGGATCCTTCCTCTTCCTCGGCCCGACCGGCGTCGGCAAGACCGAGCTGTGCAAGGCGCTGGCGGAATTCCTGTTCGATACCGAAGAGGCCATGGTGCGCATCGATATGTCCGAGTTCATGGAGAAACACTCCGTAGCTCGCCTGATCGGCGCCCCGCCAGGCTATGTCGGTTATGAAGAGGGCGGTTACCTGACCGAGGCCGTGCGGCGCAAACCCTACTCGGTGGTGCTGCTGGACGAAGTGGAGAAGGCGCATCCGGATGTGTTCAACGTGCTGCTCCAGGTGCTTGAAGACGGCCGCCTGACCGACAGCCACGGACGCACGGTGGATTTCCGCAATACCGTGATCGTCATGACCTCCAACCTGGGCTCGGCACAGATCCAGGACCTGGTTGGCGACCGTGAGGCACAACGTGCAGCGGTCATGGATGCGGTGGGTTCGCACTTCCGGCCGGAGTTCATCAACCGGATCGACGAAGTGGTGGTGTTCGAGCCGCTGGGCCGCGAGCAGATCGCCGGTATTACGCAGATCCAGCTGGGCCGCCTGCGCAGCCGTCTGGCCGAGCGCGAGCTGAGTCTGGAACTGAGTCCGGAAGCCTTGGACAAGCTGATCGCTGTCGGTTACGACCCGGTCTACGGTGCGCGGCCGTTGAAACGGGCGATCCAGCGCTGGATCGAGAACCCGCTGGCCCAGCTGATCCTGGCTGGTCGCTTCCTGCCGGGCACCTCGATCACCGCGAAAGTGGAAGGCGAGGAGATCGTTTTCGCCTGATTTTACTGGGGTGGAGAAAAGGCCTCGAAATTCGAGGCCTTTTTTCTTTGCATTTTCTTTCGAGTGCTTGTAAAGTGCGCCCCGCTGTAAGTCATCCCGGTTTTCCAGCGGTTTTGGAAATCTGAAAACAAGTTGCAAATCAGTAAGTTGAATGCAAATTGGGGGTTGACAAAGGTTTTGAAGGTTGTAGAATGACGCGCCTCAGAGACATGAACGCAGCGATGCACAAGGTCGAAGGGTTCGAAGCGGTAGTGATACAGCGTTCGAAATTGCAGTAGATGTAAATGAAATTGATAGTTCCGCGATAGCTCAGTCGGTAGAGCAAATGACTGTTAATCATTGGGTCCCTGGTTCGAGTCCAGGTCGCGGAGCCAAATTTCAAGCCGGGGTATAGCGCAGTCCGGTAGCGCGCCTGCTTTGGGAGCAGGATGTCAGGAGTTCGAATCCCCTTACCCCGACCATTTTTGGGTCGTTAGCTCAGTTGGTAGAGCAGTTGGCTTTTAACCAATTGGTCGTAGGTTCGAATCCTACACGACCCACCATTTTCGAGTCCGGTTCGCTGGAGTCGAATCTTAAAAGACTGGAACGCCATTAGCGCCCAGTCATAAAAAAGGCGCCTTTATCGGTGCCTTTTTTTTACCGGGGTATAGCGCAGTCCGGTAGCGCGCCTGCTTTGGGAGCAGGATGTCAGGAGTTCGAATCCCCTTACCCCGACCATATTCAGAAAAAGGGCACCCGCAAGGGTGCCCTTTTTCGTTTGCGTGTCGATATTTTCCTGTTGCGCTCCAACCCCTGTTTTTACTAGGGTTGGCCGCGCAGGGATAGCATTTGGCCATGGTCCTTGGGTACAAACCCGAGGTCCGTGCCTACCCCTGCGCCACCGACGGCCGTGGCAGGCGGGGGAGCCTGGCCCATGTCCGTTTCAACGTCGTCTTGCGACGACCTGATGCAGGAGCAATCGGCATGACAGGACTTCACCGCAACAGACACACTTGGCCATTCAGCCTCACCGCACTGGCCGTGATGACCGCCGCCGCAGCCGTCCAGGCAGACGAGCAGGCCAGATCCTTCAGCAATCCACCGCCCATCCAGCAGACCGCACCGAGTCTGAAAGAGGTTTCCGGCACCCTGTTGCTGAAATCCACCGCACCGGCCAATGCGGCTCTCAACCCTCACGCGGGCCATGAGCGGGTGCTGGACCTGACGATCAAGTACGCCAACAACTACATCTACGACCCGGGCACCCAGCAGCAAGTACCGGTCTATCTGCGCAGCTATCAAGGCACGGGCGTCAATCCCCAGGCACCCTTCGTGGCGCCGACCATTGACGTCACGCCCGGCGATACCGTGCGTATCAACCTGGACAACCAACTGCCCAGCAGCTCGGATTGCGTGACCAAGCCGAAGTCGGTCAACACGCCGCATTGCTTCAACGGTACCAACCTGCACTCCCACGGCCTCTGGGTCAGCCCGACCGGCAACAGCGACAACGTGCTGCTGAAGATCAATCCGCAGCAGAAATTCGAGTACGAATACAACATCCCGTCCGATCACCCGGCTGGCACCTTCTGGTACCACCCGCACTTGCATGGCTCCACTGCGCTGCAGGTGGGTAGCGGCATGGCTGGCGCCCTGATCATTCGCGGTGACCGCCTGCCGACCGACACCTCCAACGGTGATATCGACACCTTGCTCAAGCCCTATCAGGGACAGGACTTCGTCGAGCGCCTGCTGGTGCTGCAACAGATTCCGTACGCCTGCGTCGGCGCGGCGGGGCACGGCGCGATCAAGAAGAAGAAGGACAGCAAGGGCAATGATGTCGTCGATTGGAGTTGCGCCCAGGGCGAGACTGGCGTGGTGGAGTCCTATGACCAGTTCGGTCCTGGCAGTTGGGCGGCTTCTGGTCGCTTCACCAGCGTCAACGGCCTGGTGCAGCCACACTTCTCGGCGCGCACCAGTGATGTCCAGCGCTGGCGGATCGTGCACGCCGGTGTCCGCGACACCGTCAACCTGCAGTTCGTCAAGCTCAAGGACAGTGCGGTGGCGTTGAGCAAGAAAGGCGTTTCGGCGGCTGAGGCACCGGGCTTCATCGCGCAGAACTGCGTTGGTGATGCACTGCCGTATCAGGTCATTGCCGCCGATGGCCTGACCTACGCCCAAGCCCAGCAGAAAGACCAGGTGACCTTGCAGCCGGGTTATCGCAACGATCTGCTGATTTCCTTCCCCGAGAAGGGCAATTACTGCGTGATCGACCGCGCGGGCCCGCCTAGCGGTGAGGTGACTCAGGAACAAGGCCAGCATCAACTGCTCGGTTTCGTCGATGTGGAAGGGGCCGCAGTCGCCCAGGGCAGCAACTACATCCGCGATCAACTGGTCGCGGCCGCCAAGGTGAACATGCCGGCCGGCAGTGTTCGCGACAAAGTGGTCGCTGATCTGCAAACCGGATTCTCGCTGGCCAGTTTCGTGCCCCACAGCGATATCCAGAACAGCGAACTGATGGCTGAAGAGCAGCAGTTGGTGTTCAAGATCACCCCGAATGGCGCCAATACCACCTTCGCCATCGGCACCACGGCCGACAATGCCGTGCCTTACGATCCGGATGTGGTCAACCGCGAACTGAAACTGGGCACTGCGCAGCGCTGGAGCCTGCAATCGGCACTGGCCGGGCATCCGTTCCATATCCACGTCAACCCGTTCCAGATCGAGGAAATCATTGCGCCGGATGGTACCGACCTCAGCAAGCCGGGGGCCAAGGACGCGCTGGATGGCGATACCCAGTACGCCGGCCTCAAGGGGGTGTGGAAGGACACCTTGTTCGTCAAGCCAATCACCAACGGCAAGTACTACACGATCAAGGTGAAGACGCGTTACCAGCGCTATATCGGTGAGTTCGTGCTGCACTGCCACATCCTCGATCACGAGGACCAGGGCATGATGCAGAACGTGCGGATTTCCCTGGACGGGAAGGCGGGAGACGCCCACCACTGATGTAAAAAACCGGGCCTGCAAGGCCCGGTTTTCATTTCGATCAAGCAGTGATCAGTGCAGTTTCAAGCGCGGCTCGGTACCCCGGCCGATCCGGCTGCCGAGCATCAGCATCAGGGTGCGGAAGGTGCCGTACAGGGCCATCTGGTGCATGCGGTACAACGACACATAGAACATCCGCGCCAGCCAGCCTTCGAGCATGACGCTGCCGGTCAGGTTGCCCATCAGGTTGCCCACCGCCGAGAAGCGCGACAGCGATACCAGCGAGCCATAGTCACGGTAGACGTAGTCCGCCAGCGGTTTGCCTTCCAGGCGTGCCTTGAGGCTCTTGGCCAGCAGCGATGCCTGCTGGTGCGCAGCCTGGGCCCGTGGCGGTACATTGCGGTCGCTGCCCGGTTGCGGGCAGGCGGCGCAGTCGCCGAAAGCGAAGATATCGTCGTCCAGGGTGGTTTGCAGCGTAGGACGTACCACCAACTGATTGATCCGGTTGGTCTCCAGGCCGTCGATTTCCTTGAGGAAGGCCGGCGCGCGAATCCCCGCGGCCCAGACCTTCAGGCTGGCTTCGATCACATCACCACTGGCGGTCTTCAGGCTATCGGCGCTGACTTCGCTGACCGCTGCGTTGGTCATCACCTTGACCCCGAGCTTTTCCAGGGTCTGGTGCACCGGCACGCTGATCCGTTCCGGCAGCGCCGGCAACACCCGTGGACCGGCTTCGATAATGGTTATCTGCATATCTTCCGGCTTGATCCGGTCCAGACCATAGGCCGCCAGTTCGTGGGCCGCGTGATGCAGCTCGGCAGCCAGCTCGACCCCGGTGGCACCGGCGCCGACGATGGCGACGCTGATCTTTTCCTTGGCCTGGTCGCCGGCATGGGCACGCAGATAGTGGTTGAGCAACTGCTGGTGGAAGCGCTCGGCCTGCTTGCGGGTATCGAGGAACAGGCAGTGCTGCGCCGCGCCCAGAGTGCCGAAGTCGTTGGTGTTGCTGCCGACGGCGATCACCAGGGTGTCATAGCCCAGGGTACGCGCAGGCAGCAGCTCGCGGCCATCCTCGTCGAGGGTGGCGGCCAGCTGGATCTGCTTGGTGGCGCGGTCCAGGCCGCTCATGCGGCCGAGCTGGAACTGGAAGTGATTCCACTTGGCCTGGGCCACGTAGTTCAGCTCGTCTTCCGAGGAGTTCAGCGAACCGGCGGCCACTTCGTGCAGCAGCGGTTTCCAGATGTGGGTCAGGTTGGCGTCGACCAGGGTGATCTCGGCACTGCCTTTCCTACCCAGGGTCTTGCCCAGGCGGGTCGCCAGTTCCAGGCCGCCGGCGCCGCCGCCGACAATCACGATGCGGTGTGTCATGGAGATATCTCATAAGGTTTGCGGAATTCGAATTCGGGCCCCGAGTGGACGGCCGCGCGAGGCGGGCGGAGTGGGCGAGCGCAAGGCAGCTCATAGCACCAACAAACTCAGGAGGCGGCTCAACAGGCCCAGACCCACGGTCACGCCAACCACCAGAACAAGGAGCAGCCATGGCCGGAAAGGCTTGCGCTCGACTTGATGATGGGGGGCTTGCAGGTACTGATCGACACGTCGCTGGTCTTCGGGGGTCAGGCGGCTGGTCATGGTGGCCTCGGCAAATAGACGCTTGTGACTGTGGGAAAGCTACAGCGTTCACTGTAGCCGTTTGCCACTGGCGTACCTGCCGGCAAATGCTCTGGAGCGAAATGATTGCGCTTTGTATCACCGCTGGGGGATTTATGCCATCCCGCCATGGCAGGGGACTGCCATGCAACGCGGACCCTGTGGGAGCGGCTGTTAGCCGCGATCGGCGGCGAAGCCGTCGTAAAACCTAAGTCCCAGATCTGTCTGACACACCGAGAACACAGGTTTTATGGCCGCTTCGCGCCCAATCGCGGCTAACAGCCCACAGGGTCTGTGTTACGCCTGATTGAGTTGTGTAGATACCCATGCAGCGATAGGGCCCTAAAGACTGATCCCCACATCGAAAACAATGCTTCGCCCCAGATTGCTGCGCAGAAAGTCCGGCGCATCCGGATGGGCAAAGATCACCCTGGCAAAGGTCGGACCTACCAGTGACAGCGAGCGCCAGCCCTGGCGCAGATACTCGGTAGGCGGCGGAAAGTGGCTGTTCAGGTCCAGCGTCTCGCGCTTCAGGGCAGTGAAGGCGATGATATCCAGCTCTCCCAGGTCCAGCCCGCGTTCGCGATAGTTGTGCGCCTTCTTGCGCAAGGTCGGTGCCAGGCGTTGCAGCAGTTCCGGGGCGCCGATCCGTCGCGGACGGGCTTCACGTCGCACCAGTTGCGCCAGGGAAAACGCACTGCGCCGTCGCTGCAACTCCTCGCGCCACTCGTCGTTCAGACGACGCCCTTCATCCAGGACGAAAAACACCTCGAACGCCGCATCGCGGAACAAAACATCCGGCGGCTCTTGCCCGGCGGCGGTGAAATCCTCGCTGCGATAGGGAATGTTCAAGCCTTGCAGCAGGCGCTGGCAGACCCAACGCTCGCGCTCCCATTTGCGGGCATTGGAGAGAAACGCATTGGCTTGTTCGGCCTGGATGGTAAGCAGGCGCAGGTAGTCTGAGTCGTCCATGGAGACAAGCTTAGCGCTCAATTGCCTGCTTGCGCGGAGCAAGTGGCTGATTCTGGTCGGGTTTGCCTGCTCCAGCGCAGGGCAGGGTGTTTTCCCGGGTGTAGACTTCGAGGATTCCCCGTAAAGAAGGGCTGCCTGCCGTGATTGCTGCGCAACTGCTCTCGGATTTGAGCCTGACCCTCGGCTGGCTGGCCTTCGTGCCCCTGCTGGCATGGGCGGCGGCGCGTACCCGCTGGGTCGAGCTGTTTACCGACAGCCGGCGCCAGCACCTGTTGTTCGGCACGGTCTTCGCGCTGTTCGCCCTATGGCTGGTACGCCGGGATTTCGAGACCGGCGTGTCCTATCACTTTATCGGCATGACCGCCGTGACCCTGTTGCTGGACTGGCCGCTGGCGGTGCTTGGTGGCTGTATCGCCCAGCTCGGGCTGGTAGCCCTTGGCCGCCAGGACCTCGCCGCCATGGGGGTGAACGGTGTCTTGCTGATCGGCATCCCGGTGCTGGTCACCGAATGCTGCGCGATCCTTGTGGAACGGGCGCAGCCGCGCAACCTGTTCGTCTATATCTTCTGCTCGGGATTCTTCGCCGCAGCCTTGTCGGCGCTGCTCTGCCTGCTGGCGAGCCTGGGCGTGCTATGGCTGGACGGGCGCTTCGCGATGCCGGTATGGCTGGAGGACTTTATCGGCTACCTGTGGCTGATCATGTTCCCCGAGGCCTTTATCAACGGGATGGTGATCAGCGCATTGGTGGTGTTCTGCCCGGAATGGCTGGAGACCTTCAACAGGACCCGCTATCTGCAGGCCCCGTGGAAAGATGGCGAGCCTTAGTGCGGCTCGCGGGGGCTGAATTCGCCGGAGAACAGTTCGTCCTCGGCATCCGGTGCAACCGGGATCTTGTGCTCTTCGGCGGCCCAGGCGCCGAGGTCGATCAGCTTGCAACGATCGGAGCAGAACGGACGGTAGGTGCTGGCGCTGCTCCATTCGACAGGGGCGCCGCAGGTCGGGCAATCAACGGTGACGGGCTGGCTCATTCGCGGCCTCCTCGTAAAGTCAGGTAATAGGTGTGCAGGCGGTCGACCTCCGAGTGCAGCCAGGCGATATCGCGGTCGTTGACCAGCACATCGTCGGCATGCCGCAGACGTTCTTCCCGGCTGGCCTGGGCCTTGAGAATGGCCTGGACCTGTTCCGGGCTGGTCTGGTCGCGCAGCAGGGTGCGCTCGACCTGCAGGTTCTGTGGCGCATCGATCACCAGCAGGCGGTCGGTGCGCTGGTACTGGCCGGATTCGATCATCAGTGGCGAAACGAACACCGCATAAGGCGATTCGGCCTTGGCCAGATAGCTGAAGATTTCCTGGCCGATCAGCGGGTGCAGCAGGGCTTCGAGCCAGCGGCGCTGTTCGGGGTCGGCGAAGATCAGCTGGCGCAGGGCGGTGCGATCGAGTTGGCCATCCTCGAGCAGTACGCCGGGGCCGAAGTGCTCGACGATACGAGCCAGGGCGGGGCGGCCAGGCTCGACCACCCAGCGCGCGGCCTGGTCGGCGTCCACCAGGTGCACACCCAGCTCGACGAAACGTTGCGCAGCCGCGCTCTTGCCGCTGCCAATGCCTCCGGTGAGGCCGAGAATCCAGGGGGTGAAAGCGGGCGTTGTCATCAGGATCCAGCGAAATGCAGATAAGAAGCGGGTATTTGACCACCCCAGAGCAGTGCGATCCAGCCCGCGAGTGCCAGATAGGGCCCGAAGGGGATCGGCGTCGCCATCTGGCGGCCTTTCACCCGTAGCTGCACCAGGCCCACCACAGCCCCCAGCAGCGAGCTGAACAGCAGGATGAAGGGCAGCGTCTGCCAGCCGCCCCAGGCGCCGAGCATCGCCAGCAGCTTGAAATCGCCGTAGCCCATGCCGTCCCTGCCGGTGATCAGGCGAAACAACCAGTACACCGACCACAGGATCAGGTAACCAGCGACCGCCCCCCACAGCGCCTGGTCCAGCGGGACGAACAGGTCGAAGGCATTGACTATCAGGCCCAGCCATAGCAGCGGCAATACCAGGGCGTCATGCAGCAACTGGTGTTCGATATCGATCAGGCTCAGCACCAGCAGGCCCCAGCTCAACAGCATGAAGGCTGCCGCGCTGGCGCTGACACCGAAATGCCAGGCAGCGAAGACGGTCAGTCCGGCGCTGGCCAGTTCGACCAGCGGGTAGCGCGGGCTGATCCGGGTATGGCAGGCGGAGCAGCGTCCGCGCAGCAGCAGGTAGCCGAGCAGCGGGATGTTTTCCCATGGGCGGATGCGATGTTGGCAGTGTGGGCAATGGGAGGAGGGGAGAAACAGGTCGAAGCGCTCGCCGGCGGGGAGCTCCGGCAGGGCCAGGGCCTCACGGGCCTCTGCCTGCCAGCGACGTTCCATCATCAACGGCAGTCGATGCACCAGTACATTCAGGAAGCTGCCGACGATCAACCCCAGCAGCAAGGCGCTGCCCAGGTAGATCGACGGCTGGCTGGCGAAAAGGTCCCACAGGTTCATGTCAGATCACGTCACCCAACTGGAAGATCGGCAGGTACATGGCAATCACCAGGCTGCCGATCAGCAGGCCGAGGACCAGCACGATTACCGGTTCGAGCAGGCTGGTCAGGTTTTCCATCAACTGGTCGATGGACTGCTCATGGTGGTTGGCAATGCGATTGAGCATATCGTCGAGGGTGCCCGATGTCTCGCCGATGCCGCACATCTGCACGCAAAGATGGGGAAACAGCGGGCTGGCGCGCATGGCCGCGCTCAACGACAGGCCGTTGCCGAGGTCCTGGCGCAGGCGGCGGATCGCCCGCTCGAACAGGGCGTTGCCGCAGGCCTTGGCCACCGGCACCAGCGCGTCCGTCAATGGAATGCCGGCGGCGAAACAGGTGTGCAGGGTCCGGGCGAAACGGGCCATCGCCGCATGGCGCAACAGCGTGCCCACCAGCGGCAGGCGGTGAGCGAGACCCAGTACCCATAGATGAAAGGCCTGGTGATGGCGAAACAGCTGGCGCACACCGAGCCCCGCAAGCAACAGGGCCAGGCTCAAGGCCAGCAGGTGGGCGGACAGCCAGTCGGCCAGATCGATGACCATCCGCGTGAAGGGCGGCAATTCAGAGCCCATGCCGGCGAACAGCACCTCGAACTGCGGCACCACATGCAACAGCAGCAGGCTGGAAACCCCCAGGCCGACCATCAGCACCAGCAGCGGATACAGCATGGCCTTGCGCATGCGCGAGCGCAGGGCGGCGCGTTTTTCCTGGTAGGTCGCCAGCTGGTCGAGCAGGGTATCCAGGCGCCCGGACGCCTCGCCCACCGCCACCAGGTTGCAGTACAGCCCATCGAAATAGCGCGGATGCTTGCGCAATGCCTCGGCCAGGCTGGTGCCTGCACTGATATCACGCTTGAGTGCGGCCAGCAGGTTGATCATGCGCGGATGGCGGCTGCCGTCGGCGATGATGTCCAGGCCATGCAGCAAGGGAATCCCTGCCTGGAACAGCGTGGCCAGGTGGCGGCTGAGCTGGGTCAACTGCGCGGCGTTGATCTCCCGCGACAACTGCAGGGTCGCGAGCCGTCGCGAATGACGGATGCGGGTGGTATGGATGCCGCGCTTGCGCAGCATCGCCTTGACCAGCGCCGGGCTCTGCCCGTCGCTGCGGCCGCTGACCCGGGTGCCGTTACGATCGACCCCCTGCCAGCTGTAGGTTCTGGTTTTCATATGGTGCGACGTCCTTGTTGCGTTAGGCCAAACACAATTTCCGTTACAGCTCCATCCGGCAGCGTTACCCGGCCCGCACTAGAGTAGACGAGCCACGCCAAGCGACCCTGTTCAGCGAGGTGACAAAAGGTGTCGGTTCGGGCCTACTGGCGCGCTTGTCGGCACGGCCGGCCGAAATGACTTGCGGATTTGAAGATGGGGAATACGTCCATGAGGATGCAACGCGGTATTACATTGATCGAGCTGATGATAGTGATCGCCATCATCGGCCTCTTGCTCACCATTGCCATGCCGCTCTACACCGACCACCAGGCGCGCACCAAGGCCACCGCTGGCCTGGCGGAGATCACCGCCTTGAAAACCGCCTTCGAAGTGCGCCTTAGCCAGGGCCAGGACATCAGCGGCCCGACCCAGCTCGGCGGCCAGGAACGCACGGCCCACTGCACCATCAGCGCCACGGCCGTCGCCGCCAGCGGCACTGGCAGTATCGCCTGCACCCTGCTCGACGCCCCGGCCCCGGTCCAGGGCAAGACCCTCACCCTGACCCGCAGCGCCAGTGGCTGGGCCTGCACCACCGACGCCAGCGCCGATCACGCCCCCAAAGGCTGCACCAGCACGGCTCAATAGTCGTTATGAAACAGTCAATTGCGCAACCCGCGCGGCAGTGGTAGCGTTGCTGCCACGCCGGTGTAGCTCAGTCGGTAGAGCAGCGCACTCGTAACGCGAAGGTCGCAGGTTCGATTCCTGTCTCCGGCACCAGTAAAATCAAGGGATTAGGCGTACTCCATTCTCACCGCAGTTTGGCTTGACAACGGGATAACTGTTTAGGGAATAAGGTTTCTCATATCGTGACATTTATCCCCCCCCCTCAAAGTTAACTATTGCAGCTCGAACTTGTTCTAGGGCGGAAAGTTATCAAGGTGTCTTCTCTGTTTTGGGTCATCATCTTCGGACCTGTAGGTAAATTTTTTGGCCTTGGATTATTCTGTGTGCTCAAGGAGTGGCAATGCAGGACAGTCATCCGGTTTGGGATGTTTACGATCAGCTCAGAACGGCTCGGTTGAATGAGTTGTACTATGGGCGTCGACTGCTCAGTTATGAACGCATTAATTTTTGTTCCGAAGTAGTCGTGGCCGTGACCTCCTCATCTGCTGTTGCAGGATTGGCTTTTTGGAGCAGTGAAGCTGGGAACCCAGCCTGGAAAGCAATGTTGGCATTGGCAGCTGTGGTCACTGTATTGAAACCTCTGCTGAATCTCACGAAGAGGATTCGTTCTTACGAAGAGCTGTTCTCAGGCTATCGCTTACTGTTTCACGACTTGAAGGACCTGCGCATAGATATCAGCCAAGCTCAAGATTACACCGGGGAGCACCAGACTCGTTTCAAAAAAATCATAGAGAAGCAGAGATTGCTGGCTGATAAATCTCCGGAGAGGATGGAGCACGGTCGGGTTAAGTCGGAGTGTCAAGCAGTCGTATTGGCAGAGTTTCCGGCACGTGCGTTTTTTATCCCAGGAGGATGAGATGGCAGGCAAAGATCGGGATCCCCAGCCTCCTCATGAGCATGAGCATGAGCATGAGCATGAGCATGAGCATGAGCATGAGCATGAGCATGAGCATGAGCATGAGGACGACTATGACGATGATTCGGTTCGTAGCCATGAGGACGAGCTGGAGCATTTTTGGTCGGATGAGGAGGAGACTGAATGCAATGATGATCACCTGATTCCTAATCATATTGAGCCGGACAAGCCCTGGCCCAGAGAATGAAGGTGTCGCATATTTTTTCGATGCCCCAGTTTCATGTAAGCGCGCCATGAACCCCACATTCAAAGCGCATACCTGATCCCCGATGCTGTGCTCCCGATTTCTTTCTGGAGCTTGCCGACGATGATGCGACCCGACCTCAAAGTCAAAAAGTGTACCTCTATCCCAAGCCCGTCGACTTTCAAAAGTCCATCGATGACCTGGCCGCGCTGGTCGAACTCGATATCAAGGTGGCGGTGTTCGACCCGGTGCTGTTCGTTTTCCTCAACAAACCGTGCAACCGCGTGAAGATCTTGTATTGGGAACGCAACGGCTTCTGACTACTGACCCTTCTCCTCGAGGGCGTCAACCTCGACAAGTGTCAACCTTCGTCAACCGGCCTGCTGCTAGCAAGACGGCGCGGGTTCCCGGTCCCGTTTTCATTGTTTATCCTCATGGGCCCCCGGGGTCACCCTCTCATCTGCACTATTCTTCGAAGGAACGTATGAATGCTCACTGGCAATTTGACTAAAGCCTCGGTGAAAAAGGCTATTGCCATCTATGAACGCGGCGAGCGGCCTTTCAAGTACACCACTCCACGGGCTTGGTATTTGGAGGCACCTGGTGGGCTTCTCTACCCTCTCAAGTACATTTATGCATTAGCCATCGGAAAACCTCCTGGCTCTTTCAACACATCGCACCCGCTTAGTGATCTACCGAAGCTCGGGTTTCAGGTTGTTCGCATGCCGAGAGACCTAGCTCAAGACTTCGAGAGGAAGGTGCGAGAATCGCTTAAGAATCCTAAGCAGCGGATGGCTCGCCTAGCCGTTGCTCCCCGAGTACCCAAACAAAAATTTGTTCAGGTCCGGGTGTTCGAACGCAATCCAGACGTTGTCGCGGAGGTACTGTCGAGGGCGAACGGCATCTGTGGTCTATGTGGCCGGGAGGCTCCGTTTCTCAGAAGGAAGGATCAGACGCCATACCTAGAGGTGCATCACAAGCAACGGCTGATTGATGGCGGAGACGATACGGTCGAAAATTCAGTCGCCGCTTGTCCGAACTGTCACAGGAAAGCCCATCACGGATGATCGCTATCTGGCGCATCCTACCCATAAAGATCCCGTATTGCTTGGTTACAGGCTCTGTGTGTGGTTCCTGTCTCCCCAGTGTTCAGAAGTCCATGACTGTCTACGAAACAACCAGCAAAGCCCTCCTAGTGCCGGCTCTGTGGTTTCTGGTTGTGCTGTTGGGGGGCGGGATGGCCCAGGCGGTGACTGGAGCCTTATCAATACAACACCTGCTATTTTTGCCCTGAAACCGGACTCTTGGCCCGCGCAATATTCCGATGGTTTTCACGCACCAGCCCAATGACGGTTTCGAAAACTGCCCGTGTCGTATCGCTAGGTAGGCCATATTGCCGGGACAGCTCAGTGAATCGTTCCAACTGGGCTGTTTCGCGCGCGTTGTCGACGGCGTCTGCGGCGTACATGGCCTTCAACTCACCGACCTTTTGAGTCACGGAAAACCGCTTCGCCAGCAAGGCAACTATCTGCTCGTCCAGAACATCCAGCTCTTCGCGATAAGCGCGAAGTGTTTCCCGAAAGGGAGGTAAGGGGGCTTCATCAGTCACGTTTGCTTCCCGAAGAAATAGAGATGCATGGATGTATGATCTTCAAGAGTGAAACGCTGAAAAATTCATGTCAACCCCGCGCGTTTGACGATTTTCATCCTGCTTACTCCGCAAGAAAACGCCTCACACCACGAACTCACCGAGGCAGATTTTCAATGAAACTGCCGAGCACGACCTCTCATACCTCTTCGAAACCCAATTTGGGATAACTCCTGCCCCGGTGTATTTCTTCAGGCTTTGAACCTCAAGGAATTCAACCCCCTCATGAATTCTCAACAGCGCTTCACTACCACCGGTACCGCCGAGTTCGGCAAATGCTCTACCCTCAACGCCTCTCTGTTCCGCGTAAACCCCGGTATTCCCTGTGACGATGCCCTGGCCCAGGCCTCCGTCCTCCTGGACTGCATCAACCGCCTGACCCTCCTCGGTGGTGCAGACGCCGCCGACGGAGCTCCCATCTGGGCAGCCCATTACCTGGGCGAGCAGGTCAAGGCGATCATCGATGATGTGGCGGTGGGACTACGGGATGGGCGAGGGCAGAGGTGATCTTCGATATTCGAAGCAGGCGGCGTTGCCAAAAACTTCATCGCTTCATGGTCCGCCAATCGAAACCCGTGGGAGCAAGCTTGGCGGTGCGCCGAACCGTCGCGAAGGGCCGCAGGGCGGCCCCAAAACCACCCAGCGCGGTCCCGGATCCAGTGACATTTCAGATTCCGCGCCGGGTAAATAGCATTTTATTAAGAAACTTCAGCCAAGCAGGTTTTGGGACCGCTGGCGCGCCCCTTCGCAAGCAAGCTCGCTCCCACAAGGGACAGAAATGTTCTCTACGCACAGCGCAAGGAGACCGGCCGAGCACTAGGACGCCTTACCGCCCAGCCACCAACCAAACCCCACCCACCAACATCCCCACCCCCAACACCGACGAAACCCCAACCCCACCCGTCCTCACCGCATCCACCCCCAACCCCACCACTAACTGACTCCCGACCAACAACGAAATCGTCGCCGCCGCCCCCAGCCGCTGGTACCCGCAGATACTGGCAAACACGAAAAACGACCCCAACACCCCGGGCAACACGCTCCAGTACCGCAACGCCCCGAACGCTTCCCCAAGCCCGGCCACCCCGGAGCGTCCGAGCAACAATCCGAGGAGGATGAAGAACCCCACCGCCGAGTTGACCAGCAAGGTAATCAACACCGTCGATACCCCGCTGGTGATCTGCACCATCAGCAGGTTCTGGATGACCAGTGCGGCCCCGGCGGCGATAAGCAGCGTAACGATCCAGGTCATGCCATCACTCCGGCGTGGCACGCGAGTCGAGGGTGAGCTGGAGAAACACCAGGTCGAGCCAGCTACCGAACTTGGCCCCCACTTGCCGCAGGTGACCCACCTGGTCGAAGCCGAGCTTTTCATGCAGGCGGATCGAGCCCAGATTGCCTGCTTCTATACCGGCGACCATGACGTGCTTGCCCAGCGCGCGGGCGCGTTCGATCAGGGCAAGCATCATCCCTTCGCCAAGCCCTTTGCCGCGCTGGTCGGCGCGGATGTAGACGGAGTGCTCGACCGTGTGCCGGTAGCCATCCCAGGCGCGCCAGTCGCCGAACGAGGCATAGCCGAGGACGTCATCCTGTTCATCGACCACCACCAGCACCGGGTAACCGGCGCGCTGGCGGTCGGCGAGCCAGGCGAGACGGTTGGCAGTGTCGACCAGGGTTTCGTTCCAGATCGCGGTGGAGTGGGCCACCGCGTCGTTATAGATGAGGGTGATGCCCGGGATGTCCCGGGGAGTCGCGTCGCGGGTGATCATGACAAGCTCCGTGCGTAACTATGGTGGATTTATGGTCCATCATAGTGGATTGCCAAGGCAAGCCGTCACCCGGTAAAAAAGATCAGCGGCTTTTCAACAGAGCAATCGCGTAGACGCACTCCAGCCCGCTGTCATTGCGAAACTCGCAATCCACCGGCGGCCCGAGTTCCAGGCAGTCGCCTTGATGCAGTTCATGCCGCACATCGCCTTCGATGAATACCAGTTCACCCTGCAGCACCCAGATCAGCTGGCGCTGGAAGGCATAGGCGGAGGCGGGCATGGGCACCTGCTTGCCGGCGGGAAGGGTGATCTGCAGAAGGTCCACGGGCAGGTCGGACTGCGGCGAGATGTGTCGGCGCAGATAGCCGGTTTCCGGGTCGCTCCAGGTGGGTTGGTCCTGGGCGCGAAGCAAGCGGCCCTGCTGGGTTTCGGCACGAGCGATCAGGCTGGAAATGCTCAGGCCGAAGGCGCCGGAGAGCTTGCCGAGCAAGTTGGCAGTGGGGCTGCTCTCGCCCCGTTCGACCTTGTGGATCATGGCCCGGGAAACGGAGGCGCGCTGCGAGAGTTCGGTGAGGGACCAGCCACGGCTTTCCCGTTCGGTACGGATACGGGCGCCAATGCGGGCATCGAGATCGTTTTCGGTGGTCATGGGGCGTCACTATAGTGGACGGCCTGTCGGCAACTCAACCTGAGCAGCCAGACAGGATCAGCAGCTATCCATACGGGTTTTCACCTCTTCGAAAGAAGATTCCAAAGAAATTTGTAACATTTAGAAATAACTTCATTCATCCCGCTGAGTGATAAGAAATTTCCTTCACCACCAAACCACCCGTCGGCTCAAGCCCACATGCCGCTTCGGTTTCACCTCGTGTTTCCGGGGGTTATCACTAAAGAATTAATACTAAGCGCGTGTACGAATTCTCCTGCATGGATCCAATTTTTTGGCTACAAGTTTCACCCCATATGGAACCTGTATTCGCCAAGGTCAGGCTGTTCGGCATGCAGTGTGTGTAGTTCCAGTGGGGGAGCACTTCTCGCTACGACACGCATTTACAGACGGATTTGCCTGATCCACGAAGGAGTCGCACGTGGACAGAAGATTCGTCAAAAAAGCCTTTACCACCCGTTTCGCACCCCTGCCTCTGGCCATCAGCCTGGCGGCGACGGGCATGCTTTCCAGTTTCTTCAGTTCCGATGCCTATGCGGTGTGCACCACCACCGGCGGCATTCTCACCACGTGCAGCGGCGCGACTGTTGGCAACCAGGCCTCGGCAACCAGCAACCTGACCTTCAACGTGCTGACCGGCGCGACCATCACGCCGACCCTGCCGGGCACCCCGGTGGTCAGCCTCACCGGCACCGGGATCACCGTCAACAACAGCGGGCGGATCGACCCGGCCCTGCTGGCCGGGTTGTCGGTGCTCACCACCGGCCTCAACGTCTCCAACGCCGCCGGCAGCACGGTGACGGTGCGCAACCTGTCAACCGGCGTGCTGATGGGCTCCACCCTGGCCTTGCCGGGCGGTCTGCTGGGCAGCCTGGCCGGCAACGCATTGATCATCGAGAACGGCGCCAACGGCAGCTCGACCTTCCAGAACGCCGGAACCGTCGGCAGCAATGTCCTGCTCGGGATCAGCCTGCCGCTCGAAGACGTGCCGGTAATCGCCATGCGCGGCGGCGCCAGGAACGTCCTGACCAACACCAGCACCGGCACCATCACCGGTCGGGTGGCAATGCAGGCCGTATCGATAGGCAGCCTTGGCAACACCTTCACCAACAACGGCACCATCAACGGTAGCGTTCACCTGGGGGCCGGCGGCCTGTCCAACAGCTTCTACGCCGGTACCGGGTCGTCGGTGAACAAGGGTAGCGGCGTTGCCCTGGACCTTGCGGGCATCATCAGCCTGGGCATCACCTATGCCGCCACCGGGTTCGTCAACGGCGGTACCCTCAACAACGGCAACACCCTGTACCTGCAACTGAACCCCGATGCCGGCCAGCCGGATACCGGCAGCATCAACGGCAGCAACTACCTCAACTTCAACAACCTGGTGGTCACTGGCGGTACCTGGTCGCTGACCAACCAGTTGTTCAGCGTCAGTGCGATCAGCCCGACCGTGCTGCTCAGCGGTGGCCTGCTCAACGTCGATAGCGCCGCACTGACCGACGCCAGCATCACAGCCAACGGTGGTGGCCTGGGCGCCGCGACTGCGGGGGCGACGGTGACCAGTGGCATCACCCTCGGCACCAACGGCCTGACCGTCACCACCGGTACCAATGCCCTGTCGCTGGGCGGCGTGCTCACCGGCAGTGGTGCCCTGACCAAGACCGGCACCGGTAACCTGACCCTCAGCGGCGCCAACAACTTCACCGGCGGCACCACCCTGGCGGGCGGCACCATCACTCTCGGTAACGTCGCAGGGCTCGGCACCCAGAGCCTCAACGTCACCGGTGCCAGCACCCTGGCGACCACGGGCGCGATGACGGTGACCAACGCCATCAACCTCAACGGCGCCAACCTCACGGTGAACAACATTGGCGCCACGACCCTCAGCGGCCTGATCAGCGGCACCGGCTCGCTGACCAAGTCCGGCACCGGCGACGACCTGACCCTGAGCAACGCCAACAGCTTTGGTGGCGGCCTGATCAGCAACGGCGGCAACCTGACCCTCAGCGGTGTCAACAGTTTCGCCGGCGGCCTGACCATCAACGCGGGCAACGTGACCCTGAGCGCGGCCAACGATGTCAGCGGCGGCCTGTTCCTCAACGGCGGCAAGCTGACCCTGGGCGCCCTCGGCGACATCGGCGCAGTGACCATCACCGCCGGTGCCGGCGGCACGGGGGCGCTGGATACCACCACCGCCCGGACCCTGAGCAACCTGGTCCAGCTCGATGGCAACCTGACCCTGACCGGCACCAGCAACCTGACCCTGTCGGGGAAAATCTCCGGCACCGGCGGCCTGAACAAGACCGGCAGCAGCACCCTGACCCTGAGCGGCGCCAACGACTTCACCGGCAACTCGACCCTCGGCGGCGGCACCCTGATATTGCAGAACAACACCGCCCTGGGCAGCGGCGCACTGAGCCTGACGGCCGACTCCAGCATGGACATCAGTGGCCTGAGCGTCGGCAACGCAATCAATCTGGCCACGCGCAACCTGAGTCTGAACAACGACACCGCCGCCACCCTGTCCGGTGCCCTCAGTGGCACCGGTGCGCTGACCAAGACCGGGGCGGGCGACCTGACCCTGAGTGGCAACAACTCAAGCCTGGTCAACAACTTCCTGCTGACCAACGGCAAGCTGATTCTCGACAACAATGCCGCGCTGGGCGGCAGCACCTTGCGCGCCTCGGCCAACACCACCCTGGACACCACCGCCGCACGGGCGATCAGCAACACCATCCAGTTGCTCGGCAACCTGACTATCGCCGGCAGCAACGACCTGACCCTGAACGGCTTCGTCACCAACAGCGGCGGCCTGACCAAGGAGGGCTCGGCGACCCTGACCCTCAATTCCGGCAACAACTACACCGGCGGCACCCGCCTGAACGCTGGCACCCTGGTGGTCGGTCACAACACCGCATTGGGTGGCGCCTCCAGCGCACTGATCGCCGCCGCCAACACCACCCTGGATGCCAACACCGCGGTCAGCCTGAACAACGCGGTCACCCTGGCCGGCAACCTGAACATCGGCGGCACCTCCGCCCTCGGCCTCAACGGCGTCATCAGCGGCGCCGGCGGCCTGACCAAGAACGGCACCGCCGACCTGATCCTCAACGGCAGCAACACCTACCAGGGCGATACCCTGCTCAACGCCGGGCGCCTGGTGGTGGGCAATGCCGGCGCGCTGGGGCAGGGCGGCCTGATCGCCGCCGCCGGCACCACCCTGGACGCCAATACCGCGGTCAACCTGGCCAACGCCATGACCCTGACTGGCGGGATGAACATCGGCGGGACTGCCGACCTGACCCTGAGCGGCGCGATCAACGGTGCTGGCAGCCTGATCAAGAACGGGGCTGCCAACCTGACCCTCAGCAACACCAACGGCTACCTCGGCAGCACCGTTCTCAACGGCGGTACCCTGACCCTGACCAACTCGGGTGCCATCAGCACTGGCGACCTGACCGTGGGTGGCATGGCCACCCTGACCGGCACTGCATCGCTGGTGCTGGCCAATGCCGTGCACCTGAATGCCGGGCTGACCCTGGCCGGCAACAACCCGACCACCCTGAATGGCGTGATCGACGGCAGCGGCAGTCTGACCAAGACCGGCAGCGGCACCCTGACCCTGGGGGCTGGTAACAGCTACGGCGGCGGCACCGTGCTCAGCGCCGGCACCCTGGTGCTGGGCGACGCCGCTGCATTGGGCAGCGGCACCCTGAGTACCGCAGCCGGCACTACCCTGGACACCACGGGGGCCTTCAGCGTCGTCAACAATCTCAGCGTGACCGGCCAGTTGAACATCGCCGGCAGCAACCCGCTGGCCCTGACCGGCAACATCAGCGGCAGCGGCGGCCTGAACAAGAACGGCGCCGGCAGCCTGACCCTGAGCGGCAACAACAACTTCCTCGGCGCGGTCAACCTCAATGCCGGCAGCCTGGTGGTCGGCAGCAACACCGCGCTGGGCAGCGGCATCCTCAATACCGCCGCCAATACCGCACTGGACGCCAGCACCGCAGTGTCCCTGGCCAACCAGCTCAACCTGGCCGGCAACCTCGGCATCGGCGGCAGTGCCAACCTAGCTCTGACCGGCCTGATTACCGGTGCCGGTGGCCTGACCAAGAACGGCACGGCCACCCTGACCCTGAACGGTGCCAACAACTACCAGGGCGGCACCGCGCTGAATGCCGGTGGCCTGGTCGTGGGCACCAACACGTCACTGGGCGGGGGAGCCCTGACCGTGTCCGCCCCCGCACTGCTGGACGCCAGCGCTGCGGTCAGCCTGGCCAACCAGGTCACGCTTAATGGCGACCTCACCGTCGGCGGCAGCAACAACCTGGGCCTCACCGGGGCCATCGGTGGTACCGGCGGCCTGATCAAGAACGGCGCTGCCACCCTGACCCTCGGCGCAGCCAACAACTACAGCGGCAGTACCCGGCTCAACGCCGGCGGCATCGTGGTCGGTACCTCCAGCTCGCTAGGCCAGGGCACCCTGATCGCAGCCGACGGCACCAGCCTCGACTCCACCACGGCAGTGAGCCTGGCCAATACCGTAAACCTCGCCGGTGCCTTGACCATCGGCGGCAGTGCCAACCTCGGCCTGACCGGCGTGATCAGTGATGTCACCGGCTCTGCCGGCAGCCTGATCAAGAACGGCAGCGGCACCCTGAGCCTGTCCGGCACCAGCACCTATACCGGCGGTACCCTGCTGAACGCCGGTAGTCTGAACCTCGGCAACTCGGCGGCCCTGGGCAGCGGCGACCTGACCGTCGGCGGCGCGGCCAGCCTGACCACCAGCGGCGCGCAGATCCTCGCCAATGCCGTGCACCTGAATGCCGGCCTGACCCTGCCAGGCAACACCAACCTGACCCTCAACGGCGTGATCGACGGCGCGGGCGGCCTGACCAAGTCCGGCACCGGCAGCGTGACCCTCAACGGCAACAACACCTACGGCGGCGGCACCTCCCTGCTCGGCGGTACCCTGGTGGTCGGCTCCAACACCGCCCTGGGCAGCGGCACCCTGACCACCAGCGCCGGCGCTTCGCTGGACGCGAACAAGGCGGTCAGCCTGGCCAACGCCGTGACCCTCGGCGGCAACCTCAACGTCCTCGGCAGCCGCGACCTCGCCCTGAGCGGCGACATCAGCGGCGCCGGTGGCCTGACCAAGAGCGGCGGCGCCACCCTGACCCTGTCGGGCAACAACAGCTTCCAGGGCCCGGTCAACCTCAGCGGCGGTACCCTCAGCCTGGGCAGCAACAACGCCCTCGGCCTCGGCGTGCTGAACGCCAGCGGCAGCGCCATTCTCCAGGCCGCTACCGCCGTCAGCATCAACAACCTGATCAACACCAGCGGCAACCTGGCGCTCGGTGGCAGCACCGATTTCGGCCTGAATGGCGTGATCTCGGGCACCGGCAGCCTGATCAAGCAAGGCAGTGCGACTGTCACCCTGAACGGTGCCAACACCTACAGCGGCGGCACCACCCTGGGTGGTGGCACCCTGCTGCTGGGCAACAGCCTTGCGTTGGGAAGCGGGGCGGTGACCGTCGCCGGCCCCAGCGCTATCGACAGCAACACGACAATCAACCTGGGTAACGCCATTCTCCTCAACGGCGCCCTGAGCCTCGGCGGCAGTGCCGAACAGACCCTCAGCGGTGTGATCAGCGGTGGCGGCAGCCTGACCGTCAACGGCCAGGCCAATCTCAACCTGACCGGGGTCAACACTTACACCGGCGGCACCCTGCTCAACGCCGGTACCCTGACCCTGGGCAATGCCGGGGCCATCGGCAGCGGTCGCCTGACCGTCACCGGTGCGTCGAACCTGAACACCAACTCGCCCTTCGCCCTGGGCAACAACGTCACCCTGGGGGCCAACCTCAACCTGACCGGCCATAGCGACCTGACCCTCAACGGCGTGATCGACGGTGCGGCCGGGCTGATCAAGAGCGGTGCCGGCAACCTGACCCTGAACGGCGTCAACAGCTATGTCGGCGGCACCGTACTGGCGGCCGGCAAGCTCACCCTTGGTAATGCCAATGCCCTGGGCAACGGCGCGCTGAGCGTCACTGGCGCAGCCACCCTGGACAACAGCGCGGCCTTCGCCCTGGGCAACGCTATTGCCCTGGGCGCCGACCTGACCCTGGCCGGCAACAACGCCCTCAACCTCGGCGGGGTGATCAGCGGTACCGGCGGCCTGATCAAGACCGGCAGCGCCGACCTGACCCTGAGCGGTGCCAACACCTTCAGCGGTGCGCTGGACGTCCTCGCCGGCAGCCTGACCACCCTGAACACCGGCTCCCTGGGCAATGTCTCCACCGTCAACGTCGCCAGTGGCGCGCTGCTCAACCTCGGTGCCAGTGGCAGTGTCGGTACCCTGGCCGGCAGCGGTTCGATCGCCCTGGGCAACAGCACCAGCCTGAGCGTCGGCACCGGCAACCTCAGCGGCCTGTTCAGCGGCGTGCTGTCGGGCAATGGCAGCCTGGTCAAACTTGGCAGCGGCAGCCTGGAACTGGCCGGCATCAACACCTACACCGGCAACACCCAGGTCAACGGCGGCGTGCTGAATATCAGCGGCGCCCTGGCCGGCGGCCAGGTCCAGGTCAACACTGGCGCGACCCTGACCGGCAGCGGCAGCATCGCCGGGCTGGTGAATATCGCCGATGGCGGTCATCTGGCCCTGAACAGCGGCTCGAAGCTCAGTGTCGGTTCGCTGACCCTCAACGGTAACTCCAATCTCGACGTCGGCCTCGGCTCGCCATCCACCGGCGGCAACGCACTGCTCTCGGTGGGCGGCAACCTGACCCTCGACGGCAACCTGAATGTCAGCGACATCGGCGGCTTCGGCGCCGGTATCTACCGCCTGATCGACTACACCGGCGTCCTCACCGACAACGGCCTGGTGATCGGCACGGTGCCAGGCAGCGTCCAGCCTGGCGACCTGCAACTGCAAACCGCGATCGGCGCACAGGTCAACCTGCTGGTGGGCGGCGCCAATGGCAGCGTGCTGTTCTGGGACGGCAGCAGCACCGTCAGCGACGGCGTGATCCAGGGCGGCAGCGGTACCTGGGATAGCACCAGCACCAACTGGACCACGGTCGACGGCACCGGCAACCGCGATTGGAGCAGCAACTTCGCGGTGTTCCAGACCCCTGCTGGCACGGTCACGGTCAATGGCACCCAAGCCCTGACCGGTATGCAGTTCACCGTCGATGGTTATGTCCTCAATGGCCCGGGTGCCCTGCAACTGGTCAACAACAGCAACGGCAACGCGACCTTCCGTGTCGACCCGAGCGCCACCGCGACCCTCAACGTCGGCCTGACCGGCAGCGGCGTACTGAACAAAGTGGACGCCGGTACCCTGGTACTGAACGGCGTCAACAGCTACACCGGTGGCACCTTGCTCAACGGCGGCACCCTGGTGCTCGGCAATGATGCTGCGCTGGGCAGCGGCACCCTGGTCACTGCGGCCAACACCACCCTGGACAGCAACACCGCCGTCACCCTGGCCAACAACGTCGGCACCCTCGGCGTGCTCAACCTGACCGGCAGCAATGCCCTGACCCTCAATGGCCAGGTAAGCGGCAGCGGCAGCCTGGTGAAAAACGGTGCAGGCACCCTCACTCTGAACGGTGCCAATGGCTACACCGGCGGTACCACGATCAATGCCGGCGCCCTGGTGCTGGGCAACAACAGCGCACTGGGCAGTGGCACCCTGCACGTGGCTGGCGCAGGCATCAGCCTGGACAACAACCCGGCGCTGACCCTGGCCAACGCCATCGACCTCGGCAACAGCCTGACCCTGCTCGGCACCAGCGACCTGACCCTCGGCGGCGTGATCAGCGGTGCCGGCGGCCTGGTCAAGAATGGCGCAGGCAACCTGACCCTCAACGGTCTCAATACCTATGGCGGCGGCACCACCCTGGCCGCCGGCACCCTGACCCTCGGCAACGGTGGGGCACTGGGCAGCGGCGCACTGAACATCACCGGCGCCTCCAGCCTGAACAGCGGCAGCACCGTGGCCCTGGGCAATGCCATCAACCTTGGCGCCGACCTGACCCTGCCGGGCACTGCCAACCTCACCCTGAATGGCGTGATCGGCGGCAGCGCCGGCCTGAACAAGACCGGCAGCGGCGTGCTCGCCCTCAACGGCAACAACACCTACCAGGGCGCGACCACTCTCGCTGGCGGCACCCTGGTGGTGGGCAGCAACACCTCCCTGGGCACCAGCCACCTGACTGCCGCCGATGGCACCGCCCTGGACAGCAGCGCTGCACTCAGCCTGGCCAATGACATGACCCTGCTCGGAGGCCTGAGCGTCCTCGGCAGCAACAACCTGACCCTCACCGGCACCCTCGATGGCGCAGGTGGCCTGGGCAAGACCGGCGCGGGCGTGCTGACCCTCAGCGGCAACAACACCAACACCGGCGATACCACGCTGAGCGGTGGCACCCTGGTACTCGGTAGCAATACCGCGCTGGGCACGGGCAGCCTCAACACTGCCGATGGCGTGACCCTTGGCACCCTCGGCACGACCCTGCTGAGCAACGCCCTCAACCTGAGCGGCAACCTCAACCTCACCGGTACTTCCGACCTGACCCTGGCCGGCGTGGTGAGTGGTGTGGGCGGCCTGACCAAGAATGGCGCGGGCAACCTGATCCTGACCGGGGTCAACGGCTACACCGGCCCGACCAACCTCAACAGCGGCACTCTGACCGTCGGCAACGATGCGGCGATCGGCAGCGGTGCCCTGAATGTTGGCGGCGCCTCGACCCTGGCTGGCACCACCACCTTCAACCTGGGCAACGCCATCAACCTCGCTGCGTTGCTGACCCTCGACGGCAGCAACGACATCACCCTGAACGGCACCATCGCCGGCAGCGGCGCGCTACTGAAAACCGGCGCGGGTACCCTGACCCTCAATGGCGCCAGCAACTACAGCGGCGGCACCGGCCTGGCGGATGGCACCCTGCTGCTGGGCAACAACGACGCGCTGGGCAGTGGCGCCCTGAACATCACCGGGGCGGGGACCTTCCTCGACGCCGCCAACAACAGTGGCATCGCCGTGGCCAACGCGATCGCCCTGGGTGGCAACACCCTGACCCTGAGCGGCAGCAACAATCTGGCCCTGAACGGCAACATCACCGGCACCGGCAGCCTGCTCAAGAGCGGCCTGGCCAACCTGACCCTGGGTGGCAACAACACCTTCAGCGGTGGCGTGCGCCTGAATGCCGGCACCCTGGTCCTGGCCTCTGCCAGCGGCCTGGGCAGTGGCGCCCTGACCGCAGCCGGCGGCCTGCTCAACAACACGGTCGCGGCCAACCTGAACAACGCCGTGCACCTGCTCGGCACCCTGACCCTGAACGGTGCCCAGAACCTGGCCCTCAACGGCGTGATCGACGGCGCCGGCAACCTGGCCAAGACCGGCACCGGCAACCTGCTCCTGGCCGGCAACAACACCTACAGCGGCAATACCTTCCTGCTCGGCGGCAACACCACCGTTGGCAGCAACACTGCATTTGGCACTGGTAGCGTCACGACGGGCACTGCGGGCCTCGACAGCAACGCTGCGCTGACCCTGGCCAACAACTTCAGCCTGCTCGGCGTGCTGACCGTTGGCGGCACTGCCGACCTGACCCTGGCCGGCACCCTCGGTGGCAGCGGCGGCGGCCTGGTCAAGAACGGCGCGAGCACCCTGACCCTGCTTGGCAGCAACGCCTACACCAACGGCACCGTGCTCAATGCCGGCACCCTGGCCGTCGGCCAGAACGGCTCGCTGGGCACCGGCGGCCTGACCGTCGGCGGTGCGTCCACCCTGACTGCGGTCAACAACGGTGTAGCCCTGGGCAATAACATCACCCTGAACAGCGGCCTGACCGTTACCGGCGCCAACAACCTGACCCTGGGTGGCACTGTCAGCGGCGGCTCCGGCCTGACCAAGACCGGCAGCGGCACCCTGACCCTGAACGGCACCAACACCTACAGCGGCGGCACCACGCTCGATGGAGGTTCGGTGGTGCTGGGCAACGACGCTGCGCTGGGTACCGGCGCCGTCACCGCCAATGCTGCGACCACCCTGGTCGCCAACCAGTCGCGCAACGTATTCAACGACATCGCGATCAACGGCGAGCTGACCGTCGCAGCCAACAACTCGTTCACCAGCTTCGGCCAGATCAGCGGCAGCGGCACCCTCAACAAGACCGGCAACGATGAACTGCTGCTGCTCGGCAACAACTCGTTCAACGGCGACCTGAACCTGCTCGGTGGCTATATCACTTCGGTGAACTCCAGCGCGCTGGGCAGCCTGGCCTCCGCCTACCTGGCGTCCGGCACCGTGCTGAACTCTGGCGGCAACCTGTCGATCGGCAGCCTGACCGGCCCCGGTATCGCCAACCTGTCCGTCAACACCGTGCTGTCCCTCGGTGGCGACAACACCGACAGCGTGTTCGACGGCCAGGTGACCGGTAACGGCGGCCTGAACAAGGTTGGCAGCGGGACCTTGACCTTGTCCGGCAACAGCACCAACAGCGCGCTGAACCAGGTCACCGCCGGTACCCTGAATGTCACCGGTACCCTCGGGCCAACCGGCGGTGCCGGCCTGAACGTCGCCGCGGGTGCGAGCGTGACCGGTAGCGGCACCATCAACGGCACCACCACCATCGCCGATGGCGGTCATCTGGTGGGCACCACCGGGCAGGTCCTGACCATGAGCAACCTGGTGCTGTCGGCTAACAGCATCACCGACGTCAACCTGGGCTCGCCGCTTGCCGGCGGCACCGCGCTGTTCGACGTCAGCGGCAACATGATCCTGGCGGGCACGCTCAACGTCTACGACGCCGGTACCTTCGGCAACGGTGTCTACCGGCTGTTCAACTACGGCGGCATCCTGAGCAACCAGGGCGTGACCTTCGGCGACGTGCCCAATGGCGCCACCGCCCTCAACCTGACCCTCCAGGCCGCCAACGGCCAGGTCAACATGGTGGTGTTCTCGACGAACCTGCTGATGCAGTTCTGGGACGGCAGCGACACCAGCGACAACGGCCTGGTCGAAGGTGGCAGCGGCACCTGGAACAGCACCACCAACAACTGGGTCGAGTTTGACGGCTACAGCAACGACAACTGGCTGAACCAGTTTGCGGTGTTCCAGGGCGCGACCGGCACGGTCACCGTCGATGGCGAGCAGACCACCACCGGCATGCAGTTCATGACCGACGGCTACCAGCTGGTCTCGGGTAACGACGGCTCGCTGAACATCACCAACCGCAACGGCACCTACTTCGCCGTGCGTACCGATGCCGGCGTTACTGCAACCTTCGACCTGCCACTGACCGGCGACGGCACCCTGAACAAACTGGACGTCGGCACCCTGGTGCTCAACGGCCTCAACAGCTACACCGGCGGCACTACCCTGAGCAACGGCACCATCGTCCTCGGCAGCGACAGCGCCCTGGGTACCGGTGCACTGAGCGCCGCCGCCGGCACCACGCTGGACAGCAACAAGGCGGTGACCCTGGGCAACGCGGTCAGCACCGCCGGCGCGCTGACCCTGGCCGGCAGCAACGACCTGACCCTCAACGGCGTGGTCAGTGGCAGCGGCAGCCTGGTCAAGGCGGGCAACGGCATCCTGACCTTGGGCAATGCCAACACCTTCTTCGGTGGGCTCAACCTGAACGCCGGGCGCCTGGTGCTGGGCAACGATGCATCGCTTGGCGCTGGTGCGTTGACCATCGCCAACGGCACTTCGTTGGATACCCTCGGCACGGTGGCCGTGGCCAATACCATCAACCTGAACGGCAACCTGCTCAATGTCGGCAGCAATGACCTGACCCTGAATGGTCCGGTCAACGGCACCGGTAGCCTGACCAAGGCCGGCACCGGCACCCTGAGCCTGAATGGCGTCAATGCCTTCAGCGGTGGCCTCAATCTCAACGCCGGCAAGCTGCGCCTGGGCAACGCTGGCGCGTTGGGCAGCGGCAACCTGATCGTCGGCGGTGCCGCCGAGCTGGATACCAGCAGTGCCCTGGCCGTGGCCAACAACGTGCTGTTGAGCCTCCCGGGTTCGGAACTGACCCTGGACGGCAGCAACGACCTGACCCTCAACGGCGTGATCAGCGGTGATGGTCGCCTGATCAAGAACGGCTTCGCTCGTCTGGCCTTGAATGGCGTCAACACCTTCGTCGGCGGGCTGACCGTCAACAGCGGCGACCTGTCCGTGGGCAACGCCCTGGCACTGGGCAGCGGCCAGTTGAGCATTACCGGTGCCACGCAACTGAGCAGCACCAGCGCCCTGACCCTGGCCAACGACATCGATGTCAGCGGCACACTGTCGGTGGCCGGCAACAACGACCTGACCCTCAACGGCGTGCTCAGCGGCAACGGCACCCTGAACAAGGACGGCTTGAACAACCTGACCCTCGGCGGCAACAACACCTTCGCCGGTATCCTCAACATCCTGTCCGGCACCCTCCGCACCACCAACAGCGGCGCCCTGGGCAACCCTGCGCAGATCAACCTGAGCAACGGTGCCAACCTCGACCTCGGCGGCAGCCTGGCCCTCGGCAACCTGGCCGGTACTGGCGGGGTGGCAGTGGAAAGTGGCAACACCCTGTCGGTGGGCGGCGGTACCTTCGCCGGCGACCTGAGCGGTAGCGGCAACCTAGACAAGACCGGCACCGATACCCTGACCCTCACCGGCACCAACACCATCACCGGCGCGACCACCGTCAGCGGTGGCAGCCTGGTGGTCGATGGCAGCCTGGCCAGCAGCACGGTCAGCGTCAGCAACAACACCATCCTCAGCGGCAGCGGCGATCTTGCCGGCGCGGTCACCGTCGCCAACGGCGGTAACCTGAACGTGCAGGCCGGCAACACCCTCAACGTCGGTTCGCTGGTGCTGGACAGCACCTCCAACCTCAATGCGTCCCTCGGCGTGGCCCTGGCGGGCGATCCGGCGCTGCTCAGCGTCGCCGGCGACCTGACTCTGGACGGCAATCTCAACGTCACCGATATCGGCGGCTTCGGTGCCGGTGTCTACCGCCTCGCCGGCTACGGCGGCAGCCTGACCAACAACGGCCTGACCATCAACACCCTGCCGGGCGGCATCAATGCCAGCGACGTGCTGGTGCAGACTGCGGTCAGCAACCAGGTCAACCTGGTGGTCGGTGGTAACAGCACCGTGCTGTTCTGGGACGGCAGCCAGACCGCCGGCAACGGTTCGGTGGACGGCGGCTTCGGTGTCTGGGACAGCACCAACACCAACTGGAGCAGTGCCGACGGTTCGCTCAACCAGGCCTGGAACAACACCTTCGCGGTGTTCCAGGGCAACGGTGGCACCGTCACCGTCAACGGCAGCCACGCCATCACCGGCCTGCAGTTCGCCGGCAATGGCTACACCCTCAATGGCGGGGTCGGCGGCGAGCTGCTGACCAGCGCCGGAGCCACCACCGTGCGGGTCGACACCGGCAACACCGGGACCCTGGGCGTCGCCATCAACGGCGCCGGAACCCTGACCAAGGTCGACGGCGGCACCCTGGTGCTCAACGGCAGCAATGGCTACACCGGTGGTACCGCGCTCAACGGCGGCACCCTGGTGGTCGGCAACAACGCGGCCCTGGGCAGCGGCGACCTGACCGCTGCGGCCGGCACCACCCTGGACAGCAACACTGCGGTGACCCTGGCCAACAACACCGTGCTCAACGGTGGCCTGAGCATCGGCGGCAGCAACGCCCTGACCCTCGATGGCGTGGTCAGCGGCAGCGGCAGCCTGACCAAGAATGGCAGCGCCAACCTGACCCTCAACGGCGCCAACACCTACGGCGGCGGTACCGTGCTCAACGGCGGCAGCCTGACCCTGGGCAACAACGGCGCCCTGGGCAGCGGCGGCCTGAACGTGGGCGGCAACGCGCTGCTGGACAGCACCGGCGCGCTGCTGCTGGGCAACGGCATCAACCTGGGAGCGCAACTGACCCTGGCCGGCAACCAGGACACCACCCTCAGTGGCGTCATCACCGGCAGCGGCAGCCTGGTCAAGAACGGCAACGGGTCGCTGGTGCTGAGCGGCGCCAACAACTACAGCGGCGGTACCACCATCAACGCGGGCAGCGTGACCGGCGATACCACCAGCCTGCAGGGTGCGATCCTCAACAACGGCGCGCTGACCTTCCAGCAGAATGCCGATGGCACCTACAGCGGCAACCTGACCGGTTCGGGCACCCTGACCAAGTCCGGTACCGGCCAACTGCTGCTCACCGGCACCAGCGGCTTTACCGGCAACACCCTGGTCAGCAGCGGCAGCCTGGTGAACAACGGCACCCTGGCCAGCGCCAACGTGCAGGTTGCCAGCGGCGCCAGCCTCGGTGGCAGCGGTACCTACAGCGGTACCGTCACCATTGCCGATGGCGCGACCCTTAACGCGGGTTCGGCGACCGCGCCGCTGACCGTGGGCAACCTCAACCTGTCCTCGGGCAGCATCCTGAACTACGCCCTCGGCGCGCCGGACAGCTCCACCACCCTGGTGGCGGTGAACGGCAACCTGGTCCTCGACGGTACGCTGAACATCAGCAATGCCGGCGGCTTCGGTCTGGGTGTGTACCAGCTGTTCACCTACGGCGGCAGCGTCACCGACAACGGCCTGGTCTACGGCACCCTGCCAGCGGGCGTGCTGCCGGCAGACCTGACCCTGCAGACCTCCATCGCCAACCAGATCAACCTGGTGGTGGGCAGCGACACCGCCCTGCAGTTCTGGAACGGCAGCAAGACCACCGCCGACGGCACCATCAGCGGCGGCGATGGCGTCTGGGGCGCGGGCAGCACCAACTGGACCAACACCACCGGCACTACCAGCGCCGCCTGGGACAACCAGTTCGCGGTATTCGGCGGCACCGCCGGCACTGTCACCGTGCAAGGCCAGCAGTCCTTCACCGGCATGCAGTTCCTCACCGACGGTTATCAGCTGAGCGGTGGCACCCTGGCAGCGATCAATGCCACCGACGGCACCCTTGCGGCGGTCCGCGTCGGCACTGGCAGCGCGACCATTTCCGCGGCACTGGTGGGGACGGGTGGCATCGAGAAACTGGACGCCGGCACCCTGGTGCTAACCGGTGCCAACACCTACACCGGTGGCACCACCGTCAGCGGCGGTACCTTGCAAGGCAACACCACCAGCCTGCAGGGCAATATCACCAACAATGCCAATCTGGTCTTCGATCAGGACTCCAGTGGTCAATTCAGCGGCATCCTCGCCGGCACCGGCAGCATCGCCAAGGAAGGCAGCGGGGATCTGCTGATCGTCGGCAGCCAGCCGTTCAACGGCACCTTCGCCCTGAACCAGGGCACCCTGACCGTCGGCAACGCCGCCAACCCGGGTACCGTGTTCGGCGCCCAGGTCACCGTCGGGGCCAATACCGCCCTGACCGGTACCGGCAGCGTCGGTTCGCTGGTCAACAACGGCACCGTGGTCACCGGCACCAACGGCGGCATCCTGTCGGTGGCGGGCAACTTCAGCAACGCCGGCACCCTGGTGATCGCCCTGGCACCGAGCCTGACCAACTACCTCAACGTAGGTGGTACGGCGAACCTGGGTGGCGAGCTGAATGTGGCCAACCTCGGCTCGTACAGCGGTGACACCCAGTACACCCTGGTCTCGGCCACCGGTGGCGTCAGCGGTACCTTTGCCAGCAACAACCTGGAAAGCCTGGCGTTCCTTGACACCACGGTGAACTACGGCGCCAACGCGGTGACCCTGGATGTGGCGCGCAACGGCACGGCCTTCGCCAGCGTCGCGCAGACCAGCAACCAGCGTGCCGTGGCCACGGCCCTGGACAGCGCTGCGGCGCCGGCCAGCCTGCGCAACACCATCATCAGCTCCAGCACCGACACGGCCGTGGCGGCCTTCGAAAGCCTGTCCGGCGAGGTCTACGCCAGCACCGCCACGGTGCTGATCGAGGACTCGCGCTACATCCGCGACGCGGTCAACGACCGCATGCGCCAGGCCGGCTGCAGTGACGAGCAGGATCCGCGCAACACCCTGGCACCGACCAGCAACCAGCAGACCACCGGTCGCGGTTGCAGCGGCGAGGGCGTGGGCTGGATCCGTGCGGTGGGCGGCTGGGGTGATTTCGATGGCGGCCACAACGCGGCCAATATCGATCGCGACCTGTCCGGTTTCCTGATCGGTTTCGACAACAACCTCAACGACCAATGGCGCGCCGGTATCGCTGCCGGCTACACCAACAGCAGCATCAACGCCAAGGGCAAGGGCCAGGACGCTTCGGTGGACAGCTACCACCTGGCGACCTACCTGAGCTACCAGATGGACGCCTTCGCCGCCCGTCTTGGCGCCGGCTACACCTGGCATGACATCGACAGCAAGCGCTATGTGCAGGCTGGCGACTACAACGAGCGCCTGAAGTCCAGCTACAAGGCGCGCACTGCCCAGGTGTTCGGCGAAGTGGGCTACGCCATCGACGCCAACGGCGTGGCGCTGGAACCGTTCGCCGGGCTGGCCTACGTCAACCACGACAGCGACAAGGCGCGTGAAAAAGGCGGGGCAGGGCGCCTGGAAGCCAGCACCGATCAGGACGTGGTGTTCTCCACCGTGGGCCTGCGGGTCGGCAAGTCGTTCACCCTGGACAACGGTGCCACCCTCACTCCGCGCGGCAGCATCGGCTGGCGCCATGCCTTCGGCGACACCAAGCCGGATGCCGATTTGCGCTTCGTAGAGGGCGGTGCCGGGTTCAGCAACTCGGGCGTGCCGATTGCACGGGATGCCGCGGTGGTCGAGGCGGGCGTGGACCTGAGCGTTGGCCAGAAGGGCAAGCTGGGCCTGGGTTACTCCGGCCAGCTGGCCAGCGAGAGCCGCGACAACGCGGTGACCGTGAGCTTCAGCCTGGAGTTCTGATCCAGGCATTTGGGGCCGCTCTGCGGCCCATCGCTGGCAAGCCAGCTCCCACAGGTTCGGTGTATGCAATACCTGTGGGAGCTGGCTTGCCAGCGATGGGCATGGGTATCTACATATCTCTGCCATGCCCAACGCGGACCTTGTGGGAGCGGCTGTTAGCCGGGACGCCGGACCGCGCGATCGGCGGCGAAGCCGTCGCAAAACCTGAGTCCCAGGTCTGACTGACACACCGAGTGCACAGGTTTTATGGCCGCTTTGCGGCCAATCGCGGCTAACAGCCGCTCCCACACGGGTTCGTGTTGTGCTTGATCGAGATGTGTAGATACCCATGCAGCGATGGGGCCATCAACAACACCACAAACTGTTGTATTGTCCGGGCTTATCCCCTGTACCCAAGGTCGCCGCATGGCGCGTCTCTACGTCACCCTCAGTCTTCTGCTCTACCTCCTGGCCCTGTGCCTGGATGCCGTCGATCTCGGCGGCGGCAATGTGGTCACCGCCTTGCAGGCCCTGTTCCAGGGACCGTGGGGCGTGGTCTTCGGCCTGTTCGGCTGGTTCGCCAACCCGCTCTACGGTTTCGCCCTGCTCCTGCGCCGACGGGTGCGCTGGTTTTCGCTGTTCCTCGGCCTCTGGGCGCTGTACCTGGCGGTGACCAGCCACGCTATCCAGCGCCTGCCCGACAACATCAACTACAGCTTCCACGACGTCATCGGCTTTGCCCCCGGTTATTACCTCTGGGCCCTATCCATCGCCGCGTTCTGCATTGGTCAGGCCTGGTGGTGCAGCCGCGGGCGCAACGTCGAGGTGCCGCGCTGGAGCCTGCCGGAAGGCGGGCTGGCGCTGTTGCTGCTGGTGGTGATGGTGATCGGCCTGCGCGATGACAGCCTGCGCTTCGATTTCGACAAGTTGTTCGACCTGCCGCCGTCGGTCTGGGAAATGCCGCCGCCGACCCGTGACGAGGCCATCTGATGAGCCAGTTGACCGCGCAGGCGCTGGTCGCCATGGCCATGAAGAACCCGCTCAATGCCCGGCTGATGGACCTGCTGGTCGGCCTCGACCTGCCACACTGCATGCTTACCGCCGGCTGCCTGTTCCAGGCCTTGTGGAACCTGAAGATCGGCCGCGAGCCGGGCTGGGGGGTGAAGGACTACGACGTCATCTACTTCGACCATGACCTGTCCTGGGAAGCCGAGGATCGAGTGATCCAGCGAGTCCGCGCAGCCTGCGGCGAGTTCGCCGAGCTGGTCGAGGTGCGCAACCAGGCGCGGGTCCACCTCTGGTACGAAGAGAAGTTCGGCGTGCCCTATGCGCCCTTGCTCAAGGTCACCGACGGCATCGACCGCTACCTGGTGCGCTCGACCTGCATTGGCCTCGATGTGCGCAGCGGCGAGCTGTACAGCACCTGGGGACTGGATGATCTGCAGCAGGGGGTGTTGCGCAGCAATCCGCTGAACGACCAGCCGCAGATGTTCCGGCGCAAGGCCGAAAGCTATCGCGAGCGCTGGGAATGGTTGCGGATCGAGGAGTGAGGGTGCTGTTTATGGCCTCATCGCCGGCAACGCCGGCTCCCACAGGGTTCCGGGCCAGCCGCATGATCCAGGCCCGACACAGAAACCTGTGGGAGCTGGCATTGCCAGCGATGAGGCCCGAGAGGCCAAGGAAGATGCCCCTTGCACCCGCTCCAGCAATATGCAGACAATATTGAGAGTTATTACCATTTGTGACTTCTCATCATGGATGCAGGAAGCAAGGCTTTACCGCCAGCGGACATCGAACAGCTTTACGGCGACCACCACGGCTGGCTCAAGGGCTGGCTGCGCAATCGCATCGGCAATAGCGCCGATGCCGCCGACCTGGCCCAGGACACCTTTGTCCGGGTCTTGAGCCTGCGCCAGTTGCCGGCACTGCGCGAACCGCGCCATTACCTGGTGACCATCGCCCGCGGCCTGCTGATCGACAAGGCCCGCCGCCGGGTGCTGGAACAGGCCTATCTCGACGCCCTCGCGGCCCGTCCCGAACCTGTGCAGATCTCTCCGGAAACCCATCACCAGATCATCGAGGCGCTGCTGGCCATCGATGAATTGCTCGATGGTCTCGGCGTGCGCACCCGGCAGATCTTCCTGATGGTGCAACTCGACGGCCTGAGCTACGTCGAGGTCGGCAAGCGTCTCGGGCTGTCGGTGACGACAGTGAAGAACCACCTGGCAAAGGCCTTGATGCAATGCATCCTGCTGATGGACGACTGACCCCACCCCGCCTGCCGGGCACGGCCGACCTGCAGGCGGCGGTGCAGTGGTACCTGCTGCTGCACGATGCCGAGGTCAGCACCGAGCAGCGTCAGGAGTGGCAGCGCTGGCTGCACGAGCGGCCGGAGCATGCCAGTGCCTGGGCCCGCATCGAGCGCCTGCAAAAGCAGTTGCACGGTATTCCCCAGGACGTAGCCATGCCGGTGCTTTCGCAAATGGGCATCCCGCGGCGCCATGGGCTGAAACTGCTGTTGCTGCTGGGGGCTGGGGCGGCGACCTTCGATGGCTATCGCGCGTCGCCGTACAGTGCCGATTTCGCCACCCGTACCGGCGAGCGACGCAAGGTCATCCTCGCTGATGGCAGCAGCCTGGAACTGAACACCGATACCCGGGTGGATATTGCGTTCGACGATCATCAGCGCCTGATCCAGTTGCGCCAGGGTGAGATCTTCATCAGCACCGCCGGCGATGCCTGGGCTCGTCCGCTGTCGGTGCAGACGCCCCATGGCCGGGTGCTGGCGCTGGGGACGCGCTTCGATGTGCGCCTGCAGCAGGGCTTCAGCACAGTGTCGGTCCAGGCCCATGCCGTCGAAGTGCGACCACGGGGCAGCGCGACTCTGGTGCAAAGGGTGACGGAGGGCCAGGCGCTCACCTTCACCAATGAGGATGTCGGGCCTTTGCGTGCCGCCGGGGTCGAGACGAGCGCCTGGACTCGCGGGCTGCTGGTCGCCATCGACTGGCGTCTGGATGACTTCCTGCAGGAGCTGTCGCGCTATCGCCCCGGCTACCTGGGATGTTCGGACGATGTCGGCGGGCTGCGGATTTCCGGCGCTTTCCGCCTCGATGATATCGATGGCGTACTGGCCAACCTGCCGGTTTCCCTGCCGGTACGGCTGCGCGGATTTTCTCGCTACTGGACCCGGTTCGAGCGGGCGTGACCGTCGCGGTGAAAAAAATCCGGATTTCTTCCTTGCCGATTCTCATTTCCATTCGGCTCCCCTTGTAGAGCGGTTTGTCAGCCGCCTTCATCGCCACGGCACAGGAAGCGTCAAATGAATCACCTTTTCCGCAAGACCGCCCTGCGGTCCAACATCCAGCGGGCGTTGCTGGGGCTTGCCCTGGTCGCCAACGCAGCCTGGGCACAGGACCAGGACTATGCGATTGCCGCCGGTCCCTTGGGCACTGCCCTCAGCCAGTTCGCAGCCGCCAGCGGCGTGACCCTGTCGTTCGGCTCGGCGCAGACCCAGGGCCTGAGCACCCAGGGCATTCAGGGGCACTACTCCTTCGAGCAAGGCATTGAACGACTGCTGGCAGGCAGTGGCCTGCAAGTCCGTCGCGAGGCGGAGGGGCGCTACAGCCTGGTGCCGGTGCCGCAGACCGGTGCGCTGGAGTTGGGACCCACTTTGGTAAAGGGCGTCGGCCTCGGTGAGGTCACCGAGAACAGCGGCTCCTATACCACCGGCGCGGTCAGCGTCGGCGGCAAGACGCCCCAGGCCCTGCGCGAGATTCCCCAGTCAGTGTCGGTACTGACCCGGCAGAACATCGAGGACCAGGGTCTGAGCAACGTCAACCAGGCCCTGGACAAGCTCACCGGGGTTACCGTGGTCGGCGGCAACGATGTGGACGCGAGCTTCTATTCCCGTGGTTTCCAGGTCACAAGCATCCAGACGGACGGCAACGCCCCGGCGATTCGCCAGCAGAACTACCAGTCCTTGGCGGACCTGGCGATCTATGATCATGTCGAGGTCCTGCGTGGCTCCGATGGCCTGTTCAGCGGCACCGGAGAGCCTGGCGGTACCCTTAACCTGGTGCGCAAGAAGCCGTTGGCCTACAACCAGTTCAAGACCACTACGTCGGCTGGGTCCTGGGACAACTATCGTCAGGAGCTGGACATCACCGGCCCTCTCGGCTTCGACGGGGCCTTGCGCGGGCGCGCAGTCGCGGCGGCGGAGGACCGCGATTATTTCTACGACACCACCAGCAGCGAGAAGAACGTCTTCTACGGTGTCCTTGAAGCGGACCTGGCTGCCGATACCCTGCTGACCTTCGGCGGCAGCCATCAGTGGCGCAAGATCAACGGCTACTGGGACAGCGGCCTGCCGCGCTACAACACTGGCGGCGATATCGGTCTGTCGCGGGATACCTCGCTGAGTGCCGACTGGTCCAGCGCCCGCTACGCCACCAACGAGCTGTTTGCCAAGCTGGAGCACAGTTTCAACGAACAGTGGAAGGGCAGCGCCAGTTACAGCCGCTATCACCAGGACGTGACCCAGAACATCGGCCAGGCCACCGGGACCGTGGACGAGACGACCGGCGTCGGTTCCAACTTCCAGCGCTGGGCGCGCGACTACAGCATCGACCAGGATCTTTACGACGCCAATGTCGCCGGCCATTTCAGCGCCTTCGGCCTGGACCATGAGATCCTCTTCGGCGTCGATCACCAGGAAACCCGCCGCAGCTTCGACTCCTACCGCCTGGGCATGCAGAGTACTCCGGTAAGCATCGGCAACAGTGATATCGCCGGTATGCCGGAAGGGCCGCTGCCTGGCCTGTACATCACCTTCCCGGCGTGGAACCAGCGCAAATCCGGCGCCTATTCGACCCTGCGCTTGCAACTGGCCGAGCCGCTGAAGCTGATCGTCGGCGCACGTTACTCGGACTATGACGACAACATCACCAGCGTGACCCCGGGCGATGGCAAGGTCTATCCCACCGGCGGCAGCGAAAGCGGGGTGATCACGCCTTACGGCGGGCTGGTCTACGACCTCAACGAGCAATGGACGCTGTACACCAGCTACAGCCGGATCTTCTCGCCGCAAACCAACTACCTCGATACTAACCACCAGTCTCTTGAGCCCATGACCGGTGATACCTACGAGCTGGGGACCAAGGCCGAGCTGTTCGACAAGCGTCTTAACCTGGCGTTGGCGGCGTACTACACCAAGCGCGAGAACGAATACATGCTGGTCACCGCCGAGGCTTCGGAAGGCAATCCGTGCTGCTACGAGGCGGCGGGCAAGGTGGTCAGCAAGGGCTTCGATGCCGAGATCAGCGGCGAACTCCTGACCGGCTGGCAAATCGGTGCGGGCTACACCTTCAACCTCAACAAGCAGTTGAAGACCGGTACGGCCTCGAATGTCGGCAAGCCACTGAGTACGCAGACGCCCAAGCACTTGTTCAAGGTGTTCACCAGCTATCAGTTGCCAGGCGATTGGGCGCGCTGGAAAGTCGGGGCTGGCGCGACCATCCAGAGCCGCAACTACGTCAGCGGCACGTCGAGTGTTAAGGGCGACCAGGGGCAGATCATCACCACGGTCAATCCGTTCGAGTACGAGCAGGCGGGATACGCAGTGTGGAATGCACTGGTGGACTACAAGGTGGACGAGCACTGGACGGTGTCGCTGAACGGCAACAACCTGTTCGACAAGACCTACTACCGCAGTGTCGGGACTAATGCGTTCAACAACTGGTATGGGGAACCGCGCAACTACATGCTGACGTTGCGCGGGACGTTCTGAGCTGGAATCGGTACTGGTGCTGAGGGTGTGACTGCTGGCCTCATCGTCGGCAAGCCGACTCCCACAGGGACCGCGTCGAGCACAGCTACTGTGGCAGTCCACCTTGTGGGAGCTGGCTTGCCAGCGATGAGCATGGGTATCTACACATCTCGATCAAGCACAACACGAACCCCTGTGGGAGCGGCTGTTAGCCGCGATTGGCCGCAAAGCGGCCATAAAACCTGTGCACTCGGTGTGTCAGTCAGACCTCGGACTCAGGTTTTACGACGGCTTCGCCGCCGATCGCGGCTAACAGCCGCTCCCACAGGGTCCGTTTTGCACCTCGCCAAAGATGTGTAGATACCTATGCAGCGATGAGGCCATCAACAGCACTACAGGACTCAAGCCTTGCGCTTGAGCGGCTCACCTTCGAACTTGACCCCGGCCAGGCCGTGGGCGATCAGGGCGCGGATGTTGCCGTGGTCGTTGCCTTCCGGGGTCGCGACCACCGAGCGGTAGTGCTCGCCGAAGGCCAGCAGCGCTTCCTGGTCGCTCAGGCCTTCCAGCAGGGCCAGGCCTAGGGTCTTGCAGGAGCCTTCGTTCTGCCCGGCGGCGCTTGGCAGGCCGCCATTGTCGAAGGCGGTCTGGGTGTAGTCATAGTGCTCGGCGACGAACGCCAGGGTGTCGGCGAAAGCGTGTTCGCCACTGGCGAGGCTGGTACGCAGGGTGTTCAGGTCAGTCATGCGGTTTTCCTTTGGCGAACGCGGCTTGCTGCTCGGCGCTGGCTTCTTTCTGGTATTGGCTTTTCCACTGCTCGTAAGGCATGCCGTAGACCACCTCGCGGGCGTCATCCAGGCTTACCTCGATCTGCCGATCGTCCGCCGCTGCCTTGTACCACTTGGACAGGCAGTTGCGGCAGAAGCCGGACAGGTTCATCAGGTCGATGTTCTGCACGTCGGTACGGTTGCGCAGGTGTTCGACCAGGCGACGGAACGCCGCCGCTTCGAGTTCGAGTTGTTCTTGCGGGGTCATGGCTTTCTCGTTATCAGGCGATTCGGTTCTTCAGGTGGCGGCCACCGTTGATGACCACGTTGCTGCCGGTGCTGTACTGGCTTTCGAGGAGGAACAGCACCGCGTCGATCAGCGGCTGGGCGCCGGGCTCGAACTCCAGCAGGGCCTTTTTCAGGGTCTGCTGGCGGTAGTGTTCGTCACCGCCTTCCTTGAGGATCAGCAACCCCGGGAGGATGCCGTTGACCCGGACTTTCGGCGCGTACTTCTCGGCGAACGACAGCACCATGTTCTGCAGCGCGGCCTTGGTCGCGGCATAGCCGATATGGCTCTTGCTGCCGCGGGACGAGGTTTCGTCGCAGATATGGATGATGTCCGACTTGTCCAGCTTGAGCAGTTGCTCGCCCAGGGCCAGGTTCAGGTGGTAGGGCGCCTCGACATGCAGCTTGAACATGGTGTTCAGGTTGTCGAGGTCGTCGTCCAGCCACAGCGAGGCGTTGTGGATGATCGCGCGCAAGCCGTCGTAGTGGCTGCGCAGGTGATCGATCAGCGCTTCGCGGTCGCGCTCGCTGCACAGGTCGGCCTGGAACGGGATGATGTTCGGGTGCGCCAGGGTGGTGATCTTGCTGCGGCTGGCGCTGACCACCGTGTGGCCGGCCTGCGCCAGTCGTGTGGCCAGCGCCAGCCCGACTCGCTGGCTGCCACCGGTAACTAGGATTGGGCTGTTCATATGCGGGGACGATCAACTTTTTCAGGTTCGCGGTCAGGTGCCAGCATACCCGAACTCACCTGGAATGACCGCCCCCGGCCGGTCAGCGGCTTTCCAGCGATTCGCCGCGACGGGCGGGCGCCGACGGACGGGCATTGAGCCAGTTGGCCAGGCAGCGGGTCGACAGCGGAATGAAGAAGTACACCATCAGCGGAGTCAGGCCGAGGGTACTGAGCAGGATGCGCGGCAGCAGGGCCATTTCCGCCAGCCAATGGCCGAACAGCAGGTTGAAGGCCAGCGATACCGGGAAGAACGCCAGCCAGATCGCCACGGCCTGCTTCCAGCGCGGCGGACGTTGCGCGGCATGGGCGCCGAACCAGCCTTCGATACCGCTGACGCGCTGCTCGGTGGGTTGCTTGAACAGACCATTGCCACGGGCCAGCCAGGCGCTGCGCGAGGCGGAGAACTCCCAGGCGTGCAGGGTCTTTTCGTCGACGAAGCGGAAGATGATCTGGAACTCATCGCCCTGGGGCGGCGGCGCCAGTACGCCGGAACCCAGGTAGCCGGGGAAGTCGGTGGCGAGCTGCTCGCCTTCGTGCAACCAGGCGATCATGTCCTGGTAACGGCCCTCGGCAACACGCCGGGCGACCATCAAGGTGACGGGTGGGGTAGACATCGTGTATCTCCTGGCAACGGGTCGCGGCGGGTAGCCCCGACCCTTGGTCGCCACCCGGGGTGTTGGGTGGCGTCCGAAATCAAGCAAGGATTATTCCGGAAATAATGTGACTCGTCAGTGTCAGCTTTGAACCAGCGCACAGCAGGCATTTGGCTTCGCTGTTGAAGGGCGGGGTAGAATGCTGGTCTTTTTCCTACAACCCGCAGCGTACAAGGCGATGATCGAGCGTCCCCCGGCTTCACTCAGCGAACGCGGTCTGGACCACGAGGAGCTGTTTCCCATCCGTGAAGTCGCACGGTTGACCGGCATCAACCCGGTGACCCTGCGTGCCTGGGAGCGTCGTTATGGCCTGGTGCGTCCGACACGCACCGAAAGTGGGCATCGCCTGTATTCCCGCGCCGATATCGACGAGGTACGGCATATCCTCGGCTGGATCGAGCGTGGTGTGGCGGTGAGCAAGGTCGGCAAGATCCTCGCCCGCGACCGTGCCACTCCGACCCCGTCCCACGAAATCGTCGAGCCGGCCGCGCCGAAGGATCATGAGCACTGGCAGCACCTGCTGCGCCAGGCTGCGCAGCGTTTCGACGAGGCCCGGCTGGAGCGGCTCTACGGCCAGGTCTTCGCCAGCTACCCGCTGGGCGTGGTGTTCCAGGACATCCTCATGCCGCTGTGGCAGGAATTGCGCATGGCCCATGACGGTTTTGGCCGTCTCAGCGAGTGGCTGTTCCTCGACACCTTCCTGCGCGCCCGCGCCTGGCAACGCCTGCACCTGGCCCGTGAAGAGCAGGACAGGCGCGTCCTGCTGGTCGGCTTGCCCGAGCAATGCCGGGAGCTGGAACTGCTGGTGTGCGCGCTCTTGCTCGGCAGTAGCGAGGTTGCGGTATCGGTGCTGGCGCCGGGGCAGCCGCTGGAGGAGTTGAGCCTGGTCTGCGAGCGCATGGCGCCGGACGCGCTGGTGCTGTTCTCCAACCACGCCCCGGCGGCCGATCTGCCCAAGCGTCTGGCACGCCTGGCGCTGGCCCTGGATTGTCCACTGCTGTTCGCCGGCGAGGCGTCGGAAATGGCCCAGGACAGCCTGATCGGCTCGCAGGTTGCCTGCCTGGGTGGGGAAGCCCGTTTGATGCGGAGACGTTTGCAGCAGTGCCTCGACGGGCACCTCGACACTTAACCCTGATGCAGCTCGGGATGGGCACGCCGATGCTGTTGCAGCATGTACTGGCGCAGCCGTTCGATTTCTTCCGGCTGGCGCTGGCTGAGCTTGTAGGCCGCCAGGCCTTCGACGGTGAGGCGTTGCAGGGTGCCGCGCAGGGCGATGGGGGCGATGCCGTCGGGAGCGAACCAGAGGCTGAAGGATTTCGGCGCCTTCCTGCCGTCCGGTAGTTCCAGCAGGATGCCCTTGAAGGAAATTTCCCGGACCTTGAGGCCGCTGCTCAACCCCAGTTGATCCTCCAGCATCACCGGTTTGTCCAGGGCCAGCCGCCACGGCCGTACCACCGCACCTTCCTCATAGATGCTCGGCGCACCCAGTTGCAGGTGCAGGGCATGGAACTCGTCCTCCACCAGCAACAGCGGAAAACTCATCTGCTGGTTGTCCAGTTGAGCGCGCACCGTGACCTGCTCGTTGGCCACCAGGCGGGTGAGCAATTGCTGCACGTCGCTGCGGCCATTGAGGCGCAGGCTGGAGTTGGGGTCCACGCGGTTGAGCTGGGGCGAGCGATGTACGCTCTGGATAAAGTCCAGCTCGTCCTGGGTCAGAAGGGCATCGGCTTGCATGGTCGTGAATGCTGCGATTTTTCCGGGTGATAGATGGACCGCGAATCGGTGCCTTTGTTAAGACCGCTGGTCGTTTTCCAGTTCACGGATCCGTGCCAGCGCTTCGGCCAGCTCGCGTTCCAGTTGCGTCACGCGCTGTTCGGCCTCGACCTGGCGGGTGACATCCTTCTGGATGCCGACGAAATAGGTGAGCTGGTCGGCCTCGTTGAACACCGGGGTGATCGACAGCTCGTTCCAGAATGCGCTGCCGTCCTTGCGGAAATTGCGCAGCACTTCGCGGCACGGCTGGCGGTTGGCCAGGGCTTGGCGGATGCGCGCGCGGGCCGGCTGGTCGCGCTCCTCGCCCTGGAGGAAGCGGCAGTCGCGGTAGAGGATGTCGTTGGCCTCGTAGCCGCTGAGGCGCTCGAAGGCCGGGTTGACGTAGATCAGGATGGTGTCTTCGTCGCCTTCCTGTTCGGCGACCACGATGCCGTCGTTGGAGGCATCGATCATGCGTTGCAGCAGTGAGGCGTTGATCATGGACTTGGCCGGCACAAGAAGGACTACGGAAGTGAGCGATTCTAGTGCATGTACGGCCAACGGATAAGGCCTTTTGCCAGCCAAGGGTGCTAGTATCCTACGCTTTTGCTCAGATACGGAATCCGTCATGAAAGTGGTCATCCTGTCCGGTTCGGTCTACGGCACCGCCGAAGAAGTCGCCCGTCACGCCCAATCGCTGCTCAAGGCCGAGGGCTTCGAAGCCTGGCACGCCGCCCGGGCGACCCTTGCCGATGTCCAGGCCTTCGAGCCCCAGGCGTTCCTTGCCGTGACCTCCACCACCGGCATGGGCGAACTGCCCGACGGGCTGATGCCGCTGTACAGCGAAATCCGCGACCTGCTGCCTGCCGCCTGGCGCGGTCTGCCGGGTGCGGTGATCGCCCTGGGCGATTCCAGCTATGGCGACACCTTCTGCGGTGGTGGCGAGCAACTGCGTGAGCTGTTCGGCGAACTGGGCGTCAGCGAGATCCAGCCGATGCTGCGCCTGGATGCCAGCGAGACCGTGACCCCGGAAGTCGACGCCGAGCCATGGATCGCCGAATTCGCCGCCAAGCTGCGCGGCTGATGCCCTCCGGCTGCGGGGTCTCCCGCAGCCGCCCCCGCGCCGTTCGGCGCGTGACTCGCAAGGTCAGCAAGCTGGCTGCCAAGGAAACTCCCGCTTCGCCAATGGCTGACTATGCTCTCCGTCAGAGCACAGACATGTGCCACCGTGACCAACACCTAAAACAACCACCAGCCGAGATCTCGCTATGCCATTGGCAGAGATTCCTTTGTGCGTCTGGCGGACACGGAGCCTGGGATTCACGTTCCGCGGCCAGAGCATTCGCTACTGGACGGCAGGGCAGGGAGAGCCACTGCTACTTATTCACGGATTCCCCACCGCCAGTTGGGACTGGCACTACCTCTGGCAGCCGCTGGCCCAGCGCTTTCGCGTGATCGCCTGCGACATGCTCGGTTTCGGCGATTCGGCCAAGCCGCCGGAGCATCGCTACAGCCTGCTGGAGCAGGCTGACCTGCAACAGGCGTTGCTGGCCCATCTGAAGATCCACGAGCCCTTGCATGTGCTCGCCCACGACTATGGCGGCAGCGTCGCCCAGGAACTGCTCGCCCGGCACCATGAAGGTCGCATCGAGATCGCCAGTTGCGCCTTTCTCAATGCCGGCCTGTTTCCCGAGTGCCATCGTCCGCTGCTGTTGCAGCGTTTGCTGGTCAGCCGCCTGGGCTGGCTGGTGGCGCGGATCTTCGACCGTGACGACCTGGTGCGCAATGTCGCGCAGATCTACGGCCCCGCCACCCAGCCCAGCGAAAGCGCGCTGGACGACTGCTGGAGCCTGATCGTGGCCAACCACGGCAATCGCATCCTGCACCGTCTGTCGGAGTACCTGCTCGAACGCGAGGCCCATCGCCAGCGCTGGGTCGGCGCATTGCAGGAAGCCCGCCTGCCGTTGCGTTTCATCAATGGCGCGGCCGACCCGTTGTCCGGGGCGCACATGGTCAAGCGCTACGAAGAACTGATCCCTGAACCCGACACCGTGCTGCTGCATGGCATCGGCCACTACCCGCACACCGAATCACCCGCCCAGGTCTTGCGCCACTACCTGGACTTCCGTCACCAGCCCCTGACCTGGAGCCTGCAAAAGGTCGCCTGGTCCTGACCCCGGCGTCACTTATCACCTGCCATTCAGCGCCCGCCCGGTTCGTTGTCCGGGGCCGGGCGCTGGCCGACACTGGGCGTTCCGTTCCCTGTTCAGTTGGAGTTGAGCCATGACCGATTCGGTGCGCCTGGAAGATAGAGTGGTGATCGTCACGGGGGCCGGTGGCGGCCTCGGCCGGGCCCATGCCCTGTTGTTCGCCCGCCATGGGGCGAAAGTGGTGGTCAACGATCTGGGCGGCTCGACCCATGGCGAAGGCGCCAACGCCTCGGCGGCCGACAAGGTGGTCGCGGAAATCCGCGAGGCCGGCGGCGAGGCGGTGGCCAACCATGATTCGGTCACCGATGGGCAGCGCATCGTCGAGCAGGCCCTGGACAGCTTCGGGCGTGTCGACGTGGTGGTGAACAACGCCGGCATCCTGCGCGACAAGACTTTCCACAAAATGGAAGACCCGGACTGGGAGCTGGTCTACAAGGTCCACGTCGAGGGTGCCTACAAGGTCACCCGTGCCGCCTGGCCGCACCTGCGCGAGCAGAACTGGGGGCGGGTGATCTTCACCTCGTCGACCTCGGGCATCTACGGCAACTTCGGCCAGGCCAACTACGGCATGGCCAAGCTGGGCCTGTACGGCCTGACCCGCACTCTGGCCCTCGAAGGGCGCAAGAATGGCGTGCTGGTCAACGCCATCGCTCCGACCGGCGGTACGCGCATGACCGAGGGCCTGATCCCGCCGCAGGTGTTCGAACAGCTCAAGCCCGAGCTGATCAGCCCGCTGGTGGTGTACCTGGGCAGCGAGCAATGCCAGGACAGCGGCAATCTTTATGAAGTCGGCGGCGGCTGGATCGGCCAGGTGCGCTGGGAGCGCAGCCTCGGGGCCGGGTTCGATCCGCAGGAAGGCTTCAGTGTCGAGGATGTCGCGGCCAACTGGGGGCGCATCGGCGACTTCGAGAACGCCGTGCATCCCAAGGACAGCCTGGAGGCCCTGCAGCAAATGATGAGCAATTTGCAACGATTCGCCCGTCGTTGATCGAGGGCATTTCCTGTCGCGATCCGCAGATCTTTCCTAAGCTGCCAGACCGTGATCGCGACAAGGAGTGCACCTGTGTACGAATCGAAGAACGAAGCCGTCATTTCCACCGAACAATTCCGCAGCCGGCTCCTGCTCCACGCTATAGGAGCGGGGCTGTTGCTGCTGGGCTCGATCCTGATCGGCGTGGCCGGGCACCTGTATTTCGAGGAAGGCGTGAAGTGGTACGACGCGGCCTTCAACGCCACCCTGCTGCTGGGCGGCATGGGCCCGGTGGACCTGCCGGAAACCCCGGGCGGCAAGCTGTTCTTTGCCGTGTACGGGTTGTATGTGGGGTTGGTGTTCGTCGCCAGTATCGGCTTGATCCTGGCGCCGCTGGCACATCGGCTGTTGCACCGTTTCCACTGCGACTGACGCGCAAATAAAAAAGGCCGCTGCAAAGGCAGCGGCCAATAAGACGCAGATCAAGGAGCTTCAAAATCAACGTCGGTGAACTGAAGGAAGACACTTCGAACAACAATCGAGGAGCACTCTAGGGGGAGAGCATTAACCGACCGTTAAGGGGCTCGAAGCGTCAACTTCGCGCCCTGGCGAACACCGGATCGTCAGGGCAGGAGAAGGATAGTCAGACGCAACCTACGGAAAAATAGCGCTTTCTGACATTCACTGTTGCATCGTCGGCAACAGTGCACCAAATCAGTTCACAGATTCCTGATAACCCATTCGCCAACTGATGGCCTTGGTCGTGGCCAGCAGGCGCTCCGCGGCGGGGCCTTGTTCATCGGCATGGAAGATCGAGGTCGGGCCGACCACGGTGATCACCGCGGCGATCTGGCCCATGGCGTTGAACACCGGTGCCGACAAGGCATCCACACCCGGCATCAACAGGCCGTGGACGTGATGCAGGCCGTGCTCACGGATGCTGGCGAACAGCCGCTGGTAATGCTCGGCATCGTGCCCGCTCTGGGCCAGCTCGCGATCGCGCAAATCGATGGTTTCCCGCTCCGGCAGGTAGGCGCCGAACACCAGGCCGGTGGACGAACTGAGCAGCGGCAAGACCGAGCCGATCTGGGTCACCACGGTAACCGCGCGCACCGCCGGTTCGATATTCACCACGGTCGCGCCCTGGTTGCCCCACACGGCGATGAAGCAGCTTTCGTTCAATTCATCGCGCAACTCCGAGAGCGGCAGCGCCGCCACCTTCAGCACATCCATCCCGCCCAAGGCCGCCAGGCCCACCCGCAGTGCCTCGCGGCCAAGGCCGTAGTGGTTGGTGGCCGGGTCCTGCTCGGCGAAGCCGCTGGCGATCAGCGCCTGCAGATAACGGTGCACTTTGCTCGCCGGCATCTCCACGTGCTCGGCCAGGCGCGACAGCGAGGTCGCCGGGGACAGCTCGGCGAGGGCCTTGAGGATATCGGTGCCGACTTCCGCCGAACGGACCTTCTGTTTGCCGTTGTCGGCGGGGAGCGTGGCTTTGGCCATGGTGCTGTTTCTCTAAGGAAGCGAGACGGCAGCCTTTATAGCTTGACGCCATTACCCGAGCAAATTACGTTATGCGTAATCCGGTTACGAATTAAAACAATACAGAAGCACTTCCCTCTTGCTTTGCCGGGGTGGGAGTCAATCTGTCACCAGTCGGCCCCCAGGGGCCTGGAGGCTCGATGAACACCGATAACACCTCCGATCTCGCTTACCAGAGCGGCTTTGGTAACGAGTTCGCCAGCGAAGCACTGCCCGGCGCCCTGCCGGTCGGGCAGAACTCCCCGCAAAAGGCCCCGTATGGGCTCTACGCCGAACTGCTGTCCGGCACCGCTTTCACCATGAGTCGTCACGAGCAGCGGCGCACCTGGCTGTACCGCATCCGGCCTTCGGCGCTGCATCCGGCGTTCGAGCGCCTGGAGCGGCAATTGGCCGGTGGCCCGCTGGGCGCGGTCACGCCCAACCGTCTGCGCTGGAGCCCTCTGGAAATGCCGGTCGAACCCACCGATTTCATCGATGGCTGGGTGACCATGGCGGCCAACTCGGCGGCGGAAAAACCGGCCGGAATCAGCGTCCATCTCTATCGCGCCAACCGCTCCATGGAGCGGGTGTTCTTCAATGCCGACGGCGAGCTGCTGCTGGTGCCGCAACAAGGTCGCCTGCGCCTGGTCACCGAGTTGGGCGTGCTGGACGTCGAGCCGCTGGAGATCGCAGTGATTCCGCGAGGCATGAAATTCCGCGTCGAGCTGCCGGAGGGTGAAGCCCGCGGCTATATCGCCGAAAACCACGGCGCGCCGCTGCGCATCCCGGACCTCGGCCCGATCGGCAGCAACGGCCTGGCCAACCCCCGCGATTTCCTTGCCCCGGTAGCGCACTACGAGGAATACGAGGGCCCGGTGCAACTGGTGCAGAAGTTCCTTGGCGAGCTGTGGGGCTGCCAGTTGCAGCACTCGCCGCTGGACGTGGTCGCCTGGCACGGCAACAACGTGCCGTATAAATACGACCTGCGCCGCTTCAACACCATCGGCACGGTCAGCTTCGACCATCCCGACCCGTCGATCTTCACCGTGCTGACCTCGCCGACCAGCGTGCCGGGCATGGCCAATATCGACTTCGTGATCTTCCCGCCGCGCTGGATGGTGGCCGAGAACACCTTCCGTCCACCATGGTTCCACCGCAACCTGATGAACGAGTTCATGGGCCTGATCAAGGGCGAATACGACGCCAAGGCCGAAGGCTTCCTGCCCGGTGGCGCCTCGCTGCATGGTTGCATGAGCGCCCATGGCCCGGACGCCGAGACCTGCGCCAAGGCCATCGCCGCAGAGCTGGAGCCGAGCAAGATCGACAACACCATGGCCTTCATGTTCGAGACCGGCCAGGTGCTGCGTCCGACCCGCCATGCCCTGGACTGCCCACAGTTGCAGAACGACTACGATAGTTGCTGGGCCACGCTGCCAAGCACCTTCACCCCGAATCGGAGACAAGCATGAACCAGACCGCCATTGCCCGCAGTTGGGTCGAGCACGCCAACGGGCATAGCGACTTCCCCCTGCACAACCTGCCCCTGGGGATCTTCAGCCGTGCCGGTGGCGAGCGCCGCAGCGGCGTGGCCATCGGCGATGCCATCCTCGACCTGGAAGCGGTGCTGGCCGCCGGCCTGTTCGAAGGGCAGGCCCGGGCTGCCGTCGAGGCCACTCGCGGTGGCGCACTGAACGCCTTCTTCGCCCTCGGTCGCGAGGCCCGCGTGGCCCTGCGCGAGCGCCTGCTGCAACTGCTCGGCGAGGGCAGCGAACACCAGGCCGCACTGCAAGCGGCGCTGTACCCGGCCGCCGAGTGCGAACTGCACCTGCCGGCGCGGATCGGCGACTACACCGACTTCTACGTCGGCATCGAGCACGCCAAGAACGTCGGCAAGCTGTTCCGCCCGGACAACCCGCTGCTGCCCAACTACAAGCATGTACCGATCGGTTATCACGGCCGCGCCTCGACCATCCGCCCATCCGGGGCCGAAGTGCGTCGGCCCAAGGGCCAGACCCTGCCGGCCGGGCAGACCGAACCGAGTTTCGGCCCCTGCGCGCGGTTGGACTATGAGCTGGAACTGGGCATCTGGATCGGCCAGGGCAACGACCTGGGCGAGCCCATCGCGATCGGCGACGCCGCCGAGCATATCGCCGGCTTCTGCCTGCTCAACGACTGGTCGGCGCGGGATATCCAGGCCTGGGAATACCAGCCGCTGGGTCCGTTTCTGTCCAAGAGCTTCATTTCCACCGTGTCGCCCTGGGTGGTGACGGCCGAGGCCCTGGCGCCGTTCCGCTGCGCCCAGCCGGCGCGTCCTGAAGGCGATCCGCAGCCGCTGTCCTACCTGCTGGACAAGCGTGACCAGGCCGGCGGTGCCTTCGACATCGAGCTGGAAGTGCTGCTGCTCACCGAACGCATGCGCGAGCAGAACCTGCCGGCCCACCGCCTGACCCTGAGCAACACCCTGAGCATGTACTGGACCGTGGCGCAGATGGTTGCGCACCACAGCGTCAACGGTTGCCAGTTGCAGCCGGGCGACCTGTTCGGTTCGGGTACCTTGTCCGGTGCGCAGCCTGGGCAGTTCGGCAGCCTTCTGGAGATCACCGAGGGCGGCAAGCACCCGGTGGAGCTGGCGTCGGGCGAGGTGCGCAAGTTCCTCGAGGACGGCGACGAAATCATCCTGCGCGCCCGGGCCAAACGCGACGGCGTGGCCAGCATCGGCTTCGGCGAATGCCGCGGCAAGGTCGTCGCGGCACACTGAGGGGGCTGAGCCATGGAACTCTTCACCTACTACCGCTCCACCTCGTCGTACCGGGTGCGTATCGCCCTGGCCCTGAAACAGCTGGAGTTCCAGTCGTTGCCGGTCAACCTGCTCAAGGGCGAACAGCGCGAGGCCCATTACCTCGCGTTCAACCCCCAGGGCCGGGTGCCGGCGCTCAAGGCCGATTCCGGCGAACTGCTGGTGCAGTCGCCGGCGATCATCGAGTACCTGGAAGAGGTTTATCCACAGCCGGCGCTACTGCCCCAGGACCCGGTGCAACGCGCCCGGGCCCGTGGGGTCGCGGCGCTGATCGGTTGCGATATCCATCCGTTGCACAACGTCAGCGTGCTCAACCGCCTGCGCGAGCTGGGGCAGGGTGAGGACGCGGTCAACCAGTGGATTGGTCATTGGATCAGCCAGGGGCTGGCGGCGGTGGAGCAACTGATTGGCGATGAAGGCTTCTGCTTCGGCGACGAGCCGGGGCTGGCGGATGTCTACCTGATCCCGCAGGTGTATGCGGCCAGGCGCTTCAATATCGATCTGGGCGGGTACCCGCGGATCCTGCGGGTGGTCGGCTTGGCTGAGGAGCATCCGGCGTTCGTCCTGGCCCATCCCTCGCGTCAGCCGGATACGCCAGCGGCGGTGTGATCTTTCAGGGCCTCATCGCCGGCAACGCCGGCTCCCACAGGTTCTGTGCCAGCCGCATGATCCAGGCTCGACACAGAAACCTGTGGGAGCTGGCATTGCCAGCGATAGGGCCCGAAAGAACGATATCAATGCACAGATCTTTTCCCTGAAGGCAAATGCCCCAAGCGCTCCGTCAGCCTCAGCCGCTGAATCGGATCATCGGTCAGCAACAACGCATGCTCCAGGTCATACCGCTCGGCCTGCGGGCAATCCAGATGCTGGTACAGAGTGGCCCGGGCCAGGTAATCGCTGGTCAGCGGTGCGCCCAGCTCCATCACCCGTTCGGCATCCTTCAGCGCGGCGATATCGTCGCCGTGGGTCGAGTGCAACTGGCGCAGGTTGCGCGATAGCCGCTGGATCATTTCCTTTGCCGTGGCCGTCTTCAGGTGTTCCGCCGTCAACGGCACCTGGGGCCCGAACTGTCGCCCGAGCAGTTCCCGGCAATCCGCCGGATACAGGCGTCGCCCGCCACAAGGATCGAGCAGGTGATCCGCTCCCGGCACCCGCAGCAGGAAGTGACCGGGAAAATTCACCCCTTCGAGCGGAATAGACAATCCGCGTGCCAGTTCGAGACCGAGCAGGGCCAGGGCCAGCGGTTGGCCGCGCCGCCGCAGCAACAGTTGATCGAGCAACGCCGCGTGCGGGCGCAACGGGTGGTATTCGTCCTCCTGGAAACCCAGGGCACAGAGCTTGCGCAACAACGGCTGGGCCAGTTCGTTGAGGGGCAGCAGTGGCAGGTCGTTGCTGACCTCATGCTGCAAGGCCCTGAGTTCGCGCATCACCCGTTCCGGCTCGACCTTGGCGTCATGCTCGGCAGCGATCCACAGCCCGGCCTCGAACAGGGCCGGGGGAGTGCGCTCCAGGCAAGCCAGGCAAGCGTGGCGTGGGTTCATGGCGATCTCCGCTGGGAGCTTCTGTTGTAGCTCTGGCGCGGCGTTTCGTCCAGTGCTCCGGCAGGCGCCGGGGCCGCACCTATACTGGATGAGCACGCTCCAAGAGGGCCCGCCGATGTTCGCGCTCATGCAAAGCACCCGCACCCAGTCACTGCACCTGTGCACCGACCCCGTCACCGGGCTCAAGGCAGTGATCGCGATCCACAACGAGCGGTTGGGTCCGGCACTGGGCGGCTGTCGCTACCTGGCCTATCCGGACGACGACAGCGCCATGACCGACGCCATCCGCCTGGCCCAGGGCATGACCTACAAGGCGGCGCTGGCCGGCCTGCCGCTGGGTGGCGGCAAGGCGGTGATCATCCGCAACCCCCATGTGGAAAACCGCGCCGCGCTGTTCGAGGCGTTCGGACGTTTCATCGAATCCCTCGAAGGCCGCTACATCACCGCCATCGACAGCGGCACCTCGACCCTCGACATGGACTGCATCGCCCAGTCCACCCGGCATGTCACCAGCACCACCCGCGCCGGTGATCCATCCCCGCATTCGGCCATGGGCGTGTTCGCCGGAATCCGCGCCACGTCCATGGCGCGTCTGGGCAGCGACAACCTGGAAGGCTTGCGCGTGGCAGTTCAAGGGCTGGGCAATGTCGGCTATGCGCTGGCCGAGCAACTGCATGCGGCGGGGGCGGAATTGCTGGTCAGCGATCACGACCAGGGGCGGGTACAACTGGCGATGGAACAGTTCGACGCCCAGCCGGTGGCCGCCGAAGCCCTGGTGGGCACGCCGTGCGATATCTTCGCGCCCTGCGGGCTGGGCTCGATCCTCACCGGGCAGAGCGTGATGCAACTGCGCTGCGCGGCGGTGGCCGGTTCGGCGAACAACCAGCTGACCAGCCTGCAGGTGGCCGACCAACTGGAAAACCGCGGTATTCTCTATGCCCCGGACTACATCATCAATTCCGGCGGGCTGATCTACGTGGCGCTGACCCACCAGGGCCAGGCGCTCACCGACATCACCGCGCACCTGGCGCGGATCCCCAGCCGGCTGACCGAGGTGTTCGCCCACGCCCAGGCGGAAAAACGCTCGCCGGCGCGGGTCGCCGAGCAGTTGGCCGAGCGTTTGGTCTACGGCGGAAGTTGAGGCTTATTCCGCGTCTGCCGGGGCTTCCAGCAGTTCGGAAAGGGCATCCGGCTGACTCTTGAACGCCTTGGCGAACACATCGCGGTTCTTCGCCATGTAGATACCGATGTCATCGAGTTGCTGTTCATCCAGCGACGGCACCGCTTTCTTCAGGACTTCAGCCAGCATCTCGGCCAGCTCGAGCATCTTGTCGTGACGGTCTGCTTCGGCTTTATCCATGAACAAACGCTCCAGGTCGCGGCTGCTGCGGTACACCACTTCGACGGCCATTCATCACCTCACGCCTTTTTCGAAAATTGAAGGAATACGAATACTGGGTATTTATACAGTAATGATCCAGCATTGGATAGTGGCCTTTTTATAGCCCAGTTTTTGCAACCTGATGGCATGGCGAGCGTGCCTTGCGGCAATCGGTCGCCTTCTCAACCCTGGCCGCTGGCCTTTTTACTGCATGCAGGCAAAGCGTCATGTGCCTGCCGCATCCTCCTCCAAGCCGTATCAGGGAATCCGCATCGTGAACATCAAATGGGCTGAAAAACTGCGCAAGGGCCTGCACGGCACCGCCGACTCGCTGGGCAACCTGTGTGTCGAGGCGTTCCACTACCTGGCCCTGTTCGGCATCGGCGCCATCACCGCCTACGCCGCGGTGGCGACCTTCATGGACATGATCGGCAAGGGCGGAGTCAGCGTCGACGACATCCTGCTGCTGTTCATCTACCTCGAACTGGGGGCGATGGTCGGGATCTACTTCAAGACCAACCATATGCCGATCCGCTTCCTGCTCTACGTGGCGATCACCGCGCTGACCCGCCTGCTGATCGGCGACGTCTCGCACCACAAGGCGCCGGACGAGGGCTTGCTGTACCTGTGCGGCGGCATCCTGCTGCTGTCGTTCTCCATCCTGGTGGTGCGCTATGCCTCGTCGCGCTACCCGTCGAGCCGGGTGATCGATGCCAATGGCAAGGATGTGGAGGAAGGCCGGTAGTTCTGCTGTGTCCCGGATGGCCTCATCGCTGGCAACGCCAGCTCCCACAGTGACCGTATGCACCGCCGGACCTGTGGGAGCTGGCGTTGCCAGCGATGAGGCCCTCAAGCACAACCAAAAATCCAGCCTCTTATAACCAATCGATCTGCAAGATTTTCCCGCCTCATCCCACAAGGGGGTATCCGCCATTTCAGGACCCCCGCCATGCCCCATTACCTCGACGACGCCCAGCGCGATGAAGTGCTGCGCCTGCACGCCAGCTTCCTGGGGCGCAGCGAGTGGCCGACCTGGCTGCTGCTGATCGGGGTCTACAGCGGCTGGTTCGCCCTGTTGCTCGGCAGTCCCTGGCTCGGCAGCGGCCTGACCCTGGTGCTGCTGGTGCCGCTGCTGGTGCTGTGGCTGTCAGTGCAACACGAATTGCTCCACGGCCACCCGACCCGCTTTGCATTCCTGAACAAGTTGCTCGGCTACGCCCCTTTCGCCGTCTGGTACCCCTACACCCTGTACCGCGACAGCCACCTGCTGCATCACCGCGACGAAGACCTGACCCTGCCGGGCCGTGACCCGGAAAGCCGCTACCTCGGCCAGCAGGATTGGCAACGCGCAGCACGGACCCACAGGGCCTTGCGCTGGCTGGACAAGACCGTCGCCGGCCGCCTGCTGGGCGGCGCTCCGCAGGCCCTGTTCGGCCTCGCCCGTGAAGAATTCACCCGCCTCCGGCAAGGCGACCGCCAGGCCTGGCTGATGTGGCTGAGCCATGGTTTCTGCACCCTGCTGATGTTCGCCTTCATCGCCGAATACAGCGCGCTGTCGATTGTCCAGTATGTGTTCCTGGCCAGCGTCCCGGCCCTGTCCGTGGCCATGCTGCGCTCCTTCTACGAACACCGTCCCGCCGATCGCCCGGAGCAGCGCACCGTGCTCAACGAAGCCGGCTGGCCATGGCGCTGGCTGTTCCTGCATCTCAACCTGCACCTGGTCCATCACGACCTGCCGGGCTTGCCGTGGTACTTCCTGCCGACCGTCTACCAGCAGCGTCGCGAGCAATGGCTGGCGCGCAGCGGCGGCTATCTCGTGCGCGGCTATGGTGAACTGATCCGCCGCCATGGCCTCCGCCCGATCGACAGCCCCGAACATCCCTTCGCCTGACCCGGAGTCTTCATGCCCTACGCCGAACTGTTGATGTACGTGGCGCCGCCGCGTGTCCGCGAGGCCAGCGAAGCCTGGCTGCACCAGACGCTGGAATTGCTCGGTGCCCATCGCGACGACGCCAGCGCACTGGACTTGCCGACGCTCTGGTTATCGCCGCAGCTGCTGTTCACCCAGACCTGCGGCTATCCGCTGATGACCCTGCTGCGCGGCAAGGTCCGGGTCATCGGCCGACCGCGCTACGAACTGCCCCATGCCAGCGCCGGCAATCATTGCAGCCTGCTGGTGGTGCGCGCCGACGATCCACGGCGCAACCTGGAACACTTCTTCGATAGCCGCGGACTGATCAACAGCCCCGACTCCAACTCCGGCATGAACCTGCTGCGCCACCGCCTCGCACCCTTGCAGCGCGACAGTCGTTTCTTCTCCAGCGTCCGCTACACCGGCGGCCATCGCGACAGCCTCAAGACGCTGAAGGCCGGGCAGGGCGATCTCGCCGCCATCGACAGCGTCACCTGGGATTACCTGGCCCGCGATCACAGCGAAGAAGTGGCCGGCCTGCGCATCCTCGAGCGCAGCGCGCCGAGCCCGACCTTGCCCTTCATCGGCCCGGCGCATCTCGACGCGGCGGGCGCCGAGCGTATTCGCCAGGCGCTGAACCAGACACTGCCGGCATTCGCCGAGACCCTGGCGATCGGCGAAGTGCTGCCGGCCAGAGAAGCCGATTACCAGATCCTTCTGGATTACGAGAGGGCAGCAGGTGATTTCAAATTCGCATAAGCGAATGCCATTTAAATATTTTTAAAGAATAAGCAGTCCCTCTAGCATGGCGTCACCGGACCACCGGACCTCTCAAGCAATCCTCCGTCTGGGGTCATTCATGTCCGGTCTCGAAAACGCTCACCGCGAGTACGTGGGCTCCCTGTTCCGCAACCACTACCAGTGGCTGTGCCTGCGCCTGCGTCGGCACCTGGGCGATGGCGGCGCGGAAGACATCGCCGCCGACACCTTCGTGCAACTGCTCAGCGCCCCGGTCGCCGAACCGATCCGCCAGCCGCGGGCGCTGCTGACCACCATCGCCCAGCGCCTGATGTATCAGCTCTGGCGCCGCCGCGACCTGGAGCGGGCCTACCTCGACGCCTTGCGCCTCGACGACGAGGCCCAGGCGCCCTCGCCGGAAGAGCTGGCGCAGATGCTCGAAGCCCTGCAGATCATCGACAACCTGCTCGACGGCCTGCCGGCCAAGGTCAAGGCGACCTTCCTGCTGTCCCAGGTCAATGGCCTGACCTACCCGCAGATCGCCGAGCACCTGGGCATCTCGCAGCGTTCGGTCAGCGACTACATGGCCAAGGCCATCCACCGTTGCCTCAAGGCCAGCCTGGAGTGATATGAGCAGCGAACAGGAACGCCTGATCGAACAGGCAACCCGCTGGATCGTCCTGTTGCGTTCGGGCCAGGCCAGCGACGCCGAGCGCCAGGCCTTCCTCGCCTGGCGCACCCGCGACCCGCGGCATGACGAACTGTGCCTGCGCCTGGAACGCACCCTCGGCGTGTTCCAGGTCCCGATCGCCCAGGGTATCGATGGCGGCCTGCTGCAACGGGCGCTGGAGGCGCCGTCGAGCCGACGCAAGGTCATGCAGCGGGCGTTGCTCGGTGCCGGCCTGATGATCGGTGGCGGCTGGAGCCTGACGCCGTCGTTCGACACGCTGGGCGCCGATTTCTCCACCGGCATCGGCCAGCGCCAGACGGTGCGGCTGGACGACGGCAGCGAACTGCTGCTCAACGCGCAAAGCGCCGCCGACGTGCACTTCGACGGGCAGCGCCGGGTGCTGAAGTGGCGCGAAGGGGAAGGGCTGATCCAGGTCGCCGCCGATCGTCGTCCGTTCGTCCTGCAGACCAGCGGCGGCGAGGTGCATGCTGTGGATGCGCGGATCCTGCTGCGTGACCGCTCCGCTCGCTGCCGGGTGGGGGCGATGGACAAGGCCTTGCAGATCGTCACCCGTGGCGGTGACCACTTGCAGTTGCAGCCGGGGCAGGAGGTCAGCTTCGACCGTTATCGCTTCGGCGTGGTCGAGGCCCTGCGCAGCGGCGATAGCGCCTGGGTCAACGGCTTGCTGGAAGTCCGCGACCGGCCGTTGAGCGAAGTGATCGAGGCGCTGCGTCCTTATCGGCATGGCGTGCTGCGGGTCGACCCGGCCATCGCCGGGCTGCGCGTCAGCGGCCTCTATCGCCTCGACCAGAGCGACGTGGTGCTCGAAACCCTGGGGCGCACCCTGCCGATTCGCATCAATCGGCGCAGCGATTATTGGGTCACGGTCGGCCCGGTCTGACTGAATACCTGAAAGACAATGCGCTCCTTGTGGGAGCGGGTTCACCGGGACGCCGGACCGCCGCGATTGCGATAGTGGGGGGACTACGGTCATCGCGGGTAAACCCGCTCCCACAAAGTCGGTTCTAAGCCCATAACCAATCGATCTGCAAGATTTCCCCCGCCCGCTCCACACCTGTCTCGCAAGCGCTGCCGAGGGAGCAGCGCGGATTGGATTCCGTGGGGGGAATCGTTGTGCGCAAGAGCAAACACAAAAACCAACGCAACCTGACATCCGTGACCGGCGCCATTGCTTTCAGCCTGCTGCTGGGCGGCACGGCATTCGCCGACGAGGCGCGGCAAACCTGGCATCTCGACGCCGGCCCGCTCGACGAAGTGCTGCTGAATATCAGCCGGCAGAGTGGCCAGGTGATTTCCTTCACTCCGGAGCTGGGGCGTTATTCGTCGGCGCGGGTCGACGGTAACCTGTCCGCCGCCCAGGCCATCGAGGCGGCGCTGCGCGGTACCGGGCTGGCCCTGGAAGTCAGCCCGACCGGCGCCTTCATCATCAAGGACAAGGGCCAGACTTCGTCGGCGACCGCGACCGGCACTGCCGCCCAGGTCAGCCGCAACGAAGCCGCCAGTGCACCGACCCTGGACCGCGTGGTCGCCCTCGGCACCCGGCGCAGCGATGCCACCGCCCTGACCAGCGCCGCCCCGGTGGACGTGATCAACAGCGAGGAACTGGTGCAGACCGGCGCCACCACCCTGAACCAGGCGCTGTTCCAGTTGCTGCCGTCGTTCAATTTCCCGCAGAACCAGAGCGCCACCCGCGGACAGAACCCCAAGGGCGCGTCGCTGCGCGGCCTGGCCCCGGACCAGACCCTGGTACTGGTCAACGGCAAGCGCCGGCACGCCTCGGCGGTGGTGAACATTTCCGGCGGCGTGCCGTTCATTGGCGCGCAACCGGTCGACCTCGACATGATCCCGATCAGCGCCATCGACCACGTCGAAGTGCTGCGTGACGGGGCGTCCGCCCAGTACGGTTCGGACGCGGTGGCCGGGGTGGTCAACATCGTGCTCAAGGAGCGCGACAGCGGTGGCCAGCTCAATACCCAGGTGGGCAAGTACGCCCAGGGCGACGGCTTCAGCAAAAGCGCCGACGGCTGGTACGGCCTCGGCCTGCCGGGGGGCGGCTTCCTCACCCTGAGCTTCAATGGGGTCAATACCAAGCCCACCGATATCGGCGACAAATACGTAGCCGGTGGCACCTGGCAGGACCCGCGCTGGGGCGGCGCCTCCCGCGACAAGTACAACCTGGCGGCCAACGCCGAGGTCGGCCTCAACGACCAGTGGCGCCTGTACAGCTTCGCCACCTTCGGCCAGGACAAGTCGGTGAACAACACGCCGCCGCTGCTGGCCTCCAACCCGAACAACGTCGCCGCGATCTACCCCAACGGCACCATTCCCAAGTACCGCTATCGCTACGAGGACGCCTCGTTCACCGTCGGCTCGCGCTTCGAGGACGAGGCCATCGGCCGCCTGGATTTCAGCGCCACCTACGGCCGCGACAAGCATGACGAACTGGCCTTCGACACGGTCAACCCGAGCTACGGCGACAACAGCCCGACCAAGTTCGACGTGGCCACGCTGATCAACGAGCAGACCAACCTCGGCATCGACTACACCAAGGACCTGGCGGTGGCCTGGTCGGATAATCCGCTGGTGCTGTCCACCGGCATCGCCTACCGCCACGAGCAGTACAAGCTGGAGGAGGGCGATTACGACTCCTACTCCTATGGCGGCATCGATGGTGTGCAGGTCGGCGCGGTGCAGGCCTCCGGGCTGATGCCGGACGATGCCGGGACCTACAAGCGCGATGTCGGCGGCGTGTACTTCGGCCTGGAAAACCAGGTCACCGAGAAATTCCAGGTGGGCATCGCCGGGCGTACCGAGCACTACTCGGACTTCGGCTCGGCCACCACCGGCAAGCTCTCGGCGCGCTACGAACTGACCCCGCAGGTGGGCATCCGCGCCACGGTCAACAGTGCTTACCGCGCACCGACCCTGGGCCAGATCGGCACCTCCTGGACCACCACCACCAACGTCGATGTCAACGGCAACCCGGTACTGACCCGCATGCTGCCGGTGGACCACCCGGCGGCCCAGGCCCTCGGCGCCGAAGCGCTGAAGCCGGAAAAATCCACCAACTACTCGCTGGGCCTGGTGCTGCGGCCGAGCGAGCAGGCCTCGCTGACCATCGACGCCTACCAGATCACCATCCGCGACCGCCTGCTCTACAGCGGCGGCATCTCCGGGCCGGACGCCGAGCGCATCCTCGCCGCCGCCGGCTATGGCCAGTACAGCTGGGCGCAGTTCATGACCAACGCGGCCAACACCCGCACCCGCGGCGTCGATATCGTCGGCAAGTACAACCTCGACCTGGAGCGCTTCGGCAACCTGGCGTTGTCGGCCGGCTACACCCGGGCGCGTACCACCATCGAATCGATCAATGCCAACCCCTACGGTTTCGACGTGCTGACCCGCGAGGCTCGCGGCTTCCTCGAACACGGCTACCCGGAAGACAAGCTGGTGCTCGGCGCGGTGCATCGTTACGGACCGTGGACCGTCAGCCTGTCGCAGACCCGTTACGGCGAGTACCGCAAGTACGCCGCCTCGGCCGCCAACGCCCAGTACGACCAGACCTTCTCGGCGCAATGGAACACCGATCTCGACGTCAACTACGCGTTCAGCAAGCAGCTGAAGCTGTCGGTGGGCGCCAACAACCTGTTCGACAGCAAGCCCGACGACTTCAACCTGCGCCTGCGCCAGACGCCGGGGCAGCAGTACAGCTACCTCGCGCCGTCGGCGCCTGAGGGGGCGTTCTACTACACCAAGCTCACCTACGACTTCTGATCACTGGCCCCATCGCTGGCAAGCCAGCTCCCACAGGGATCGCATGCACCGCGGACCTTGTGGGAGCTGGCTTGCCAGCGATGGGGCCCAAGAGGCTTTCACATGAAACTCCTGAAAACCCTGCTAGGCACCTCCCTTCTAACCCTGTCCCTACTCACCCACGCCGCCGACAAACCCCAGCCCATCCACTTCGGCGACATTACCTGGGAAAGCGGCAGCTTCATCACCGAGGTCCTGCGCCTGCTGGTGGAAAAAGGCTACGGCTACCGCACCGACACCCTGCCCGGCAGCACCGTCAGCCTCGAGGCGGGCCTGGCGAAAAACGATATCCAGGTGATCGGCGAGGAGTGGGCCGGGCGCAGTCCGGCCTGGGTCAAGGCCGAAGCCGAGGGCAAGGTGTTCGGTCTTGGCGACACGGTCAAGGGCGCCACCGAAGGCTGGTGGGTGCCGGAGTTCGTGATCAAGGGCGACCCCGAGCGCAACCTCCCGGCCCTGGCCCCGGACCTCAAATCGGTGGCCGACCTGCCACGCTACGCCAAGCTGTTCCAGGACCCGGAGTCCCCGGACAAGGGCCGCTTCCTCAACAGCCCCACCGGCTGGACCTCGGAAATCGTCAACAGCCAGAAGCTCAAGGCCTATGGCCTGGCCGACAGCTTCGTCAACTTCCGCACCGGCTCCGGTGCGGCGCTGGATGCCGAAGTCGCTTCGTCGATCCGCCGTGGCAAGCCGGTGCTGTTCTACTACTGGTCGCCGACGCCGCTGCTGGGCCGTTACAAGCTGATCAAGCTGGAGGAACCGCCGTTCGATGCCGAAGCCTGGAAAACCCTGTCCAACGCCAATCACCCCAACCCGCGCGGTAGCCGTTCGATGCCGGCGCGCCTGGCGATCGGCGTGTCGGCGCCGTTCCACAGCCAGTACCCGGAGCTGGTGGAGCTGTTCGCCAAGGTCGACCTGCCCATCGACCTGCTTAACCAGACCCTCGCCCGCATGAGCGAAAAACGCCTGGCGCCGCGCGCCGTGGCCGAGGACTTCCTGCGCCAGCATCCGCAGGTATGGAGCGCCTGGGTACCGGGCGATGTGGCAGCCAAAGTCAGCGGGAGCCTGTGATGAGCGGCGTGCATGAACCCATCCATATCGATTTTCTCAACGGCCTGGACGTTGCCGAACTCAACCTCGACAACGACGAGATCCTCGCCGCCGTCGAAGCCGGCCTGCTCCTGCAGGGCCGCGGCGAGGCGGTGATCGAGCCGCGTACCCACCTGATTCCCGGCGGCGGCATCAACGGTCATTTCAACGTGCTGCGCGGCGTGCTCGGCGGCGAGATCGGCCGGGCCGGGGTCAAGGTGGTCGGCGACTTCGTCGATAACTACCGCCAGGGCCTGCCTTCGGAGCTGGCCATTCTCAACCTGCTCGACCCGGCCACCGGCGTGCCCCGGGCGATCCTCGACGCCGCATCGATCACCGACATGCGCACCGGCGCGCTGACCGCCCTCGGCGCCCGCCATCTGGCCCGGCCCGACAGCAAGGTGCTCGGGCATATCGGCGCCCGGGGCACGGCGTACTGGAACGTGCGCCTGCTCGACCACCTGTTCGATTTCGACGAGATCCGCGTGCACTCGCGCCGGGAGGAAAGCCGCGAGGCCTTTGCCGAACGCCTGCGCCGCGACCTGGGCAAGCCGGTGATCGTCACCGAGGACTGGGAAAGCACCGTGCGCGGTGCCGATATCGTGGTCGAGGCGTCGCGGCTGGAACGCCCGCAAGCGTTGCTGCGCACCGAGTGGATCAAACCCGGCGCCTTTGTCGTGCCCTACGGCACCATGAGCGCGGTCGAGCTGTCGCTGACCGACATCATGGACAAGCTGGTGGTCGACGATTGGGGGCAGTGCAAGGGCGGCCAGTTCGGTGCGCTGCGCGCCCATGTCGAGGCGGGCAAGCTGAGCGAAGCCACCCTGCATGCCGAGCTGGGGCAGATCGTCGCCGGGCTGAAGCCGGGGCGCGAGCATCCGGGCGAGACCATCCTGTTCTGGCATCGCGGCCTGAGCCTCAGCGATATCGCCCTTGGCCATGCCTTGCTGGAGAAGGCCAGGCGCCTGGGCATCGGCCAGCGGTTGCGCTGGGCATGAGCGCCATCGAGCGTTTGCTGGCAGTGGTGGACGGCAATGCCACGCTGGTGCTGGATACCGCAGCGCGGGCGCGGATCGAGGCCGGGCATGCCTTGCTGCTGGAGTTGATCGCAACCGGCACGCCGATCTACGGGGTGACTACCGGACTGGGCGCGGCGGTGGACCAGGCCCAGGACGATGATGGATTCCAGGCACGTATCGCTGCCGGGCGCGCGGTGGGCGTCGGGCGCCTGGCCTCGCCCCGGGAAGTGCGGGCGATCATCTGCGCGCGAGTGGCCGGGCTGGCCCAGGGCCGATCCGGGATTTCCCTGCGCGGCGCCGAGGCGCTGGTCGATCTGCTCACCCATGACATTCATCCCGAGGTGCCGTTGCTCGGCTCGCTGGGGGAGAGCGACCTGGCACCTTTGGCCCATGTGACCCTGGCCTTGCAGGGGCAGGGTTGGGTTGTCTATCGCGGCGAGCGCCTGCCGGCTGGCGACGCCTTGCGCCGGGCCGGGTTGATGCCGCTGTTGCCCAAGGGCAAGGACGGCCTGGCGCTGGTCTCGGCCAATGCCGCAAGCATTGGGCTGGGGGCCTTGCTGGTCAGCGAAGTCGAGGGTTTGCTGACGCGGCAACGCGGGGTGTTGGCGCTGTCCTGCGAGGGCTATCGTGCCGGGCTGGCGCCGTTCCAGCCCTGGGCGGCGCAACTGCGTCCGGCGCCGGGGCAGGCGGAGGAATCAGCGGCGTTGCTGGCCTTGCTCGAAGGCGGTGAACAGCAGCCGCGGCGCTTGCAGGACCCATTGAGTTTTCGTTGCGCCACGGTGGTGCTGGGTGCCGTTCGTGATGCCCTGGAGCGGGCTCGGCAGATCGTCGAGATCGAGCTGGATAGCGGGGCGGATAATCCCGCATTGGTGGTGGAAAGCCGCGAGCTGCTGGTGACCGCCAACTTCGACAGCACCCATCTGGCGCTGGCCTTCGAAGGGCTTGGTCTGGCCCTGGGGCGGTTGGCGGTGGCCAGTGTCGAGCGCATCGCCAAGTTGCTCTCGCCGTCGTCCAGCGACCTGCCGCGTTCGCTCAGCCCACGCCCCGGCAGCGTCGGGCTGGCGGCCTTGCAACGCACGGCGGCGGCGCTGGTGGCGGAGATCGTGCACCTGGGCAATCCGTTGCCGGCGCTCAGCGTGCCGGTGGCGGATCGGGTCGAGGATTACGCCGGGCAAGGGCTGGCTGTGGTGGAGAAGACCGCGCGGCTGGTCGAGCGGGTGGAATGGCTGGTGCGCATCGAAGCGGTGGTGGCAGCGCAGGCGGTGGACCTGCGCGACGGGATCCGGCTTGGGCTCGGGAGCGCGGAAATCTACCGGCAGGTACGGAAGGCGGTGGCCTTCATCGATGAGGACCGTGCCATCGACGTGACTGGGGACTTCTGGGGCCGCTAGTGCGGCCCAATCGCTGGCAAGCCAGCTCCCACAGGGATTGCGTGTGCCACGGACCTTGTGGGAGCTGGCTTGCCAGCGATGAAGTTCCCACCATTGGTCATGGCCGTCAGGATATCCACCGCACTATGCCCCTGCTCGATGGCAATGCCGAACCTCACACTGTCGATCAACCGCGCCAGGCGTTTCGGGTCATCCCGTTGGGCCCGGTTGACCAGGCGTTTGGCGACCACACGGCCGCGGTCATCGGACAGGGTCAGCATGATGCTGCCGTCCAGGCGTTCGATGCTGAGGTTGACCCGGTACTCGTCCGAGAAGGCATCGCTGATCTGTTGAAATGGGTTGTGCATGGCGCTCACCTGGCAATGACATGCATCGATTGACTGGGTCATCGATGGCTAGTTCCCGATTCATTGCAAGGCTCGGGCCGAGTGGTCATTTGCCAAGTCAGCTCAGTACCTGTGGGAGCTGGCTTGCCAGCGATGAGCATGGGTATCTACACAACTCAATCAGGCGTAACACAGACCCTGTGGGAGCGGCTGTTAGCCGCGATCGGCGGCGAAGCCGTCGTAAAACCTGAGTCCCAAGTATTCGTGACACACCGAGAGCACCGGTTTTATGGCCGCTTTGCGGCCAATCGCGGCTAACAGCCGCTCCCACAGGGGGTCGTGTTGTGCTTGATCGAGATGTGTAGATACCCATGCAGCGATGAGACCCTAAAGTGCACCATCAATGCCCGGCGGCCCCCACCAGAACGGGGCACTGCACCTGGTCGATCACCTTGCCACTGACCGACGGATCCAGCAGCCGCCCCAGCCGCGACAGGTGCCGATGGCCCATGACGATCAGCTCGCAGTCCAGCTCCCGGGCCTTGGCGACGATGGCCTCCACCGGCCCGCCGGTCGCCAGGCTGCCGCTGCAGTCGGCAAAGCCCGCCTCGCGCAACGCCCTGACTGCCTCACCCACCGCCCGTTCGGCCAGTTGCTGTTCATCGCAGGCCGCCGGGTATTCCTCCAGCTCGCCACGGGTGTAGGGCGCGGGGTGGTCGTGCACCGCGAAGGTGCTGTCGATCGCCAATAGCACATGCAACTGGTGCAATTCCGGGCGGCAGTAGCGCCGCGCCAGGTCGAGCAGGGCGGTGCAGGCGGGGGAGGCATCGATGGCGATCAGGACCGGACGGGACATGCGGATTCCTTGGGCAAGAAAAGGACAGGGCATTCTCAGCCCATCGCCACACCCGGATAAATGGCCCGACACGCACTGGAATGTTGCGTCAGACGCAATCCACCGAGCTGCTAAGATCGCGTTTCCATCATTCGCCAAACGGAACCCGGCCATGCAACTCCCGGACATGAACCTGCTCGTCGCCCTCGATGCCCTGCTCGACGAGGGCAGCGTGGTCGGCGCCGCCCAGCGCATGAACCTGAGCCCGGCGGCGATGAGCCGGACCCTGAGCCGCATCCGCGAAGCCCTCGGCGATCCGATCCTGGTGCGTGCCGGCCGCGGCCTGGTGCCGACTCCCCGGGCCCTGGCCCTGCAGGAGCAGGTGCGGGTGCTGGTAGAGCAGGCCGGCCAGGTGTTTCGCGGCGGCGACGAGGTCGACCTGCCCAACCTCGACCGCGCCTTCAATATCCGCACCAACGACCTGTTCATCGCCCTTTATGGCGCGCAGTTGCTCCGCGCCATGCACGAGCAGGCGCCGCGAACCGTGCTGCGCTTCGTCCCGGAAAGCGGCGGCGACGACGACGCGGTGCTGCGCGACGGGCGCACCGATCTGATCATCAGTTCGAGCATCGACCTCGGCCCGGAGATCAAGGTGCAGAGCCTGTTCAACACCATCTATGTCGGCCTGGCCCGGCGCGACCATCCGATCTTCGATGGCGAGATCACCCCCGAGACCTTCGCCGCCTTCCCGCAGATCAGCGTGTCGCGGCGCGGCCGGGCCAACGGGCCGATCGATGTCGAGCTGGCCAACTACAAGGTGCAGCGGCGGGTGGCGCTGATCACCCCGAGCTTCCACTCGGCGATGTTCTCCCTGCCGGCCTCCGACCTGATCCTGCCGATGCCGGCCAATATCCTTAACAGCGTGCACCGCCTCGGCCTGCCGCTGCGCTCGTTCGAGATCCCGCTGCCGATGGAACGGGTTACGGTGATGCAGGCCTGGCACCCGCGTTTCCACAATGATCCGGCCCACCGCTGGCTGCGCCAGACCCTGAAAACCTGCTGCGAAGTCGATCCTTGACCGACGGATTGCGTTTGGTGCAACTGTAAACTGCCCATAAGTCAGTTTTCGTCAGCATTCGGGGTTTTTAGACTTCCTCCAGTCAATTTGTTGCTGGAGATTTCTGATGACTTCCCTGTCCGCGCCCCTTGCCGCGCCAGCCGCCCCGACGGCGGCCGCACCTGCGCAACCGGCGTTCGGCCTGCGGGTGGTGGTCGGTCTGTTCGGCGTGCTGCTGGCGGTGCTCTGCGCCGGGCTCAACGAGATGGTGACCAAGATCGCCCTGGCCGATATCCGTGGCGCCATGGGCATCGGCGCCGACGAAGGCGCCTGGCTGGTGGCGGTGTACGCTGCTGCCTCGGTGTCGGCCATGGCCTTCGCACCGTGGCTGGCGACCACCTTTTCCCTGCGCCGCTTCACCCTGTCCGCCATCGGTCTGTTCGCCGTGCTTGGCCTGCTCCAGCCCTACGCCCCGGACCTGCACAGCCTGATGCTGCTGCGCATCCTTCAGGGCCTGGCCTCCGGCGCGCTGCCGCCGATGCTGATGAGCGTAGCCCTGCGCTTCCTGCCGCCGGGGATCAAGGTCTATGGCCTGGCCTGCTACGCCCTGACCGCCACCTTCGGGCCCAACCTCGGTACGCCGCTCGCCGGTCTGTGGACCGAGTACGTCGGCTGGCAGTGGTCGTTCTGGCAGATCATCGTGCCGTCGCTGCTGGCGATGTTCTGCGTCGGCTGGGGCCTGCCCCAGGACCCGCTGCGCCTGGAACGCTTCCGCCAGCTGGACTGGCGCGGCGTGCTGCTCGGCCTGCCGGCGATCAGCTCGCTGGTGCTCGGCCTGAGCCTGGGCGATCGCTGGGGCTGGTTCGACTCTCCACTGATCTGCTGGCTGCTTGGCGGCGGTCTGTTGCTGCTGGTGCTGTTCCTGTTCAACGAATGGTCCGAGCCGCTGCCGTTCTTCCAGTTGCGCATGCTGCAGCGGCGCAACCTGAGCTTTGCCCTGCTGACCCTGGCTGGCGTGCTGATCGTGCTGTCCGCAGCCATCAGCATTCCCTCGGCCTACCTCGCCCAGGTCCAGGGCTATCGCCCGGCGCAGACCAGCCCGCTGATGCTGCTGGTGGCGATGCCGCAACTGATCTCGCTGCCGCTGGTGGCGGCGCTGTGCAATATCCGCGCGGTGGACTGCCGCTGGGTGCTCGCCACCGGCCTGGGCATGCTCGCCCTGGCCTGCATCGGCGGCACCCAGCTGACCTCGGAGTGGATTCGCGACAACTTCTACGTGCTGCAACTGCTCCATGTGTTCGGCCAGCCGATGGCGGTGCTGCCCCTGCTGATGCTCTCGACCAACGGCATGACCCCGCAGGAGGGCCCGTTCGCCTCGGCCTGGTTCAACACGGTCAAGGGCCTGGCTGCGGTGATCGCCGGCGGCTTGCTCGATGCCCTCGGCACCCTGCGCCGGCATTTCCACTCCACCCATCTCGCCGACAGCCTGGGCAACGCGCCGCTGCTCGACGACAGCGCCGCTGGCCTGGCCAAGCGCATTCATGAACAGGCCCTGGTGCTGACCTCGGCCGACCTGTACCTGGTCATGGCCTGCATCGCCGTGGCCCTGATCTGCCTGATTCCCTTCGTGCCTACCCGGGTCTATCCACCGCGTGCGGTGGCCTGAGCCCGGAAGAATTAGAGACTTGCCGACATGACCAACACCCGCAAGAACATCCTTATCGGCTCGGTGCTCGCCATCGCCGTCCTCGCTGCCCTCGGCGGCCCGCACCTGCTGGGCAACGACCACCGCCAGGGCACCAACGATGCCTATGTGATCGCCGACTACACGGTGGTCGCACCCAAGGTCGCCGGTTTCATCAAGGAGGTGCTGGTGGACGACAACCAGCAGGTGAAAGCCGGGCAACTGCTGGCGACCATCGACGACCGCGATTACCAGGCCGCGCTGGATGCCGCCCAGGCCCAGTTGCTGGTGGCCCGGGCACAGAGTGTCGACGCCCGCGCCACCCTTGAGCGCCAGGCCGCGCTGATCGCCCAGGCCGACGCGGCGGTCAAGGCGGCGCAGGCGGAAGCGGCTTTCGCCGACCATGAAGTGACCCGCTACAGCCGCCTCGCCGAACAGGGCGCCGGTACCGTGCAGAACGCCCAGCAGGCGCGCAGCCGGGTCGACCAGGCCCGGGCCCGTCTGGCCAACGCCCAGGCGGCGCTGCTGGCGACGCGCAAGCAGGTGGATATCCTCGACGCCCAGGTCGCCAGCGCCGACGGCCAGCTCAAGCGCGCCGAAGCCGGCCTGGAAAAGGCCAACCTGGATCTGTCCTATACCCGCATCGTCGCCCCGGTGGACGGCATGGTCGGCGAGCGCGCGCTGCGCGTCGGCGCCTACGTCAATCCCGGTGCGCGCCTGCTGTCGGTGGTGCCGCTGGACCAGGCCTATGTGGTCGGCAATTTCCAGGAAACCCAGCTGACCCATGTGCAGCCCGGCCAGCCGGTGAGCATCAGCGTCGATACCTTCTCCGGCGAGACCCTGCGCGGTCATGTGCAGAGCATTGCCCCGGCTACCGGGGTGACCTTCGCCGCGGTCAAGCCGGACAACGCCACCGGCAACTTCACCAAGGTGGTCCAGCGCATTCCGGTGAAGATCGTCTTCGACGCCGACCAGCCGCTGCTGGAGCGCCTGCGGGTGGGCATGTCGGTGGAAGCGGTGATCGACACCCGAGGCGATGTCCTCGCCGGCAAGGAGGTCACTGCGCGATGAACAGCCTGTTTCGCCTCAGCCCGCTGCTGCTCGGCTTAGTCCTCGCCGGTTGCACCCTGGGCCCGGATTTCCAGCGCCCCGATAGCCAGGCCCCCGAGCAGTGGGCGCCCTTGCAAGGCGAGGCCGCGGCCAGCCAGCCGGCCGCCGAACCGCTGGAACTGCGCTGGTGGGACAGCTTTCACGATGCCCGCCTCAGCGCCCTGATCGACAAGGTCGCGGCCAACAACCTCGACCTGCGCATGGCCAGCGCGCGCCTGCTGCAAAGCCGCGCCCTGCGCAGCAGCATCGCCGCCGATGAAACCCCATCCGTCGGCCTCAGCGGCGGTTACAGCCGGGCGCGCAACAGCGCCGAAGGCCTGAGCGACCCGTCGGGCAATGCCGGCAAGGCGGCCTATAACCTGTGGCAGGGCGACCTGGTCGCAGGCTGGGAGCTGGACCTGTGGGGCCGGGTACGGCGCCAGGTCGAGGCGGCCGATGCCTCGGTCGAGGTGGCGGAAAACGATCGTCGCGGCGTACTGCTGGCGTTGCTGGCGGAAACCGCCGGCGACTACATCCAGTTGCGTGCGGTGCAACACACCCTGGCGGTGACCCGCGACAACCTGAAGGTCGCCCAGCACAGCCTCAAGTTGTCCAACGACCGTCAGGCACAAGGCGTCGCCACCCGCCTCGACGTGGCCCAGGCCAGCGCCCAGGTGGCCTCCATCGAAGCGCGCCTGCCGACCCTGGAAGCGCGCCAGGCCGACCTGATCAACGCCCTCGGCCTGCTCGCCGCCGAGCCGCCGCGCACGCTGCAAGGCGAACTGCTGGAAAGCACCGAACTGCCGGCGCCGCAGCAGCGCTTCGCGATCGGCGTACCGTCCGAGCTGGCCGAGCGCCGTCCCGATATCCGCCGGGCCGAAGCCCGGCTGCATGCGGCTACCGCCAGCATCGGCGTGGCCAAGGCGGACTTCTATCCGAGCATCCGTCTGTCCGGAAACTTCGGTTTCCAGGCCATGCAGCTCAGTGACTTCGGCGCCTGGGACTCGCGCCGGTTCGCCATCGGCCCGCAGCTCTCCCTGCCGATCTTCGAGGGCGGGCGCTTGAGCGGCATGCTCGAACTGCGCGAGGCGCAGCAGCAGGAAGCGGCGTTGAACTACCGCAAGGTGGTGCTCGGCGCCTGGCATGAAATCGACGATGTGCTACGCCTGTACAACGCCAGTCAGTTGCGTCGCGACCATCTCGCCGAGGCGGTGCGGCAGAACCGTATTGCCCTGGACACGGCGCAGCGGCAGTACGTTGAAGGGGCGGTGGATTTCCTCAATGTGCTCAGCGTGCAGGGCGCGTTGCTGGCCAGCGAAGAACAGTGGATCGACAGCTCGGCGGCGGTGTCCCAGGCATTGGTCGGACTGTACAAGGCGCTCGGTGGCGGCTGGCAGGCGTTCGACCTGGCTGAAGCTCCGCAAGTGGCCAAACACCCGTGAACCTTGTGGGAGCTGGCTTGCCAGCGATTGCTGTAGTGAATTGACCATTGCAATCGCTGGCAAGCCAGCTCCCACAAGGCCCGCGTTGCTCTTTCGAACGATCCAATTCTAGGAGGCCCATATGCAAATCTCCCTCAACGGCAAGCGCGCCATCGTCAGCGGCTCCACCGCCGGTATCGGCCTGGCCATCGCCATCGGCCTGGCCGAGGCGGGGGCCGAGGTGGTGCTCAACGGGCGCAGCCAGGCCCGGGTCGATCAGGCCCTGAAGCAGGTACGCGAGCGCGTGCCAGCGGCGCGGATCATCGGCGTTGCCGCCGATCTCGGCACTGCCGAAGGCGCCCGGCAACTGTTCGAGCAGGTGCCGCAGACCGACATCCTGGTCAACAACCTGGGCATCTTCGAGCCCAAGGGATTCTTCGAGATCAGCGACGAAGACTGGCAGCGTTTCTTCGAGGTCAATGTGCTCAGCGCGGTGCGCCTGTCGCGGCACTACGCGCCGGGGATGAAGGAGCGCAACTGGGGGCGGGTGCTGTTCCTGTCCAGCGAGTCGGCGCTGCAGATCCCGACCGAGATGGTCCATTACGGCACCACCAAGACCGCCCTGCTGGCGATCTCCCGTGGCCTGGCGGAAACCCTGGCAGGCACCGGGGTCACTGTGAACGCGGTGTTGCCGGGACCGACCCGTTCCGAAGGCGTGGGCGATTTCTTCGGCGCGATGGCCAAGGAGCAGGGCGTGTCGACGGCGGAGCTGGAGGCCAGCTTCATCGCCGAGCACCGGCCCAGCTCGATCATCCAGCGCCTGGCGACGGTGGAGGAGGTGGCCAACCTGGTGGTGTACCTGGCATCGCGGCAGGCCAGTGCCACGACCGGGGCGGCGATGCGGGTGGATGGTGGGGTGGTCAGGTCGATTGCCTGAAAAATGTGCTGATCTTGAGGGCCCTATCGCTGGCAACGCCAGCTCCCACAAGTTATGCGTGCACCGCAGAACCTTGTGGGAGCTGGCGTTGCCAGCGATGAGGCCAGTGAGAGCATCACAGGTCCCGGTTCAACCCGAACTTCTTCTTCAGCACCTTCTGCAACAACCGCGACGGCAGCAGGTTCGCCAGCAACGGCAGCGCCCGGCTGCCATTGCCCAGCCGGACCAGCCCCGGCACCGGCGACTTGCGTACCGCCGCCAGCACCCCGGCGGCAAATTCGCTGGCCGGGGTCGGCCGGTCCTGGGAGGCGCGGGCGCGGGCCTTGACGCTTTCGCGCAATGGCCACCAGGCCGATTCCGCCGTCAGCACCTGCTCGGCTTCATGCCCGGCATTGTTGGCGAAACTCGACTGGATCGCCCCCGGCTGCACTTCCATCACCTGGATGCCGAACGGCGCCAGCTCCAGGCGCAAGGCATCGCTGAGGGCATGCACTGCTGCCTTGGAGGCGCAGTAGGCGCCGGCGAACGGTGTCACCAGCACGCCGGACACGCTACCGATGTTCACCACCAGCCCACGGCCGCGACGCAATGCCGGGAACAGCGCGCGGGTCACGCCGACCACGGCGAAGACATTGGTTTCGAACTGCCGGCGCATGGCTTCGACACCACCATCCAGCAATGGCCCCATGGCACCGTAGCCGGCGTTGTTGACCAGCAGGTCCAGGCCGCCATGGGCCTCTTCGATGGCCGCAGCCAACTGCTGCAGGGCCTGGGCGTCGTTGACATCCAGCGGCCATGCGCGGAACCCGGCAGCGCTCAGTTTCTCCACGTCGGCGGGTTTGCGCGCCGTGGCCCAGACGGTATAGCCGGCATCGCGAAAGGTGTCGGCCAGGGCGCGGCCAATGCCGCTGGAACAACCGGTGATCAGTGCGACAGGCATGGTGCACGGTCCTTCGTGGCGAGGAGGAACGAGCGATCATACAGGAACCACCTGTCGATCAGCGCCCCACGCAGGTGCGGAACAGGGCAATGAATCCCCCGGACCTGCGCGGCACCACAGCAGCGCTTTGCCGATTTGGCAGCGACGCGGGCGGTGGCAGGCGTCGACGAGGCGCCGGCTTGGTCACCAGTGCAGCCCTGGCGGCCGCGCTCCGTTGCTGATGGACCTCGTCGGCGCTCATCCCGCTGTCGTGCATGGCGAAGATCAGGTTCAGCACTTCATCGTTGCCGTAGTGCTCCCGGGTCTGGTCCCATAAGTCGTTGTCCTGGAGGTACTCGATTAGCCGGTTCTTGTCGCCGCGAAAGCGTTCGACCATGTCGGCGTATTCTTCCGGGCCGCTGACCGGGTCGAGGCGAAGCCTCTCGGCAAAGTCCCGGGATTGTTCGATGGGTTGATAGCTCACATTGCCGGCACCGGGTGCCAGGCTGTTCAGCCAGCCAGCGACCTGCTCGACGGCGGCAGGCGGTTTGTAATGCCCCGAATGGTTGTCGAACAGGACCTGCCCGTTGCTGCCCCGCTTGATCAGACCGGCGAACAGCGGCAAACCCATGTCGGGCTGGATGCCCATGTGCTGGAAATTGGTATTGGTGAACAGGCGCAGGGTATCGCTGCGGTCGCGGAACAGGGCGACCGGGCTGCCGTCTTCGCTCAGCGACCAGTCTGGCGTCCGCCCGGCAAGCGCCTGCATGCCCCGGCCATAGACCGTGCCCGTGCCGCTGAAAGTCTGAGCGTCGGCGTTCCAGCGCAACTCTTCATACCAACCGGTGCCGATGTGCTTGGCCATCGGATCGATGACGTCGCCCAGCAGCGTTTCCACCGGAATTTTCACTGTGCCCTGGTGATCGGTGAAATCCAGTGGTCGATTGCCGACCATCCGATAGAGGTTGGCGCCATCGACATAACCCGCCGGGTCGGGGCTCAACCAGCGCTGCAACCAGGGCGCGTAGTAGCGTTGACCGTAGTAGTAGAGGCCGCTGGCGTCGCGCTCCTTGCCCGCGTAGCGGCGGTACTTGTAGCGCGCCTGGCTGCTGCTGGCCGCCGCCCACCAGGCAGTGCCGCCGAACGGGTAGTAAAACTCCTGGCTCAGCAACGTGGCCTGGCCGTCCAGTTCGAGGGTGTGAGAGCCCAGTTGATCGCGCAGCTGGTAACGCTGTTGGTCGTTAGCCATCCTGCTCGGCAAGCCCTGTTCCCAGTGGAGGATCTCGACGCTCTCGCAGCGGATGACCTGCAGCCGTTCATTCGTGGCCTCGTCGCGGCGCAGTTCCAGGCCCGGCAGGTAGCGCGCCTCGCCGACCAGGGTGCGTCCCGAGGCCAGGCGCTGGCTCAGCTTGCGCAGGCGGTTGCCGTCGCCATCGTGGGTGTAGCACTCCTGATCGTCCACGCCCTGGTCGCGGCGCACCGTGGTCAGTCGTTCGAGGCGGTTGCGCGGGTTCCAGTCGAGTGCCTGGCCCGGTTGCAACTGGCGCAGGTTGCCGGCGGCATCGAAGGCCTGGTCGAAATCACCGTGACGCTGCGCATCGTCCAGGGCCAGCGCGCGATTGCTGTCTGCAGCGACCACTAGCGTTCGCGTGTATTCGCGGCTGCCGAGATGGCGCAGTTGCCTGAGGTTGCCACTGGCGTCGTATTCATAGTGCTGGCGGTAATTGCTCAGCCGTGACGGATCGCCGGGCAAGGGTTGCAGTTCCGGCAGGCCGGCACCGGGGAGGGCGTCGATGAATTCATGACCGCTGGCCTCGACCAGTTGGTAAAGCGTGTCATGGCGATAGGTGCTGCGCGGTTCGATGCGCTGGTTGGCGAAGTACCGAACCGATCGGGCGTGGTCGACGATCTCCAGGGTGTTGCCGACCGGGTCGTGCTGGTACTCCAGGTCCAGCAGCGCGGCCTGGCCGGGCAGGCCCGCGCACAACCGTGACAGGCGTCCATTGGCAGGATCGCGGGTGTGTTGGGTGATCACGCCGTTGCCAGTGGTCTGGCTGGCGACCTGGCCCCAGACGTCGTAGACGATATCGGTCAGCAGCGGCGTAGGCGCGTCGGCGTCGGCCAGTTGCACGGCGAGCAGTCCGGGACGACCGTCGAGGGTGTGGCTGAACAAGGTCCGGTTATCGCAGGCATCGCGGCGCGAGCGCAATTGGCCCGTGGCGTTGTAGTGTTCGAGGGTGGTGAAGCCGGCGCCGCTTTCCAGCAGCAGGTCGCGTTCGTCGCTGGCCAGCGGCCAATCCACCGGGTCGAGGGACTCGAGAAAATGCCGGGTCTGGTGTTGCACCGCGCCGCCCAGGGCGTAGCCGGACAGGTGCAAGGTGCCGCCCGGATCGTCATGGCGCAGCAGGCGGCCGCACTGGTTGTGCTTGGCGAACGTGGCATCGGCAGCGGCGTATTCGAAGTGCTCGCTGATGCGCTCGGCGCCCTCGGCGGCGGTCTCGCCGATCTCCAGCGGGCGCAGCCGTGCGTCATAGCGCAGGCGCCAGTGACTGCCGCGAGCATCCCAGGTCGACAGCGGCAGACCGGTTTCGCCAGGCAGGTGCAGTTTCCAGCCGGCATCCATGCTCTCGCCGAGCAGGGCCCGACCCGACAGCCCGTGAATCAGCCGCAGGTAGGTCAGCCCCCGGGAATCCTGGCTGGCGTGCAAGTGACCCGCAGCATTCCAGGCATGCCGCTCGATGCGCGCCTCGGCGATTTCGTCGGCCAGTTGCCGGCAGTAGCCGACCGCGCGCAGCGTCAGGCCCCGCGGGTCCACCACGACTAGAGTGGGCGTTGCGCTGTGCGGCGAGGCGGCTCTGCTCATGGCGCGGTCTCCAGCGGGCAGGCGCCCGCAACGCTTCAGTACAGCTGGTGCAGCGCTTTGCGTATCCCGGCCAGACTGATCGCGTTCATCACGCTGGGCTTGCTGCTGCTGGGCAGGAGGATCTGCGCCGGCAGGTCACGGGCGCGTAGATTGCCGAGCAGGCGGGTCACTGCGACGTCCTGGCTGGTGGCGCTGTAATCGTCGATGTCGAATTCGTAGAAGATGAACTGCGGGAAGGCCGGCGCCCGCTCGCGGATCAGGGCTTGCAGTTCGAGGCTGAGTGGGCAGGTGGCGGAACTGACGAGGATCATCCCGGGGGTATCGCGTTCGTCGCTTTCCAGCAGGCAGGCCAGAGCGTCGATTCCTTTCAGGCGGCGGGTGTCCATGGCTGACTCCTTTTTGAGCCGTGATGGACTTTATTGAATACCCGCCGCACTCATCGCGAAACTGACAAAAATACTAGTTCGCAAAACTTCCTTGCAGATGCTCGGCGCGGAACTCGAGAGTCTGCGCACGGTAGCCGGGACGCAGCGGCGGCAGTGGCAGGCAGTCGCTCCAGTCGGCGCCGGCCTGGAGTTCGCCGGGGCCACGGTAGCGCGGGGCCGAGTAGGTGTTCTCGGCGAGGTTGACGCTGTCGCCGGGCGCGTAGGCGGCGACGCGCCAGTGCAGTTCGGTCAGTGGCACGTCGTTGCCGTTGTTCATCCGCACCCGCAGCGGCCGTCCGCCGGGGCAGTCCTGCGGGGCGTAGTCCAGGCGCAGTTCGAGACGCGCCAACTGGCGTGCTTCACGGTTGTCCAGCCACACCACCCAGGCCCCGACCATGACCAGCCCGATCAGTGCCGCCAGCGACACCGGCAGGGCCTTGGCCGGATAGCGCAGCAGCAGGACCAGCCAGGTCAGGATAAGCAGGATGCCGATGATCATGGTCGATGCCCCGGGAAAGACGATCCTGCGATCCTAGCGGGCGCATGGGGCGCTGTCATGTCTGGTGGCTGCCGGGCCGGCATGACCGGCGTCGCCCGCACCTGACATTTCTGCTAGCTGTGCCTGGGCGGCAATGCCGTTATGTTGGTCCGATGCCGATGCGCCGAAGGACTCGTTGCCATGCCTGCCGCCATTCATGCCTTGACCCCGACGCTGGCCGTCCAGGACCCGCGTGGCCTGGCCCTGCGCGAAGTGGCTTACTGCCGGGCGCTGGCGAGCGAGCCGGCTGAACGGCGTGTCCGGGGCAATCGTCACGATGCCGTCGGGCATTGTGTGGAACAGCGGGATCCGCGGCTATGGGCACTGCACGAGCAGGACGGCACGACACCGGCCAACCTGCGTCAACGCTATTCGCTGTCGGGGCGCGAGCTGAGTCGTGACAGCGTCGATGCCGGCTTTGCCTGCAACCTGTTCGGCGAGGCCGGGCAGGGTGTCTGGTTCGAGGACGGCAAGGGCAACCGTCGCCAGCGGGAATATGACGCCTTGCTGCGGCCGCTGGCCGTGCATGAGCAGCAGGCTTGCACTGAGCGCTACAGCTACGCCGACGCCACGCCCGAGCATGCCCTGGTCAATGCCTGCGGACGGCTGCTGCGGCATGACGATACGGCAGGCAGCCGGGCGTTCGAAGGTTATGCACTGGGTGGTGGCGTCAGTCGCGAGGCTCGTCGTTTCTGCCTTGTCGCGGACAGCCCGGACTGGCCTGTGCCGATCGACGAACGGGAGGCCTTGCTGGAACCCGAAGCCGCCATCAGCCGTTGGCGACATGGTCCCCTCGGCGAGGTGCTGGAGCAGACCGATGCCGCCGGCCATCGCCAGGTCTTTGCCCTGACGGTTGCCGGGACGCTGCGTGAAATCAGGATTCGCCTCGGCCAGGGCGCAGAGCAACGGCTGCTGGACAGTGCCCGCTACAACGCCTGGGGCCGGATGGAAGAAGAGCGTCTCGGCAACGGCGTGGTTATCCAGCGCACCTACCGCGAGGAAGATGGCCGACTGCTGCGCCTGCATGCACGGCGGGCCGACGGTGAAATGCTGCAGGACCTGCACTACGGTTACGACCCGGTGGGCAACGTGGTTTCCCTGGAGGACCTGGCCATCCCGGTCCGCCATTTCGCCAACCAGCGTATCGAGCCGCGTTGCGAGTATGCCTACGACAGCCTCTACCAGCTGCGCGAAGCCAGTGGCTGGGAAGCCGGCGCGGCCAGTCGGGGGCCGGGGTCGCTGCTCGATCCGGGGGCAGTCGGCAACTATCGGCAGCGGTACCGCTACGATGCCGCTGGCAACCTGCTGGAACTGACCCATATCGGCGCCCAGGCCCATGGTCGCACCCTGGTCGCGGAGCGGCATTCCAATCGTTGCCTGGCGCAGGGCGAGGACTTCGCCGGCGGCTTTGACGCCAATGGCAATCTGCTGCGCCTGCATCCCGGTGTGGCCCTGTCGTGGAACCCGCGCAACGAACTGCGCGAAGTCAGGCCGGTCACCCGCGAGAGCGGCGTCGACGACTGGGAGCGCTACCTCTACGACGCTGCCGGGCAGCGTGCGCGCAAGCTCGGCTCGGCCGAGGCGGCCAGGCGCACCCACACCCGGGAAGTGCGCTATCTGCCGGGGCTGGAGCGGCATCGAAACAGCCGCGAGCAGTTCGACGTCATGCTGATCCAGGCCGGTACTTGTAGTGTGCGGGTCCTGCACTGGCACACAGGTCTTCCCGACGAGGTTGCGCAGGACCAGTTGCGCTATGCCTTGGCCGACCATCTGGGCTCCAGCAGTCTCGAACTGGACGCCGATGCCGTACTGATCAGCCACGAAGTCTTTCATCCGTTCGGCAGTACCGCCTGGTGGGCTGCTCGCAACGAGATCGAGGCGGGTTACAAGACCGTGCGCTATTCGGGCAAGGAGCGCGATGCGACGGGGTTGTATTACTACGGCGCGCGCTACTACCGGACGGATTGGCAACGCTGGCTGAACCCGGATCCGGCGGGAGAGGCGGATGGGCTGAACCTGTATTGCATGGTCGCAAATGCACCGGTCAATCGTCGGGATGCAGATGGGTTGCAGGGCTTCGATGTGATGGATGATGTCGAACAGGACATGGTCAACACCGGCGATAAAATTCTTGTTTCGGGGCTGGATAACTTCACGCCGGAGTTGCGTGGCAAGTTCCGCAATGCCGCTTCGGAGGGGTTCAGGTGGGCGCAGGCCGTGCAGAAAGGACTCGATGGGCGTCACCGTGGGCGGACTTTCGAAGCGGCGATGCGCTCGACTTTCGGCGCGGAAAGCCTGGGGGACGGTGCCGCGCAGGAGTGTTTGAAAATGGACCTGTGGCGGACCATGGGACAGGTCGGACGTTATCTGAAGGCGTTAGGCAAGAACGAAGGCTGGAGATTGGTTCTGGCCGAGCTGAATGACCCGGACGAATTGGCCGCCACACTGACATCTCATGTCGAGGGACGTGGCGGACGGATTGCAATGGGGACCAGGATCGCTGGCGCCGAGCCGATCGACCTCGCGGCCATCCTGTTTCATGAAGCCCTGCATGCCATGAACAGGGATCACCAGCATGTTCCCAACGAAAACGATGTCCTCGACTACTGGGATGACTTTCCAAAGCTGGGGAGCACGGGAACGCCGGCGCAGCGAGCGGTCGCCGTGCATGAAAGACTCGCCTACAGGGCGCGGAAAGGACCACGCGAATCCAGGATGCCGGGCTCGATGAAGCCTTGGTACCGGCGCCTGGTCAATACAGGTGCCCACGAGCTCGGCTTGCCGAAACCACGCGGTTTGAGACAGCGCAAGGAGTACTTCCGCAAGCATCCTGCGATTCGCTACAAGGTCATGTTGCATAACGCGAATACGCTTTCCGATTTCGCCTCGGCATTCCACAAGGCCCGGCGGCAATGACCGGGTCCCTGCATGCCCAGGCTCGATTACCGCTGCCTCTACGACGCTGCCTGCCCCGTGCAAGCCGGCACCTGGAGCGTGCGGATTTACAGGTTTACCCGGTGACTGCACCACATCAGCCGGATCAGGGGCTGATGTGGTGCTGCGCAGTTGCTTACTGCGCGATGGTCTTGATCGACACCCCGCGTTCGATCGGCGTCGAGCGCCCGTAGATGTCCTCGAAGCGCTCGATATCGTCTTCGCCCAGGTAGCTGCCGGACTGCACCTCGATGATCTCCAGCGGGATCTTGCCCGGGTTGCGCAGGCGGTGGATCGAGGCGATCGGGATGTAGGTGGACTGGTTTTCGGTGAGCAGGAAGACGTTCTCGTCACAGGTCACTTCGGCGGTGCCGGAGACCACGATCCAGTGCTCGGCGCGGTGGTGGTGCATCTGCAGCGAGAGGCTGGCGCCCGGCTTGACCGTGATGTGCTTGACCTGGAAGCGCCCGCCCATGTCCACCGAGTCGTAGGAGCCCCACGGCCGGTACACCTCGCAGTGGTTCTGGGTTTCGCTGCGGCCCTGGGCGTCGAGGGTGTTGACCAGTTGCTTGACCCCCTGAACCTTGTCCTTGTGGGCGATCATCATGGCGTCCTTGGTTTCCACCACGACGATGTTCTCCAGGCCGATCACCGAGACCAGCTTGCCGTTGCCGTGGATCATGCAGTTGCGGCTGTCCTGCACCACCACGTCGCCCTTGGTGACGTTGCCGTTGTCGTCCTTGGGGTGCACGTCCCACAGCGACGACCAGCAGCCGACATCGCTCCAGCCGGCGGACAGTGGCACCACGCAGGCGCGCTGGGTCTTTTCCATCACCGCGTAGTCGATGGAGTTGTCCGGGCAGCAGGCGAAGGTGGCTTCGTCGATGCTCACGCTGTCGCCGTCTTCCGCGCTGCGTTCGAGGGTCAGCAGGCAGGTGTCGTAGATGTCCGGGTCGTGTTTTTTCAGTTCTTCGAGGAAGCGGCTGGCGCGGAACAGGAACATGCCGCTGTTCCAGAAGTAACCGCCGGCCTGGACGAATTCGCGGGCGCGTTTTTCATCGGGTTTCTCGACGAACTGGGCGACCCGGCTGACCCCTTCCGGCAGCAGCGCATCCTGGCTGGAGCGGATGTAGCCATAGCCGGTTTCCGGCTTGGTCGCGGGGATGCCGAACAGCACCATCTCGCCGCGCTCGGCGGCCACGGTGGCCAGGGCCAGGGCGCGTTGCAGGGCCTTCTGATCATCGATCACATGGTCGGCCGGAAGTACCAGCATCAGCTCGTCGCGGCCTTCGTTGACCAGCTTCATCGCGCTCAGGGCCACCGCCGGCGCGGTGTTGCGGCCGAAGGGCTCCATGAGGATGGCCTGGGTCTCCAGGCCGAGCGTGGTCAGTTGCTCGTTGACGATGAAACGGTGGTCCTTGTTGCACACCACGATGGGTGCGTCCATGCCTTCGAAGACCAGGCGCGACAGGGTTTGCTGGAACAGCGTGTGGTCACCGGTAAGGGCGAGGAACTGCTTGGGGAACTGCTTGCGCGACAAGGGCCACAGGCGCGAACCGTTACCGCCGGACAGGATGACTGGAATCATGGTTGTGCTCTCCGAATCTGAAAGTTGGGCAGTAGTGGGTTAGCGGGTCGCGACCGGGCGCTTGACCCAGACCGGCGACAGGTTGCCGGCAGAGCCGGTGACGTAGAGCACGGCAGCTTCGCCGCGCTCGAGGGCGACCGGTTTCAGGTCGCTGACTTTCTTGTCGCCTTCGAACAGCGCCAGGTCGACCTTGACCGGGTTGATCTCGCGCTCGCCGCGGCCGGCGGCGGCCACCGGCTTGACCACTTCGGTCTTGCCGTCGGCGGTCTTCAGGGTCAGGGCCTGGTCACTGAGGTTCTGCACCCGTACCAGGGATTTCTGCTTGTTGCGGAACGGCGGTTCTTCCACCAGTTGCGGCTTGCCGTTGGCGTGGTTAACCAGGGTGTAGTAGTGGTCGGCGGCCAGCTTCACCGGCAGGCTGGCGCTGCCGACCTTGGCGCTGTAGTCGCCTTGCGGCATGAAGCTGAAATCGCTGCTGGCCTGGGCGCCGACCTGGTTGATCGGGGTGTTGCCGACCGTCGCCGAGACCGGCTGGCTGGCAGCGTTGTAGACGCGCACGAAGGTCGAGCCTTTCGGCGCGCTCGGGCCGTACAGTGCGGCGTCGCCGCCGGCCCAGGCTTGCAGCGAGGCGAGGGTGAGGCCGGCGGCGAGGGCGCAGGCTTTGGCGATACGGTGCTTGGACGTGTGCATGTGCATTTCCTCTTAGTGTTCGGTCCGGTTGGACGTCAGGGCCAGCTCTTGATTGGCGTTGCGGGTTTTCTTCAGTTGCGCGATCCATTGCGGGTCGAAGCCGCTGAGGTCGTTCTTGATTGGCAGATAACGCTCGGGGAACTCCCACACCACCAGTTGTGGCGGGCTGTTCTTGAATTCGTCGCCTTGCAGGTACTTGAGCATCGGCAGGATCGGGCCGTGGCCGTCCTCGGCGTAGTTGGCCACGTCGCTGTGCAGGGCCTGCTGCAGCGCGCCGAGGAAGTTCCAGTTGGGGTTGGCGCTGTAGCTGGTGCCGACCAGGGCCACCGGGATCTGCTTGTCGGCGAACAGGCCATCGCCGTCGCTGGAGGCGTTGTCGTCGGCAGCGCGGGTGCTGCGCTTCTGCAACTGGTCCGGCTTGGGCAGCAGGTTGCTGAACAGCGGGTCGAGGGGCAGGAAGTTGGTCAGATCGCCCTTGTATGGCGCCCGTTCCTGGTTCTCGGTGATGAAGGTCTGCGGCGTGCCGCTGAGCAGGGTCTGGCGGGCCACGGCCTCGGCCAGTTGCTGGGCGGCGACTTCGGCACCCATCGGCGTCCAGTGGCTGTCGGTACGCAGGAACACCTGGCCACGGGCCTTGGCCGCTTCCAGCGGGCCGAACAGGTCCGGGGCGAAAATGTTGGCCTGGCGGGCCTGGGCGTGGAAGCTGTTGTAGAGATCGTCATGCAGACTGGCCGGGGCTTGCTCGCCGAGGTACTCGGGATACACCCGGGCCTTGGCCGGAACAATCGCCAGCACCAGCTCGACGCCATGCTCGCGCAGGGTGTCGCGTACGCCGCGCAGCAGCGCCAGGTTCTCCGCCTGGATGCCCTCGGCGTTGGCCGTCGGCTTGAACTCCTCATCGCTGAACAGCCACTGCTCGCGGCCCAGCACGACACCTGGACGGCCTTCGTTGAACAGCTTGAAGTCCAGTGCCGCCCACAGGTTGGTGCCGATGCGCTTGAGCGGGAACTGCTCGTCGTAGTGGGTCTCGGCGGCCTTGGCCAGCTTGCCGTCGAGCAGGCTCATCTGCGCCGTGCGCTGGAAGCCGCCAAGCCCGCCGAGGGACCAGATGCCCAGCGCCGTGAGCAGGGCGAGGAACAGCAGCGAGTAGAGAATGCGTAGTGATCGGGTCATGGTCGGCTCGCTCAGAACTGGAAGTAGAGGAAGGGCGAGTAGCTCTGCGCCGAGAGCTTGAGGATCGACGCGACGAACAGCAGCAGGACCAGCACGCGGGTCGCATACAGGCTCCAGTCGAGGCTGACGCTGCCATCGTTGTGCACCACCACCGGGCTGGCCTTGGCGGTCGGTTTGGCGTTGCGGTAGAAGTCGCGCAGGCCGAACCAGGCCAGGGTGATGTAGGCCAGGATCAGGGTCGCCACCTGCAGGCCGGTGAGGCTGGCGCGGTTGAGCTCGGAGAGGTTCCAGTCGCCGAGGCTGAACATGGCGGCGTACATGCGTCCGGCCACGTGCAGGTTTTCGGCGCGGAAGATCACCCAGCCGATGACCACGAGAAGGAAGGTGAAGGCCCACTTGATCGGGTTGAAGCGCTGCGGGTTGGTGTCCAGGCCCAGGGCCCGTTCGATCGCCAGCCACAGGCCATGCCAGGCGCCCCAGATGATGTAGGTGAAGTTGGCACCGTGCCACAGGCCGCCCAGCAGCATGGTGAGGAACAGGTTGCGGTAGGTGGCGAGGGTGCCGCCGCGGTTACCGCCGAGGGTGATGTACAGGTAGTCGCGCAGCCAGGTCGACAGGCTGATGTGCCAGCGCCGCCAGAACTCGGTGATCGACTGGCTGATGTACGGCTGCTTGAAGTTCTCCATGAAGCGGAAGCCCATCATCAGGCCCAGGCCGATGGCCATGTCGCTGTAGCCGGAGAAGTCGAAGTACAGCTGTGCGGTGTAGGCCAGGGCGCCGAGCCAGGCATCGCCGGTGGTGGGGTTTTCCAGGGCGAAGCAATGGTCGGCGACCACTGCCAGGGTGTCGGCGATGAACACCTTCTTGATGAAGCCCTGCATGAAGCGGGTGCAGCCCTCGGCGAACTTGTCGACGGTGTGGGTGCGGTGGTTGAACTGGTCGGCCAGGTCCTTGAAGCGCAGCACCGGGCCTGCGATCAGGTGCGGGAAGATCGCGACGAAGGCGGCGAAGTCGATCAGGTTGCGGGTGGCCGGGGTGTCGCCGCGGTACACGTCGATGATGTAGCTGATCGACTCGAAGATGTAGAACGAGATGCCGATCGGCAGCAGCACATGGGTGAGGATGAACGGCTCGAGGCCGAACGACGCCATGATCGCGTTGATGCTGTCGACGCCGAAGTTGGCGTACTTGAAGTAGCCGAGGATACACAGGTCGACGGCCACGCCGAGCAACAGCCAGCGCTGGGCCGGCTTGGTGCGTACGCCGGCGGCGCCGACCTTGAGGCCGATCCAGTAGTTCCACAGGGTGACCCCGGCGAACAGGGCGAGGAAGTCCACCCGCCACCAGGCGTAGAACAGGTAGCTGGCCAGCAACAACAGCAGGTTGCGGTAGCGTTGGCCGCTCAGGTAGTACAGGCCGAGGAAAACCGGCAAAAACAGGAACAGGAACACGTTGGACGAGAAGACCATCCCGGTTCTCCTTGTTGTTCAGCATCCGGGGCAACAGCGCCCCCCAAACCCCCCAGCCGTTGGGCCGGGGGAAACCGATGAATCAGTGCTACTGCGGTCCCTGTGGGAGCTGGCTTGCCAGCGATGAAGCCGGCAGGTTCAGCCAAGGTGTTCAGTCGGGCCCCATCGCTGGCAAGCCAGCTCCCACAAGGGCTGCTCCCACAAGGGGGTTATTTGCGCTCGGCCCCCGGGTCATACAGCCGGGTCACATCCCCGCCGAGGCGGAAGCTGTTGAACGGCTGCATGTCGTGGCGGCGTTTCTGCACGTCGGCGCTGCACGCGTAGAGGCTGCACCAGGGCTCCAGCCAGGCGTACTTGGTCTTGACCCGCAGGTCGTCCATGTCCTGGTCGTCGCCGGTCTTGCGCTCGAACGCTCGCGGGTCCTTCGACCCGGCCAGGACCTGTTCGCCCAGACGCTTGAGCGCCTGGTTGTTCTCGCCGCGCAGATCCACGCCATTGACCTGGGCGAAGCTGGCGATCATCGCCAGCGGCGGCAGGGCGTAGTTGTGGTAGGCGAGGGCCCGTTGGCGGCGCTTGAGCTCGTTGGGCAAAAAGCCCTGGGCGTCGACCTGGCCGGCAGCGACGCGGTACTCCTTCACCGCCCAGTCGAACAGGTCGCGGCGGTCGGTGACCACGGCGGTGGCCATCACCGACCAGGCCGCCCAGTAGCTGTGGTTGTTGATCTTGGCCAGGGGCAGGTTGCTCCAGTCGCTGACCACCTGGTCGGCGAGGCGGCCGAACCATTTCTCGATTTCCTCGGCCTGGGCCTGGTGCGCCGCCAGCGGCCGGGCATTGGAGAACTTCAGTTGCAGCCAGGCACCACTGAGGCTGCCCAGTGCCCATTTGCGCATCGACTTGCCGGTGTGGTTGAAGTCGCTGGACATCAGCGCATCGGCCCGCGCCCAGGTGGTCAGCCAGCCCAGCGCGCAATCCAGTTGCTGCGGCCGGCCATCGCGCAGGTAGCGGGTGACCTGCTGGGCGACGCCTTTCTCCAGGCTGGTGATGCTCGCCGTGGAGTCGCGGAACGACTTGTCGGCGCTGGCGTTGAAGGTCGAGCGCGACGAGTCCGAGCCCTCGTACTTGCTGCGAAATTGCAGCTTGCCGGTGTAGGGTGCCGGTGCGGCTTCGCACTTGAAGTCACCGTCGCCGCTCTTCTGCTTTTCGATGCCGGCGCCATAGCCCGGCGGCGGTACCAGCCCGGCGGCGAGAGCCTGGCCGGAGAGGCCGAGCAATACCGCGCTGGCGATCATGCTGAGTCTGTTCATGGGGTCCTCACAATCCGGCTTGGGCGTTGCGCGGGGCAGCGCCGACAGGGCCGCGTTCGCACAGGGTGGCCTGGACTTTCTGGGTGCCGCTCTCCGGCCCTTGCAGCTCTACGGCAAGCAGGGTCTGCGCGGCCCAGTCCTCGTCTTCACGCAACTGGAAGGCGAAGCGGCCGTCGGTGTCGGAGGTGGTCGGTTTCTCGATCTTGATGTCCTCGTGGCGGCCGTTGAGGTACCAGAGGGTGGCCTGCATGACCTTGACCGAGGTGTCTTCGTAGCGGATGTCCAGTTGGTGGTTGCGGTTGGTCAGGTCCTTGATCACGCCGTTGCGACCGTTGACCATCAGCTCGTTCTGCCCCGGCTTGAGCGCGGCGCTGGCGCTCATCTGCGCCGGCTTGCCGTCGCAGCCGTTGTCGAGCAGGGCGAGCATCTGCCGCCAGATGGTTTCCTGGTTCAGCGGGTACAGCGGGGAGAATTCCCAGACCAGGATCTTCGGCGGGTTCTTGCGGAATTCCTCGCTGCCCAGGTACTGGATCATCGAGCCTTCCAGACCGCCGCCGGGGAAGGCGACGTTGAGCACGTCGGCGCCGATGTACTGTTCGAGGAAGCCGGAGAAGTTGTAGTTCTTGCCGCTGTGGCTGGTACCGACCAGGGTGATCTGCGCGTTGCCCGAGTCACCGAACAGATCGTCGCCGCCGCTGGTGCCCTTCGGCTCGGTGGCGAACTGGTCCATGTACTGCACTGCGTAACTGGTGCCGCAAAGCTGGCCGGCGACGTTGTGCAGGGTGCCGGTCTTGCCCATGCGTCCGGATTTCTTCGTTTCGAATTCCTTGCGCGGAATGCCTTCGAAGGCCGGCATGGCGTGCACGGTTTCGGCGACGATCTTCGCCGCGCGCTCGGCGCCGTACGGGGTCCAGTGCTGGTCGCCGCGGAAGTAGAAGTCCTTGCCCTGGTCGGCGGCGGCCAGTTGCTCGTTGGTCAGCGGCGACAGGTCGGGCACGTTGTAGCCCATGCCACGGAAGCGCTTGAGCATGGCCTGGTAGTTGCCCAGGGCCTTCTGGTAATCGAACTTCGCCTTCTCTTCGGGATTGAGCATGTTGCGGTTCACCAGGCCGCGGGTCGGCTGGTAGACCACCACCAGCTCGACGCCACGGGCCTTGAACGCATCGTGCAGTTGCTGCAGGCGCTTGTAGCCGGCCGGGGTGGTGTCGAACTCGGTGCGCAGGTCTTCCTGGGTGCGGAACAGCCAGTCGCCCTTGGCCTGGACCAGGGTGGTGAAGTTCTGCTGATAGCGGGTGGTGTAGCGGCTGGCGTCGTGGGCCTCGGGGCACAGTTGGCAGCAGGGTTCGGCAGTGAAGTTCGGGGCCGTGACCTGGTCGGCGCGCACGCCGTTGCTGATCGCCAGCAGGGCGGCGCTGAGGCCCAGGAGTTTCATCAGATGTGGAGTCATGTTCGGGCTTCCTCAGTCGACCATTTCGGTCTGGCGTTCGACCGGATCGATCAGCACGGCCTTCTGCTGGCGCACCATCAGGTCGAGGATCTCGTTCTGCCGTTCGCCCAGCACGCCGGACAAACTGATGCCGCTGGCCTTGCTCGGCGCCAGCATCGATACGCGGTACAGCTCGACGCTCAGCGGCGAGTCGATCGACAGCGGGCCGCTGCCGTTGGCCGCCAGCTCGCCGCCGACCAGGATCAGCGAGACCTTGGTGTCGAAGGGGTCGAGGGCGATGTCGCGGTCGGTGTCGGAGAGGTCCTTGATGTGGCCGTAGACGCCGACCAGACCGTTGGCCATGGCCAGGTTTTCGTACAGGCGGATGTTCACGCTGTTGCGCACGCGGATGCCGTGGCGGCGGTTGCTGATCAGCTTGTTGCCCCAGATCAGGTTGTCGCCGCTTTCGTACAGGGTGATGCCGTCGGTGTGGTTGCGGTAGATCTCGTTGTAGGCGATCAGGTTGTTGACGCTGTTACGGTCGATCACCACCCCGGAGAGTTTGTTGTCGTAGCTCTTGTTGTTGATGATCCAGCTGTCGTTGACCTCGCGGGAAATGATGATCCCGTGCTTCTTCTTGGTGCCGTACACCGTGTTGCCGGCGATGATCAGGCGGTGCGAACGGTCATGGGGGTCGATGCCGTAGACGATGTTGTCGTGGTAGGTGCTGTCCTTGACCACGAAGTCGCTGGTCTCGTAGCAGTAGAAGCCGTACCACATGTCGCTGAAGGTCGAGCCGATGATCCAGCCGGTGGGTTCGGCACGGCCCATCTGCTTGGCCATGTTCGGCGTGTACTGGGAGATGCTCACGCCGTAGGACTTGCTCTTGGCGTAGCCGAAGCTGGCCATGGTGCTGTTGACGATATAGGTCTCGGTGCCGCCCCAGGACAGCAGGAACGGACGGAACTCATCGGGCTTGCGGAAAGTGGCCGGGCCGTTGTCCTGCTCGCGCCAGCCGATCACCCGGGTGTCGCTGACGAACAGCTTGCCGTCGTTGACCAGGAACGAACCGCCTTCCTGGGAGAGCCGCAGTTCCTTGACCTTGCCGTTGATTTCCAGGGTCGCGCCGTGGCCGACCACGATCGGCAGGCGGGCCAGCCACACACCGGGCGCGGTCTGGCGCAGGAAGCGCTCGGGGACCTTCTTCGCCAGTTCGGTGAACTCGACATGCCCGCCGTCGATGAAGATCGCCTGGGGAATGCCGTGCTGGCGGCGTACCCATTCGGCGCCCTTGTTGTCGCCGCCGATGAACTCCTTGAGGGTGTTTTCCTGGAGCATGCGCCGCACCGAGACCTTGCCCGGCGTGCGCCGGTCGATCTTGTGCTGCACGGCCTCGGCGGTGTAGCCGGACAGGTCCGGCAGTTTCGGCGGATCGAGGTGCAGCGGCTCCACCGGCGCGGTGCTGACGGTGTAGGTCTTGGCCTGTTGCAGCCCTTTGGCCACCGGCGCCGCCTGGCCGTTGGCCTGGGCGATGCCGGCGGCCAGCAGCAGGGTGCCGGCCAGCAGGGCGTGAAGTCGGTTCGGATGAAGGTTCATGTCAGTGCTCTCCGTGGCTCAGAACCGCCAGACCACGTCGATGAAGGCGCGGTGCATGTACGAGTCGGCCTCTTTGCCGTAGGCGTCGCCGGGCTTGAACACGCCGCCGCGAAAGCGCACCAGCGCCGAGGGTTCGTCGATGGATTTGCTCAGGGATGCCGGCAGCAGGCCTTGCTTGAAGTACTTGGTGACCACCAGGTCCATCTCCTGACCGACGTCCTTCTCGCCCTGGACCAGCGGACGGTTGATGCCGCCGTCGTCGACCACCGCATTGATGCTGCTGCCGCCGAGGTTCTGGTCGCCATCGACGCGCCAGAACTTGTGGTAGATCAGGCTGGCGTCGTAGTCGTCGCGCAGTTGCCAGGAGGTGAACAGGGTGGCCGCCTGGAGGTTGCCCAGCTCGCCACGGAAGGCCTCGCCGAAGCGGTGCACGCGGGAGCGGGTGCCGGTCCAGTTGGAGCGGTTGGATTCCAGGCCGGTCTGCTCGTAGTTGTTCGAACCGTCGCTGCCGCCACCGCCGCTGCCACGGGCATAGGCCGCGCCGACCTGCCAGTTGGGGTCGAGGCGCAGGCGGATGCCGAGGTCGGTGGCCCAGGCATTGACGTCGCCGCTCTGCTTGCCGGTCGCTACCTGATCGTTGCCAACCGTGGTGCTGCTCAGGGTGTCGCGGTCGCCGGTCAGCCAGGTGACGCTGCCCCAGTAGTTGAGGGTGTTCTGGTTGCGCCAGTTGTAGGCGTCGCTGTTGGCCTCCAGGCCGAGCCAGGTGAGGTCGCCGGTGCGCGTCTTGTCGAGGGCGTCGAGGGTTTCGCCAGGGCTCTTCAGCTTGCCGTCGTCATGGGTGTGGTGAGCACGCAGGCCGACCCAGTGGCCGGGTGTCCATTGCGCGGCGATATCGCCGTAGACGTGCAGGCGGTCCTTGTCTTCGGCCGCCAGCTCGGTGAGGTCGGTGCGGTATTCGCTGAAGCGCTCGGCCATGCCGAGGTTGGCGCGCAGCAGGGTGGTGTCGAAGGTCCAGTTCAGCGCTTCGATATTGGTGTCGCGCCACATGCCGTCGTCGTTGCGCAGGCGCTGGCGGCCGAAGCGCAGTTCTTCGCCGGGGTAGGCGGTGAAGCCCTTGTAGCCGACCCAGAACTCGCGCATGGCCAGGTAGTTCTTCTTGGCTTCGCGGTCGTCGCTGCTGTTGTTGCTGTCGTCGATCTCGCTGCCGTCGGCGGATTGCCGGCTGGTGTCGGTCTCGATGATGTCGGTGGCCGCGACCGCCTGGCCCATGGCGTAGGCGCTCCAGTCGCCGCGCTCGAAGAACACCCAGGGGCGCAGGTCGAGACCGAGGCCGTTGACGTCGCCGCCGTCGCGGGTGCCGAGGTCGCGGTCGTCTTCCGACTGGCCGGTGATCTTCACTTCCAGGCCGAAGTTCTTTTCAGCGGTTTCGGCGGCCAGGGTCGGGCACGCCCAGAACAGGGCGAAGCTGAGGCCGAGGCCGGCCTTCATCCACGGATTGAGCATCATAGGGAAGAGTCCTCGGCGGGTTCGTCAGGGCTTTGCACGGCTTGCAGGGCCAGGGCGCCAGGGCCCGGGCCGATGGCGCCACGGGCGGCGCGCTCCTGCTCCAGCAGGCGCTGGGCGGCGGCTTTCTGTTGTGGTTCGAGTTGCGCATCCAGTTCGTTGGCCAACGCGGTGGACTGGTCGCTCGGGTTGGCCTGTGCCAGTTGGGCGAAGACCCAGGCATTGACCGGATTCTGGCGGATGCCGTGGCCTTCGCTGTAGAGCTGGGCCAGGGCGTAGTCGGCGCTGAGCTGGCCGCCACGGGCAGCCTTGAGCAGATGGTCGACGGCTTTCTGCGGCTCGACATCGCCGAGGTAGCCACGGCGGTAGAGCTGGCCGAGGTAGTAATCGGCGCTGATCTCGCCGGCTGCGGCGGCGCCGAGCAGATGGGTCTCGGCCTTTTTCGCATCGGCCGGGACGGACTTGCCTTCGTAGTAGAGGCGGCCCAGCAGCAGCTCGGCGCGCGGTTGTTCCGCCGCGCGGCCCTTGTCGATGTAGTCCATCAACTGGTCGCTGTCGCCCAGCTCGGGGAAGTCGTAGAGCAGTTGCGCCAGGCTGACCCAGGACGCCGGGTTCTGCGGGGCTATGTCTTCGAGCAGGGCCTGGGCGGTTTTCTCGTCGGTCTGGCCGAGGTTGCGGTCGGCCAGCACGCGGGCCACGCTGTCGACCCGGCTGGCCGGGATGGCGCCGCGCTGGTAGGCGCTTTTCAGCTGCTCCAGCAGCGCCGCCTGTTGCTCGGGCTGGGCACGTTTCTGGTAGACCGTGGCCAGTTCGACGTAGCAGATGTCGGTGCTGGTGAGCGCGGCCTTGCAGATCTGCTCGACCTCGTCGAGGTGCTGGTCGTAGCTGCCCTGGGTGCGATACAGCAGCACTTGCGCCAGGCCCGCTTCCGGGTAGCCGGCGGCGCGCCACTGGTCGATCTGCTGCTGGGCGTTGGTTCTGGGGAAGCTCTGCGGGTATTGCAGATAGAGCATCGCCAGGGGGATCAGGGTGTTGCCCTCGCCGCTGGCGAAGGCTTGCTTGAGCAGGGCCTCGGCTTCGTGGCGCTCGGCTTCGCTGGCGTCGGGCTTGGCGGCCAGCAGGCGGCCGAGGCGAGCCTGGGCGCGGGACGAGGTGGCGGCCGCGGCGCGGTAGGTAGCCTCGGCCTGCTTGAGCTGGGCCGGGTCGCCGGTGTTGACCTGGATATCGGCCAGGCCGACCTGGGCTTCGCTGTAGCCGAGCTCGGCCAGTTGCCGGTAGTTGCGCTCGGCGGTGGCGGTGTCGCCGTTCTTCAGGGCTTCGTTGGCCAGGCGCTGGTCGGGGAGGCCGGCACAGCCGGTGAGGCTGATGGCTATGGCCAGAGCACAGAGCAGTGGTGCTGTAGAGGGCCTCATCGCTGGCAAGCCAGCTCCCACAGGATTTGAGGCTGCCCACAATACTGAGTCTGGCTCAGGGCTTGTGGGAGCTGGCTTGCCAGCGATTGGGGACACCAAGGAGTAGCTGTTCATCGAGGAACCCTCTTCAGAGCCCATGCGCCATGGCGCTGTCGATCAGCCAGTCCAGTGACGGACCGCGATTGGCAGTGACGCTGGCCGGCAGGCCCACCAGCTGGCTTGGCAGCGGGCCATCCGGCTTGATCTGCACACGGATGTCCGAGGACAGGTCATCGCTGTTCAGGTTGCTGCTGGCGACGATGTGCCCGGTGCGCTGTTCGTCTTCGCCAGCGATCTGGAAGTTGACCCGGGTGCCCGGCTTGACGTCGTCGAACTGGCGGTAGCTGAAGCGGGCGTCGATGGTCGGGTTGCTGGTCCGCGGGATCAGCTGGAAGATCGCCTGGCCCTTGGCCGCGTACTGGCCGTCGTCCACCAGTTGGCGGGCCACGGTGCAATCGCAGGGGCTGGTGAGGGTGCCGCTCATCTGCTTGCCGAACAGTTCCTCGACCTTGGCCGGTTGCAGCTGTTCGTCATCGAGATGACCCTTGAGCAGGTCGAGCATGCTGGTGCTGAACGAGGCCAGCGGCGCGCCCTTGACCACGTCGGCGCCGTTTTCCACCAGGGCCTGCAAGGTACCGTCGCGGGGCATGGTGACCTGGGTGGTGGGCACGCTGACCACGCCGGCTTCGGCATGGCTGACGAAGTACACGCCGTACACCGACTTGGCGATGAAACCGAAGGCCGCCACGCCGACCACGAACACGCCGAGGCTGAAGGTCACCGCGCGCAGGCGACCGAGGGGGCTGAGGCTGCCGTCGTGGGCTTTCTGCTTGCGTGCCTTGGTGAAGTTGTCGCGCTGCAGGGTGCTGAGCACGTCGCCCATGCTGATCAGCTCGCCGGACAGGTGCGAGGTGATGATATGGCGCAGGGTGGCGATATCCCGCGGTTCGAGGTTCTGGAACTCGACACCGGTACGCCCGGTGTTGGGGTTGTACACCCGCACCAGGAACTCGACGTCCATCGACAGGCCGAGGTTGTCGACGGTGAATTGCAGGCGGCCGCGAAGCACCTGGCCGATGGTCAGCGGCTGCTTGGCGTGGAAGCTCATGCCGCCGGCGGAGAGATCGTCGATCTTCACTTCCAGGGGCTCGCGGCTCTCGCCCAGGTAGCGCAGCTTCGCGGGGATTTTCACCCGGGCATGCTGGCGCTGGGTCTCGGATTCATGCACGACATTGACGTTCACGGCGGTATTCATGGCGATGTTTTCCTGTTGGATCCGTAGGGTTTCAGCGACTCACACGACCACGAACAGCACAGCAACGAAGATGCTGGCCGCCGAGAAGGTCATGGTCCGCGAGGACCAGGTGTTGAACCATTGTTGAAAGCTGGCGAGGTCGCGTTTGAGTGCGGTGGGCTGGCGGGTCCAGGACTGTCGGTCGAGGCGGAAGAACACGTAGATCTTCATCAGCGCGCCGACGATCTGGTTGTAATAGAGGATCAGCGGGTAGGCCGGGCCGATCCTGTGCCCCGAGCACAGCAGCATGATGGTCAGGATCAGGCGGGTGATGCCGATCCACAGCAGGTAGGCGAGGATGAACTGGCCGCCGAACTTGAAGCTGGCGATCAGTGCCACGGTCAGGCCGAGCAGGCTGGTCCACATCGACACGCGCTGGTCGAACAGCACCACGCTGGTGAACAGGCCGAGGCGGCGCATGCCCAGCCCGAGGGCGCGGGAGTTCTGCCGCAGGTTGTTGCCGTACCAGCGGTACATCAGCTTGCGGCTGGCCTTGAAGAAGCTCTTTTCCGGCGGGTGCTCGACGGTGTTGATGTTGGCGTCGGGCACGTAGAAGGTGTCGTAGCCCAGGCGCATCAGGCTGAACCAGCTGGACTTGTCGTCGCCGGTGAGGAATCGGAAGCGGCCGAGCCGCCAGTGGTACAGCGAGTCGCTTTCCACGTCGGCGATGAATTCGGGGTTGGTCACCACCGTGGCGCGGAACATCGACATGCGCCCGGTCATGGTCAGCACGCGCTTGGACAGGGCCATGGAGCACATGTTGATGTGGCGCTGGGCGAAGCGCAGCTTGTGCCATTCGCTCATCACGTAGCCGCCGCGCACTTCGCAGAATTCGTTGGTGGTCAGGCCGCCGACATTGCCGAACAGCTTGAACCAGGGGACGGTCTTGCGCACCACGCCTTCACCGAGCACGGTGTCGCCGTCGATCACCGCGACCACTGCGTTCTCGTCCGGCAGGTGGCGGGAGATGGCGCGGAAGCCGAAGGCCAGGCCGTCGCGCTTGCCGGTACCGGCGATGCGCACGAAGTCCAGGCTGACCCGCTCCGGCGGGTTGTACTTGGCCCACAGGCTCTTGATCAGCAGCTCGTCGGACATCTCCACCAGGGAGCAGACCACGGTGGTCGGGTAGCCGCAGTCGATCGCTTCGCGGATCACCGAGCTGTACACCTGGGCGGTGGTCAGGGCATCGATGCGAAAGCTGGTGACCATCAGGTAGACATGGGACGGGTCGGCTGCCTTGCCGAGCTTGAGCACCTTGCGCCGCAGCCGCGGATAGACCACGTAGAGGAACAGCATGCCGCGCACGAAGTGGGTCGCGCCCATGGAATAGCGCCAGATGCCGACCGCGCCGATCAGGAACAGGAAGTCCTTGGAATCGGGGTCGAACAGGGTATTGGGCAGGGCCAGGGCGATCAGCATGAGCAGGCTCACGTAGAACAGCCAACCGGCGGCCTGCAGCAGGCCGTGCTTGAGGCTTTGCATGTTCAGCATCCGTATCGGTGACGGGACGTTCGGAAAAGCGCGCGGGACCGGACGGCCCCGCGCGGCCTGCTTACCAGCAGATACCTTCGGTACGGCTGGTGGCGCAGGTGGTCTTGCTCATGAAGCCGACCAGGTCGATCACCTGCTTGCCGGCCGGGGCCTGCTGGGCCAGGGCACGGAACTGCTCGTCGCGGTTGCCCAGGACGATGATCTCGGCGTCGTCGATGACCTTCTGGAAATCGGCGTTGAGCAGGGAGGAGACGTGGGGGATCTTCGACTCGATGTAGTCCTTGTTGGCGCCATGGACCCGGGCGTACTGCACGTTCTGGTCGTAGATGTTCAGCTCGTAGCCCTTGCCGATCAGGCGCTCGGCCAGTTCCACCAGCGGGCTTTCGCGCAGGTCGTCGGTGCCGGCCTTGAAGCTCAGGCCGAGCAGGGCGACCTTGCGCTTGTCATGGCTTTCGATGATGTCGAAGGCGTTCTGCACCTGGGACTCGTTGCTGCGCATCAGCGAGTCGAGCAGCGGTGCCTTCACGTCGAGGCTGCCGGCGCGGTAGGTGAGGGCGCGCACGTCCTTGGGCAGGCACGAGCCGCCGAAGGCGAAGCCGGGGCGCATGTAGTACTGCGACAGGTTCAGGGCCTTGTCCTGGCAGACCACGTCCATCACCTCGCGGCCGTCGACTCCGACCGCCTTGGCGATGTTGCCGATTTCGTTGGCGAAGGTGACCTTGGTCGCGTGCCAGACGTTGCAGGTGTACTTGATCATCTCGGCGACTTCGATGTCCTTGCGGATGATCGGCGCGTCGAGTTCTTCGTAGAGGGCCTGGAGTACATCGCCGCTGGCCTGGTCCAGTTCACCGATGACGGTCATCGGTGGCTGGTCGTAGTCCTTGATCGCGGTACTTTCGCGCAGGAACTCCGGGTTGACCGCGACGCCGAAGTCGACGCCGGCCTTCTTGCCCGAGCAGTCTTCGAGGATCGGGATGACCACGTTCTTCACCGTGCCCGGCAGTACGGTACTGCGCACCACGATGGTGTGGCGGCTGGCTTTGTCGCGCAGGACGAAGCCGATTTCGCGGCACACCGACTCGATGTATTCGAGGCCGAGGTCGCCGTTTTTCTTGCTTGGGGTGCCGACGCAGATCATCGACAGGTCGCTGTCGCGGATGGCCTGGGCAAAGTCGGTGGTGCCGCGCAGCCGACCGTTGGCGATGCCCTGTTGCAGCAGGGTCTCCAGGCCGGGTTCGACAATCGGGGATTTGCCCTGGTTGATCAGGTCGATCTTGGTTGCGGAAACGTCCACGCCAATCACTTCGTGGCCTCGTGCGGACAGGCAACCGGCACAGACTGCACCCACATAACCCAAACCAAAGATGCTGATACGCATCGCATTCACCTCATGTAGTTAGCTACGCCGATTCCCTTCAAAGAACCGGACCGGGTTGATTTACCAGCCGTTTTTCGGGCGCGCGGATCCACGGCGAAAGTTCGTGGACTTGCACGCAGGCATAAGTAAGTTGTGAGCGCTTAAATAAGTGCACTCAAGTAAGGCAGCCAATGGCCATAAAACGGGGCATGCCCCAAACGCTAGCCGTCTTTATTGCAATACCCGTATTCCGGTACTGCAGTGCTTGTTCTTTCAACGGGGTTAAATCCTTTGAAATCAACCACTAGGACGAATTTTGAGTGCGTCTTCTCCTGGGCCTGAGCGGCGCACCGGACGGGGCCGGGCGCTGGCTCGATAGGGTCCGTACAACTTCCATTATGGAAAACTTGTTATGTAAGTCATTTCTCACAAGGTGCTCGAAAATCGTTACGGGTGGTATGAGCGGGGGCGGAGGGGATAAGTTCCTGAGGGGGAGAAGTGCAGATGAAAGATTTCTAAATATTTTTTCAGTTGCCGATACTTTCAATCTGATAGCACGCGACAGTTTCACCCCTGTATATAAAGGGCGAACTAGAGGTGGGATGGTTTTATGCCAGCATGAAAAATTTTTTCAGGATTTTTCGTCAAAAAACTACGAACGGTCTTATGGCGTTTTGCGATAACGAGAGATTGGTGGTTTTTTGGCGCCTATATATTGGCGTTTCTTGGGGTGAGGCAGGGGACTTGGGGTGATGCAGATGGCCCTATCGCTGGCAACGCCAGCTCCCACAGGGTGCGCGTCGAGCGCAAGTACTGTGGCTGGCCCATAACCATGTGGGAGCCGGCGTTGCCGGCGATGAGGGCATCAGCCACAAAGCAGATCAGTCGTCAGGATGGTCGCGCAGGAACACTAGATTGTCCGCCTTCGACTGCTCGGCACTGTAGTAGTACCCCTGCACATCGAACTGCTTGAGCTGTTCCGGATCGCTGATGCGCTCCTGGATCACGAAACGGCTCATCAGGCCGCGGGCCTTCTTGGCGTAGAAGCTGATGATCTTGTACTGGCCGTTCTTCTGGTCGCGGAACTCGGTGTTGATTACCCGGGCCTTGAGCGCGCTGCGTTTCACCGCGCTGAAGTACTCGTTGCTGGCCAGGTTGAGCAGCAGGTCGTCACCCTGGTCGGCCAGGGCCTGGTTCAGCCATTCGCTGATGCGCGTGCCCCAGAAGGCATACAGGTCCTTGCCGCGGGCGTTGGCCAGCTTGGTGCCCATTTCCAGGCGATAGGGCTGCATCAGGTCGAGCGGGCGCAGCAGGCCGTACAGGCCGGAAAGCATGCGCAGGTGCTCCTGGGCATAGCTGAAATCGTCTTCAGCGAGGCTTTCGGCATCGAGCCCGGTATACACGTCGCCCTTGAACGCCAGCAGCGCCTGCTTGGCATTGGCCGGGCTGAAGTCCGGGGTCCAGCTGCCGAAGCGCGCGGCATTGAGGCCGGCGAGCTTGTCGGAGAGGTGCATCAGTTCGCTGATCTGCGCCGGCGACAGTTCGCGCAGCTGGGTGATCAGCTCCTGGGAGTCGTCCAGGTACTGCGGCAGGGTGAAGCGCGAGGTCACCGGCGGGGTGTCGTAATCGAGGGTCTTGGCGGGGGAAATCACCGTCAGCATAAAGGTCGGCTCCTTGAATCGTCGGGCGATTCTACGGGGCGGGGCCGATGTTCTCCAGCTATCGCGGCGATAGGCACGGGCACTGCTATAGTGCCCGGCGGATCAACCGAAGAGTGTTCACCGTGCGCAAAGCCCTCGCTGCCCTGACCCTCCTGCTGGCCTTCGGCGCCCAGGCCGCTCCGCAGCCGATCGCCATTTTCGATCGCAAGTACTGGCCGGAAAACCTGGACACCCCGGTGCTCTTCGATGTCGCCTCGCGGGCCGAGATCCTGTCCTTCGCCCGGGTCCTGAGCGAGACCGAGTCCCTCGATGACGCCACCCTGACCGCCCGTCTGCAACTGCGTCAGGCCAACCTGCCGATGATCCGCGAGGTGCGCGAACGGTTGTGGGGCGCCCTGTGGCGCAACTACGACATGGCCCAGCAGAGCTGCGAGCAGGACGCCTCCTTCTGTTATGCCATCGACAACCTGGGCGACCTGCGCCGTACTGCCGCCACCTTCGCCGTCGCCGCCGATTCCTTCTATGCCGCCTGGGCCGAACCGAGCCGGCAGTTCCATATCGCCTACCTCAACGAACTGCTGCGCAAGGCCGCGCTGTTTCCGCAGACCGCCAGCGAGGTGGCGTTCTTTTCGCCGCAGGAAGTCACCGGCGATCGCCTCAATGACCGTCTGTTCCTGCTCAGTTTCGATGGTGGGCCGAGCATCGTGCCGGGCAATACCGAGGCGCTGACTGCGTTCCTGCGCAAGCAAAAGCTGGAGGCGTTGTTCTTCGTCATCGGGCAGAACCTGCAGACTCGCCGCGACAAACAGTCGATGCAGGCCTTGCGCGATCTCTACCGTGGCCAGTGCGTCGGTACCCAGGGTTGGCAATACCGCTCCCATGGCCAGTGGAAGGACTGGGAGGACTCGGTGATACGCGGTGTGGCGCGGGCGCAGAGCGATCTTCCCGAGCAGTACGTGCCGTTGTTCCGCCCGCCCTATGGTCAGCGCCGTGCCGACAGTCCGGCGTTCTTCGCCAGCCAGAACCTGCGGGTCACCCTGTGGGACATCGACGCCCAGGACCTCAGCCCGCTGACCGCCGAACAATCGGCGCAGCGCACCCTGACCCTGATGCTGTTGTGGCGTCGTGGCCTGATCCAGCTCAGCGACAGCCAGCCGAAAGCCCTGGAGGTGGTGACCTGGTTGCTGAGCAACACGGCGCAGAGCGGGATTGGCTGGGAAGACTGCCGCGACTTCGCCGGGCAGTGAGATGCGGGGCGTTGGTGAAAGGTTTCAACGAGGTCCACTCCTGACTGTAGTCGCGCTTTCCCACGCCGCCAAGGGCTATTCGTCAAAGCGCAAAATAAACTTCACCTACACGTAAAAACGCTTTTTCCTGCAATGGTTTTTGCGGTATGTAGGAGTCAGACGGCCGAATCCTGCAGCCAGGTGGCGTCTTCCAAGACCCTCCTTATGCAGGTGCACTTCCCGCCCGTAACGACGCGGATACGGGGAGAACGGCGGTCACTCTGCGATGCAGCCGTAGCGCATCGTACAGCTCCCACATAAGGTGACCGAGTATGGATGACCAAGGACGCACTTCTTCCTCCAACCAGCCAATCCTGTATGTGTTGGACACCAACGTCCTGATTCACGACCCCAACGCCTTGCTCAATTTCGAGGAACACCACGTCGCCATTCCGATGACGGTGCTGGAGGAACTCGACAAGCTCAAGACCGGTAAACATACAGTCGCCGCCGAATGCCGCCAGGCCATCCGTTTGATCGACCAGACCCTGGGCGATGCGACGCCCTCCGATGTCGAACTGGGTGTGCCCATCCAGCGCGGCAAGAGCGGTCCGAAAGGCTCGCTGTCGATCCTCATGACCGAGCGCGCCGAACCCAATCGCCTGCTTCCGGAACACCTCAACGACAACATCATCATCAACCAGGTCCTGGACTTGCGCGCCAAGCACAAGGACCGTGACGTGGTGCTGGTGACCAAAGACATCAACATGCGCCTCAAGGCCCGCGCTTGTGGGATCGCGGCCGAGGACTACAGCACCGACCAACTGGTTGACGACGTCAGCCTGCTGTCCAAGGGCTATCACTCGGTCACCGGCTCCTTCTGGGACCGGGTCGCCAAGGTCGAGACCCGTCAGGAGCGCGGTCGTACCTGGCACCGGGTGCAACTGATCGACAACCTGCCGGCGGTCCACGTCAACGAGTTCATCATCGATGAACAGGGCTTCGTCGGCTGGATCAAGGGCATCAAGGACAGCGAACTGCTGTTGCTCGACCTGCACCAGGAGCCGCTGCTGCACCAGGAAGCCTGGGGCCTGAAACCGCGTGACATCCACCAGGGCCTGGCGCTGTTCGCCTTGCTCGACCCGGATATCCATCTGGTCAACCTCACCGGTGCTGCCGGTTCCGGAAAGACCATCCTGGCCCTGGCTGCGGCCATCGAGCAGACCATGGTCAGCAAGCGCTACCGGCGCATCATCGCTACCCGCAGCGTGCAGGGGCTCGACCAGGAAATCGGCTTCCTGCCCGGTACTGAAGCGGAAAAGATGGAGCCCTGGCTTGGCGCCATTACCGACAACCTCGAAGCCCTGCACATGGACGACGAGAGCACCCACGGCAGTGTCGAATACATTCTCGAAAGGGTTCCGCTGCAGTTCAAATCCCTGAACTACATCCGCGGGCGCAGCTTCCAGCAAAGCCTGATCCTCATCGACGAATGCCAGAACCTCACCCCGCACCAGATGAAAACCATCATCACCCGTGCTGGCGCCGGTTCGAAGGTGATCTGCCTGGGCAACCTGGCGCAGATCGACACGCCCTACCTGTCGGCGACCAGTTCGGGCCTCACCTACCTCACCGAGCGCTTCAAGGACTTCCCCAACGGTGTGCATATCACCCTGCAAGGGGTGCCGCGGTCGATTCTGGCGGAGTATGCGGAATCCCATCTGTAAACGACCCCACCGGGCGGCCCTGCGCCGCCCGGCTTTTTTTCGCTGCCAGATCCTGACTCGCGGGTTTACAATCGACGCCCCCGATCAGGAGTTCCCTCTGTGCTGACTCATCTCGATTCCCAGGGCCGCGCCGCGATGGTCGACGTGACCGACAAGGCCGTGACCCACCGCGAAGCCGTGGCCGAAGCGCGGGTGCGCATGCTGCCGCAGACCCTGAGCATGATCGTCGACGGTGCCCATCCCAAGGGCGATGTGTTTGCCGTGGCGCGTATCGCCGGTATCCAGGCGGCGAAGAAAACCAGCGATCTGATTCCGCTGTGTCATCCCTTGATGCTGACCAGCGTCAAGGTCGAGCTGAGCGCCGAAGGCACGGACTGCGTGCATATCGTCGCGCGCTGCAAGCTGTCCGGGCAGACCGGCGTGGAAATGGAAGCCCTGACCGCCGCCAGCGTCGCTGCGCTGACCATCTATGACATGTGCAAGGCGGTAGACCGCGGCATGACCA
>Ga0222427_100247_pt1 | contig 121472 bp, 98 predicted proteins | sample 2B20Ametagenome_FD_182890 | JGI IMG/M metagenome (GOLD analysis project Ga0222427, IMG submission 182890) | Enriched microbial communities from leaf-cutter ant dump, University of Wisconsin, Madison, United States - 2B20A (version 2) | ecosystem: Environmental > Terrestrial > Nest > Insects nest... | reverse complement strand
GAAACGTTTAAACAGGTAATGAACACCACTAAAAACGACAGTTTCATTAGGATGATAAATTTAAAGAGCTCTCTGTACCTAAAACGCTCTTGCGGTAAGTAATAATAAATCATATGTTTGTGTTTTGGTTGCGGTTTGTGGCAGCTAGTGTTTTAGCGAACACTGCCATAAATACATCAAAAAATTTTGTGAGGGGCGGTGCGTCAACACCATCCCTCCTTCTTTATTTTGATATCTTAATTTGATCTCCTTTTATTTCGTAATTAAATTTTTCTACTCGTTGTAAGGCATCTAATGCGTCTTTAATGGTTTCTTTGGTAAAGGTCGCCGTGAAGCGATACTTTTCTAATTCAGGGCTTGTAAATGTAATTTGTACATTATACCATTTCTCTAACATCGGCCTGATCTCTCCAAATTCTTGGTCGAGAATCTCTATTTTATTTTGTACCCAAGCGGTTTCTACCACTGTGCTATCTCTTGCCAATTGATAGTGATCTATGGTGATTTCTGGATGGGAAATTTTCGGTTGTCGTTTTTGCTGGGATAGCACTGTTGTAGCTCCCAGTTTTTTATAGAGTGTAATTTTTTGACTTGGCTTTAGCGTAATAATTCCCCCACCATTTACGGGTTGCATGGTAATTAAACCACGTATCAAAGTAGCTTCAGACGTAACTTCATCTGGGTAAGCTTTTACATTAAAAGCAGTACCTAATACGTTGATCTCAAATTCTGTAGTTTGAACCTTAAAAGCCTTGTTGCTATGGGTAACATCAAAAAAGCCTTCACCTTGTAACCAAACCAATCGATTATTTTTGTTAAAGTGTTTATCTAACTTCAATATACTTTTTGAGTTTAACCAAACGGTTGAACCATCAGGAAGGGTTACTTTTTTACGCTCACCGGCATTGGTGCGATATGCCTGAGCATAAACTACTGATTCAGGTTTTTGTTCAGCAAAAAATATAGAACCCAGCCCTATCATAACTAGTACTGCCGCAGCCACCGACCACCAAATTTTTCTCGATTTTAACGGAACGATCTTCGGCTGTTCAAATGATTCCTGAAATGCCAATATTCTTTCATTGAGCTTAGCCTTGTTGCCACTCAAAAGTCGATAAAGCTTTTCGGCCTCGGCTATTGTTTTCCGCTGGTCTGGATGTTGCGAAATATATTTGCTCCAATAATCAATAGATAATTGATCAGTACCGGCACAATAGTGCTGGAATGTTGCATCGATTAAAAAGTCTTCAGCTTCGAATTTGCTCCTATCTATCATTTTATTTTACGCCTTTTATAGACAGTGCCGCAAATCCGAATTTTTTCCTAAAGATTTTTTAACTTTTTTTTAACGCCATGAAAAATGCTATTGATTTTAGAAGTTATTGAGCTCCTTACGTAGCACCTTAAGGGCATCGTAAATGGTATTGTAGGCCGTTTTTATGGTTTGACTAGTTTGCTCGGCAATTTGCTCATAACTCAAGCCTTCGAAAAATTTCAGATGGATCAGCTGTTTTTGCCTAAAGGTGAGTTTGGACAGGGCTTGTTTGAGTTGATAGCGTACAATTTCATCGCTTTGCACTTTCACGATAAACTCTTCATAACTCATTTCCATCCACTCACCCTCATCGCCAGCTTTAAAAAGTGCTTCGTGGATTTTCCTTTCCCGTTCCAATAAACGCAAAAGTTTTCTTTTGAGGAAGGTCCTGAGGTAAGCTTCTACATTTTCTACGCGGGCCAGATTTTCCCGCTTCTCCCAAATCGAAGTAAAAACATGGTCAGTAGCTTGACTCGATAAGTCCGTATTTCCACAAACCCTAACTCCAAAATTGACCAGACGGTAGTAAAGCGCCTTGTACAAGTCGAAGAATGCGTCACGGTCGCCCATGCAAATTCTTTCCCATAACAACTGATGAGTTAGCTGATTATCCATTTGGTTAGTTAGGCCGCAATTATAAATATTTATCGCTGAATAAAAAATTCAGTCCTTAGTTTATCGATTTTTTAAACGTTCCGTCTTACGTAGTTCCCTTCTTGTCCTACGTTTCTCACGTTCATCTTTCATATTTTCAAACTTAGAAACATAACCTTTGATCTCTGCGATCTTTTTAGGGGTAAATCCCACGCTATATTTCACGCCCTGAAATAAAGTTTTCCAAATGAAATTGAAAAATGAACCTGTTGGTTTGCGTTCGTAGTAAATTGGTGCTACCGTAAATTTCCCATCGGCGGTAGGATTGTCGGAATAAATGATCATGGCGTTGGCCAATAGCGACAAAATACCCAAGCGCTTTAACCTTTGTCCGCCCTCATGCTGTTTCATCAAGCCTAAAGACAAATCGTTATACACAAATTTCACTCTTCCCGTGGCCACATCTTCATTGGCTTTAATATCAAACGCCAGTTTACGGATTAAACAGCTTTTTACCTGCACCATGGCCAAAGGCCTAGTAATATAGTTAAGCTGTCTGCCATCCATATCCTCTAATTGACCTTGATAAGTAAAATCGGCCTTAGGTGCTACTGTATTGAACTTAAAGTTAACATTCAACTTGCCCTGCTCCATTAAATAACTGACCAAGTTGGCTTCAATAATGGGGTTTGCCTTTTTATATTTCACTTGGTTGGTTACGTTACTGATGACGCCTGAGGTATTGTTAAAGCTGATCCGCCCCCTTTGTTTGCTTTTTGCGTCGAACTCAGCATAGCTGATATCCAGTTGATGGAGCAAGATTTTTTTCAGTGTAATGGGAATCTTGATTTTCTGCAATAACTGATGCGGGAACCGCCCGGTTTTGTTCTGAACCAATTTGGGATATGAATTATCATTAAAAACTGATAAAAAACCGTTAGCAACTTGCATTTCGTCGGCCAATACTTCCCCTCTTTTAATGTAAGAAGTTAAATTGATACCATATAGATCAATATTGTTGAGTTGCAAAGAATAGCGGTCCCTAGCATAACCGTTGATCTTGGCAAAATCTTGTTCCGAATAGCGGGGTGTTAAGGCAAACTCTTTAATATTTAGCTTTTTTGCCGAGGCGCTAAATTCGAACTGGCTTGCCTTGATGTAATACATGCTATCTGGTGTGGCATAGGTATAGTTATTGAGATACACATAGGCATCTTTTAGCAGATAAAAGCGTGTTTTGTCCTGTGCCGAAGTCGAATCAATCAACCAATCTTTTAAGGTGATGGTGAGATTTGAAACCGTATCCGATTCCACAATAGAATCATTTTTGTTCACATACTTGAAACTCGCATTTTTAAAATCGATGGTCTTGATGTGCAAAGCTTCAAAAACAGACTTGATATAATCGTATGGAGATTTTTCAGGTCTAGGAGGTTTATTTTCATTAAATTCAAAAGATTTGTTGACCATCGTAATATGGGGTTGATCAAAAAGCAACAAATCTATTTCTAGTCTCTTGTTGAAATAAATTTTAAGGGGGTGAAATTTCTTGATACTGAGCTTTTCAAGATCTACGAAGTAGAGGTTGTTAGGTGCCTTTTGTTGGGCCACCAATTTTTGATAAGCAAGAGTGTCTGGTACCAACCTCACTTTTGTTAAAGAGGCATTTCCAGTAAGCGGATTAACACTTACCTGATCAAAATAAATATCGTATAGCCCATTGGTAGCCTTTTTTACAATAGCTCCCAGTTGTTGTTGCACCAGAGGCTTTATTTTTCCGGAAATATACCACGAAGCACCTAGCGTTAAGATAACCAAAAGCACGAAAGCAAATGAGATGTACTTAAATGTTCTGCTTTTGATGATCTGCTTTAACGTCATGGGTTAAAAAGGGGTTAACAACCCAAGATACGGAATTTATTTTTACACGGATAAAGTGCGAACCAAATGCCTACGGTTATTTTTTCTTTGGTTCTGGCATTTTCTTCATAGGCACTATGCCAATACCAACGGCTTCTCTCATCCCTTTGAAAACCGTCTTCCACATCAAGTTAAAAAATGAAGCTTGTGGTACTCTTTCATGTGTAACTGTCACTTTTCGAGCTTTCTCTCCTGGCACATTATCATCCTTGATCAAAAGCGTGTTGGCCAAAAATGATAATAGTCCTTTTTTCTTTTCCTTTCCCTCTTCATTTTCGCCTAACATTTTAATTTTTAAATCGGTATAGAAAAAATTAACCACTCCTTTTGAGCCATTATGATTTGCCGCGACATCAAAATAGGCACTGGTTACTTTTCCGCTTTCTATTTCTATTTGCCCTAATGGTTTGGAAATGGCATTGAGCGCTTTTAGATCGAAGCCTTGGACTGTACCTTTATATTGAAATGCCGCATTTTTTGCCGTGAGGTTAAAGTCAATTTTAACATTCATTTTAGCAGTGCCCATTACATAAGTAGTTAAATCGGCATAGGCATGGTTTTGGGAAGAGAGCCTTGCGCTATCATTGGTCAAATTGGTAATAGTTCCATTTAGCCTATTTAATTTTACGGTTCCAATTTCCTTTGTTTTGGGATTATATTCGCCATAACCTACATTCACCCTAGCAATCTTTAACCGTTCAACAACGGTTGGAATTGGAAGCCTACGCAAAGCCACATGCGGAAAGTTTCTAGCTTTATCAATATTGGGTGGCGGTAATTCCCTATTCATAAAAACATCAACATTGGCTGGCCCCAAACGCACTTCTTTTACATAAAGTTCTCCGTTATTATTCAAGCTTACATAATCTACACCGGCCAAGCTGATTTGTTTAAAATCTAAATCATATCTATCTTTCTGTGTGCTATATTTTCTACTAAAAGCCACTTTTGGATACATCGGAATCATTTTAAAACCTCTTACTTCCAAATCCCTTCCGGTAATTGACCCTCTTAAAGTATCGAGCTTTAAAGTGTACATTTTATCTTTTGTTACCGATTGATACCCTAACAATTCAAAACCAATATTCTTACTGTGAAAAACCCTCGAGGTGTCAAACTGTGCTGCCGAATCAATCACAATATCCTTCACGTTGATAGAAAGATGTTTGATGGCATTCAGTTTTTGTTTGCCATTATAATAATCGAAATTGGCATCCTGCACCTTTATCTGCCCAACCGAAATAGACTTCAGCGATTTAGAAATCAGTTCGTACAAAGTCTGTTCCTTCTTAGCTGTATCCTTTCGTCTAGTTACTTGATGATAAATCATATCAATGGAAGGACGGTCCAAAATGATTGCTTTCAGTGCTACTTTCTTTTTAAAGTAAGCCGTTAATACACCTATTCTCGATATTTTCAAGTGTGCCAACTTAATTTTAAAGAGATGTGTCGGTGCTGCTTTATCTGCTCGCAACTGATTAAAAACAGTCGTGTCTGGGGTAAGGTTGATGCTGTCCAAAATGGCCGTTCCGGTAAGCAAGTTCAAATGGATATCCTTAAAGTTAATTTGATACAATCCTTTCGAAGCTTCTTTTACCCCATCTTTGATTTTGGTGGTTAACGTCGGCTTCCATTTGGCACTTAAAATCAATGCTGCAATACCTAAAAGAACAATCACTGACCCTAAAATTCCACCAAACCAATACCAAAATTTACGTTTACGATAGAATGTAGTTGTATCCATTACCTTTCTGTTTGTATCCTTTTAAGACAAAAACCAGTAGGCTATTGTTTGGTTACGATAAGTAGATTGTAAAATTACTGCCATTCTGTCATTTGTGATTAATTTTTTGTACTTTTGGAGCCCATAAAAACAATTTGTTGATGATTGATTTCAAGCTTCAGGATAAAACACATGATGAATCTCGCCAAGGAGAAGCGTTGGTATTAGATAAAAAAGGTGACGGAAAAAAACTTTACATAGAGAGTTACGGCTGTCAAATGAATTTTGCAGACAGTGAAATTGTAGCTTCTATTCTTTCCGAAACTGGTTTTGAAACCACTTCTGACTATCAAACTGCAGATGTAATCTTTATTAATACCTGCTCTATCAGAGAAAATGCCGAACAGCGTGTGCGTAATAGGTTATCGCAATTTGGTGTAGAAAAACGTAGAAATCCGAAATTGGTAGTAGGCGTTTTAGGTTGTATGGCCGAACGTTTGAAATCTAAGTTTTTAGAAGAAGAGAAGCTAGTTGACGTAGTGGTAGGCCCTGATGCTTACCGCGATCTACCTAAACTTATTGGCGAAGTGGAAGATGGCCGTAAAGCCGTAAACGTCATCCTATCTCGCGAAGAAACCTATGCAGACATTAGCCCTGTTCGTTTAACAGGCAATGGAATTAGTGCTTTTATCTCCATCACCCGTGGTTGTGATAACATGTGCTCTTTCTGCGTAGTACCTTTCACCCGTGGCCGCGAACGTAGCAGAGACCCCAAAACTATCGTGAATGAAGCCATTCAACTTTTTGAACAAGGCTATCGTGAAGTAACCTTATTGGGTCAAAATGTCGATTCTTACCATTGGAAAGATGGTCAAGAAGTAAAAAGCAAAGCTGATGACTTGCAGGACTACATGAATACCTTAACGGGTGATGCTTTATTGGAAGCTTTGGTGAACAAAACAGATCTGCCAGAAAAACGTGGCGATCACAGTCACGAGCAAATGGAAGGTAGCGTAACCTTTGCCCAATTGATGGCAATGGTGGCAGAAATTAGCCCAGATTTAAGGGTGCGCTTCTCTACCTCACATCCAAAAGATATTACTGATGAAGTGCTTCACACCATCGCCAAGTACGATAATATTTGTAACTATATCCACTTACCAGTACAAAGTGGCAATAGCAGGATATTGAAACTCATGAACCGTACCTACGACCGTGAATGGTATATGGACCGTGTAGATGCCATCAAGCGTATTATCCCAGGTTGCGCCATTTCAACAGATATCATTACTGGTTTTTGTACCGAAACTGAAGAAGAACACCAGGAAACGCTAAGCATGATGGACCATGTGGTTTACAGCTTTGCGTACCAGTTTGCTTATTCTGAACGCCCAGGAACATTAGCCGCACGTAGATATAAAGATGACATTCCGGAAGAAGTAAAATTGAGACGTTTGAACGAAGTCATTCAAAAACAACAAGAAGGTTCACATGCCTATATCAAAAATTTTGTAGGCAAAACCGTTAAAGTACTTATTGAAGGTTTCTCTAAAAAATCTGACAAGGAATATCGTGGTCGTAACGACGAGAATGTAATGGTCGTTTTCCCTGTAACAGATTCGGTAAAACCTGGCGAGTACGCAACTGTTCTAATAGAACGTTGCACCACGGCTACATTAATTGGGGTTATAGTTGATTAAGTTACCTGTTGCGAGTTTTGTGTTACGGGCACTCCACTTCAAACGCACAACACAAAACTTGTAACCCATAACAGTAAATATGGATACACAAAGCATCAAACAACGTTTCGGCATCATTGGCAATTCGCCATTGTTGAACCGAGCGATAGATACCGCTAGCCAAGTTGCCCCTACAGATATGTCGGTGCTCATTACTGGTGAAAGTGGAAGTGGTAAAGAAGTTTTTTCGCATATTATCCACCAATTGAGCACCCGTAAACATGGAGCATTTATCGCCGTGAACTGTGGGGCCATTCCAGAAGGAACTATTGACTCTGAGTTATTTGGCCACGAAAAAGGCTCTTTCACAGGTGCACATGAAGCTCGAAAAGGTTATTTTGAGGTAGCCAATGGCGGCACCATCTTTTTAGATGAAGTGGCCGAACTTCCATTGGGTACGCAAGCCCGCTTGTTGCGTGTACTTGAAAGCGGCGAATACCTACGTGTAGGTTCATCTAAAGTTCAAAAAACAGATGTGAGAATTATTGCCGCTACCAACGTAGATGTATATGAGAGTGTGCGCAAAGGCAAATTCCGTGAAGATTTATACTACCGATTGAATACTGTTCCTTTGCGAATTCCACCATTAAGAGAACGCAAGGATGATATTTACCTGCTTTTCAGAAAATTTGTTTCCGATTTCAGCAATAAATACCGTACACCAGGTATCCAACTGGATAACGAAGCCGTTCAAATGCTCAGTAACTACAGCTGGCCAGGAAATGTTAGACAGTTAAAGAATATTGCCGAGCAGATTTGCGTGCTTGAAAAAGATCGCAATGTAAATGCTCAAGCTTTGCTCAACTACATCCCTAACGAGCAGAACAGCAATTTGCCAATGGCAGTAGGCAACAATAGCAAAGAAGATTTTTCGGAACGCGATATTCTGTACAAAGTACTGTTCGACATGAAAAAGGACATGGTAGAACTGAAAAAACTCGTTGCAGAAATTATTCAGAATGGTGGTGGTAACATGGCACATGTCATTGCCGACAACCCACAATACATCAATCAGCTTTATCAAGATGTTGACTTGAGCAATCATTCTACCGAACCAACGTTAACCATTAAGCATCCTTCACCAAACATGCCTAATGATTTTAATTTTGCCCATGATGCGGAAGAAGTTGAAGAATCGTTATCATTGGTAGATAAAGAGTCTGATTTAATCAAAAAAGCGTTGAAAAAACACAAGGGCAAACGCAAATTTGCGGCGCAAGAATTGGGTATTTCTGAACGTACACTTTATAGAAAAATAAAAGAGTTAAATCTTTAACAGATGAAAAAAATATTGTTTTTCTTGGCATTTGTGGCGGTAGCCGGTTGCAGTTATAAATTTAATGGTGCTTCCATACCCCCTGCAATGAAAACCCTTAACGTAAGGTTTTTTGAAAATACTGCTCCACTAGTTGTGCCTACATTAGCGCAAACTTTCACCGAAGATTTAAAGGAGCGTATTCGTACACAAAGTAGATTGAGCATTACCCAAAATGAAGCTGATGCCATTATGGAAGGCCGAATTACTGGTTATGACATTAAACCCGTAGCTTTCACAGACAACAGGCAGCCAACTGCTGGTGCGAACCGCTTAACCATTACCGTATCAGTAAAATACACCAACAACCTTGATACCGGAAAGGTAAAAACAAGTTTCGAAGAAACATTTAGTGCTTTTACTGAATTTCCAGCTAGTCAAAATTTACAAAGCCAAGAACAAGCTTTAATTAAAAAGGTAACCACGCAACTTACAGAAAACATTTTTAACCGTGCTTTTGCACAATGGTAAATAAAATGTATTTTCAATTGTTAACTTAGCGCAATGGAGTTGAATATGGAGAAAACGCAACAACTGGAAAAACTACTTGCTAAGCCTGCTTTGGCCACACAAGAGGATATCCCATTTTTGCAAAATCTCATCGAAGATTATCCCTATTTCCAACCATTGCATTTGTTGCTTGCCAAGGCCAGTAACGAAAGTAATGAACAGCAAAACGCGTTGACTAAAGCAGCACTTTATACCAATGGCGGTATTTTGCACCGTGTGTTATATGAACCTCAGCACCTTCAAGCAGTTGAAGAAATTGAGGTGATTACCTATCCAGCTTGGAACAATCAACCTCAAACAAATGCGGTCAACTCAAATGCAGATGAAAGACCAGCAAACAAGGTAGAGGCCCCTGCCCCTACTACCACTGAAGCTCCTGAAATTGAAAATTTGGAGCCGTTGGCACATGAAGTCATTGCAGTGGAACCTGCCGAAACAGCGGAAAAATTAGAGGAAGTTGAAGCTGCTCCTCAAATTGTTACAGAGGAACAAAAAACTATGGTTCAAGATTTCGTAGTCCCAGAAATTGAAAACCTCGAACCGCTGCAAAATGAGGTGATTAAAGTTTGTGAGCCAACACCTGAAACAGCCCCTAACCTTAACCAAGAAGAAACTAAGGAGACCGATGAGCAGGAAACCTTTGAAGAAATTGGTGAAATAACGTTAACCGAAGAGCATTTACAGAAAGCTGAAGTTGAAGAAACACCGGTTGAAGAGAATAAGGTTACTGATAACGAAGCCCAAGAGCTAGAATCAGTTAAAGAGGAAACAATAGTTGAACCACAAACAGACAACGCTACCGAACAAGATAGCGAAAGTTTAACCAAGGCTAATTTCTTTGCTTTTGACCCAAGTTTTCAGACTGAAGTTGCTCAAGAGGAGGAAGAAGAAACCGAAGAACCTAAACCAGTTCCCGTGCAGCTTCCTCAAGAAAATATAGCTGAAGAAGCACTCGCTAAGGAAAATATTGTTAGCAAGTACGATGACGACAAGCTTCCATTTACCTTTTTATGGTGGCTAGCCAAAACAAGAAAAGATCACGAGCAAATTTTCAGGCCTTTTGCTTCTCCGGCAAATGCAAATCCCAATGTGCCTACGCAAGATTTACAACAACAATATGTAGAGAACATCTTCCACATACAGGCACCTTTTGAACCTGGACAGGAAGTACAGGCTCCAACTACCGAGAAAACCACAAAAGAAAGTGAAATCATTGATAGCTTTATTAAAAATGACCCACAAATAAAAGCGCTTAAGCCAAATCAAATCAACAACGAAAACAAGGCAAAACGCAGTGCAGAGGACAATTACGATATGGTATCCGAAACCTTGGCACAAATCTATATCGAGCAAATGCTTTATCACAAGGCGATAGATACTTATCAAAAATTAAGTTTGAAATTTCCAGAAAAAAGCCGTTACTTTGCCGACCTTATACAATCTTTAGAAAAGAAAATTTAAAATTATTATACGATATGTTAATCTTATTCATTGTTTTATTGGTAATTGTATGCGTAGCATTAGGCCTATTTGTATTGATACAAAACCCTAAAGGTGGCGGTTTAGCTACTGGCGGCGCTAGCAGCAACATGTTTGGCGTACAACGTACTGGCGACGTATTAGAAAAAGGAACTTGGGTATTATTAGCCCTAATTGTAGTTTTCTCTCTAGCAATTACTGCAATGAGCAAATCAGGTTCAACTACAGGTACAGGTTCAAAAATTGATGAGCACATCAATAAAGCAGCTACCCCGTCACCAATTGGCGGAGGCTTACCTACAAAACAAGCTACGCCTGCGGCTACACCTAAAGCAGCTGATACTACCAAGAAATAGATTTCTATAAAACTAAATATAAATGTAGGCTCCTTAACTTAACCGTTAAGGAGTTTTTTGTTGAATACGTTTTTAAGGCAATACGCCGTCACCAATGGGATTGCCATCAGTTATTTATTTTCTATATTTGAGAAAGTCATTGTGTATTCTTGAAAAAACTACTCCTAATTGTTTTCAGCAGCTTGTTCTTTTACCACTCGGCAAGCTCACAAAACAGGACCGATAGTATACAAATTACCGTTGCTCCTGCCTACAACGATGCTAGTAAGCTTCATCGTTTTTTCTTTGGTGAAAATTACCGCAAAACTTGGGCAACTCCGGTTAAAATAAGGATATTCAACATACAGACGGAAAAAGGCGGGCTAAAAATTGTAAAGCTAGGCGGAGGTATGCAAACCCGTTCCTTACGATTAGAGGATAATGCCGGACGCCAATATGTACTACGTACCCTACAGAAATATCCAGAAAGGGCACTTCCTGAAAACCTTAAAGAAACCATTGCAAAAGACATTTTACAGGATCAAGTCACTACTGCAAATCCTTTTGCCGCACTTACGGTTCCCCCATTGGCCAATGCACTTAGCATTCCGCACATGAACCCCGAAGTAGTTTATGTGGCCGATGATGCTGGCCTAGGCGAATACCGAAAAGATTTTGCCAACCAGGTTTTTCTTTTCGAAGAACGAATTCCAGATGACAGTGAAAAAAGTGTGAATACCGATAAACTGATTAAAAGTCTAAAGAAAGACAATGATGAGCTCATCGATCAAAAAATAGTGTTAAGGGCACGTTTATTGGACATGTTACTAGGCGATTGGGACAGACACGAAGATCAATGGCGATGGGACAAAAGCAAAGTAGGTAAACAAACCATATACACCCCTATTCCTCGAGATCGCGACCAAGTTTATTACAAAACATCGGGTGTATTTCCGTGGATTGTGTCGCACCAATGGTTAAAATCTAAATTCCAACCTTATGAAAACGAAATCAGGGATATTAACGGATGGAATTTTAATGCTAGATATTTTGATCGTTCGTTTTTAAATGGCCTTAGCCAACAAGATTGGGAAGAGCAAATTGCTTATGTACAACAACACCTCCCCGATTCTTTGGTTTACAGCGCCATGAAACGCATGCCTCCTGCGGTTTATCAAATTTCGGGCAAGCAGCTGGCCGAAACCTTTATCCAAAGACGAAATCATTTGGCCAAACAGGCTATGGAATACTATCAATTTATTTCGATCTACGTTGACATTCCTGCTAGCGATAAACATGAAAAATTGATATTAGATTACCTTGAACATGGGCAGATTGCTGTAACCATCTACAAAACCAAAAAAGAAGGCAACGTCGAAAACATCATTTATCAGCGCACATTTAACCCTCAAATCACTAAAGAAATAAGATTATACGGTTTTGGTGGCAATAATACTTTCGAAGTAAAGGGTAAACACAAATCGAGCATTAAAGTACGCTTGGTGGGTGGTGAAGATACCGACACTTACAACATTGATAATGATTTTTTAAATGCCAGCAGGTTGCTGATATACGACAATGAGAATGGCAAGAATAGCTTGCCCGAAAAAAAGCTAGCAAAACTTAAACTATCAAACGACACCGCTGTTCATAATTACAATCGTAAAAGCTTTGCTTATGATCGCTTTGAAATAGTGGTACTGCCCGAGTATAATAACGATAACGGAGTATCATTAAATTTTGGTTTTAGGGATACTAAGCACGGATTTAGAAAAGAGCCATATGCCTTTAAACATGAGCTGATTGCCAATTATTCCATCCCTAGGAAATCGTTTTCTATAGGTTACGAGGCCGATTGGAAAAAATTGATTGGCAATTATGACCTTAACATCAAAGCATCATCGCAAGGCCCCAACAACGTGGGCAACTTTTTTGGCGTAGGGAACAATTCAAAGTTTATAGCCTACTTGCCTGATGAAGATGGCGAATTTGATAACGACCAAGACGATAAAATACCTTTTTTCCGTAACCGGTATGATCTGGTAGATGCCGACATTAGCCTACAGCGTCAATTTGGCAATTTTGAGCTGAGTGCTGGGATCAGCAATCAGTTTTACAATAGCGCCTACTCCAATAACAGCAACAAGTTTTTGGGCCTTTACCAAAGCTCATTCCCTAACGAAAATGTTTTTGGCACCAAATGGTACACTGGCGTAAAGTTCATGGCCGTTTACGATACGAGGAACAATCCCTTGATACCTACCAAAGGTGTTTATTGGCAAACTACGTTAAGAGCACTTCAACAATTGAACGAAGACCACTTACGCTCTGGCGCTTTCCATACCGATTTTACGGCTTACCTCAATCCCGACGGGCATGGCAGCTTTGTGATTGCCAATCGCAGTGGCGTAGCGGCAAGTGCAGGTGATCCCGCATTTTTTCAGATGGTTAAATTGGGAGGTTCCGTTAACCTAAGAGGTTTTTATAGAGGTCGCTTTACGGGTACATCCCTAGCGTTTAACAATCTTGAATTAAGGTTAAAAATCCTTGATTTTAACTCCTACCTTTTCCCAGGAAAAGTTGGTTTAATTGGCTTTCACGATATTGGACGGGTTTGGTCAAAAGGTGTTCAGTCCAACACTTGGCACAACGGTTATGGCGGCGGTATATTCTTCTCTCCTGCCGACCTGCTCTTATTACAAGCCGTAGTAGGTACCTCAAAAGAAAGTACTATGACCTACGTAGGAATGGGATTTCGTTTCTAAGCATTTCACTTGCACTTCTTTGTCATTCAGAGCGCAGCGAAGACCGCGAAGCAGCTACGCAGTAAATCTCACCAATATTTCTTAGTCTTCATTATAAACGCAAAGTAAGGAAGGTGAACGCTAAGAGATGTACATATTTCAATCGCCAATATAAACGAATCTCTTTTATCGTTTAGGAAAGCAAATTTTAATACGATTTTTAGGCTGACATCCGTCTTCTAAAAATAATTTCATTCTTCTCTACGCCCCTTTGCGAGTACTTATAGGAACTTTGCGTTAAAGTTTTTTTTAAAACGCAAAGAAAAGAAGTTAAACGCAAAAGCATAAGATGGGATTGCTTATGTAAGTTGCGCCCTTTAACCTGCAAAAACCTCCATTAAATAGCCCCGATAGTAGCGGGCATGAAGCCGCAGGCGAAGTAAAGCGGATAGCCTGTCTACCGCAGGCAGGCGGGACTTGCGGTTGATAGCTCCACCGCCTTTGCGCTACTAAATATTGGCTTTATTTTAAAAAACATCCTGTCACTCTGACACCCAAAAAATAAGTTATCTTTACCCCAACTGTCAAAGCGGTGAAATTTTGTCAACCCAAAACCACTTGGCATAAAAACTGATGACAGGTAAACTGTTAATTTAAACATTTTAAAATCAAAATAATATTATTAGAGTTATGGCTTTAAATTTAAAACCAATTGGAGACAGGATTGTAGTAGAAGCTGCACCTGCTGAAGAAAAAACGGCTTCTGGTATCTATATCCCTGATACTGCAAAAGAAAAACCTCAACAAGGAACGGTAGTTGCTGTTGGCGCTGGTAAAAAAGATGAACCAATGACTGTAAAAGTTGGCGACGTGGTGCTTTATGGCAAATTTGCTGGTACTGAAGTATCTCACGAAGGAAAAGAGTATTTAATTATGCGTGAAAGCGATATTTACGCGGTAATTGGATAATCTTAAGTTAAAAGTAGAAAGTTAAAAAGTTAAAGGTTTGGGTTATTCGTAACTCGTAAATCTAAAATCGTAAATAACAATGGCAAAACAAGTAAAATATAACGTTGAAGCTCGTGACGCACTGAAAAAAGGTGTTGACACTTTAGCAAATGCAGTAAAAGTAACCTTAGGTCCAAAAGGACGTAACGTAATCATTGATAAAAAATTTGGTTCACCAGCCATCACTAAAGATGGTGTTTCGGTAGCTAAAGAAATCGATTTGAAAGACCCAATTGAAAACATGGGTGCACAAATGGTAAAAGAAGTAGCTTCTAAAACCGCTGATATTGCAGGTGATGGAACTACCACTGCTACCGTATTGGCACAAGCAATTGTGGCTGCTGGAATTAAAAACGTTGCTGCTGGTGCAAATCCAATGGATTTGAAACGTGGTATCGACAAAGCAGTTACCGCTGTAGTAGCTAACTTGAAAGAGCAATCGCAAACGGTTGGCGAAGACAACAACAAAATCAAACAAGTGGCTTCAATTTCTGCTAACAACGACGAAGTTATCGGTTCGTTAATTGCAGAAGCCATGCAAAAAGTAGGTAAAGATGGTGTAATTACGGTTGAAGAAGCAAAAGGTACTGAAACTGAAGTAAAAACGGTAGAAGGTATGCAGTTCGACAGAGGTTACCTTTCTCCTTACTTTGTAACCAACGCTGATAAAATGGAAGCTGAGTTAGATGCGCCTTTCATTTTGATCTACGACAAAAAAATCAGCAACATGAAAGAATTGTTGCCTGTTTTGGAAAAAACTGTTCAAACTGGTAAGCCGCTTTTAATTATTGCTGAAGATCTAGACGGCGAAGCTTTAGCTACTTTGGTAGTGAACAAAATCCGTGGCTCGCTGAAAGTTGCTGCTGTTAAAGCTCCTGGCTTTGGCGACAGAAGAAAAGCCATGTTAGAAGACATCGCTATCTTAACCGGTGGTACTGTAATTTCTGAAGAAAGAGGCTATAAATTAGAAAACGCTGATTTAAGCTACCTAGGTACTGCTGAAAAAGTAGTAGTTGACAAAGACAATACTACTGTGATCAACGGTTCTGGTAAAACTGAAGATATCAAAGCTCGTGTGGGCCAAATTAAAGCTCAAATTGAAACGACAACTTCAGATTACGATAAAGAAAAATTACAAGAACGTTTAGCTAAACTTTCTGGTGGTGTTGCTGTACTATACGTAGGTGCTGCTTCAGAAGTGGAAATGAAAGAGAAAAAAGATCGCGTTGATGATGCTTTACATGCTACACGTGCAGCAGTAGAAGAAGGTATTGTTGCTGGCGGTGGTGTTGCTTTCATCCGTGCGGTAGAAGCTTTAACTAACTTAAAAGGCGATAATGACGACGAAACTACCGGTATTGCTATCGTTCGTCGTGCCATTGAAGAGCCATTGCGTCAAATCTGCGAAAATGCAGGTATCGAAGGATCAATCGTAGTACAAAAAGTAAAAGAAGGCAAAGCTGATTTCGGTTACAATGCTCGTACAGATGTTTATGAGAACTTAATTGGTGCAGGTGTGATCGATCCAACTAAAGTATCTCGTGTAGCTTTAGAAAACGCAGCTTCAATTGCAGCAATGTTGTTAACTACCGAAGTTGTTTTGGCAGATGAGCCAGAAGCAGCAGACGCAGGTCATGCGCACCCACCAATGGGCGGCGGCATGGGCGGCATGATGTAATAAAGTTAAAAGTGAGAAGTAAAAAGTTAAAAGTAGCTTGATGCTATTTAAACTTTTCACTTTAAACTTAAAAGGTCCCTCAGAGCGAAAGTTTTGAGGGACCTTTTTTTATCATCACTCCTCTGTCATTTCGAGCTTAAGCGAGAAATCTCAAACACCTTTCTTCGCAGCGCAAATTCTCTGCTACTATCACCCGAAAGTCCTGTTTTCAGCTCCAATACTTTTGTTTTCAGCTCTGTCCTGAGCCTGCCGAAGGATGTTCCATAGTCAACAGATGCTTCGTTCCTCAGCATGACAGCATATTAAAGAAAAGGAAAGCAAAAAGTACTTTCCTGCCTACCGCAGATAGGCACTACAATCATGGCTAGTTAACCAAAACATTGCACAACACCTCAAAGCATTTGCACCCAGTCTTTGCTCCTTATTCTTTGCTCCATCCTACTTGCGGACTACAAAAAAACTTTCTACTTTTAAGCCATGTGGGAAATACTAGGCGATAGAAACCAATTTTTAAGCATTGCAGAAGTCAACAAATTTTTATTGACTATTTTGCTCTGTGGCATAATTGGTGCCGAACGCGAGTACCGCAGCAAATCAGCAGGTTTGAAAACCATGATCATGATTGGTTTAGGCTCTGCCCTATTTACCGTACTTTCCGTAAAAATAGGCGATGTTAGTCACGATCGCATTGCTTCTAACATTGTTACCGGTATTGGCTTTTTAGGAGCAGGTGTCATATTTAAAGAAGAAAACCGCGTGAAAGGCCTAACCACTGCATGTGTCATCTGGATCGTAGCCGCCATTGGCATGGCCGTAGGTTCGGGTTATTTCATTCAGGCCATTGGCGTAACAGGTGTTGTACTCATATCATTACTGGTATTTCCATATGTGGAGAACATTGCCGAACGCCGCTTTACCAAACGTACCTACCGTATTGCCAAAAGGTACCAAAACAAAGATTTGGACAATTACGAGCTGATTTTTAAACAACACAAACTAAAACCTAGTCGGGGCAAGCACCAATTAGCTAACGGTATTATTACGGGTACTTGGGATGCCGTAGGCAGTCCAGCTAACCATCACGAATTTGTAGAGGCCATGTTGCAGGATAGCAGTATCCTAGAGTTCGATTTCTAAGGGATCTAACACTAAAAAAGTCGTTTTTTCCATGGTGTTCATCATGCCAACATATAAATCAAAAGCCGTACTGTGCAGCTCCCAAACCTTTTGCCGAAGCCATAGCACCAATTCCTTATCCACTCTGTATTCTCTATTATATCTAGCTTCGCAATACCCCTTTTCTAAGAAATCCAGATAAAAAAGCTCCTCCTCTTCCTCCTTGGAAAAAACACCAATAAGCTTAGCAGCACCTCTTCTAATATTTCCCCTAAGGGTACTTAAAGAATGGCATTTCATATCTTTTCCCCTAAGGATATTTAAAAAACACTTATACGTAAATTCTACCGCTTGTTGAAGCATAAATACAGCCAGCTCCAGTTGTCCATTCCCAACGTAGTATGATGCGCCATCAAAAAAAGAGCAGGCCTTCTTCATTTCTGCCTTAAACAATGCGTCCAAATAAGCCTTTCTTTCCTGATAAACCTGCGCATTAAGAAACGGTAGCTTTTGTGACACGTTTTTTCGGTAAATCAAATTCTCCTCAGTGCAGGCCGTTCCATAAAACGCGTTACCCATACAAATCTGTTGATTTAAATGCCCGAAGGTATGCAGCGTACAATAGCTATTTTCGTATCCAAGTAAACTAATATCTATAATGTCGTCGAAAATCTCCAGTTTTTTACCACAGCCTTTTTCAAGCACAATGATCAGGTCTAATACCTCATTACTTTTACTCAAGTTATAAATGCTTCCTACAGGAATAGCTTGCTTAAGTAAGGTGATCACACCTTCAAAACTTACCAAGGTCAACTCGCTAACAGGCCCCTCTTTGGTGTACATGGTATTCAGCATATCCATATCATCAGTCTTCAATGCCATTAGCCATTGCAGGAACCTGTCCAAGCTTACAGATTTCCTTTTCGTAGATCCACCAGCAGCAGATCAATATCTTCACTATATACTTATACCGCTTTCTCCCTTTAAAATCTTCATCAAATTCGGATTTGCAAAAAGCTAACTTAAGCCATTCATATAGTGCTGCCTGACATTCATCCAAAGTGACTTTTTTAAATACATTTTTAATCGCCAAATAAGGGTCGTTAATTTCAATATCAGTTAAATGGCGTGTTATTTTTTGGTTGTTCAGCCCACCCCCACTCATCCCTGTGTAATGCTGTTGATTGCCAACTTGAAAAAATCTTATTCCGGTTTGGTCAATTACCCAAGCTGCATTTAAAACGTTGCTAAAAAGCTCTCTATCGTAAATGGCATTAGCGGGGCTAGACTTTATACTTCTTAAACTCATAGCGCACCTATACATCTTTTTAAGCTCCATTAAATGCCCTTTAATGTCCGATACACTGAAAAAATCACTAAAAACTAAGTAGGGATCTGAGTAATCGCCAAAAATAAGTGTTGCTAGTTTTGCCTTCTTGTATTTGCTACGATACAAAGACATTAATTCAGTCGGTAGTTTTAAAGGTTCCATAGGTTTATTTTATTAATATTTTCAGAGGTTCTCTATTTCAACCACAGATGATTTTTATAGTTTTTAGGGTTATTTTATTATATTGGCTATTAACTACAAATCACCTACACTAATTTACAAACATTTTTGTATAAATACAAACTATTTTGAAAAACAATTCAAATATTTTTGAGAGAATGATGGCTCTAGCTAGTTCATCTGGTTGCAAAAACGCAAATGAGCTGTCAAAACATCTTGGCTACAAAAGCCCTGAAAAACTTTATAGACTTGAACGTGATAAGGATGCAAAGCCTTCTGCGGATATTTTAATCGACTTTGCTGATAAGTTTGAGAATGTAAACATGAATTGGGTGTTAACAGGACTTGGAGAACCATATTACGCAAATAACAATACACAAGGTAAAGCTGCTAGTGTCCCTTATTACAATTTTGACCTCAATGATTCTGATATCACCAATTTAACGTTGATGGAAGAAAAACCAGAATACTTTGTCAACTATCGTCCTTTTAACGATTGTACTGCTTATTTACCTGTTTTTGGAGATAGCATGTATCCCAAATACGCCTCAGGAGAAATTGTTGCCGTAAAGGAAATCACCAATTTTGAGGTCATACAATGGGGAGAGGCTTATGTAATAATGACCGGCGAAAATACCAACAGTGTAAAATCCATCAAACTCTTACACGAACATCTCGACCCAAATAAAATTATATTAAGGTCATCAAATCCAAACTTTAAGGGTGATACAGTTCTGCATAAAAAAGATATTAGTTCCCTATACATCATTAAGGGCAAAATCACCCGTAATATGATATAACGCTGATAGCGTTTTGTATTAAAAAGTTCATAGCTTTGTATATGCCCAATGAACAAATTTCGGTTTTCGACATCTTTAAGATAGGAATTGGCCCATCAAGCTCCCATACTTTGGGACCTTGGAGAGCTGCGCAACAGTTTACCAATAGTTTATCTGCCCAAGGCGTATTGGCTGATGTGGAACAGGTAAAAATCTTACTCTATGGCTCATTAGCTAAAACAGGCAAAGGCCATGGTACCGATATTGCCATTTTATTGGGCTTGGCTGGTGGTGATCCTGTAACGTTTGATGTAAACGCCATTGATAGCACCGTTGCCCAAATTAAAGAAGAGCAGAAATTAAGGCTTGCAGGGCACTTCAATATCAATTTTTCTTATCAGGATGACTTGATTTTTCTTTTCTCTGAAAGTTTACCTTTTCACCCTAATGCTGTAACCTTTCAAGCTTTTCTCTCCAACGGCAAAGCCGTTTCCGAAACTTATTATAGCATTGGTGGTGGTTTTGTGGTAAAGGAAGGCCAAGATAGTAGTGAGAAAGAGCAGGTTGATTTACCTTTTCCAGTCGAAAAAGCGAGCGAACTTTTACATTGGTGCCTAACCACTGGTTTAAAGGTCAGTGAAATTGTCATGGAAAATGAAGCGGCTTGGCGACCAGAAGCTGAAACTAAAAAAGGCATTCTACAACATTACAAAGTAATTAAGGAATGTATTTATAGAGGTTGTCATACTTCGGGATTTTTACCTGGCGGTTTAGATGTTGCCCGTAGGGCCGCAAAACTTAACCAACGTTTAATCGGTGAACAAACTTATAGCGATTATGATACTTGGATTACCGCTATTCGAAATGGCGGTAACGGTTTCAATTATATATTAGACTGGGTAAGTTGCTTTGCCTTGGCCGTAAACGAAGAGAATGCGGCTTTTGGTCGTGTGGTCACAGCTCCTACCAACGGCGCATCAGGTGTTATCCCTGCTGTACTGCAATATTTCATCACCTTTTGCAATGGTTATACCGAAGACAAGATCATTCAATTTATTGCCTGTGCCAGTGAAATTGGTAGCATCTTTAAAAAAGGAGCCACCATTTCAGCAGCTATGGGCGGTTGTCAGGCAGAAATAGGAGTATCCTCAGCTATGGCTGCAGCGGCTTTGACAGAATGTTTGGGTGGTTCACAAAGACAGGTACTCATGGCGGCAGAAATTGCTATGGAACATCATTTGGGTCTTACCTGCGACCCTATTGGAGGCTTAGTACAAATTCCTTGTATTGAGCGCAATACCATGGGGGCCATTAAAGCAATTACTGCAAGTCAACTGGCTTTACAAAGTAACCCAGATAAAGCCAAAGTAAGTTTAGATGCTGTGGTAAATACCATGTGGGAAACCGCTTTGGATATGAACGCCAAATACAAAGAAACTTCCGATGGTGGTTTGGCTACAAAAGTGCCAATTAGTCTGCCAGAGTGTTAATGAAGTTGAAAATCTAAAGTTGAAAGTTCAAAGCAAAAACCTGCGGAACAATCAGCGTATATCTGCGGGATTAACTCAAAGAGCTATTCCCCATCTGCTTGGCCACTTCACGAGCCTCTACATCATCGCTTTGCGACAAGTACTCCATAATATTTTCCCTATTTCCATGAGGATGATTTTGGCTTAGCTTAAAAACACCCTCCAGTTCAGTTACCGTGATTTCAAAACCAACTATTGCTTTTAAATGATGGGTAATGTACTCTTCCGTCATCTGATGAAATGCGGCAGGACTATGGCTTGGTTCGTATTGATTGGTCAGTTCTTCAATAACCTTTCTGGTTCCTGCCTCATCTAACAGCTTAATTTTACCTTTAGCCTGTACCGAACTATAATTCCAAGTAGAAGCCGAAGCTGGATTTTCGTAAACCGAAGCACTTACATAGGCATGTGCCCCATGAAATAAAGCCAATACATTTTCATTTGCTAAAAAAGCTTGGTGATGGTCGGTCTTTTTCATGATATGACCTATCAATTTAATTTCATTGCCAGTAACTTTCACTTGAAGTGGCACTTGAGTAGCTGCAGGAATATGATGGTTTGCACCTATTAACACTGCAAATGGATGCGCCTGCATAAAGGCAATAAGCTTATCCGTGTCTTTTTCTAGAAAATGACCAACCTTGTACATGCCTTAAAACTTGATACTTATTGAGGTTTGGGTTACTCTACCTATAGGTAATTTCCACTTCCCACCGTTCTTCAGTAACCTCACAGCTTCATCATCCATTTCCTTTCCTTCCGATTTGACAATTTTCACATCGGCCGGAGTGCCATCTGCTTGAATCTTAAAGCTAAGCACTACAATTTTAGTCCCATCAACGTACAGTTGGTTGTTCTTTTGTAGGTAATCGCCATAAGCTTTCCAACCCATTTCTGGGATACCAATAATTACTTCATCAGCAACGCTTTTCGCCGTAACTGCCGATTTCTTTTTTGCTTCGCCATAACCTACTATTGCAACTTCGTTTAAAGAATTAGTACTTTCTTCCAAACGAATATTCAGTTTTTCATTGGCTTTTGCTTCTATATTTTTCTTGTCATAGCCAATTGATGCTACCTCTAAAGCTATCTTGTCCGTCTTTTTACCCGCTGGCAGCACAAACTCTCCGCTCACATTGGTAATTGCCCTCGCATCTTCCCCTACCATTTTCACATTTGCGCCAGGAATAGGCCTGCCTAAATAATCTAGCACCTTACCGCTTACAGTAGTAGAGCTTATTTGGGGCTGAACACCTTCTGCCTTACTTTCTAAAGCTTGTACTGGAGGCATTGGAGCAGCTTTAAGAGGGCCAACTACCGACATTTGATTTTCAGTATGCTCACGTTTTAATCTTGCTGCAGCAACTTGTTTATCCATCAAAACGGGATCACTTGAAGCTGAGACTATACTTTTCGAACGATTACTGGCAATGGCTTGGGTGCCTTTACTTAACGTTTTGTCCAATGCTTGCTCTACTTTTTGTTGATCAATTGCAGCTACTGCTACCGGCGCCACGTTACTATCTGCTGACGATGCTGCTGCAGCTACCTGAGGTTTCAGGTCAACTTCTATATTTTTGGCTTTATTAGCTGCTATTTCTGCTTGCTGCTGGCGTTGGTTTTCACGCATCCAAAATAGTACGCTCACCGTTAAAAATAACACTGCTGCTGTTGCTGCAATGCTCAAACGATGCGAGGCAATACGCCACATTTTACGCTCTACAGGTTTTTCGGCTATGCGTTCCTGCAGTTGTTTCTGTAAGATAGAAAGGGTTTGGGTACGCTTTTTGGCCTCTGTTAAACCAGCTAAAGCTTGGGCAACAAAAGGGTCTTCAAGCGAAATACGCTCTACCTTATGCATCATACTGGCATCCAACTTCCCCTCTAGGTAGTCGTCCAGTATTTCAATATCTAACCATTCGTTATTGCCCACTGTTTTTCTCTATACAAATTTTCAAATTCCGTTTACCATTTTGGATATAGCTTTTCACTTTTAGCATATCATACCCTGTAATATCGGCAACTTCCTTATAGCACTTTTCTTGAAGATAGAATAAATCTACGCTTCTTCGCTGTTCTTCCGAAAGGGTTTCCATACATTTTTCCATGATGGTCAACTGTGTTTCTTTTGTGTCGTCGATATCTAGATGCACAAAGTCACTGTTTTCCACAAAATTATCTTCAATAGTCACTGTAGGATTTCTGGACGACTTACGTAATGCCATTAAACAATGGTTACGAGTAAGCACGTGCAGCCAACTTTTAAAATTTTGCACCTGATGGATGCGCAGTTTCGAAACCAGTTCTTCAAAAATCTGCATCACGGCATCCTTACTTTGCTCTTCGTCTTTAAAATAGTTGAAACAAACACCAAACACCAAATGCATGTACTTGTTGTAAAGTTTACCCAATACCTCTAAATCGCCACTTTTTTGATAAGCGGTGACCAGCGACATATCGTCTTGCTCTTCAATCCTAGATGTATTTTTTATAAACTTCAAACGCGTAGTAATCCCTAAATTTCTTTCAAGTATAAAAATATTTTTCGAGAAGGATATGGAAAATTATGTCATTACACATCTAGCCTTTAAATGAAAAGTTCCAAAGCGGAAAAGCAAGGAGACGGGAGGGCGAACTTTTCATTTACCTATCGTTCATCAAAAATTAATTGATATGAGAGCTCACATTTTAATCCTATGTTATTTGCTTGCAGTTCTATGCTCATGCAACACCAAGAAATCGGAAGAAGAAAAGATACTGGAAATGCCAGTAATGGAGGTAGCAATGACGGCACCAGCTGTTGCACAAGACAAGGAGCTTGTAGTTCACAGCCCCAATAAAGAAGAAGTTTCAAATGGCGGTCCTAGTGCTCAAAAGAAAATTATTAAAGATGGAAGCATTACCGTTAAAACCTTCGATATCAACACTAGTAAAAAAGGAATTGACCATTTATTAAAAAACCTGGGGGCTTATTATGAAACTGAAGATTTGCAGAATAACGACCTAGTTATTTCGTATGATCTTAAAATTCGTGTACCGCCTGTCAACTTCGAAAAATTAATTTCAATACTGGAAAATGGCAACGATGAAATACAAAGTAAAAATATACAGGTTAGGGATGTTACCGAAGAGTATGTTGACATTGAAACTCGTTTGAGCAATAAACGTGATTATCTAAAGCGTTATAAAGAACTACTTTCGAAAGCACAAACCGTTAAGGATATTCTAGCAGTTGAGGAAAATATCAGGAACCTTCAAGAAGAGATTGAAAGCAAAGAAGGCCGACTAAAATATTTGAGCGATCAGGTTGCATTAAGCACGTTGAACATCCACCTTTTTAAAGAAAAAGAGTCGACAGGCAAATATCAGGATAGTTTCCTAGCAAGAACCAAAACCTCCTTTAAACATGGTTGGGCATCAATCATTGATTTTGTGCTTTGGGGCGTAGGAATTTGGCCATATCTCATTGTAGCAACCGCCGTTTTTTTTATCATCAGACGAATCATTAAAACCCGTAAAAATAAATAAACCCAGCAAGCTAGAAAGGCCTACTAGTTATTGCTAACCTCAGTTCAATTATTCACCCATAAGTAATTTAGAAATGAAAACCTTACTTACTTCCATTGTTATCCTGATGTTATTTTTGGGATATCAGACTACGCCTACTAGGCAAATTACTGGTACCGTAAGCAGTGCTATTGATGGTACAACTTTACCTGATGTAATGATCAAAAGCATGCCTAGCAAAACCAGCGTGCTGACCAATACCGATGGCAAATACAGTTTAAAAATTCCCGACACTGATACGCATTTGCTCATCAGTTACATTGGCTATCAAACCCAAAACATTAAATTGGGCAAACAAAATGTGATTGACATTAAATTAAAAGAGGACGTCACCGCCCTACAGGAAGTTGCTGTGGTGAGTTACGGTGTGCAAGCAAAAAAATCTATTGCATCTTCTGCATATGCTTTAAATAGTCGTGCAGCGGGCTTATCCATTAATCAACGTAGAGAATCTTATTATCCTCGTCCTCAAAACACCGAAAACTATGCCCACATTATCGAAAACGCTTTTAAAAAAGCCAATGATAATCCGCTTTCCACTTTTTCCATAGATGTTGATGCTGCTTCCTACAGCAATATGCGCAGGTTCATCAACGGAGGAAATCTGCCACCAAAAGATGCCGTTAGAATTGAGGAAATGGTCAATTACTTCGACTATGATTATGCACAACCTAAAGGCGAAGATCCGGTAAACATTGTGACCGAAATTGGCACCGCACCTTGGAACCCTCAGCATCGCTTGGTACATATTGGCCTTCAAGCCAAAACCATCCCAAACCAACACCTACCTGCCTCAAACTTGGTTTTCTTGATTGATGTTTCAGGCTCCATGGAAGACTCCAACAAATTACCATTATTAGTTAGCTCCCTACGTCTACTTACGGATAACTTACGCGAACAGGATAAAGTGGCCATTGTGGTTTATGCCGGCAGTTCAGGTTTGGTATTGCCTTCTACCTCTGGCGAAAACAAACAAGCCATTAAAGATGCCTTAAATAAACTAAGTGCTGGCGGTTCAACTGCTGGCGGAGCAGGCATTAAACTCGCCTACAAAGTAGCTGCCGATAACTTTATCAAAGGTGGTAACAACAGAATCATTTTAGCTACCGATGGTGATTTTAATGTGGGGGCTAGTAGCGATGCAGACATGCAGACACTCATTGAAGAAAAACGCAAAAGCGGTGTGTTTTTAACGGTATTGGGTTTTGGAATGGGCAATTACAAAGACAGCAAAATGGAAGTGCTTGCCAACAAGGGCAATGGCAACTATGCCTATATCGACAATATCAACGAAGCCAGAAAGGTACTAATCAATGAGTTTGGCGGAACACTTTTTACAGTGGCTAAAGATGTAAAGCTGCAAATTGAATTTAATCCCAAAAAAGTACAGGCCTACCGCTTAATTGGTTACGAAAATCGTTTATTAAACAACGAAGATTTTAATGACGACCAAAAAGATGCGGGTGAAATGGGTGCTGGCCATACCGTTACCGCCTTGTATGAAATCATTCCTGTTGGTGTAGAAAGTAAATTCATTAAAAAAACCGATGATCTCAAATATCAAAAAAACTCCTCATCCTCTAATTACGCTAACGAGATGCTAACGGTTAAACTTCGCTACAAAAATCCTGATGGGAATAAAAGCAAACTATTGCAACAGGCCGTACTTGACCAATATCAAGATAAGCTAAGCAAAACCAGTGATAACTTTAGATTTTCGGCATCTGTAGCCATGTTGGGCATGCTACTACGTCAATCGGAATTTGTTCAGGAAAGTTCTTTTGAGCAAACCATTGCTTTAGCAGAAGGTGCAAAAGGAATAGATAAAGAAGGTTATAGAGCAGAATATATCAAATTGGCAAAAACTGCACAGTTAATGGCAAAAGATTTGCGTAATTTTGCTAAGGTAGGTGGAGATAAATAAACCTACCTTAGTTTAATTACGATTTGGGTGGAATAAAGGGGTAGCATGTCATCTCTTTATTCCATTTAAGAAATTAGTTTTTGTCGATGAAAAAAACCGGATTATTCCTGCTCGCAGCATCAGCCTTATGCTTAAATAGTTGCGATGCGCAAAGCCAAGGTAAACTAGGCAACATTTTAAGTCAAGTAGCAAATGGCGCTACAGGCACACCTACCAGTTTAGAAATAGGAAATGCTTTAAAACAGGCTTTAGAAATAGGCACCTCTGCTGGTGCTGACAAACTATCCGCCAAAGATGGATTTTTTGGCAACATGGCCATTAAAATTATGTTTCCTACGGAAGCGCAAAAAGTAGAAAAGGGCTTACGTAGCTTGGGTTTAAACTCCCTTGCCGATAATGTGATTTTAAGTTTAAACCGTGCTGCTGAAGATGCTGCAAAAGAAGCCAAACCAATTTTTGTAAATGCCATTAAGCAAATGACTATTGCCGATGCTACTAATATTTTGCTTGGCAACAGTAAAGACGCGGCTACCCAATATTTCAAAAGAGTGACTACGGCTCAACTGACAGAAAAATTTTCGCCAGTAATTGCCAACAGCTTAAGTAAAGTTGGTGCAACCAAGTACTGGACTGATGCTGCCTCTGCCTATAATAAACTTCCCTTGGTAAAACCAGTGAATACCAACTTAACTAGCTACGTAACCGAAAAAGCTATTGAAGGCATGTTTGTTCAGGTAGCACAAGAGGAGTTGAAAATTAGAGATAACGTGAGTGCTCGTTCTACGGGTTTATTACAAAAAGTATTTGGCTACGCCGATACCAAGAAGTAATACACACATTTGTTGATTTGTTAATAAAATCTTGACAGAACAAAACCAATTTTTTGCTAGCTTGTTATTACGAAAACAAGATAGATAAAAAGTCCTGTGAGTGGGCTATCCGCGTAGGGCAGGCACAGCATAAATAGGTTAACTATGATAAAGAGCATCCAAATATTGGATGCTCTTTTTTGTTTTTATGGGCTGTATATTAGTTATTAAAAAAACCAACCCTTCTTTGCGTTCTTCGCGAAACTCTTTTTCCACTTTGCGGTTATTTTTTTAACGTAAAGTTTTTTTTAAGAATTCGCAAAGAACACAAAGGTTAAATCGTTCATGGGACAAAAGAAAACACCTAGCTTGTCATCCTGAGCCTGTCGAAGGATTTATTACATTAAGGAGAAAGTGCTTTCGCTAACTTGTCCCGATTATTCGGGAAACTCAGGGCGACAACAAACAAAAAGAGGATACCCTTAACGAGTATCCTCTAACAAAATCATCTATGTGTTGTGATTAGTTTCCGTTGAATGAGAAAGTAACAGCACCTTCTTCACTTACACCAGAAATAGTAGTCCTACCATCTCTAGAGGTTGGCAAAGCTTTTTCAATATCTGCTGGACTGCTTACGGCTACACCATTCACTTTGGTAATGACTAAGCCTTTTTTAACACCCCAGTAATCAAACAATTGACCAGGCACCACACTAGTTACCACTACACCATTTTTAACGCCATATTTAGTTTTCAAGGCGTCTGACGCTGGTGCAAAGCTTGCACCTAGTTTACTGATACTGGCTCCAGTATTTTTGTTCTCGGTTTTCGCTGCTAAAGCAACAGAGCTTTCGCCTTTCAAGATTACATTAACGTTTTTAGTAGAACCATCTTCTTTTAGAACTGTTAAAGCTACCTTGTCACCAGGACTCATGCGACCAATGCGCTCTTGTAAATCTGGAGAATCGTAGATGGCTAAGCCTTCCACTTTTTTAATGATATCGCCTTTTTTGATACCCGCAGCTGCAGCAGCACCATTGGGCATTACATCGCTCACATATAAGCCAGTGTTTTCTTTCACTTTAAGTTCTTCGGCCACATCAGCATCCAAGGCTACAAAGTTAACGCCAATATAGCCGCGTTTCACTGAACCGAATTTCTTGAAGTCTTCCAAAATTTTCTTAGCCAAGTTCACTGGAATAGCGAAACCATAACCTTCGTTTCTACCGGTTTGAGAAGCGATAGCAGCATTGATACCCACTAATTCACCATTAGCATTTACCAAGGCACCACCACTGTTACCAGGGTTAATGGCCGCATCTGTTTGGATAAAAGATTCGATAGAGTTATTGGTACGCGTTGGCTTTTGTCCTGTTCTTCTATATTCATCGTACTCCTCTTCGGTCATCATTCCGCTCTCACGGTTTAAAATACCAATGTTACGAGCCTTTGCACTTACAATACCAGCAGTAACCGTAGTTTGTAAATCCAAAGGGAAACCTACGGCTAAAACCCACTCTCCAACCTGTACGTTATCCGAGTTACCCATTTTTACGTAAGGTAAGTCGTTAGCCTCAACTTTGATCAAAGCTAAATCGGTATTGGCATCTTTACCAATAACTTTTGCAGTTACCTTGCGTCTGTTGGCCAAAATCACTTCAATTTTATCGGCCTTGTCTACCACGTGGTTATTGGTTACGATATATCCATCTGGCGTTAAAATTACCCCAGAACCCGAAGCGGCCTGTGGTTGGCGTGGACCGCGTTGCATGCCTCCACCAAAACCAAAAAACTGTTCAAACATATCTTCCATTCCACCACCACTCCTGCTCGATTTATTTTCGTACGTAGTTTTAATGTGCACTACCGCCGGAGATACCGCCGCCGCCGCTTGCACAAAATCAGGAGCCCCAGCCGAAGACGCTCGTACCACATTACTTGCAAACATGGTATTTTGCTTATCTGCCAGTGTTGAATGATCACTTGGGCGCTCTAATAATTTATAGGCGCCAATTGCTGCTGCGCCGCCCAAAAAAGAAGCAGCCAAAACAATCAATCCTATTTTTTTCATTTGCATAATTATTTTACTTTTTAGGTATGAAACCGTTCTTGGCAAATCCCAAACGACCTCATGGTTATTGTATGTTGTGTATTATACCGAAATACATTTCAAATTTAATACCATATGAACGATATTTGTATCATAATCACGTCTAAAGACATGTTAAAAAATGTTAAAAGCCATTATAGCAACATGTTGACGTTTTTTGCTTGACGTTTGTTACAAATTTACTGTATTTCATCATGAAAATTAAGTTCTATAAATACCAAGGTGCCGGAAACGATTTCGTATTGATTGACCATAGGGAAAGTTCCTTAAAAAACATTGATACTAAGCTTGTAGCGAAGCTTTGTGATCGCAGATTTGGTGTTGGGGCCGACGGTTTAATGTTTCTATTAAATCACCCAGACTACGATTTTGAGATGGTTTACCATAATGCCGATGGCAACGTGGGCAGTATGTGCGGCAATGGTGGCAGATGTATTGTAGCTTTCGCAAAACATTTAGGTGTAATTGACAGTGAAACTAATTTTTTGGCAGTTGATGGCCCTCATTATGCCAAAATTTCAGCCGAAGGCAATTGGGTTGAGCTACAGATGATTGACGTAGACCATATTCAACAGGATGGGGAAGCCTTTGTATTGAATACCGGCTCGCCGCATTATGTAAAGGAAGTAAACGGCCTAGAGCAAATGAATGTTTATACCGAAGGCTATCACATTCGCAATAACGAAACTTACAAAAACGAAGGCATTAACGTTAATTTCATAGAGCAAAAACCTGATCATTTGTTTGTGCGCACTTTTGAACGTGGCGTAGAAGACGAAACCTATGCCTGCGGGACAGGTGTTACTGCCGTAGCTATGGCCATGGCCAAAAAGCAAAATCAGATTGGTAAAATTGAAACGCCTATTAAAGTATTAGGTGGGAACCTGCAGATCAACTTTAATTATGATGGACAAAAGTTTACTGATGTATTTTTATGCGGCCCAGCAGAGAAAGTTTTTGAGGGTGAAATTGACCAAGCCTAACGCCTCCAAAAACTTCATTAAGTCCCACAAAGTGGACTTCTTTCGTTTGTAACAAAATTTAATCAAATGATTAAATGAGATTTCGCTGACTTTTAAAAGACATTCCAATTCTACTTTTGTTAACAAAATTGTTAAACACAAAAGTTAATCGGCGAATTTGAACAAAGAAGAACTCATCAAACAAACAGCAAAGGACTTATTCTTCAGTAAAGGTTATCTGCATGCGACTACGCAAGAAATTGCCGATGCTGCAGGCGTTAACCGCTCGCTTATTAATTACTATTTCCGTTCCAGGGACTTGCTTTTTCAAACGGTGTACCGTGAGGCCGTAGAAAGTTTGAAATCACAATTAGATAAAGTGTTGTACGACAGTATCCCTTTTAAAGAAAAACTAAGTATTTTTATAGATGTTTACATGAAGGAACTGCTAAAATACCCTTACAGGGAGTCGTTCCTCATTACCGAAATATGCAGTAAGAACTTTGCCCTTAAGGAAAAGAAAAAAAGCGCAGCCCTAGCTCATTTTCTCAAAGAAATTGAAGAAGAAATGGAGAAGGGTACAATCAAAAAAGGAAGTCCGATACATTTTGTGTTTAATCTGTTTGCATTAATGTCGTTCCCCGTAATTATGACGCCACTATATCAGAAACTGCTAGATATCTCCAAAGAAAAATACAAAACACTCATTGCCGAAAGAAAACAATTGATTTTAGAACAAATTTTTAATTAAAAACCTTCAATCTCAACAACATATAATGAAACAATCCTCACTTTTATTATCGCTAATGGGCATTACAGGCCTATTTATAGCATCATGCAGTTCAGGTGGTAAAGACCCTAAAGCTGCAGCGGGCAAACCTACCGGTCCGCAAGCCTATCCTGTGGTAGAAATTAACGAGCTTAATACGACATTAGAAAGCGACTATCCGGCTACCCTAGAAGGACAACAAAATGTAGATATCAGACCAAAAATTGACGGCTTCATCGAAAAGATATATGTGGATGAAGGTGCTACGGTAAAATTGGGCCAACCTTTATTCAAAATCAACGCGCCACAATACGAGCAGGCGGTTAGAACTGCTGAAGCTGCCATTAGAAGTGCGGAAGCTGACGTAAATGCCGCGCAATTACAGTACAACAAAACCAAGCCATTGGTAGAGAAGGATATCATCAGCAAGTTTGATCTAGAGAACGCAGCTTTAACGCTAACCTCTAGGAAAGCAGCATTGGCACAGGCCAAAGCATCGCTGGTAAATGCAAAGGTTAATTTAGGTTATACCATAGTAAGTAGTCCTGCAAATGGAGTAATTGGAACTATACCTTATAAAGTTGGAGCCTTAGTGAGCAGTACAAGTCAACAAGCTTTAACTACCGTTTCGAGTATCAGTAAGGTATATGCTTATTTTTCATTGAACGAAAAACAATTGCTACAAATTTCTAGGAATACAAAGGGCCGCACTTTGGAAGATAAGATCAAACAAATTCCAAGTGTTACTTTAGTATTGGCAGATGGTTCTATCTACCCGGAACAAGGTAAAATTGAAACCATTAGCGGACAAATCAATACACAAACAGGTGCCTCTAGTTTAAGGGCAACATTCCCCAATCCAAATGGCTTGTTGCGTTCAGGTTCTAGTGCCGCGATCCGTATTCCCCAGCATTTACAAAACGCTTTGTTAGTGCCCCAAAAATCAACTACAGATATCCAAGGGAAGAAATTTGTTTACCTAGTTAACGATACCGCTGGTGTAAAAACTACGAATATCGAAATTATGGAATTGACCAAAGGAAACTATTTCGTGGTGACCAAAGGTTTAAAGAACGGCGATAAAATTGTGTTGGAAGGTTTTGCTTCGTTAAAAGATGGTGATAAGATTAAGCCACAAGTTAAAGCTGCCGACTCTGTATTTGCTGAAGCTAAAAACAAATAATTATTTTTTGCTGTAAAGTTGAAATGTTGTAGAGTAACAACGTTTCAACCTTCAAACATTCCAACAAAATCTTATGTTTAAGAAATTTATCGAAAGGCCCGTACTCTCTACCGTAGTCTCTATCATTATTTTGATTTTAGGGATTTTAGGGATTGTAACGCTGCCTATTTCCCAATATCCAGAAATTGCACCACCAACGGTACAAGTTTCTGCCTCTTATCAAGGTGCCAATGCCGACGTGGTAATGAGCAGTGTGGTGGTTCCGCTGGAAGAGCAAATTAATGGCGTGGAAGACATGACCTATATGACTTCTTCTGCCGGCAATGATGGTTCTGCAACCATTACTGTTAACTTTAAGCTGGGCACCAACCCGGATTTAGCTGCTGTAAACGTGCAAAACCGTGTGGCCCGTGCGACCAGTTTGCTACCTGCAGAAGTAACTAGAGCAGGTGTAATTACCGCTAAAAGACAAGCCAGTAACGTATTAATTTTCTCACTTTATAGTGATGACCCTGCATACGATCAGAAGTTCTTACAAAACTATGCAGAAATTAACATCATTCCTCAAATTAAGAGGGTAACAGGTGTGGGTGATGTAGCTGCCTTTGGACAGTCTATTTACACCATGCGTTTATGGCTAAAGCCAGACGTAATGGCTGCCTATAGTTTGGTGCCTAGTGATATTAGCGCCGCTTTGGCCGATCAAAATATTGAAGCGGCACCAGGACAATTGGGCGAGCAGGCTAAACAATCGTTCCAATATACCTTAAAATATACCGGACGATTAAAAGACGAAACCCAATTTGGCGACATCATCATCAGAACTGCCGAAAACGGACAAGTCTTAAAACTGAAAGATATTGCCCGTATAGAAATGGGGGCACAAAGCTACGCCAGTTCTATTAGTTTCAATGGCAAACCGGGCTTAGGTTTCATGGTAAACCAAACTGCTGGTTCAAATGCAAAAGAAGTAATTGAGGGTGCTTTAAAAGCAGTGAAGGCAGCAGAAGCTGATTTTCCTAGCGGTGTAAAATATGATGTTTTAACTAACGTAAACGACTTTTTAGATGCATCTATCGAAAAGGTTTTACACACTTTAATTGAAGCATTTATTTTGGTGTTTATTGTAGTATTTATTTTCCTTCAAGATTTTAAATCTACCTTAATTCCGGCCATTTCCGTACCAGTTGCTATTATCGGTACCTTTTTCTTCTTGAGTTTGTTTGGTTTTACCATCAACTTGCTCACACTATTTGCCTTGGTACTTGCTATTGGTATTGTGGTAGATGATGCCATTGTGGTCGTCGAGGCCGTGCATGCCAAGCTTGACAAAGGTTATAAATCTGCAAAAAAGGCAACGCAAGATGCCATGGACGAAATTACTGGTGCTATTATTTCCATCACCTTGGTTATGGCAGCAGTATTTGTACCGGTAAGTTTTATCAGCGGTTCATCGGGCGTATTTTTCAAACAGTTTGGATTAACCTTAGCGATATCAATTATTTTATCGGCAATTAACGCGTTAACCTTAAGTCCTGCTTTATGTGCATTGCTATTAAAACCACATAAAGATGACCATGGCGAGAAGAAAGGATTTATGAAGCGCTTTTATGCGGCGTTCAACACTTCTTTCGAAACCATGACGCGTAAATATAAAGGTTCAGTTTACTTCCTTGCCAAAAAGAAATGGATAGCTGGACTTGGCCTATTAGCATTCGTTGTTGCCTTGGTTTGGGCCATGAATACCACTCCTAAAGGTTTCGTTCCTAATGAGGATTTAGGCTCTATCATGTCCGACATTTCATTACCTCCGGGTACTTCGCAAGAAAGAACCAATGAAATTATCACCAGGGTTGATAGCATTGTTGCCACCGTTCCCGAAGTTAGGCTTACGCTTAAGGTAATTGGTAGGGCAATGATCAGTGGTTCTGGAAGTTCCTACGGAATGGTAATTGCCCGTTTAAAACCTTGGGACGAACGTAAACGTGATGTAAAAACCATCATTGGGGAACTTTTTGCAAAGACAGCAAATATCAAAGAAGCAAAAATCATCTTCTTTGCGCCCCCAACCATCCAAGGTTTTGGTACTGGTGGTGGTTTCGAATTCCAGTTGCAAGATAAAACTGGCGGTACCATTGCCGATTTCTCTAGGATAAGCAACGAGTTTTTGGCCGCACTAAGCAAACGTCCAGAAATACAATATGCCGCAACATCATTTAACCCTAATTTCCCTCAATACCTAATTACGGCCAATGTCGCCAAAATTAAACAAGCAGGGTTAAATGTAAATGATGTAATGAGCGTAATGCAGGGATATTATGGCGGTGTTTATGCATCCAATTTTAACAAATTTGGTAAGCAATACAGGGTAGTTTATCAGGCTGATCCACAATATAGAGCTAACCTAGAAAGTTTAAACTCGGTATATGTACGTACCAAGGATGGCTCTATGGCACCAATTAACGGTTTCATTTCTACAGAAAGAGTTTATGGACCACAGGCCATTTCGAGATTTAACCTTTATACCTCAATTGCTGTAACCGGAAACCCCAAGCCGGGCTTTAGTTCGGGCGATGCCTTGAAAGCAGTACAAGAAGAGGCGGCTAAAATCTTACCACAGGGATACGGCTATGAATTCTCTGGTTTATCCCGCGAGGAGCAATCAGCAGGAAGCCAGACTGTATTTATTTTCTTATTGTGTTTAATTTTCGTTTACTTCCTACTTTGTGCGCAGTACGAAAGTTATGTATTACCGTTAGCAGTAATTTTATCACTTCCAGTAGGTTTGGCTGGGGTATTTATTTTCGATAAGATTTTCGGTATCGATAATAACATCTACACCCAGATCACCTTGATCATGTTAATTGGTTTGCTGGCTAAAAATGCTATTCTAATTGTTGAATTTGCTGTAGAGCGAAGAAGAAAAGGAATGACGATTTTGCAAGCAGCATTAGAAGGAGCAACAGCTAGGCTAAGACCAATTTTAATGACCTCATTTGCCTTCATTTTGGGTATTTTACCTTTAATGCTATCATTTGGGGTAGGTGCAGCGGGTAACAACTCTATTGGTACGGGTGCAGTAGGCGGGATGTTATTCGGAACCATATTCGGTGTTTTCATAATCCCTGTACTATTTATTGTTTTCCAAACCCTACAAGAGAAAGTGAGCAGTAAATCTCCTTTTGATCCTAGCGTAATTGAACAGCAAACACACCTGAATTTTGAACAATTAAAAGACCCTGAAGAATAATTCAGCTTATCACAATGACACGAAATCAGAAAATATCGATATTCATTACAGGCTTCCTACTTTTAAGTTTAGGGGCCTGTGTTACTCAAAAATATGAGCGACCTGCCGAATTGAAAACCGAGGGTTTATATAGGGATGCGAGCAGCACAGATACCACCAGTATCGCAGATCTGCCAACCTCAACTTTGTTTACCGACCCACAATTGCAGACTTTAATTAAGGAAGGGATTGAAAACAATCTTGATCTTAAAAGTGCTATTGAGCGCATGAAAAGTGCTGAAGCGAATTTAAGGTTGAGCAAATCTGCATTTTTGCCAAGTTTAAATTTAGACGTTTCAGCAGCGGATAACAAACAATCTAGAGCTGCATTGAACTTTCCCCCAGGAATTAACATCAATACTGAAACCCAGCTATATAGAGCACAATTAAGTACCTCTTGGGAAATTGATGTATGGGGCAAATTAGGTAGTGCCAAACGTTCAGCAGTAGCATCATTTCTACAAACAGATGCGGCAAGACGTGCCGTACAAACCCAATTGATTAGTTCCATAGCTAATAGCTACTACGCTTTATTGGCGCTTGATTTACAATTGAAAATCACGCAACAAACGCTGGACAGCCGTATCAAGAATGTGGAGGCCATTAAATCCTTAAAAGAGGCTGGCATTGTTACGGGTGCCGCAGTAGTACAAAGTGAAGCCAATAGATATGCCGCCGAGGTAACCATTCCTGACTTGAAAAGAAGTATCAGAGAAACCGAGAATGCGCTCAATGTTCTTTTGGGCAAAGGTCCAGGTGCAGTAAACAGAGGTTCATTGGAAGCACAACAAGATTACAAAGACTTAAAAGTAGGCATTCCTTCTTTGTTACTTAAAAACAGACCTGATGTGGAACAAGCAGAGTTTGCTTTCAAAGTGGCTTTTGAAAATACCAATTTGGCAAAGACTTATTTCTACCCACAATTAACTTTAACGGCTAATGGTGGTATTTCATCGTTAACCATAGAGAACCTTTTCACCAACTCTATCTTTTATAATTTTGCGGCAGGCTTAACACAGCCAATTTTCAACAGAGGCCAAAATAAAGCAAGGTTAACTTCTGCTAAAGCAGCGCAACAGGAATCTTTCTACACTTTTCAAAAAACCATGCTAACTGCTGGTTCGGAAGTTTCCAATGCACTTTATGCTTACCAAGCAGCAGTAGAGAAAGAAACTTCTAGGGCAAAACAAATTGCCTCATTGGAAAAAGCCGTTGACTACACCAAAGAATTGCTAAAATATAGCTCTGCAACCAACTATACTGATGTATTAACTTCGGAGCAGAGTCTTTTAGCTGCACAATTGAGTGGCGTAAATGATAGGTTGCAAAAGCTACAATCTATTGTGAATCTGTACCGTGCACTTGGTGGCGGTTGGAAAGAGTAGTGCAAATACTTCCCATTATAATTTAAAGTCCCGAAAATTCGGGACTTTTTTAGTTTTATACCTGAAAGACTTACGAAGTTTTAAAAACTTCGTAAGTCTAATAGAATCTAACAAATTCAAAGATTTCTCCATTACGCTACACTCCAGTCGAAATGACGATTATGGTTACTCCCCTTCGGCCATGAAAGCGGCAATGGCAATCTTGATTTCACCGAAGTCGTAAGCTCTGCCCACATGATCGCGAATTTCATTAAGTTTCACACTTTTCAAATCCCTAATGGCTTTTAGTAAAATTTCTAGTTTCTGTTTAGATATTACTTTATCTGCACTGATTTCTTGTTTCACAATGTAATGTGCCAAATGACCTTCAATTGTTCCTCTGGTCATTTTTCGTTCCAATGCAATTTCAGTTGGGGTTTTACCCTCCTTAAATAAAGCCAAGGTCACTTCTTTCGTATCTATCTTGGGTTGCTTCTCCTTAACCGCTTTCTTTTTGCTACGGGGTTTTTGCTCATCTCCAGCCCTTTCCAATTCTTCTTTATTAGGTAGACTATAAACCCTACGCATTTGCTCTTCCCGCTTGGCTAAACCATACAACTGATGAAGATCTTCCTTACTGATCTCTTGATTATTTGCTTTAGCTTGCAGCATGGCATTTGCTCGCACAATTTTCTTGAACTGCTCATAAAACATGGCCTCCACATCAATCAGCTCATACAAATATTCCTTGGTTTGTTTTTGCTGCTTAACCGTTTCTATCTGTTCAAAAACGGCATCGCTTTGCGCTACCAAAATAGGGCAAAAATAGTTGCCAGCTGCTGTTGTGCGTTCTATCATATGTGTTAGATCCGGCGTATGGTCCAATTGTATCCATTGGTCAATCTGCTTCAAAAATTTATCGGCATGCACTTTAGCAGCCATCAATTCCTGCTGCAGCTTTACCGCCCAAGGTAAATGGGTTTGTTTAATCGAACGCTTTTCGTCCTTGCTGTAACTAAATACGTGTTCGTAAACAAAATTATCCAACAGGTTAAAATCAAAAGCTTGTATCAGTAACTGCTTCAAAAACTGCTCGGCCTCTTTGGTAATTTGGCTTTGTAGACTTTCTTGTTGATCTTTGGTACGGGAATAGTAAGCCACATTTTGATCGGCCTTTAATCCCCGGCTGTTAAGGTTAGAAGTTAAGATCAAACCCTCTAAAGATCGTAATCGAGACAATGCTACATAAATTTGCCCTGGAGCAAAGGCATCACCAATATCAACAATTGCCCTATCAAAAGTTAAGCCCTGACTTTTATGTACCGTGATGGCCCAAGCCAGCTTTAATGGGTACTGTGTAAAGGTGCCAATCTCCTCTTCTTCAATTTCGTTGGTGTGTTTATTGGTAGTGTACCTCATGTTCTTCCAAACATATTGCTCAATGATGATTGGATACTTGTTACCTTCTGGCAGCACTTCAATAAAATCGTCGCCCAATTTGCTTACTATAGCAAGCTTCCCGTTAAAGAAACGCTGCTCTCCCTTTGGATCGTTTTTAATGAACATTACTTGGGCACCCACTTTTAACTCTAAAGTTTTCTCGATGGGATAAGCACTTTCAGCAAACTCCTTATCAATAGTTGCTCGGTAGAAATACGACTTCCCTTCCAATTCATTCAAGCTATCGCGATTCATTGAATCTGCTTTACTGTTATGAGTAGTAAGGGTGATGTAATTATCGTTAAGATCAGGTTTAAAATTAGCCTGATAATGTTGCTTTAACAAAGCAATATCTTGCTCAGTAGTGATGTTATTGCGCAGATTATTAAGCAAATCCACAAAAACCTGGTCAGACTGGCGATAAATTTTCTCCAACTCAATATAAATCGGCGGATTAGCTTTTAAACTGAGCGCATCAAAGAAAAACGGACTTTGATAAAATTTGCCCAACAACTCCTGCTCTTGATTTTTAACTACTGGCGGAAGCTGGTATAAATCGCCAATGAAAAGCACTTGTACCCCTCCAAAATTGTGATTATTCTTCCGCACAAAGCGTAATACAAAATCAATGGCATCTAGTAAATCGGCACGGAGCATGCTCACTTCATCAATTACTAAAAGCTCCATATCCAATAAAATACGCCGCTTAATAGCGTTCATACTCAAATGCCTCACCAAACTTTTAGGCGTATTGTAAGGCACCCCAGAGGGCAGGTTTTGATCAGGTGTTATACGAGGTACAAAAGCACCAAATGGCAATTGAAAAAGAGAGTGGATAGTTACCCCTGCTGCGTTAATTGCGGCAATACCTGTAGGCGCTACAATTACTGCCCGCTTATGGGTTTTGGAAATAATATTCCTTAAGAATGTTGTTTTTCCAGTGCCTGCCTTACCTGTAAGGAAAATATGCCGTGAAGTATGGTTAATAAATCTGGCGGCAAGTTCGGCGGGTTGTTGTAGATGTTCGTTTTCTTCCAAATCAATTCTTTTTTATCAATAGGTAGCCATTGAAATTTAGCCAGTTGAAAATTTTATTACTTTTTTGGTAATTTCCATTCACGCTGCTAAGCACAAAAGTAAAATTATATTTTTGCGTTTCCTGCTTCATTTGAAATAAGGCAGATGGTACAGAGAAAGTTTCATGTCTTACTTCCTTAAAGCTTTTCTGCTCATTTTGCAGCACTAATTGCCTTGCCAAACTGTCAATATTAAATATCACTGCCTCTTTGCCTGAAATTTTTAGAGTTAACTTTTCCTCCTGCTTTTGAGAATGTCCTTTTCTATCTTTCCTTCTACCCTTTTCAATTTCAAATTTCTCGCCATTGAAAATTTTTGGTTCTTGCGAGTAATCATTCAAATCCATTAATGCATCATATCCTTGTACATTAACTAAACTTTCTTCATTGGTAAAGGTCACATATTTAGTCCAAGTAGAATTATCCATATCCTTCACTTTTAAAAGCGCAAATGCTGTATCTACTTTTTCACTTTCTATTTCATAGTTAGGAGACTTGTTTTTTTCTGCTTTTGCATAAATCTTCTTCTCAATTTCATCAAGGTTTGCAGCGGTAAAACTTTGCAATGAAGTAAGGCCGTGCCTGTCTACCAAGTAACGCACCACACTAGGAATTTCCTGTTTCTCTTCTTGGCTTTTGCTATCCATTAAATTTTTTAATCGGGAAATTTGAGAAGCTTTTGAAATCGAGAAAGCACTTTGTGGCCCATAAATAGCCAATATTGCCACCACAAACAAACTAACGGGGATTATTTTAATGTTTTGCTTTTTGCTAAACAAAAAGTAAGCTGTAATACCCGTAAGCCAAGCAGCCAAAATGATCAAAATGTACCTCGACTCTGTAATTCCGTAATTACCTACCCGCTTAATTACTGCCAAAATAAGCAGTACAATCAGCGGAACCATCATCAGGTAAAAAAAGCGGAAAAACAATTTCATCCAACCATTTCCATCCTTCTCCCTAATAGGATAAATTAACAGTAGCGACAGGATACCGAACACTGCATAACCCAATATTAAAGTTGATACCAGGCCTTTTGGCAGTTCCCAGTTGATGGCTATTTTAACTTCATACACTAGCAAAATTGCCAGGTAGATAGTCATTAAAGGAATCAGCACATATTGAGTAAATATTTTCAAACCCTTTGGATAACTCTGCTCTTCTTCTAACGATTGGAAATTTGAAGGCACTCCCGCCAAAAAGAAAACTGTCATAAAGCCAGCGCTCAACAGCACAAAAAGCCTAAGGTAAACATGTGATCTAATTTCCACATTAAATAAGCCATCAATAGCAAATAAAGCGATGGCCAAACCCGCAAAAAGTACCGCCGCATAAAAAGCCGACATTAGAAATCTTAAAAACAAGATTTTATTATACTGCCAAAAACCATTCAAGTTACCTCGTTGTATGAATGGCGCAAAAGCCACTAATAAGTGAAAAGCGAAAGCAAAAAGCGCCACTCTAAAAACATCTGTCAAATACTTGAAAGGATCTATCAGAAAGTATAACCCCGTTAATAAAGCTAATGCTAGCCCCCTCATCAACCATTTGGATATTGAACTTAGAGGGCGGCTTTCCGCATAAGTATCAAACGCCAACAGCAAGGTTAACCCTAAATTACAGAGCAACAACAGCTTAAGCAAGTTTTGATGCAACTCCATTTTTAGGCCAGGACCTGCCAAATAACACCAAATACCGGTAGCCAGTAAGGCAATGAGCACCTGAAGTGGAAAGCGAACAACAACGTTCTTAAAATTTTGCCAAAGGGCACCTATTGAGGGTAATTTCATAAATCTGAATACTTTACGTCGTACACTCTAAGATAACCAACTCAATCAATTATCTTAAAAAATGTTAAAAATAGTGGCATTAGTTGTAAACTAATTTTTTAGTTTATATTTTAGCGACATACCAAACAATTCAGATGAAAAGAACGTTACTCTTATTAACGCTGATACTGACATTCTCCGTAGCTCGTTCACAAACCAATTCTATTAAAGGCGTTGTTGCCGACATTTCTTCCAACGCTAAATTGCATAATGCTACCGTTAGCGTCTTAAACGCAAAAGATTCTACCTTATATAAATTTTCTAGAGCAACTTCAGAAGGCAGTTTTAGCTTCCCAAACATGAAAAACGGGAACTTTATCTTGTTAATTACCTATCCTGAATATGCCGACTTTGTAAATAAATTTAGTTTAGATTCGGCTAATAAATCTATCGATTTTAAGGTAATCGATATGAAAACGAAAGCCAAATTACTGAACGAAGTAATCATTAAAGGGCAGGCAGCTGCCATTAAAATTAAAGGCGATACGACGGAGTTTAATGCTTCTGCTTATAAAATACAGCCAAATGACCGCGTAGAAGACTTATTGAAAAAATTTCCGGGTGTAACGGTTGATGCGCAAGGTAAAATTACCGCCCAAGGTAAAACCGTAGAAAAAGTGTTGGTGGATGGCGAAGAGTTTTTTGGTGATGACCCTACTTTAGTAACCAAAAACTTAAGGGCCGACATGGTTGATAAGGTGCAGTTATTCGAAAAATCGAGTGATCAAGCTGCCTTTACCGGAGTTGATGATGGACAGAAGAAACAGACCCTTAACATTGTACTAAAAGAAGACAAAAAACAGGGGTATTTCGGTAAAATTGACGCTGGTTATGGTACAGATGATTTTTATCAAGTACAGGCCATGTTTAACAAATTCAAAAAGAAGGAAAAAATTGCTGGGTACTTTACTTCTAGTAACACCGGAAAAACTGGCTTGGGATGGGAAGATGCAGGCAAATATGGCAGTAGCGGCAATATGGAAGTAACCGATGATGGGATGATCTTTATGACGAGCGGTGATGATCTTGACGGCGGCGGTAGGTATTGGGGCGAGGGTATTCCAATTGCCCATAATGGTGGCGTACATTACGAAAATAAATGGAACAACGATAAAGAGAGCATCAACACCAACTACAAAGCAGGTTCTCTTAATGTAAAAATCAATAAAAATACCCTAGATCAAACCAACTTTGCTAACAAAATCCTCAACACCAACACAGATGCTATCACTGAAAACGATATGTTCAGACAAAAAATTGATGCTACTTATAACATCAAGCTAGATACCACCTCCAATTTAAAAGTTGTTATTGACGGTACTTTAAAAAACTCACAAAGTGATGTAACCACAAATGCGGTCAGGAAAACAGGGAATAATCTATCTGTATATAACTCTGAAAGAACTACCAGTAACGATAGTAAGCAACAGCTTTTTAACTTAAGTGCTTTTTATACCAAGAAACTTAAAAAAGTAGGTCGCAATTATTCAATTAGTTTAAGTCAAGCATATAACAAAACCAACTCCGATGGCTATCTATATGCAGATAATGAGCTTTTTAAAGAAGACGGAACATTTGACGAACGAAAAATTACCGATCAGTTCAAGGACAACAATATCGTTACCAATAGGCTTTCATCTAACATTACTTATAATGAGCCCCTTAGTAAATTTTTTACTTTAATTGCCAACTATGGACTAACCTACACCATGAATAATGCCGATAGAAGAACATACGATGCTTCGCCGACCGGTGCTTATGATAATCTAAATATGACCTTTAGTAATGATTTCGAAGCTGATCAATTAGTTAACCAAGTTGGAGCTATTTTCAATTATAAAAAAGGAAAAACAATCATCAACTTTGGAACGAAAACTAGTTTTGTGAACTTTGATCAAAAGGAAGTGCTTACCAATCAAAATTTCAAACGAAATTTCATCAACTGGATACCACAGGCCTCGTATCAATATAAATTTTCTGCGCAAAAATCCATCAGCTTAAATTATAGTGGGGCAACTACGCAGCCAACAGTTACACAGTTACAGCCAGTAAGAACTAATGATGACCCACAGAATGAGTTTCAGGGAAATGACCAATTACGCCCTTCTTATACTAACCGAATCAACTTCCGATATAATACTTACAAAATAATCACCAATCAGAACTTTTATATCAGTGGTGGCGTAAATTTTACCAGCAATCAAATTGTAAACAATAATACTACAACGGGTAACAAAACAGTTTTTACCGCGGTCAATTTAGAAGGTAAACTTCCTTATAACTATTACGCATATACCGGTTTTTCTAGAAAACTTTCATTCCTAGGCGATATCAACGCGGGTTTAAACTTAGATATAAGCGGAGCGGCACAATACAACTATGCGAACAGCGTGCTTAATAAAACCACTAGCATTGCCGCTAATCCTGGTATTAATTTGAGTAAATACAACGACAAAAACAGCTTTTATCTTTCTTTTGGACCAAGTTATAACTCACAAGTGTCTTCCTTGTCGCAACAATCAAATAAAGGTTGGGGTTACAGAGGCTATATGGATATGAACTTAAAACTTCCAAAGAAAATAAGCTTAAGCGCTACTTCAGAATATACCTACCAACCAAGTTCTGATTCTTTCGACAATAGTTTTGATCGCTTCTTAATCAATGCTTCGGTTAGCAAAGCCTTTTTTAAACAAGAGAATTTAAAGCTGATGTTAAGTGCAAACGATATCCTAAATCAAAATGTTGGTTTTAGGAGATATGCTTCCTTAAATTCAATTACCCAAACCAGCTACAACAACATCAGCCGCTATTTCATGTTCTCCGTAATATGGGATTTCAATAAAATGGGTGGTACGCCAAAAACAAACTAATTTAACCTACAGACACATGAAAATGCTAAAATATATCACTGCTGCTTGCTTCTCTTTACTATGGCTACACAGTAGTGCACAACATGCCCGTTTCGTAACACAAGGAACTATCGAATTTGAGAAACGCGTAAACGCTTATGCCTTGATTAAACAGCAGCTTAAATCATGGGGAGAAGACAACAGCTTCAGTGCCCAAGCACTGGAGAGCTATCAAAAAAACAACCCTCAATTTAAAATACAAAAAAGCAAGCTGCTATTCAACAACCAAACCACGGCCTTTTTACCTATTGAAGAAGCCATTGCCCCTTCAAATAACTGGTTTGCAAACATGATAGAATTCCAACAGGCAAACAGCATTTTAAGCGACTTGAATGCCGGCACTAGTAAAACGCAGAAGAAAATTTATGAAGAAACTTATTTGCTAAGCGATAGCATTAGAAAAATCAATTGGAAAATTACCGATGAGTTTAGGAATATCGCAGGCTATAACTGTCGAAGAGCAAATGCATTGGTAATGGATTCGGTATATGTCGTAGCATTTTACAGTGAAGAAATAGCAGTTAGCGGAGGTCCTGAATCCTTTAGTGGTTTGCCTGGAATGATTTTAGGCTTAGCTCTTCCACATGATCACGTAACTTGGTTTGCGACTTCGGTAACGGATGAGGCTGTAGCTCCCGACAAATTAAAGATACCTACCAAAGGTAAACCCGTTAATCAAAAACAGTTATACGACATTTTAAAAGGAGCATTAAAAAGCTGGGGAAAATCGGCCTATCAAACTTTTAAATGGGCAATGATGTAACGATTAGTTTAACTGTTTAAACTGAAAAATCGGTTAACTGTTGACAAGCAACGGCTAACCGATTTTTTTTTATTTCTACACTTGCCAACAGAGAAAGGGGTTAACCCAATATCAAGCTAATCAGCCTACTTTATTAATTTACGACTAATTTATATCCCTTACCGTGTACATTGATAATTTCTACCTTTGGATCTTCTTTCAGGTATTTACGCAGCTTACTTAAAAATACATCCATACTGCGCCCATTAAAATAGTTATCGTCATGCCAAATACTCAACAGCGCTTCCTCTCTGGTAAGTACACCGTTTTTCTTCAGGCACAACAGACGTAGCAATTCCGCTTCTTTAGTAGACAATTTTTGCTGCCCACCATCAAAATGGATGATTTGGGTAGTATAATCAAAACGGTAGTTACCAATCTCAAACTGGCTTGGCACTTCTTCCTGTACAGCGTTTTGTGTTAAAGAAGCTCTTTTTAAAAGCGCATTGATACGCAGCAGCAGCTCCTCAATTCTAAAAGGTTTGGTGATATAATCATCCCCACCTAAATCATAAGCTAACGATTTATCTTCCATCATTGATTTGGCCGTTGCAAAAATGATAGGCACATGCTCATTAACCTTTCTAATTTCCTTGCCTAAGGTGAAACCATCCTTTTTAGGCATCATTACATCAAGGATACAAAGATCAAAGTTATCTCTTGCGAAAGCTTTCATCCCTTCATCACCATCTGTACAAAGCACCACTTCAAAATTTCCTTTAACCTGTAGGTAGTCTTGCAACAACAATCCCAAGTTAGGATCGTCCTCAACCAAAAGTATCTTCTTCATATCAATTGTTTAATTTAAATGGTATATGAATGGTAAAGGTAGTCCCTTTATCTTTTTCACTGTTCACCTTTATATCCCCATTCATTTGCGTGATAATATCATTAACATAGCTTAAGCCTAAACCAAAGCCTTTTACATCATGTAAATTGCCCGTAGGTACTCTATAAAACTGATCAAATATGCGTTTGGTTTGCTCTTTGGTCATTCCAATACCTTCATCGCTTATTTCTATATTAATACCGTTTGCTTGGTTTTTGGTTTTAATAGTAATTTTAGGAATTGACGGGCTGTATTTATTGGCGTTGTCAATTAGGTTGTAAATCACATTAGACAAATGCAGTTCATCCCCCACTACAACATCTCTTTCTGCATCAAGCGCCAACGCAACTTCTGCATCTTTTTTCTGCAATTGTAGGCTCATGCTGTCTACCACCAAAGCAATAAGCTCATTCACAGCTACAGGCTTACGCTCTAGTTTTAACTCCTTTTTATCCAGTTTTGCAACGTTCAATACGCGTTCAATGTGATTGCCCAATCGTACGTTCTCATCATAAATAATTCCCGCTAAACGGTTGATTCTGGCTTTATCAGCATTTAAATCTGGATCTTTCAATGCCTCACTCGCAATCATGATGGTAGCCACCGGTGTTTTAAATTCGTGGGTCATGTTATTGATGAAATCCGTTTTCATCTCCGAAAGTTTTTTCTGCCTAATGATGGCATAAATGGTATAGGCGAAAATGAAAATCAACACCAACAGCAAGCCCACCGAAGAAACAAGGGTCACAAACATATTGTTAAAAATCAGCGAGTTTTTGTTTGGAAAGCTCACATACAACATACCCGGATCCTTGATCATTAAATCATTACTAAAAATAATCTTGCTAAACGTATTTTTAGGCAACACCTCACCTTCTTGCATAGATACATTATGATAAATCACTTTATCTGTATTCTTAGATGGGGTTACCCAGTAGTTATAATCTAGATTGATATTCTTGCTCAGCAACTCTCGTTTAATGAGTGTATCTAAATTATCTTGACTAGGCATCCTCTGCTCCAATGGAATGTCCTTATTGGCCATTTCCTTGGCAACATCTTGCACCAAATTCACATTTCCCGCGTTAACCAATGCTATCGTATCAGCATACAACTTCTCAAGCTCCACTTTATACCTATACTCTGCTTTAGCATCTTCTAGTTTAAACTTGGTCTTCAAATCCGGATCGATACTAGGAAAAGCAATAAATTGAGGAAAACCTGTCGTAGGATGAAAAGCTAGGTACCTAATGGTATCTGGTAACTTATTTGGATTGATGACTGCACGTTTCCGAAAAAAAGACGGCGTAATGTTACGGCTCAATAAAATTCCATTGGGACCTTTAATGTCGTTCACATTTAGCCTCAAGGTATTTTTATCGCTAGGATTAGGATTGGAAAGATTCGCGTAGTCTTCTTCGCTAATAATTACCGGCGAAGTAAAGTTTTCCCTAATCAAACTATCCTGTATGCCAATATAATCGAAGATCTGTTGTCTTTGCTTAATCTTTCTGATTACCTCATTTTCCTTGAAGCGTACCTTGAAAGCAACAATACTATCAGTTTGCATTCTGATATTTTTGCTCTTAAGTTCCTGAAATTCTACATCTTTCCGATTGATATGTCGAATGACATTTTTCTTCTGTATCTTATTGACCACGGTACTTAAAGCCTGATTTACATCTTGCTCAAAAAGCTGTGACTTAAGGTTATAAGATTCCCTAATGTAATACATCTGCATTACAAAAACACCTAACAACGCAAAGGTCATTAGTGCAGTAATTATCCAAAGGCTCCTCTTTTTCATGCCAGTTCATTCAAAGTTAAGGAACACTTTAGTAAACACAACTACCCTTAACACTTTTTAACAGTACCACATGCCTGCTAAAAGCTTGCTTTTCTGATGATTTATAAACAGAAAGCATACTGCTGATTTAAAGATAAGACCCCTAATTACACCTTTTAGTGATAATGAAGCATAAAAAAAGCCACTTGGTTATTCCAAGCGGCTTTCTAACTATCATTGTTTTCTTAAAAAGCTATACTAGAAAGGCAAGTCATCGTCTTCCCCAGCAGCAGTATTTACATCAACTGGAGCTGCGTATTGAGGTGCAGCTGCCGCTGCAGGTGCAGTACCAGTTAACGCAGTTAAACGCCATACTACCAAACTGTTGAAATAAGAAGTAACCCCATCTTTGTTAGTCCACGGGCGACCACGCAAATTAAATGAAACCTCAACTTCATCTCCAGGTTTTAGGCTATCAAATAAAGCAGTTTTATCTTGTAAAGCCTCAAACCTAATATATTCCGGATAAGTTGGATTTTCCGCGTATTCTATAATTAAATCACGTTTTTTGAACGTTTCGCTTACTTGCTGTGTGGCACCAATTTCGTGTACCTTCCCTTTAATTTCCATATCGATACTAATATATTTCTCTTCCATCCAAATCTCTATATTTTTATTGATAACTTCGCAAATCATATGACACAAGTTTTCCACACCAAGAGCAAGGTAATCATCACCTGCAACAAAAGACTATCGTCTTACCTCCAAACAGAGGTAGAAGAACTAGGCTACACTATCGAAAGAGCCTTTTCTACTGGCGTAGAACTTAACATTACCCTTAACGAGTGTATAAAACTTAACCTCAACCTGCGTTGTGCCAGTCAAATTTTGTACAGCTTAAAAAGTTTCGAGGCCAAAGATCCCGAACAGCTCTACCAAGTTTTAGCTGATATTGCTTGGGAAGAACTTATCGATTTTTCAGGCTATTTTTCAGTGACTTCAAATGTCGATAATCCTTTTATCACTACGCCTCTTTTTGCGAATCTAAAGGTTAAAGACGCTATTGTGGATCGTATTAAAGCTAAAAAAGGCATTCGCCCGAATAGCGGTGCCGATGCCAACAAAGCGGTTGTGCATTTATACTGGAAAGATCAAGACGCTACCATATTTATAGATACCAGTGGCGAAACGTTGAGCAAACACGGTTACAGGAAAATTCCAGGAAAGGCACCAATGTTGGAAGCCCTGGCCGCAAGTGTTGTAATGGCAACCAAGTGGGATAGGAAGTCGCCATTTATTAATCCTATGTGTGGTTCTGGCACCTTAGCTATAGAAGCGGCCTTACTGGCAACTAACCGCCGACCGGGTTTATACCGAATGAATTATGGCTTTATGCACATTATAGGTTATGATGAAGAAGTATTTTTTCAAGAAAGACGCATACTAAAAGATCAAGTAATTAAAAACGTAGATCTACAAATCATTGCTTCAGATCTTTCTGAAGATGCTGTTGAAGTGAGCAAGAGGAACGCAAAAACTGCTGGCGTTGATCAAATTATCCAATTTGAGGTAGGCGATTTTGCAGAAACGACTGTACCCGAAGGCCAAAAGGGCGTAGTGGTATTCAATCCTGAATATGGCGAGCGATTAGGCACCCATAGTAAACTGGAATTTACCTATAAGCGTATGGGCGATTTCATGAAAACCGAATGTAAGGGTTACCATGGATATATTTTTACCGGCAACCCAGATCTGGCAAAAAAAATAGGTTTAAAGGCAGATAAAAAGATAGAATTTTACAATGGAAAACTGGATTGTAGAATGCTAGAATACGAACTTTACGACGGTAGCAGAAGACCTGATAGCGAACGCCCGAACCGATAAAACCAGCTCTACTTTTTGTACACAAAAAAGTTGTAAATAGATGATTACTAGGTAATAAACTTGCAAATTGAAAAATATTTGTATAGTTTTATCCCAACTAACTTCTGCCCCTATGACTGAAAAATACAAAAAAGAGATGCAACGCATCGCTGAAAGGATTAGAAAAGTTCGCGAGTTTAAAAAGATTTCGCAACAAGACCTAGCTTCTCAAATCGGAATTTCCCAGAATGCCTATAGCAAAATAGAACTGGGATATAGCAAAATCAGTCTCGATCGACTTTTCCTCATTGCCAAATTGCTTAATGTAGACACTTTAGAGTTATTAGGCTCTAAACGCCGCTCCTCTAACAATTTGCGAACCTAAACAAAAATGCTCAGTGTTCATTTTAACGTTGAGCATTTTTTTTCATTTAGTAGCCAGCCATTTATAGGGATGTGACTTTTTTTCACGGGTCTAATTTGAAAAAGCTAAGAGCTATCTCTTACTTTAGTAAATATGCAACAGATTTTAGACCTTACGATCAATTTTGTTAAAAACACCCTAGCAGACGCTGAAGCCGGACACGATTGGTTCCATATCGAACGTGTTTACAAAACCGCAAAACACATCAATAGTATTGAGCAAGCAGATGAGCTGGTTGTATCTTTGGCCGCTTTGTTACATGATATTGCCGACAGTAAATTTAATGGTGGCGACGAAGAAATTGGACCGCAAAAAGCTGGTGATTTCCTTGCTAGTATTGGTCTTGAGCCCAAAGTGATCAATGAAGTAAAACTGATCATTAAAAATCTTTCCTTTAAGGCTAGTTTTGATGAAATCTCTTATTTTTCAAAAGAATTAGATGTAGTGCAAGATGCAGATAGACTAGATGCCATTGGCGCTATTGGCATAGCCAGAGCATTTACTTATGGTGGCTATAAAAACAGGGTACTTTATAATCCAGAAATAAAGCCCAATCTTCAAATGACGAAAGACCAATACAAATCTTCTACCTCTCCAACAATCAACCATTTCTATGAGAAACTTCTCTTATTAAAGGATTTGATGAGAACCGAAACTGGAAAAGCCATGGCCGAACAGCGACATCATTTTATGGTAACTTACCTAGAGCAATTCTATGAGGAATGGGAAGGCATAAAATAAACTAAAAATTTTAGCTATTTTACTATATTTGTTAGCAAAATAGCTGCTATGTCTGAAAGATTAATCAAAAAGCTTAATATACTAGCCGATGCTGCAAAGTATGACGTTTCGTGTTCATCAAGCGGTAGCGACAGAAAAAACACGAACAAAGGGCTGGGTAATGGACATCAATCGGGCATTTGCCATACCTATACCGAAGATGGCCGCTGTGTATCCCTTCTAAAAATATTACTCACCAACCACTGCATATTTGATTGTGCTTATTGCGTTTCCAGACGCAGTAATGATATTGAACGGGCAGCTTTCACCGTTGATGAGGTGGTAGAATTGACCATGAATTTTTATCGCAGAAATTATATTGAAGGGCTATTTCTAAGTTCCGGGATTTTCAAGAATGCTGATTTCACCATGGAGCGACTGCTTCGGGTGGTTAAAAAATTAAGACTTGAGGAAAACTACAATGGATACATTCATCTAAAAACCATTCCGGGGGCTAGTGATGAGCTCATCACTGAGGCGGGGCTTTATGTAGACCGTATGAGCATTAACCTAGAAATGCCTACCGAAACAGGTTTAAAGCTTTTAGCTCCCGAAAAAAGCCACCAAGACGTAATTAAACCCTTAAGCTTTGTCAAAAATCAAATTGTACAATTTAAGGAGGAGAAGAAGCTCATTAAAAGTGTCCCTAAATTTGTTCCTGCAGGCCAAAGCACACAAATGGTGGTTGGGGCTACGCCTGAAACCGACAAGGAAATTATGTATACCGCAGCCAATTTCTATAAAAGCTTTTCTTTAAAACGGGTATATTACTCTGGTTATATTCCTATCAGCAACGACAGCAGGATGCCTATTTTAGGTAGCCAACCACCTTTGTTACGTGAAAACAGACTGTATCAAACCGATTGGCTCATGCGGTTTTATGGCTTTGATGTAAAGGAATTACTCAACGATGCAAATCCGCATTTGGATACCGACATAGATCCAAAACTAAGCTGGGCGCTACGTAATATGCACCTTTTCCCTATCGATATTAATACAGCCGACTATCAAATGATTTTGCGCATACCTGGCATTGGCGTAGGTTCGGCGCAAAAAATCGTACAGGCTCGCAAATTCGGAAAGCTATACATTTATCAGTTAAAAAAAATCGGCATTGCCTACAACAGAGCTAAACATTTTATGACCTGTGCCGATACTCCATATCAATTGAAGGATTTTCAATCACATCAAATCAAGGGATTTATCTTAGCCGAAAGCCAGAGTAAATATTTAAAGACACCAAACGAGCAACTTTTACTTTTTTAATGATTTAACATTAAGGCTTAAGAACCATTAAGTTTTTAAGTCCAAGCCTTGATTCTCTTAATTTCTTAATGGTTTATAAATTATGATTTACGTTTTTGATGGAACTTTAGAAGGCCTACTCACCGCAGTATTCGAATGGTTTGAAAGGAAACCTGGGCCAACGATGCTAAAGCCTCAGGAAACTTATCAACCAGATGCTTTTACAGCCAGTTTTGAAGTGGTTACCCAACGTGAAAAGGCAGATAGGGTTTGGAAGGGACTGGCTACAAAGCTAGATAGGGCTTGGATGCGCAAAGTATATTGTGCCTATCTTTCAGAAGTTGCTCATATCTACCAGAATCTTTTTCAATTCATCGTCTATATTTTTCAAAGCAGTGATGGTGTCGAAGAAAACTACGGACATCCGCAAGTATTGAGCATTACTCAAACCGCCAGAAAAGTAGAGCGGGAAAAGCATAGAATGGAAGCTTTTATACGTTTCCAAAAAACTGCCGATGGAATGTTTTATTGCGGCATAGATCCTGACTTTAACGTCATCCCCTTACTGATTAATCATTTCAAAAATCGTTACACCGATCAACAATGGGTTATTTATGACCTGAAAAGACACTACGGCATTTTTTATGATCTTCAAACAGTTAAAGAAATTGAAATAAACATAGACCATAAAGCATTAAGAAAATCAAACCAGCATCTGCTAGACGAAAAAGAGAACCTCTACGCCGACCTATGGAAAAACTATTTCAAGAGCACTAATATTGTGGCCCGAAAAAACACTAAACTACATACTCAACATGTGCCTAAACGGTATTGGAAATACCTTACCGAAAAATTATAACAAGCGTGTTAACATTATCTTAACTTATTAGCTGTAATTTAGCCACATGAAATTCAGTGTACTGGTTTTAATTACAGCACTTGCCGTGGGCTTATCCATTGGATTGGTAAACTACCATTTCCAAGGCAGCTGGTATTATCTATTGATTTCGTTCGGAATTTCTTTTGGAACCAGTTTCTTAGTGTTCTATTATTTACTAGAGAAGTACATTTACAGCAAAATCAAGCTCATTTATAAGCTTATCCATAATTTAAAACTTGGCAAAGATCTTAAGGAAGCTCTTGGAGAGTATGTAAGCTCAGACCCCATTAACGATGTACAACAGGAAGTGGAAGAATGGGCCGGGGCAAAAAAGAAGGAAATAGAGCTGTTAAAAAAGCAGGAGCAATTTAGAAGAGAGTTTCTTTCCAATGTATCCCATGAGTTTAAAACGCCACTTTTTGCCATACAAGGCTACATAGAAACCTTACAAGACTGTATTTCCGATGATCCGGAAATGGCCATTAAGTTTCTAAAGAAAGCTGAAAACAATATTGAACGCTTAAGCTACTTGATTAAAGACCTAGATTCTATTTCCAAGCTGGAAACAGGAGAAATCCCTATTGATTATGTTCGTTTTGACATTGTTCTCCTGGTAAAAGAGGTTTTTGATATTTTAGAGGATAAAGCTGACACCAGCAAAACAAAGCTCATTTTTAAGGACAAATATACTACCCCTACCATGGTGTATGCCGATAGGGAGAAAATTAGGCAAGTTTTGATCAATCTTATTCAGAACTCTATTAAGTACGGCAAGGAGAATGGCTCTACTTCAGTAAAGATTTTTGAATTGCACGATCAATATTTAATTGAAGTAACGGATGACGGGATGGGAATTGAAGAGAAGCATCTGCCACGCTTGTTTGAACGTTTCTATAGAATAGACTCACATCGTTCTAGAAGAGAAGGCGGCACGGGCTTGGGTCTAGCCATTGTTAAGCATATATTAGAGGCACATCAACAAACCATTTCAGTGCGTAGCACGCCTAATATTGGAACTACTTTTGCCTTCACTCTTCAAAAAAATGTGGAACCTTTGTTAGGTTACGGTAAAAAATAATTTCAAATATTTCTTCGTTTCTAGCCAACAGGTGGCATTTTACTCGTTAACAACTTATTATCTCTTAACAATCAAGTAAAATTGTCGTCAGAGTTAACATTAAATTAACATTACGGTTTTACTTTTGCATCATATTTAAACATGAGTATGAGCAATATATTTAGCTTCTTTACACCTAAAGACAAAAAATTTCAGCCTTTATTTGAGCAAGCAGGAAGTAACGTTAGGAAAATTGCAGAAGCACTTTTGCAGGTAGTAACTGCAGACAATCTTGAAAAAAGAAAAGAGGCCATCAAAGAGGTTGAGCGTCTAGAACATGTAGGCGACGACATTACCCACACCATCTTCATCGAATTAAGCAAGAACTTCATCACTCCTTTCGACAGAGAAGACATCCACTCTTTGGCAAGTGCTATTGATGATATTGCAGACTACATTCACGCCTCTGCTGGAAATATTGAACTTTACAATGTTCAAAACATTGGCGAACCAATGGTTAAACTAGCTGAATTGCTCGTTGAAATGTGTACTGACCTTGAAAAAGCGATCAAAGAATTGAGAAGCTTTAAAAATATCAGAGTGATTGCCGATGCTTGTGTAAGGATCAACAGCGCTGAAAACCAAGCTGACTATACTTGCAACTTGGCTATTGCTCGTTTGTTTGAGTTTGAAACCAATGCAATTGAACTAATTAGGCAAAAAGAAGTGCTACAAACACTTGAAATTGCTACTGATAAATGTGAAGATGCGGCCAACGTGCTAGAATCTATCTTGGTTAAAAACGCATAACAACCATCATGACGATACTTTTAACAATTATTGTTTTAGCTCTCATCTTTGATTACATCAATGGTTTTCATGATGCGGCTAATGCAATTGCAACCATCGTAGCCACCAAGGTGCTTACACCTTTCCAAGCGGTGGTATGGGCTGCATTTTTTAACTTTCTGGCTTATTGGGTATTTGGGTTCGGCGTTGCCGATACTGTTGCTAAAACAGCTAATACCATGGAAATTAACCTTACCGTAATTTTGGCGGGGGTAATTGCAGCCATCATTTGGAATTTATTAACCTGGTGGTTTGGTATTCCTTCAAGTTCCTCACATACTTTAATTGGCGGCTTTGCCGGTGCAGCTATTGCGCACGCTGGCCTAGATGTGGTAAACTGGTATAAAGAAGGAAAAGCGGGAGAATTGCCAACCGGAGTTCTTGTAATTATCGGATTTATTGTATTAGCGCCTCTAATTGGAGCCATTGTTTCCTACTGTATTTCTGTTTGGCTATTGCACTCGGCAAAAAAGAGTATAGGTCCAAAGTTGTTCACTTTGGCGTTAATGATAGGCACTATTGTTTTTGTGTACTTCCAAATGATTCCTTACGACAAAATTCACAAGCCTCGTTTTGAATCACATTTTTGGAGCGTCGCTTTTGAAGCCCACAATATCAAATGGTTTTTAGTAGCATTTATTGTACTTTCCATCAGCTCATTTTGTTTGATATTTAGCTTCCTAAGTCATCACCAATCTAATAAATGGCTGAAAAAAATGCAGCTTTTATCATCTGCAGCATTCAGTTTGGGCCACGGTGGTAACGACTCGCAAAAAGTAATGGGTATTATTGCCGCAGCGGTAGTGGTGTATATTCACCAAACAGGAGCAGGTTTAAGTGACATGCCTGAATGGTTACAAGTAGTTTTACCTTCTAAAGATGCCATGGGCGATGAAATTCCAGGCCATATGCCTGCGTGGATTCCTCTAGCTTGTTATAGTGCCATTGCCATAGGAACTTTAAGTGGTGGTTGGAAAATTGTGAAAACAATGGGTTCTAAGATCACTAAAGTAACGCCGTTTGAAGGTGTAACTGCAGAAACCGCTGGTGCTTTAACTTTATATTTTACAGAGCATTTAAAAGTTCCAGTAAGTACTACACACACCATTACCGGTTCTATCATTGGTTCTGGTTTAACAAAAGGTACTTCGGCTGTAAAATGGGGGGTTACGGTTAAATTGGTTTGGGCATGGGTTTTAACTATTCCAGTATCAGCAGCACTAGCCGCAATCATTTACTACATTTTGAGTTTATTTATTTAAGAACTAATTGAGTATAAAAAAAGGCGGCTATAAACAATAGCCGCCTTTTCTATTTTAAAGATATTCTCCAGGTCATTCTTCGTACCTCGCAACGATGAAAACTTTAAACAGCGCCTAACAAAAACTCATCGATGGCTTCAACAGCGTGCTTAAAACGCTCCTCTCCTATGCCCGATACCACAGCATACTTAGCATTTAATGCCTTGAGTTCGCTATGCCACACTTCCATGAAGTGCTCCCGTTGGTTAGGAAAATCTCTCAGAGGATCGTCTTGCCAAGGCAGGTCAATATCCAACAGGATATAAAAATCATAAGGACGATTTTGAAGCGCATCCAATACTATTTGTGGCGTGTGCCCAAAAAAAGCATCGCTCCAAATTTTTACGGTCAGAAAGGTAGTATCACAGATGATAAAATCCGTTTCTGTCATGGCCAACACAGAATGTTCAAGAGCTATTTGCCCATGAAACATATTTACTTCATCCTGTAGTGTACACGGTTCCGTTAATGCTTCACAATAATAACGGGCATATTCTGGCACCCACGGCACCTGATAGTATTTAGCCAATTGCGAAGAAATAGTAGATTTCCCAGTACTTTCAGGACCAACAATGGCCACTTTTTTAATTTGTTTGTTCACGATAGGTCTTTCTCCAATCCAAATATCCATTTAAAGCTATGATCACTAAAATAGCATAGAGCACTGCATAAAGATTCAGATCTTTATAAATTAATAAAGGTACGTAACAAATGTCAACCACTATCCACAGTATCCAATTTTGCAAAATTTTTCTAGTAAGCATAATTTGCGCTACAAAACTCATTGCTGTACAAAAACCGTCTTCATAGGGAACATTGGTAGGCGTGTACCGATCTAAAAAGTAACCCAATATGATAGTTAGCACAGCGATAGACAAAATGGCATAAACCCAATGTACCCATCCTATACTCACCACAGGCTTAGTGTCTTCCTTTTTTTTCTTTAACCAAAACCACCAACCATAAAAGGCAGTAAAAAGAAAATAGAATTGCAAAGCGAAATCACCAAATAAATGACTTTCAAAAAAAAGTATGGCACTGATCATAATACTTAGGATAGAAACTGGCCAGTTCCATATATTTTCTTTAGCCGCTAGGTAAATACAGGCAATGGTGCTTACAAAGCCCAGCCATTCCAACCATGAGGTGTGTTGAAATTGTTGTAGCAACTGCTGCCAAAAACTGGCTTCGAGGATTAACATTAATCAAATATAGAGGTAAGTTATCTTTTAGCCACAGATGCACAGACTTTTTCTGTTGCATTTTACAAAAAGGTCTATAAAAAAGAATTCCGGTAGGGAACAACCCCTACCGGAAAATAAACCAAACAAACTATTTATGAAGAATACCCTCTTGCGAGGATGCTTTAGATCAAATTTTCAATTTCAATTGCTATCTTAATCATCAATCTGTTTCAACAACAATTATAAAACTCTATTTGTTTCCTTTTATTACAACATTTTTGCCAATCTTTAAAAAACACCTATTTCATGACGCTAACATGACCTTTTAGAGCGACACGCTGTGTTTAAAGTACACTATAGCATTTTTTGCTTCTTTAAAACTTTTAAGATTATCATTTTACAAGCCTGACGTTTTTACATTAGCTGTCAAATGTGGCAGGACACATAGCCCTATAAAACGGACAGTGTAGTATAAAGCAGACAAATAAATTGCTTATTGCTTGGCAGCTACTCGCCAAATAATGCCACTTACATCATCTGCAACCAAAAGCGCCCCATCTGGTGCAACAGCAACTCCTACGGGCCTACCATAAACCTCACTTTGATTAGCATTGGCAACAAAGCCAGTTAAAAAGTCCTGCATTGTTTCTGTGGGCTTACCATCTTTAAAAGGCACAAAAGCTACTTTATAACCACTCAATTGTGAGCGGTTCCAAGAACCATGTTGCCCAATGAAAGCACCACCTTGATATTTTGCAGGGAATTTATTGTTGGTATAAAATGCTAATCCTAGCGAGGCGGTATGCGAACCTACTGCGACATCAGGCACTATGGTTTTCTTTACTAAATCTGGATTAGCTCCTTTTAACCTAGGGTCTTCATGCTGCCCAAAATAAGCATAGGGCCATCCATAAAATGCACCTTCCTTAACACTGGTAATATAATCTGGCACTAAATCATCGCCTAAGCCATCACGTTCATTTACGGCAGTCCATAATTTATTGGTTATTGGTGCCCAATCCATTCCCACAGGATTACGCAAACCATTGGCGAAAATACGCTCGCCCGTACCATCTGGGTTCACTTCCAAAATAGCAGCTCTTCTGACTTCATGCTCCATACCGTTTTCACCAACATTGCTCCCAGACCCTACCGAAATATAGATTTTATCTTTAGCCTTGTTCACCAAAAGGTTCCTTGTCCAATGATTATTGTAACCACCAGCCGGCAAGCTCACTATTTTTTTCCCTGCTTCGGTAATTTTGGTATCTCCAGACTTATAAGGGAACACCCAAAGCCCATCGGTATTGGCTACATAGAAAGAATTTCCAATAAATGCCATTCCATAAGGTTGGTTTAGACCAGAAAGAAAGGTGGTCCTAACTTCCGGAACCCCGTCCTGATTACTATCTCTAAATAGCAGAATGGTATTCACACTTTTACCCGAAACTTCAGATTTAGCCTTTCCCGAAATTTTATTGACCACCTGTTCAGCTACGCTACGTTCGGAATTGGATAAAGCCACCAAAATATCGCCATTAGGTGCCACTACGATATTACGGGGGCTTTTCATCTGGTCAGCAAATTTACTGACTACAAAACCCTCTGGAGCCTGTGGCGTTGTATTGGCTGGCCAGTCAATCACCTTACTGAAATTATTTTTCGAAGCAGTAGTATCGGGTGCTGGAAGCGTCAGCGTATCTATATCTGTTGCTGCATGTACCGTATCAGCAGTCTCCGATTTTTTATTTGAACTGTTACAAGCTGCAAACAGTGAGGCAAAAAGAATTAAAAAGGACAAGGATTTTGTTCTCATATCTTTTATTTTTAGGCACTGCCTATTTAAACAGTCAAGTGGTAAAGTTGTTTTGATCAACCTAGTTACCATACAAAAAGCAATTTGTATATCCCCCCACAAAATTCCCAAAGCATGCAAAAATCACGCTGATAAAATGCTCTATTCTTCATCATTTTATCATCTTAATATATTTTAAAATAATCGCCCAAAAATTGATCAGCAAATTGTATCTTTGCATCCCGACAGAGATGTTGGGATTTTCGTTTCATAGCAGAGGAATTCTCCCAGCTATCGGTCAGTTAGACTATCACTTTAGACTTTTTAAAAATCCCACATGCCTAAAGACACTTCCATCAACTCAGTATTGATTATCGGATCTGGACCTATTATTATTGGACAAGCCTGCGAATTTGATTATTCTGGTTCACAAGCTGCACTTTCTTTGAAAGAGGAAGGAATCAAGGTTTCCATCATCAATTCCAACCCGGCCACTATTATGACCGACAAGGTGATTGGCGATCACGTTTATTTAAAACCTTTAACCATCGAATCGATTGAAGAGATTTTAATTGAACACAAAAACAACCCTGATTTACCTACCATTGATGCTGTATTACCTACCATGGGTGGACAAACTGCATTAAACCTTTGTGTTGAAGCTGAGGAAAGAGGTGTCTGGAAAAACCACAATATTAGAATCATTGGTGTTGACGTAGCAGCAATTGACAAAACTGAAAACAGAGAGTCGTTCCGTCAATTAATGGTTGATATAGGGGTGGGTGTTGCAACCTCTAAAATTGCCAATTCATTTTTGGAAGGTAAAGAGGCTGCACAGGAGATTGGGTTCCCATTGGTAATCCGCCCTTCATATACTCTTGGAGGTTCTGGAGGTGGTTTTGTACACAGAAAAGAAGATTTTGATGCCGCCCTTAAGCGTGGCTTAGAAGCTTCGCCAACCCACGAGGTTTTGGTAGAACAAGCGGTTTTAGGCTGGAAAGAATATGAGTTAGAGTTATTAAGAGATAGCAATGATAATGTAATTATCATCTGTTCTATTGAAAACTTTGATCCAATGGGTATCCACACTGGCGACTCGATTACCGTTGCCCCTGCAATGACCTTATCTGATCGTTGCTACCAAGAAATGCGTAACCAAGCCATCAAAATGATGCGTGCCATTGGTAACTTTGCAGGAGGCTGTAACGTACAATTCTCTGTAAATCCTGAGAACGACGACATCATTGCGATTGAGATCAACCCACGTGTATCTCGTTCATCAGCATTAGCAAGTAAAGCAACAGGTTATCCAATTGCAAAAATTGCGGCTAAATTGGCGATTGGTTATAACCTGGATGAAATCGAAAACCAAATCACCAAAACTACTTCGGCTTACTTCGAGCCAACTTTAGACTACGTGATTGTTAAAATCCCTCGCTTCAACTTTGATAAGTTCAAAGGTGCTAACATGGAGCTAGGCTTACAAATGAAAGCTGTAGGCGAGGTAATGGGTATTGGCCGTAACTTTATCGAAGCCTTGCAAAAAGCTTGTCAAAGTTTGGAAATTGGTCGTGCTGGTATTGGGGCTGATGGCCGCCAGAAACGCGACATTGAAGAAATCATGCATGGCTTACAGCACCCTAGCTGGAACCGCGTATTCTTGATCAAAGATGCCATGAGCATGGGCGTACCATTAGAGTCAATCCGCAAGGTAACTAGAATTGACAAGTGGTTCTTAAACCAAATACAAGAGCTAGTAGCTTTGGAAACAGAGCTAAAGCGCTACTCTCTAAATAATATCCCTAGAGATTTCTTCTTCAACCTTAAACAAAAAGGATTCTCAGATATCCAAATTGCCTTCATTTTAGGCAATGTTACTGAGGATGATGTTTACAACCGCCGTAAGGAATTGAACATCAGAAGAGCATATAAAATGGTAGATACTTGTGCTGCCGAATTTGCTGCACAAACACCATACTTCTACTCTACTTTTGAAGAGGTTCCACAACAAATTTCTCTGGTAACCGGAGAGGTTTTATCAAATGGAGAAGAACTGGGCACTAACGAATCCATAGTATCTGACAAAAAGAAAGTAATTGTTCTAGGTTCAGGCCCTAACCGTATCGGTCAAGGTATCGAATTCGATTATTCTTGCGTTCATGGATTATTAGCGGCAAAAGAGAACAATTTTGAGGCCATCATGATCAACTGTAACCCTGAAACGGTAAGTACAGACTTTAACATGGCTAACAAGCTTTACTTTGAGCCTGTTTTCTGGGAGCACGTACGTGAAATTATCGATTTAGAAAATCCAATTGGCGTAATTGTTCAGTTAGGCGGTCAAACAGCCTTAAAAATGGCCCAAAAACTTCACGAAAATAATATCCGCATTATTGGTACTTCTTATGAGGACATGGACATTGCCGAAGATCGTGGTAGTTTCTCTGACTTACTGAAAGAACTAGACATTCCATATCCGAAATACGGTGTAGCCGAAAATGCTGAGGAGGCTATTAAAGTGGCTAACGAAGTAGGTTACCCAGTATTGGTTCGCCCTAGTTACGTATTAGGCGGTCAAGGTATGAGCATTGTGATCAACGACGAAGACTTGGAAAAAGCTGTAGTGAAATTATTAGGTGATTTACCAGGCAACCGTGTACTGATCGACCATTTCTTGGACAGAGCCGAAGAAACTGAATCAGACTCGATTTGCGATGGTGAAGATGTACATATTGTTGGTTTGATGGAGCATATTGAGCCTGCGGGTATCCACTCAGGCGACTCAAGTGCGGTATTACCTCCTTTCAGCTTATCAGACAAGGTAATTGCCGACATGGAGAATTACTCGAAGAAAATTGCCAAAGCACTGAATGTAATTGGCTTATTGAATATCCAGTTTGCGGTGAAAGACGAGAAAGTATATGTAATTGAAGCCAACCCTCGTGCATCACGTACGGTGCCTTTCATTGCAAAAGCATACGACGTACCTTACATCAACATTGCAGCTAGAATTATGCTGGGTGTAAACAAGTTGAAAGACTTTAATATCGAGCGCAAACTAAAAGGATATGCTATTAAGGAGCCTGTGTTCTCTTATGAGAAATTCCCTGAGGTTGCCAAAGAGTTAGGGCCAGAAATGAAATCAACAGGTGAAGCTATCCGTTTCATCAAAGATTTGGAAGATCCTTATTTCCGCAAGCTAGTGAAAGATAAATCGATGTATTTGTCTAAATAAAACAAATTACAATGTCAGTCTGAGCTTGTCTAAGATAAAGATAAAGTCCCTTAGCGTTAGGTTAAGGGACTTTTTGTTTTGTTATACAAATTTATTCGTCATTCCAAGGTGATGAGGAATCTAAAAAACTGCAGCTATCTTTTTTTAGGAGCAAATGCAGTGACCCGAGCATACATCAAATAATAAAGTGGATTAAAAATCCGACGATATGGTTTCGACATTACAAATGTCGAACAGCTAAAAGCCTAAAAACAACCTACGCTTTAAGATTGCTTCGCAAAGCTCTCAATGACGACAAGAAGTAATTACTGCTTCGTCCAAATTCTAGTATTCAAATCCAATTCTTCTACCACATTATACATTAACCTAAGCATATTCAAGTCCTTTTCTAAAACGTCTGCGTTAAGCAGCGATTTAAAAATAGGCGCTTCAAAATAGTTATGATTTAATGGGAAAGCGATATAAACATTAGACCAAACAAAAGATACTGAAATGGTTGAATCGGCATAATGGTTTAGCTCCAATAGCCGCTCCATTAACGAAGGTGTTAAGATATAACGAGCTTCTACTTGATCACTCGCTTGCGTAAAAAAAGTTCGATTGAATTCTGCATTTTCTAGGTCTACTGCCCTACTATTGGTCAATAGGTTTTGATTTATCCATTTACTTAAGCCACTTGTGTACTGTCTAGGTTTAACCAAAGTAAGTCCATCAAAATGTTTGTTAAAACTTGCACAGAAAAGTATCCCGTTAAAAATGTCATTAGCTTTCCCTTCATATAAAAACTGTGCCCCTACTTCGGCAAAATGGACAGCTGTTCTTCCAATCTCACCATAAACCAAATCTTCAGTTTTATAAAGATCTGGCTTTTCCGGAAACAGAAAACTTTTTACAAAATCTTTTGGGCCTATTCCAGAATTTGGATTTATCTGTAAGTTACTGTCAACATCTCCAAGCACGCTGGCTATGACCTTTTGCTTAAAATCTAATCTATATTTACTTTCTTTCTTCTCAACCATTAATATAGTTAAGAAACCTATGAGTAGGCACAAGAAAAATAGTGTAATACCTATAGCAAAGGAGTTCAAACAAATACATGTCGCGACTAAAACCACACCTAATCCCACAGTACAATATCCACTCATATATTGCCTTGCCACTCGCTTTCGAGTAATTTCTAGCTCTTCGAGTATTACTTGCATATCAAAATTATACCTATTTGACATTCCTTTATTTTAGATTGCTTTGTAAAGCGATTGGCAATGAGATTATTACTGTTTGGTCCAAATTCTGGTATTTAAGTCCAGTTCTTGCACCACGTGACACATTAACCTAAGCATATTCAAATCCTTTTCTAAAACATCTGCATTTAGCAAAGATTTAAAAATTGGTGCCTCGAAGTAATTATGGTTTAAAGGAAATGCGATGTAAACACTAGACGAAATAAAGGATACGGAAATAGTGGAATTGGCATATTGATTCAGTTCCAACAGCTTTTCCATTAACGAAGGTGTTAAGATATAACGCGCTTCTATCTGATCACCACTTTCGGTGATGAACATCTTTTCAAAGTCTACATTTTCAAGCTCAACAATTTGCTTATTCCCAAGTACATTTTGAGAAAGCCACTTTCCAAACGCACCTCCAAAGCCTTTTGGTTTCACCAAGGTCAGCCCATTAAAATTTTTGTTGAAATCTGCACAAAAGATGATGCCTTTAAAAATATCGTGCCATTGGGTTTGTTTACCATTTTTGGTTTGGGTTTCGGTTTTATACTCAGCATGTACTTCCGCAAAATGGATTTGTGTTTTGTCGATTTTTCCGTAAACTAGATCCTCTGTTTTATATCTATCCGGCGTTTGTGAAAACAAACAACTGTCTATAAAATCTTGCTCGCTAATCCCAGATTGTGGGTTGATTTGTAGGCTATCATCTAATTCTTTCAGTGCTGTGCCAATCACCTTATATTTAAAATCTAGCTTATAAGCATTAGCTTTCTTACCTACCCGTGCAAATATTACAAATCCAGCAACAAGCCCTACAACAAGTATAGAAAAGCCAATTCCTACCAAACCAAAAAGAAAGCCAGCAAGCAGGCAAACCGCACCAAGCCCCACACTCCAATAAGCTCTAGAATGCTGCTTTGCAATATACAGTCGTGACGTTTCCAGTTCATTAAAAACTGAAGCCATTTCTGGACGGCTATGAAGTTGCATTAGTTATTGAATAATTCTTTTGCGCTGATATTTTTGCGTTCCTCTGCCGGAGTTTCTAATACTGGCATAGTTTGATACCCCATCATTCCCGCAAAAATACTGCTTGGGAACATCATTACTCCATTATTGTAAGCGGTTACCGCAGCGTTATAAGTTCTACGGGCAGCAGCAATTTGCTCTTCGCTTTCGGTCCAGGTACTTTGTAGGTTAATGAAGTTTGTGTTTGCCTTCAAATCTGGATAGTTTTCTACATTGAGCATTACTCCTTTTACGGCAGCTCCAAGCTGTTGGTCTAGCTGTACTTTTTCAGCATCTGACAGGTTTGCGTTTGCACCTTGAGTACGCATTTGCGTAATTTTTGCAAGGGTCTCACTTTCATACTGCATATACTGCTTAATGGTTTCCACCAAATTAGGGATTAGATCATAACGCTTTTTAAGCATTACATCAATAGCAGAGAAAGCATTGGTTACTTGGTTTTTCTTTCCTATTAGCGAGTTATAAATTCCTACACCAATAAGCAATACGACGATGGCGATAATTCCTAAAATAATCATAGTAAGTTGGTTTTTTTTTGAATTAAAGATACAAGATTGGAATTTAAATATTAAGCTTCTTGTTTGTTTTTGTAAGCTAAGTCCGAAGAAATGAATTCCTTATTGTTGTTTTGTGTCATCCTGAACGCTAGTTAAGGAACTGTCTGATTAAGCTATCTAAAAGTAGATTCCTCGTTCCTCGGAATGATAGGTTTGATGTCAAACAAAAAGATTGGTATGAAAGCGGGGCTTTCGGTACAAAAGCCCCACAACTTTGCTTTTCTAAAAAACGGAGCTAAGAAGTTGAAATCTGGATTTTGGCCCTTCCGTTATTTTAAATCTAAAATCGTCAATTTAAAATCGTAAATCTATTGTATCTTTGCGGCTCAATGAAACTTTGCACAGCTATATTATTCGATTTGAGATTTTTATAAATCTGCTGTCTGCTATTTTGTTTCGATAATCCTAAAAATTGTATGCTTAACCCAGAAATAGAGAAAAGAAAAACATTTGCTATTATTAGTCACCCCGATGCTGGTAAAACCACCCTTACTGAAAAGTTCCTGCTTTTTGGAGGTGCCATTAACACCGCTGGTGCCGTAAAGAGGAATAAAGCGAACCAAAGCAATACTTCCGATTTTATGGAAATTGAGCGTCAACGTGGTATTTCCGTGGCTACATCGGTAATGGGTTTTGAGTATAGCGGCAAACGCATCAATATTTTGGACACCCCAGGTCACAAGGATTTTGCGGAAGATACTTATCGTACGCTTTCGGCGGTGGATAGCGTAGTATTGGTGGTTGATTGTGTAAAAGGTGTAGAGGAACAGACTGAAAAATTGATGTCGGTTTGTAGAATGCGTAACACTCCGGTAATTATTTTCATTAACAAAATGGACCGAGAAGGTAAAGAGCCTTTTGATTTACTGGATGAAATTGAGGAGAAACTGAACATTAGTTTATGCCCACAATCGTGGCCTATTGGGCAAGGACATACTTTTAAGGGTGTTTATAGTATTTATCATAACCAATTGAACCTTTTCCATTCGGATAAAACTAAGGTAACTGACTCGGTAGTGAAGGTAAGTGATTTGAATGATGCTGCATTGCTTGATTATCTACAAGAAAAAGAAGTAGGTACTTTGAAGGATGAAACAGAGCTTGTGAATGGTGTTTACGGCAATTTAGATACTTCCTTGTATAAGGAAGGTTTGTTGGCACCGGTATTTTTTGGTTCGGCCATTAACAACTTTGGTATTAAAGAGTTGTTAGACACTTTCATTGAAATTGCACCAAGCCCTAAACATCGTGAAGCGGAAGAACGTGATGTATTGGTAGAAGAGAAAAACTTTAGCGGTTTTGTATTTAAAATCCACGCAAACTTAGACCCTAAGCACCGTGACAGAATTGCTTTCCTGCGTATTTGCTCTGGCAAGTTTGAACGTAACAAATTTTACTATCATACCCGTCAGGACAAGAAAATGAAATTTGCCAACCCAATGGACTTTATGGCCAATGAAAAGAGTTTGGTAGAAGAGGCTTGGCCTGGAGACGTAGTAGGTTTATATGACAGTGGCAACTTTAAAATTGGAGATACTTTAACTGAAGGTGAAAAACTGCATTTTAAAGGTATCCCAAGTTTCTCTCCAGCTATTTTTAAGGAAGTAGAGAACATGGACCCTATGCGCACTAAACAACTCGAAAAAGGTATTGAACAGCTTACTGACGAAGGGGTTGCCCAGCTTTTTGTAATGCAGCCAGGTAACCGTAAGGTAATTGGTGCCGTGGGCGAATTACAGTTTGAGGTAATTAACTTCCGTTTGGAGCATGAATACGGTGCAAAATGTCGCTTCCGTACGCTCACTTACACGCGCTCGCGTTGGGCAACTTCTGATGATAAGAAAAAACTGGACGAATTTGTAAAACGCAAGCAACAGCACATTGGCACCGATAAAGAAGGTAATCCGGTATTTTTATCAGACAATGATTTTATGCTAGACATGACCAAACGCGACTACCCGGATATTGATTTCCACGCGACAAGCGAGTATAGAAAATAGATAACGTATTTTCAAAAAGATTGTATTATCATTGCTTCAAACAAGTAATTCAGCATAAAAAAAGTAGCGCAGTGATGCGCTACTTTTTTTTATCGTTTCGTCATGAATGAAGAGCAGGTCGCTTTTTTACAAAACTTTAGGATCAAAAAAGGCGAATATTGCACGCTTAAAATTATCCAGAAAAGATTATGACGAAAATGAAATTCATGATGATGCTAGTGGCTTCAACAATGTTATTTATTGCTTGCAAGCACAATCCAGAACTCAACACCTATCAAATTAATGCTAAAACTTCAACAGTAGAATGGAAAGGCAATGCGCCACATCATTTCCACTCTGGTTCATTTGATGTTTCGGGAGAACTTACCATGTCAAACGATTCAATCGTTGGTGGCAGTTTTACAATTCCTATTGCCAGTATTACTAATTATGAACTGCCTGATGGTCCCAAAGCTCAGTTGCTTGGGCATTTAAAAAGCCCCGATTTCTTTAATGTGGCGGTGCATCCAAATGCTAAATTTAAAATTACCTCGGTAAAACCTATGCCAAATGATACTGCAACCAACTACCATGTTTATGGTGATTTCAGTTTAATTGGCCAAACACATCCCTTAGATTTCCTAGCTAAGATTACCTCTACTGAAGATAGTTTAAGTGCTATTGCATCTTTTACATTTAATAGGCTAAAATGGGGTATGAGTAGTTACAATGACCCAAAACAGCAAATGTATATTCTGCCGGATATTGAAATTAAATTAAACCTGCAGTTGACAAAGGTAAAATAATATGTGCCACAGCGATGTTGCTGTGGCACTATTTTGTTGCTAAAGAAACCTACTCTGCATCTACCTCCACCAGCTACCTATCTTACTGTAACATAGGACATCTATTGATGTCTTATAAACCCAAACAGTTTATTTAAGATGGTACAACAATACTCTCCTTGCGCATTGCTTAGCGGATGTATAGACAATTACATGTTTGTAGATATTAATTGGTCCGACGTACAAATGGCCTCCATTTGGCGACTTATTCCTTTTGGGCAAATTTCTGTCTTATTTTTATATGGAGATTTACATGGCTACAGTGTTGATGGTGCCGAGGCCAAAATGGAACAAACCCATAGGGCTTTTATGGTGGGACAGCTCACAAAACCTATATGGCTTAGCTTTACTGGACATACCAAACTGATCAAAGTACAATTAAAATCATCTGGAGCCCAGCAATTAATACCTATGGACCTCTCTGAATTAATGGATCATCCTTGCATAGATTTAGAAAACTTATGGGGCAATGACACCAAAACAATAACCGAACAGCTTCATGATGCCGATTCAGACCTCCATCGGGTAGCTATTCTTAATGATTTCTTTAAAAAACTATTACTACCAGCCCATCAGCAATTGGCCTATGTTGATTATACTCTACAACGATTGGTCAATAGCAATGGTAATTTTAAGTTGATGGAATTAGAGCACAAACTTGGCATTACGGGGCGGCAACTAGAACGGGTATTTAAATCTCGTGTTGGTTTAAGGCCTAAGGACATTAGCCGATTTATTAGAATGAATGCTGCCTTTACTACTTTATCTACACAGCCCAATACCTCGTTAAGTGATTTAGCTTATCAACTTGGATATTTTGATCCAGCACATTTTTCCAAAGATTTTAGACAGCTTACAGGTTTGCTTCCTTCAAAACTAAAAGTAAAACACGATACAGAGTTTTTTGTAACCCACGGCAAGTGCTTTAAAATGGGGGGTTAAAAATAAGCCCGCACTTGCATATTTCCGGTGTGCACCACATTTACATTTGGCGATTTCCGTCCTTCGTAACTTACATTTAACTGTATGCCATTGCCAATGGTTCTTTGTAGTGCCAAGCCCCAAGTATAGTTATTGCCCACTTGCAGTCCCGAAAGCATTTCATAGCCGATAGTGCTATTGCCGTTACCTGTAAACTTGTTGTTGATATAGCTAACTTTTCCGGTGAGTACGCCTCTTTTCAATACGTTATATCGTGATTCGGTGGTGAAAGTCACATTGGTGTTCTTTTCTCCGCCTAAGCTAGCAGCATTACGCTGATTACCATAAACACCTAGGAAAGTAAGCCGTAAATCGGTGTTAAATTGATAGTTAAATTCTGGTAATAAGTCAAAGTAATTGATATGGTAATTGCGCTGCGCAAATAATTCAGATTGATACTGCTTGCGGCCGTGGTTAATGCTCAAATTAAGGTTAGCACTTCGTACAGGCGATGTTCTGATACGCAAGCCCGTCTCGTTACGCTTGCGACTGTCGAAACCGTTACTTAAAAAGCTCTTTCCTCCATCTGTCAGATAGTTGAAGTCTATGCCAAATTTTGGATTGTTTCTATCAAAAAACAGGGTATTCCTCAAAAAAGAACTTAGGGATATAAGGTTTTCGGCATCAATACCTGTATTGAATGGGTTGTAAACTTCTAAGCCTTTGCTGGCCAAAATCTTTCTATCTATTTTATAGGAAAGCTGGTTAGTGAATTTACCCAATAGTTTACTTAAGCCTTTAGAATCCTTTAAAATAGCACTTGGGGTAATCCTAATGCTTTGGTTAATGCCAGTGAAATTGGTCCGCACATATTCCGTACCTGCCGTAAAAACACGGATATACTTTGCTTGGTCTGGAAAGCGAGAAATCTCAAATTCATTCAACTCTTTAATACCATTGCCGTTATAGTCGTTCCAAGCATAAACACCCTGCCCTGGAAGCACTTCTAAATAGGTAATTTCTCTTCGAGGCTCCTGCCCATTGCCTACTTCATAATAAAGGGAGCTATTGATGAAACCTTTCCAAGCATTCAAATTATAATCTAATCTACCCACTAAACTTTCGTCGCTATTCACGGAAGCAAAGCCATTGGTATAATTCGTTTTACGGTATCCAGAAGTTAGGCTCAGCACCGAATTGGCATTCTTGGTTAAATCTACCCCAAAATTTACGCTCTGTGAGTTGGAACTCTTTAATAATTGAGTGCCTCGTGGCAATTGGTCTTGCCTATAGCTATAATCCAATTTGTATCGGTTACTTTGTGCAGCCTTACTTTGTAGGTACAACTTATAAATTTGATAAGAAAAGCTATTTCCGGTCAACACATCAGTTTGCTTATCACTAGTAAGATTATGCTGCTGTTCATATACAAATCCAGCAAGCAAGCTAGATATTTCTCTATTCACATCCAGATAGTGCTTAAAGAAAGTACCACTGTTAACTGTCGCATCGGAATTAAGCAAGCTACCATCGTATTTTAAACCATATTTCCCTTGTTTGTACAATGCGTTCACTTTATGTAAATAACCTTGATATTGCGCTTCTCTACTAAAAGTGTTAAGTGTGCAGGAAATATGCTGCTGTGGATTGTTATACAATTGTAAACCTGCCGAAAATAGATGTTCCGTTGCGGGAGCAGTAATTGCATCGAGATTGAAATCTCTATTAAATTCAACCATCCGATACCTTTCAATAGGCTTAAAGGTTTTACTTACATATTCGTAATTGGCCGATGTATTGAGTTTTAATCCTCTTTGATTAAGCTCAAAAGGATGCAGGGCGTCGAGCTTTAAACCATGCCCAGTAACGTTGGCAGCACTTTTATCAGCAAATAAATTGACATTGTTGTTGCTGATCGCAAATTCACTACTAAAAATGCTCTGCTTTTTAGGTTTATAATCCGCAGCAATGGTAATGAGTTGCTGTTGCTTTGGAGTAATGAGCAACGTAATGGGTTCGTAACTGCCCTGCATGGCACTTCCTACGGGCTCTATAAATTCATAAACTTTTCCATTTGCTGCTGATTGGTTATTGAGCCTGTAATTACCTTTCCCTTCGCCAACATATGAAAAGCCTACTCTGTACTTGGCCAATCCTGGTTCTGTGGAGTAACGATAGTATTCAATGCCACCAGTCGACAAAAGTTTCTCATACAGGATTTCATTTTCGTTAAAGGGCACCTCTGTTACGTTGGGGTAGTAAGCCTGCGAAATATCTTGTCCCAAATCTGCCATAAACTGCTTTTGAGCGTCGGTTAGGGTTTGCAGAAAAGGCTGATTCCGATTATCTTTTTCATTATAATAATTTAACCGAAAAGCGAATTGCTGGGTTTCAATTCTTTGATTCAAATACGTCAGTGAACGTGAATAATTCTTATCAGAATACTCAAATTCTACAGAAATACGGGTATTTAGGTTAATGAGCTGCTTGGCAGTAAAGGTAATTTCGGCGGTGTTGTAGTCGATAACGTAGTCGTTATCCTGCCCCCGCAATAAAGGTACGCCATCTATATAAACACGTTCGGTTCCTGCAATGACCACAATATACGTTTCGCCATTATTTCCCGTTAAACGATAAGGACCTTGGTTGCCTTCCTGTCCCATGATCTGATTACGTGCCGAGCGACCTTTGGCCACCGCAGCAGCTATTGTAGTACTAAAACGAATCCCATTTTCTGTTTTAAACTGATGATTGATCATGGCCCCTTGGGTACGTTTATAGAAATTCATGAAATAACTATCGGGCCGCTTTAGTTCGTAATCTCCAGCAGTAAGAATGGTGCTATCTTTTTTGATCTGTACAAATACCCGGTCAAACTCGTTCAGTTGCTGTGTATTTCCTTCGGGTTGTATAGGCAGATTATCGTCTGAAATAGCAGCCAAAATTTCGATGTCGTTGGCAATTTTACCCGACATTTGCAGCACCATATTGGAGTTGACGGAAAGATTTTGATTGTTACCAAACATGATTCCCCTGGAGATACTTCCACTCTTATTCAAGCCCTTCATAGAAAACAATGTATTTTCTACCGTTTGAGGCTTATAAACATAAGTATCACTACCGCTGATTACCGATTGTTCTAATTTCTTGATGTCTTTGTGCTGATAGGTTTTGGAGAAAAGAATAGGAAAAACCTTATAACGCAGTTCCAATGAAATACTCTCTGCTCCTTTCCATAAAAAAGTGGCTTTGGCATAATCTATCTGATAAAGCGAGGAGTCGGCATTGATATTTTCATTATATCTTACTATTAATGATTGAGGAACGATACTCAAGCTATCCAGCGAAATTACCGTATTTGAACTGGTTATTTTTTTTTGCCTTTGATTGCCGCTAAGCTGCGCTTTTAAATCAGTACTTATCAAAATCACTAAAAGCGATATGAAGAAGCTACATCTGAACATTTTAAACCAAAGGGAAGGTAAGGTAGAATATTGTACCATTGTTCAACACCGATGTAAATTCAACTTTTCCACCTGCATTTTCTATGGCCTGTTTAACGAAAGCTAAACCTAAACCGGTTCCAGATGATTTGGTAGTGAAGTTGGCCCTAAAGATACTGTTGTGCAAGCTAGGATCAATTCCTTTTCCATTGTCTTCCACTTCTACAAAGGCCTGTTTTTCATCGTTGGCAATATGCACCTTAATCACGCATTTTTCTTTACCATCAGCTGCTTCAATAGCATTTTTGAACAGGTTATTGAATGAACGCAGTAGCTGATCTTTATCGCCTAAAACCAAAACTTCCTTACTACTTCTGTTCAATACATGAATTTCAACATGGTCTACCGAGCTGAAGACCTCCTTGGCCTGCTCAATAATGGGAATCAATGTAATATATTCCAACTTGGTGTCTGGCATTTTAGCAAAATTGGAAAATTCCGAAGCGATGGTAGCCAAGCTATCGATTTGCTCCACAAAAGATTTATTGAAACTGGCAAATTTCTTCTCAAAATTAGGGTCTTTTTCCTTCCATGATTTTTCCAAAAGCTGTACCCCTAATTTGAGTGGCGTTAAAGGATTTTTGATTTCATGGGCGACCTGTTTAGCCATTTCCCGCCATGCACTTTCCCGCTCACTTCGAGCCAACTTATTGGCACTGATTTCCAATTCGGCAATCATTTTATTGTATTCCTTAATGAGCACCCCAATTTCATCTTGCCTATGCCAAACAATTGGTTGATTGGCCTGTCCTAGCTTGGTCCTTCTGATATTTTCTTGAATAAAGGTTAAAGGGCTTGTGATTTGGTTGGCCAAGAAAACTGCCAATACGCCAATGAGCACAAATACCAAAGCGTAGATATTGATGAGTGTATTGATAAACAAACCAATTTTGGCCTGATAATCTTCTTCGTTTGAATAGTAAGGCACGCTTAGGTAACCTACCACCTGATTATTGGCGTTTCTGACAGGTGCATAAGCTGCAGCATAAGTAAAATCACCAATTTTTTCGATGGGGTTGATATATTCCGACTTTTGTTGTACCGCCAACTGCATGTAAGCCAATGGCCCCATTTTACGCCCAATAATACCCAAATCGTAAAGTTTGGGTAAGGAAGTGAGGTACAAGTTTCCTTCAATATCAAAAAGATTGAGATAGACCCCGTTCACATCTGCAAATTGGTTAAATTCAAATTGCGATTCGCTGTTATTGCTAATGGTTCCAGGCAGGGCAATATGTTTTTCGTAAGCCAGCTGTACCTTTCTTAGCTTGTCCCTAACCTGCTCTTTTTGCTGCTCCAAATATTGATGCCTGATGTTAAAGAAAGTAGTCCACCCTACAATAACTAAAGTAGCCACTACTGAAAGTACGATAGAAAACTGTATACGCGTTTTGTAGAGGATTTTGTTTGCATTGATCATCAAATATCTGTTCAAATTGAACAAACCTCCTCGACTGTCACTGATATTCACCGCCAACCAAGTAATGATATAAATAAGTACGCCAAAAATGATGAATATTAGGAAAAAGAAAGATAGCGTAGCTAAACGAACGGTAAAATCTACCTTTTCGATACTGATGACGATCAAACGATTATTTGCAGGTTTATAAACTGCGTGACTATAAGATCCTGCATCGGTATATTCGTTTACAAATTCAATGTTATCTCTTTCGCCTTTAAAAACTGTATTAAACATTGGATAAACGTACTTACCAGATTGCCCAAAAAGTTGGTTTTGTTTGTAAAATGCGAGCGAATATTTGCTCAAATCTTCGTCACTTTTCAATTTACCATCAATAAGCAAATCGGGGAAAAAGCTATTATAGTCATAAGGTCGTGAAGTCAGCTCCACCACCATTGTTCCCAAAAAATCATCTCCATCAAAAATAGGGATGATACCGAAATAGTTCTGAAAGCCAAAGGTATCGTTAACTCGATAAAAATAATTTGCTTGTTGCGTTTTTACCGCTCCGAATTTTACCAGGTTTTTGTATTTATTGATAGGTAAGCTCTCGGCACTTTTCAGCGATTGGTCATTAGCATTATATTCAAAAATCTTGTATTCAAACCTCGATAAATAGCCATCCAAATAATTCTTAGAAACATAATTATGGAAATTGGAGGTCTGTATCAATAAAGGTTGTTTAAAGTAACTTACCACCTGCGAGTCGATCGTTAAGCCATGCTCCAAAAGTTCTATGGCGTTCATCACCTTTGGGTCGTCTTCGTTCATCAACTTTCTGGCAATACCGGAACGAGTAGTTCTTTCCTTGATGTCTTCAAACTTGATGTATTTAATAGAAGTGATGGTGGCCATACATAAAAAAATGACCGCCATTACTGATACCGACAGCCTATTTTTTTGCGTGTACTGATTATAGGCAATCATGAATATCAACAAGGCATATACCAGATAGAAAACTGTATAATCTGTAAGGAGCATGTAAATGGTATAGCCCAACAACAACGTTAAAAACACATACAGCTTTTGACGGGTACTGATTACAAAATGGCCACAAAGTGCTACCATGGCGCTCACCATCAAATAGATATTAAGCCACACCAAACAGAGGATAAAAATGCTGAGCCAACTTATCCATCCCAAATTGATGATGTTACTGATATTAAAGTCGATTTTAGAATAGTAAACCACTCCAAAAAACAAGTCCTCAGTTAAAAAACCAATACCTCCTAATATGACCGCAAAAAGTACAAATAGAAAATAGTTCGCAAATTTGTGATGAGCAAGCCAATTGGGTAATCGGTATTCCTTTCTATGGGCATAAATGAATACCCAGATACAGGTAAATGCCAACACGTTTAGAAGTAAATCACCCAGAGAAGGCAAAAAGTCGCTTTCGGCGTAAATACTTGGATCAAATATTTTAAGGTCAAACTGATGATTGAACCAAAAGAACTTTAAATCGGTTAAACGTAGTGCAACAAAGTAAAAAGTGATTAAAAAAGTGCCCCACAATAGCTTTCCACCTCTGGCTAAAGCCAATCCGCAGGAGTTCACAAAAAGGCTGACAAAGACTACTCCGATAATCCACAACCATAGTTCTGAACTCGTATAAATATTGTCTGTATAGTTATTGCTAAGCTTTACGGTGAAAAGGTAATCTTTGTTGAGGCTGAAAATCTCTGTGGTTTCCTTATCGGTAAATGAGGCAATCTCCAACGTTTTTTTATCGTAAAGCCCTGGCCAAATTTCATTTTTCAGATATTGGTTTTCAATACTGTACTGTGCTTTTACGGTAATCATAAAAACAAATACATATTGGCCTACCGTCTTTTTGATCAACTCATAATGTCCGTTTGGAAGCAAAACAAAAGAAGTTCCCTCCTTTAGCTTGTCTATATTTGATGGTAGAGCCCTATAGGTACTCCAATATTCTAATTCGTGGTTTTTATAGACAAAAACATTGATACCACTTGCCCTGTAGGTAGTGATAAAGCCATTAGCCAAATCGTCATCAACACTGAATTTTTTAAGCTCCTCTAACTTTAGGGGTAGGGTTAGGTAGTCGTAAACTATCCGCTCCTTTGTTAATAAATTTTCCTGCAGTTCATTGGCTTCGTGATGCAACAGGTCATTTCGGGTAATTGAGTTACGTAGCGATATTGCCGTTACAAAACAGCAAAGCCCCAATAGCAACATCAATAACCTAATTTTTAATCCTGTATTCAAATTCGGCAGCTTTAAAATATAAATATACAGAAATGGGCTTGTCTAAAAAGAAAATCTTTATTCCCAACGCATAAACACAGAAAAAGTTATCCTTATTTAATAGGGATAACTTTTACAATGTTGTATTAAGGCTGCTTAGTGCAACCTACGGCGAGTGACTATCTACGCAATGCTAGCGCTACTGGTTTGAACATCTCTACTCACCTTTTTTACTAATCCTTGTAGTACATTTCCAGGACCTACTTCTACAAAATCATTTGCGCCATCGGCAATCATATTGGTGGCGGTTTGTGTCCATCTTACCGCTCCGGTAAGTTGGGCAATTAGGTTTTCTTTAATCGTTGCGGGGTCACTAGTTGGCAATGCATTTACATTTTGGTATATCGGGCAAACTGGCGTATTGATTTCTGTTGCCTCAATAGCGGCCTGTAATTCAACTTTTGCAGGCTCCATTAATGGCGAGTGAAACGCACCACCTACATTTAGCTTTAAAGCTCTTTTGGCACCAGCAGCAGTTAATTTCTCACATGCTTTATCAATTCCTTCAATAGTTCCAGAAATTACCAATTGCCCAGGACAGTTATAATTTGCAGGCACTACTACTTCTTCTACTTCAGCACAAATTTGCTCTACTACTTCATCAGCTAAGCCCAAAATAGCAGCCATAGTTGATGGTTGGAGCTCACACGCTTTCTGCATCGCATTGGCGCGAGCGATAACCAGTTTCAAGCCGTCTTCAAATGATAAGGCATTAGCCGCTACCAAGGCAGAAAATTCTCCTAAGGAGTGTCCGGCTACCATATTTGGTTTAAAATCATCACCCAAAACCTTGGCTAATATCACCGAATGCAAGAAAATTGCTGGTTGCGTTACATTGGTCTGTTTAAGCTCTTCATCAGTTCCACTAAACATGATATCGCTAATGCGGAAACCAATAATTTCGTTCGCCTTTTCAAAAAGTTCTTTAGCCAATGGACTGTTTTCGTACAGATCTTTGCCCATGCCTACAAACTGGGCGCCTTGCCCTGGAAAAATATATGCCTTCATCTAAATAAATTTGATTATATAGTTTTTTTGAGAATTAAATAAAGATCCTCCAATTTTTAAGGGAGAATAAATAGAGGTGACTTTAGTGTCTTTTATATTTTTGATAATCTTTTCGAAACTTATTAAACTGTAACCATAGTGAGAGGAATCATATATTTCCGTATGTGGCCGATAGGAAATGCCAAAAATGGTCTTAATAATATCTTTTATCCTTTTAACTGAAACATAACCTTTTAAAAGCCTATAACCAGATTTTAAAACCCCTACAATACCATGCTCCACTGGTACAGAAATTATCAAAGTTCCTTCTTTATGGAGCAACTCCGCTAATTTAGTAATCATTTTTGTTTGTTCTATAGGATGAAAATGTTCCAATACTTCCAAACAAGTAATTACCTTAAATTTTTGAGTATAATCCTCTAACTCAGATACAATTTTAATATTCGTAAACTCCTTCGTATTTGCTTCCGCTTGTTGAATCATAATTTGCGCTGGATCGAGACCAATCATTTGGTTATGAGGAAATTTCTCACTCAACAGCATCAAAAACAAACCCGTCCCTGTTCCAAAATCCAGCACACTGTCGTTCTTACTTAAATTAATATTTTTGATGACATCCACAAACCGTTTTTGATGCACAAACCGCTTAATGCTATTAGCAGACCTATAAGTCAATTCATCATATTTATCATTATAATAAGTAAGCCTTTTAGCCATACTTAATCTAAACTTGCGGTAATTAACCTTAAAAATTCAGCTCGGGTTTTATCATTTTTCATAAACTCGCCAGTAAATGCCGACGTAGTAGTTACCGAGTTTTGTTTTTGTACGCCACGCATTGCCATACAGAGGTGCTTACATTCAATCACCACCGCTACCCCCGCAGGCGACAAAGTATTTTGGATACAATCTCTAATTTCATTGGTCAAACGCTCCTGAACCTGCAAACGACGAGCAAAAGCATCAACCACTCTTGGGATTTTACTTAAGCCAACAATATGGCCGTTCGGAATATAGGCAATATGCGCTTTACCAAAGAAAGGTAACATATGATGCTCACACATTGAGAAAACCTCAATATCCTTTACCACTACCATTTGGCTATAATCTTCCTTGAACATCGCCGATTTTAAAATCTGCTCAGGTTTAATGTCATAACCATGCGTCAAATATTGCAATGCCTTGGCTACACGTTCAGGAGTTTTCACTAAACCTTCACGCTCTGGATTTTCGCCTAAACGCTCTAAAATATCCTTATAATGAACTGCTACTGCATTGATTTTATCTTCATCATATCGGTCTATCTTTTGGTAGCCCAATAATAATTCTTCCTCGTGGTCGTGGTTGTGTGCCATAAATAAGATGTGTTAGCCGAAATACTCGACGTAATTGTTATCAGTTTCGTAAATTTTGATGCAATGTAATTGTGCGCCACTCTCGTTAACATGAGGGGCTAATATATCCCAAATAGCAATGGCTAAATTCTCAGTAGATGCCAGTTTTCCTTTCATGAAATCAACATCCAAGTTCAGGTTTTTATGGTCAACCTTATCAATTACATGTTGGTTAATTACTTGTTTCAACCATTTTAAATCTACCAAAAAACCAGTTTCTGGGTTTACTTCCCCTTTAACGGTTACAAACAATTGGTAGTTATGTCCATGCCAGTTCGGGTTTGCACATTTGCCAAACACTGCTGTATTCTCGTCTTCGCTCCAATCTGGGCGGGCAAGTTTATGAGCGGCGTTAAAGCTCTCCCTACGTGTAATATAAATCATCTTCAAAAAATAAAACGCAAATATACAGATAAAGTCAATAGCCTGCCGTCGATATCGGCCCGAAGTTAAAATTTGAAAATGCGCTTACTTTTTTAAAAAGCAATGTTTATTTATCATAGCAGTATTAGCCCGCCTGTCCTTAGTGAATGTTACTACGCTTAACCTCGTAGGTTTTGAAAACCTACGAGGTTTGGTTAAGGGTTCACACCGTTATTAGGCAAAAGAACCAACAAACAAACCGAAAAAATCGTTACTTAGTACTATGAAAATTCTAGTAGTGGCAGCAACCCAAGCCGAAATAGCACCTACGTTAGCACAATTTGGTATTGTTGGAAACAGTTTTATCGAGACCGAAAAATTTGACCTGCTCATCACCGGTGTAGGCATGGTAGCCACTGCTTTTACCTTGGGGCAAAAACTAAACAATAAATACGAGCTGGTGCTCAATGTAGGCATTGCTGGCAGTTTCGATAGAGAAATTGCTTTGGGTGAGGTAGTGAATATTACCCACGATATTTTTGCTGAACTAGGCGCCGAAGACCATGAAAACTTCATCACTTTATCGCAATTGGGCTTTGGTGAAAATGCTTTCTCTTCTACCTCGGAAATGCCATTGGATCTAAAGAAAGTAAAAGGAATTACCGTAAATAAAGTACATGGCAATGCACAAAGTATTGAGAGAACCAAGCAAATTTATCAACCTCAAACAGAAAGCATGGAAGGCGCTGCCGTTTTTTACGCATGCCAACAATTGGGCGTCCCAGCCTTGCAGATACGTAGTATTTCCAATTATGTGGAACCTCGCCATAGAGATAGCTGGCAAATTGGCTTAGCCGTTAAAAATTTGAATGAGTGGTTAGTTCAATTTTTAAAAGAGTTATAAATCTTCACTTGTTTTACAGGTTATCCCAAAAAAAATCGGCAAATGGCCTTTAAACTTGTGAACTACAAATGACGTTTTAATTTATTTCATCCCGTAAATTTACCGCATGGAACTTACACTTGGCTTTTCGCCCTGTCCTAACGACACTTTTATTTTTGATGCTTTAATCCATGGAAAAATAGACACAGAAGGTTTAAGCTTCAAAGTATTTTTTGATGATGTAGAAACATTAAACCAAAAAGCTTTACGGGGAGAACTTGACATTACCAAATTGAGTTTCCATGCCTTTGCTTACGTTGCAGAGAAATATGCCTTGCTGGATTCGGGAAGTGCTTTAGGTTTTGGCGTTGGGCCATTATTGATTTGCAAAAAGGAAAATGCCAAGCGAATAGAAAGTCAATTAAAAGCTGGGAGTTTCGACCTAAAAACTGGAATACCTGGCAAATATACTACGGCAAACTTCTTATTGGGTGTAGCTTATCCGCAGCTCACCAATAAACAAGAAATGGTTTTTTCGGAAATTGAAGATGCATTGCTAAACAATGAAATAGACCTTGGGTTAATCATCCATGAAAACCGTTTTACCTATCAGGCCAAAGGCTTGCATAAAGTAATTGATTTGGGAGCCTATTGGGAGGAGTTTTCTGGTTGTGCTATTCCACTAGGTGGTATAGTGGTAAACAGGAATTTGCCTCTAGAGATTCAAGAAAAAGTTAATCGCTTGGTCAAAAAATCGGTAGAATATGCTTTTGAAAATCCTAAATCGGGAATTGAATTTATCCGCCAGCATGCACAAGCCATGGACGAAGAGGTGATGTACAAACATATTGAACTGTATGTTAACCAATATTCTGTAAACTTAGGGATTGAAGGTAGAAAAGCGATTGATACTTTGTTTGAGATTGCCACCAAAAACGAAGTGATTCCAGCAATAGGGAAAAGTTTGTACGTAAGTTTCTAGGAGTAAAGATTACGTTCTTATCTCTGTCGCGCTGAGTTTACTGAAGTAACTGTCGCCGATGAATCAGATTCTTCACTACACTTTGGATGGTAAATTAAGATTGCTTCGTACCTCGCAATGACGACGGTTCTTGCTTTCAAAAACTAATCCCTAGCAACTAGCCACTAACCACTACTTCCTATTTACTGATTACAAGGCCCTTCTGGGATTTCCTTACTCATTTTGAGCACTTTGGTAACCACCATCGTAGAATCATAACCACCAGTAACGGTAGTAGTGTCTGATTTTACCAAATGACATTCCACTTCTATATACACTGGCGTGTATGGTTTTTCGAAACCCAAATTGACATATTCCAGTTCTAAGTTCTTTGCACTATCGGCTACCCAATACTCACGACCTTCATCACAGTCTGTAAACGATTTTACCTCTGGCCCATAGCTATACAAGCCTTTTAAGGTTAAAGATTTACCTTTTTCCTGCTCCGAACCTTTATTGTTGCTACAAGCCCATAAAAAACCCATGGCCAACAATACTGCACAAACTAACTTTTTCCTGGTACACATATGCTAGAGATCTTGGTTAATACGATCTATCTTTTTAACGCTTAAATTTGATGCCAAACCTGCCGCTATAAAGGAAAAAAAACTTACTGTGACAAAAACTAGCACAAAATCCTTCCATTTTAGGGCAATGGGGTACGCATTAGAAAACATAAAATTTGCGTCTCCCATTTTAATCCAGCCAAAACGCTGTTGAAGCAAGCAAAATATCAATCCTATTAACACTCCAAAGATACAACCTGTTAACGTTATCATCATACCTTCTGCTAAAAAAATTCGCTTTATTAGCTTCTTTCCCGCTCCGAGGCTACTTAATACCGATATATCTTTCTGCTTATCAATCACCAACATGGTTAACGAGCCGATGATGTTAAAAATTGCGATGATTAAAATAAAGGTCAATATAATGTAGACCATCCATTTTTCGGAACCCAGTACGTTATAAAGTGCCTGGTTCTGCTGTATTCTGTTTTTCACCACATAGGCGCTACCCAAATCGTTCTCTACCTTCTTCTTGAAGTCCTCGGCATCCACTCCTGCATTTACATTAATTTCAATGGAAGAAACTTCTTTGGGTTCTCCGAGTAGTTCTCTAGCGAAGCTCAACGGAACAATCAAGAGGTTATCGAAATCCTGCTGTACTTCGAAAATACCAGCAGGAGGAATGCTCAACATCGTAAAATCATCCAAAGGATTAACGCTATTTCCTTGCGCTCCCTTCTTAGGTGAATAAATTTGCAATTGCTCGAAAGGATCCGCAGGATTTACACTTAAAAATGCTTGTAACGCTGAACCCAATACTGCTTGAGGCTGACCTACCCTATTTTTCAATACAAAAGTCCCATCCACCACGATTGTGTCCAAGCTTTTGTTTTTGAGAAAATCGGCACTTACCCCTTTGATCATGGCCGGGGTTTGCTTACTATCATATCTTACCAAGGCGTTTTCGGCCAATACTTCGGTAAAAGAATAGACTTTTTCATCCTTCCTTAGTTGATTGAAATAAGTGGTATTAGGATCAAAAGTTTTCCCTTTAGCTGGTGTAACTACCACCTGCGGAGTAATACTGTTGAACATCTTCAACACCATTTCCTCGAACCCGTTAAATACCGAAAGAATAATGATCAAAGCTGCGCTGCCCACCAGAACACCGACCATTGAAATGGCCGAAATGATGTTGATGGCGTTGGTAGATTTCTTAGCGAAAAGGTACCTACGGGCGATATAGAGTGCAGTATTCACTTGGTAAAGATAAGTTTAACGGTAATAAAGCACTACGTCAAAAACGGATTGTTTAATTTTTCGTAGCCAATGGTGGTGCTAGGGCCATGCCCAGGATGTACTTCACAATCATCTGGCAAGACAAATACGCTATTTTTAATACTATCTATCAATTGTTGGTGATTTCCGCCTGGTAAATCGGTGCGGCCGATGCTCCTAAGGAACAATACATCACCGCCAATGAGAAAATTTTCAGCTTTTGCATAAAAGCATAAATGCGCTGGCGAATGTCCCGGCGCAAAAATCAATTCCAACTGGCCATTGCCAAAAGTTACCGTACCTGTTTCTTCTAAAAAGATTTCTGGCTCTGGCGAAACTTCGTATTGAAATCCCATTTGGGGCGCGTAGCTGACCACGCTGTGCAATAAAGGCAATTCTCCTTTATGGAACTGTGGTTTCAGTCCCCATTGGTCAAATACAAACTTGTTACCCAATACGTGGTCAATATGACAGTGCGTATTTAACAACAATACAGGTTTTAGCCCCTTATCATTAATGAAACGAACCAATTCGTTCTGTTCACTTCCTTCGTACATCCCTGGGTCTATGATGACACATTCGCTAGTTTCATCGAATAAAACATAGGTATTTTCTTGGTAAGGATTAAAGGTAAATTGCTGTATATTGATCATTGGGTTATTATTAAAAGATTGAAAGGTTTAAATGTTGGAACGTTCCAAATTCCAACGCTACAACATTACGACTTAAATTACTTCTTCCATCTAAAGCTAGCAATTAAACTATCAATGTCTTGCTTGATAAATTTAACTACCGGCTGGATAGAATCGTATTGCGGACGTTCATTGAAATATAACGCTCCACGTAGGTAATGGTTTACGCTATCGGTAAGAAAAAATTGCACAGAAGAAGCTGTATTCCCTTCTATACTATAATAAATACCGTAAACTTTCTTACCGGGAAAATTAATGGTTCGCTGGTCAATGGCATCGGCCTTAATAGTATGCTTCATGGCCAAAGTACGGGCATTTTCCGTCATTTCGTTATAAGTTTCTGGCGAAAAAACATCGTAATAAGTGATATGTAATACGCCATTGAAAGGTGTAAAGTCCAAATTTTTCCAACAAGGTTGTGCATTCTTATCAGTATCATCTGTTAGTTTGGCATAGGTTGGATAGCTGAAACTATAGGCACATCCATCATCAAAAACCTGATATTTTCTTTCGGGAAAATTGATACGGAAATAACCTTTAGGTTTAGGAGTAGATACCTTATCACCACTACACGCCGACAGGGCTGCCAATAATAAAATCAGGCAAAAATTTCGAAGCAATGTGCTCATATTTTATGTGATAATGTGACCATATGGGAATGTGATGGTGAACTTCACATTAACTAATCATCACATCTACTAATTATCAAATCTCTGCATTCCAAATGTCCCAAGAACGCTCTGCCTGTAAATGTAACATTTCTAGCCCATTCTTTATAGCGGCACCTTGTGCTTTGGCTTTGATTAAAAATTGGGTTTCTTCCGGATTGTAAACCAAATCATAAGCTAAGTGTTGTTCGCTAAGATGTTGATAAGGGATTGGCGGGAAGGAATCAACGTTTGGGAACATACCCAAAGGGGTAGTATTTACTAAAACAGTATATTCTTCCAGAACATCTTTAGTTACGCTAGAATATAGCACTGCATTTGGCTGCGCATTTCGAACTACCGAAATAAATGGAATCTGCAATTTATTGAAAACGTATTTTACGGCCATTGCTGCACCACCATCGCCAAATATCAAAGCTTTTTGATGATGGGGTTTTAACAGCGGCTTTAAAGATTCTTCGAAACCATATACATCGGTATTGTAGCCCTTTAACCGAGGTTTATCGCCGGATTGGTCGATGGATATACAATTTACCGCTCCAATTTTTTCGGCAGCATCATCCAATTCCGTCATAAAGGGCATTACGTTTACTTTGTGCGGAATGGTTACGTTCAAGCCGCATAGCAACGGATCAGCCTCAATTAAATCGAGTATTTCTTTTGCCTGCGGGATGGGATGAAGTTCGTATCTGCAATCTACTATTCCCTCAGCTTTAAATTTATCTGCAAAAAACTGTTTAGAAAACGACGCGGACAGCGGAAAACCTATTAAACCAAAAGTTCTCATAAAAGTAGCTTGTATTGCGCTGATGTCTACCAAAGCAACTTTATGACTTTAAAGCTACTTCTCCCAAAAACGCATTTATTATTTGTTCAAGAAATAATCAAAAGTATCACCACGTAGGCCCAAACGAATAGTCTCCAAAGGAATGACCTCGGCTGGAGCAATGTTTCCTAAGTTAACGTTAGTACCAATTAACTTGATAAACCATACTTGTTGCTCTTTTTGAGGAGCTTCCCATATGATGCGTTCATCTGGTATTTGGGTCAGAATTTCATCTACCAAACCTTCCCGCACTTCTCCTGTGCCACGGTAAATACCCACATTTCCACCTTCTCTAGCCTCTGCAATCACTTTCCAAGAACCCGCTTCAATTTCTGCCTTCATCAATTGAATCCATTTGTATGGGGCAAAAATTTTGGTCGCGTCTTTGGAACCTACTTCCGAAATTACCGTAACTTGTTTAGCTAATTTGGCAATGTATTCACATTTTTCTTCGTGCACAATATCCATTGAACCATCAGAAACCTCTGCGTATTCCATGCCATATTGGTCAAGTACACGTTGGTAATCTTCAAATTGGTTTCTAACGGCAAAAGCCTCAAAAAGTGTTCCTCCAAAATAAACAGGTATACCAGCGCTACGATAAAGGGCCAATTTTTCTTTAAGGTTTGGGGTAACGAATGAAGTTGCCCAACCAAGCTTCACAATATCGGTGTGTACGCCTGAAACTTCTATAAAATCTTCAACTTGCCTTAAACTTAAACCTTTGTCCATCACCATGGTTAATCCTTTTTGGCGTGGCTTGCTAGTACGTTCAGGAATGTTGTTTAAAGTATAATTCATCTAATCTGTGTTGTGTATCCCATCAGTGAGATGGAGCTTTCATTGAATACGCAACAATACCATAAATTATTGCATATCCAATTGGCTGCAAAGTTAAAAAACTCTGCCTTTTTTTAAGCACACACTAAGTTTAAGTTTTTGTTTTTATTTGATGTATTTACTGATAATGGTAACAATTGTGCTATTATTCGACAATTGAGGCAAATATTCAAATAAGATATAATGCTTCTGAGGGTCAATCTGCAGGGCATTTTCTAGGTAGTCAACACCTTCCTGATTTTTGCCTAATGCAAACATATAAGCAACCATCCTGTAATATAGTTCAGCGGCATCTGGGTTATTCTTTATCGCTTCTGCCATCGTTTCAGAAGCTTCAACGAGCTTGCCTTGTTCATAAAGCACGGTCGAAAAGTCTAGCCAGGCTTCTACGTCTACGGGATTAAATTCTACTACTTTGTAGTAAGCTTCTATCGATTCGTCTATTTGGCCCAGTTTATAGTGGGCATCAGCCATAGCAAACCAAAAATCTGCATTTTCTTCATCAAGATCTAACGCCTTTTTATAGAAGTGCAACGATTCGAAATAGCGCTCCTCAAAGTTTAAGGTTACTCCTATCCCAAACCAGGCGTCGGCCATTTTAGGATCCATTTTTACCGACTTTTTGTAATAAGACCTAGCCTCCCCCATTTGCTCTAATTTCTCATAGCATTCACCAATGGCACAGTAAGTATCGGCATTAGGCGGTTCATATTCGAAAGTCTGTCTATAAACCTCAATGGCCTCCTCATATTTATCAAGTTGTACCAACGCGTTTCCTTTGTTAAAATAGGCCGAAGCAAAATTTTCCTTGATTAAAATGGCATAATCATAGGCGTCAATGGCTTTTTCAAAGAGCTCCAACTTATGGTAAGAGTTAGCTAGGTTATACCAAGCAGCGTACGAATAAGGGTCGTTATCTATATATTCCTGATAAAACTGGATACTCTCTTCCTGCTTGTCTAAAATATCATAGCAAAAAGCAAGTTCATAAAGCCCGTCTTTGTTCTCCATGTTTTGCTCTAAGCTACGCTTGATGTACACAATCGCATTCTCGTAATCGTGCATGTTTTGGTACACGTATGCAATCTGCAATAAAATTTCGTCGGTAGTTTCTGCGAGTGTGAGCGCTTTTTCATAATTCTCTAAAGCTTCTGAGTGTCGGTCCATATTTTGGTAGATATTTCCCCTTAACACATAAATATCCGCTTCGGAAGGTTCCAACATTTCTGCTTTTTCAAGCGCTGCAAAAGCACGATCCACCTGATTGGTAAATAACAATAGTTGTGCCTGTTTCACCAAAAAAACAGCGGCATAAGGATGTTGGCTCAGGGCATAGTCAATTACCTGAAGGGCCTTTACAGGATCATTCTTCTCAATATAATTGTCAATTATATATTCAAAAGCTTGCGCATCGAAAAAATATTGATCCTCGTTACGGATCATCTCTTCATAACGTTCTACTGAATTTTGCGCATCTTCATTAAAATCAAATTCAAATTCTTCTTCCATATCTTTGAATATTTAAAAGAACAACCCCTGTTTGTTTAGCATTACATCATAAGTTTACGCTATTTATTAAACAGCGTAATAAAATAATTATCAACATACACACAATATGCAGCTCAAATGTTTATAAATAAAAGATTTAGGCAATTTAAGGTGTGGATGTCTTTTAACGCCAGAAGGGCTCTCTCTTTACTTACTACAAATTTCGATATATTTAGTTTTAAAACAGTAAAACTAAAGTCATGAATTATCTACGCATTGCGCTTACTTTGGCGCTATTTACGTTTGCCAACATTGCTTATGGGCAAAAAAACTATGAAGAAGAAGGCATCAAAAAAGCCGTTAATGCATTGTTTGATGGTATGCGCAAATCTGATAGTACCCTAATGAGAACCGCTTTTAACCAAGGAGCCATTCTGCAAACTATTATCAAAACCAAAGCCGGAACTACCGAGGTGAAAAGCACCGATTTGAACCTTTTCATCAACAGCATTGCAAAACCTCATTCATCAGTGTACGATGAGAGAATTGTATTTACCAAAATATTAATAGATGACAATTTAGCCAGTGTATGGACCGATTATAAATTCTATATTGGCGATAAATTCAGCCATTGCGGAGTGAACTCTTTTCAATTGGTAAAGGTTGGTAACGAATGGAAAATTGTTTACCTGATAGACACCAGAAGAAAAGACAATTGCAACTAAGTTTAGAAAAACATTAAGGAATTAAAGATCATTAAGACAGCCTTAATATTTCTTAACTTCTTAATGATTAAAAAAATCCATCTTATACTTTATCAGATTTAACAAGAAATCACCTTATTTTTTGTTGATTTGTATTTATCCTTATCAAAAACAGCATATATGAAACCAGATATCAGTTCAATCTTGGCCCAATTGGGCATCGCTGGATTTAATCCATCATACAGTACTGGGAGCAAATGGAGCCATGCCGCAGACGGTGCACACATCCATAGTATGTCGCCTGTTGACGGTGAAAAAATTGCTTCGGTATTTGCAGCTTCTATGAAAGAGTATGACCATGTGATCAGTACTGCTCAAGAGGCATACAAATATTGGAACAAAGTTCCTGCGCCAAAACGCGGAGAAATCGTGCGCCAACTGGGTGATGCCCTAAGGAAACAAAAAACAGCCTTAGGTACCTTAGTGTCTTACGAAATGGGCAAAAGCTTACAAGAAGGTTTAGGCGAGGTACAAGAAATGATTGATATCTGCGATTTTGCGGTAGGACTTTCTCGTCAATTGTACGGCTTGACCATGCATAGCGAAAGACCCAACCACCGCATGTACGAGCAATGGCATCCGCTAGGAGTAGTAGGCATTATCTCGGCTTTTAATTTCCCTGTGGCCGTATGGAGCTGGAATGCGGCATTAGCTTGGGTTTGCGGAAATGTTTGTGTTTGGAAACCATCAGAAAAAACACCAATTACTGCTATTGCTTGCCAGCGCATTGTAGAAGAGGTTTTTGCAGCTAACGATATTCCTGAAGGGGTTTCCTGCCTAATCATTGGCGACAGAGAAATTGGTGAATTGTTGAGCAACGATACCAGAGTTCCTTTGATTTCGGCCACTGGTTCTACCCGAATGGGGAAATCTGTTGCCATGTCGGTAGCTAATCGTTTGGGCAAATCCATCTTAGAATTGGGCGGGAACAATTCCATCATTATTTCTAAAGATGCCGATTTAGACATGTCGTTAATTGGAGCTGTTTTTGGCGCCGTAGGTACCGCTGGTCAACGTTGCACCACTACCCGCAGATTAATTATCCACGAAAGTGTTTACGAAACTTTTAAAGCTAAATTGGTAAAAGCCTATGGCCAGTTACGCATTGGCAATCCTTTAGATCAAAACAACCATGTAGGTCCGCTGATTGATAAAGATGCCGTGAAGGCCTACCTTACTTCTATTGAAAAATGCAAGGCAGAGGGCGGTAATTTTGTGGTAGAGGGTGGTGTATTAGAAGGTGATGCTTACCACTCGGGCTGCTATGTAAAACCTTGCATTGCCGAGGTAGAAAACCATTACGAGATTGTACAGCACGAAACTTTTGCACCAATTCTTTACTTAATTAAATATAACGATTTGGAAGAGGCAATTGCCCTGCAAAACGGCGTACCTCAAGGCTTATCATCTGCAATTATGACCTTAAACTTAAGAGAAGCAGAGCTTTTCCTTTCAGCACAGGGCTCAGATTGCGGTATTGCCAATGTAAACATCGGTACCTCAGGGGCTGAAATTGGTGGTGCCTTTGGTGGCGAAAAGGAAACTGGCGGCGGTAGAGAAAGTGGTTCTGATGCTTGGAAAGCCTACATGCGCCGACAAACTAATACCATCAACTACTCGGATACTTTGCCATTGGCGCAAGGGATTAAGTTCGATTTGTAATTTTAGATATACTTAAAAATAAAAAGGGCAGTCCAATCATTGAACTGCCCTTTTACATTTATATAGAGCCCTTTGCGGGAGCGGATTTTATTTTGCCAATTCAGCAGCAATGCTTTCTAAAGTAGGCGCTACAACTTTAGCTTGTGCCACATATTTAGGAGCAATAGATTTGATATCTGAAGTACCTGCAATAAATTGTCCTGTGCTCATTTTAGCTGAAGTTCCCATTAAGGCGAAGTGCTCTTCAGTTGAACCACTTAATTTTAAGCTAGCGTTATCAGTTACTGATGTGTTTAAGCTGATTGTTTTAGCATTGATATCAGCCATTGCTTTATCTTTTAACACTACATCAAGAGTAAGAAAGCTAGCTTTACCAAAAGTTTTTACCACTGCATTATCTCCAGCTTCAATAGCAGTTAGGTTGCGTACATAAACCGTTACCGATAGTGGCTCTTTTTCGAAAGAGCTGATGCGTAACACACCACCTTTTTGCTGTACCAAAGCATTTTTCGAATAGTAGCTGTCGTAAACTTTTACGCTCTCAGTTGGCGCCTGTACTACAAACACTTCAACGTTACCAGAAGCTACAATTTTGTTGATGTTTTTTACCTCGTTTAAAATGGTAAAGTTTTTTTCTTTAGCACTGTTATTGTTGTTGCTATTTTTACCGCTCTCTACCGCGAAAGCTGAGCTGCTCATTACTACTAAACCTAATACAGCTGCGAATAAATTTTTAATAGAAGTTTTCATGTTGTTCTTATTTTAATGTCCTAATTTCTTTTTTAAGTGCCGTCCATTTTGGAAAGCTTTCGAGAATAAGACATGCTGAACGACAAAAGGTTGCACGCATATTTATAGTTTTATACCACAAGCAGTTAACCCTAGACCAACGCCTGTAATTTTTCGACGAACGCCTACTGATTTTTTTAAGATTTTGCTCTTAACCCGAAGTAATTAAGGTGTAGTGGATTCTTTTTCGAAAAAAGAAAGTAGCGTTAAATGTAACCCCGCTTATTGCCTGCGCTGTTATCCCTGTCATCCTGAGCCTGTCGAAGGATAACTATAGCACCAGCGCTTCGACAGGCTCAGCGTGACAAACAAAAAGTATTTGCGCTTCAATCGGGTTTAATAAATACTAACCTGTGCAATACCCCTGCCCTTTAAACCCGACAGCAATGGAAAACCCGCAAGCGAGCAAGGCGAGTGCGGCTTTGGAATGATTGGCGGGGCTAAACTTAAATAGTAGCAGCAAATTGCTTTTCAAACGAAACTTGTACAAAGCTAGGCCTGTGCGGTGTGTAACATAATTTTTAGGCATCGCTTTGAAAAAACAAGTATTTGCTGTAAGTTTAAAATTTTTTAACAGCTTACCTTTTAATTGTTTTAGCCTTTAATTAATGTTACGAGTAAATAGTTCAGCACCCTGTCAAATTGTGTATTCTTTATGCAAACACGATTATCTGGGCTATTTAATCGAACCTCACATTGTTCAACTCAATCCGCAGGGCGATTTTTCACTGACCTACCAGCGTTTATTTACACATACTGCGCAGGAATTTGCCAAACATTTAACCGAGCTGGATTTTAAATTGATTAAAATCCTTGATGAAACTGAACAGGATTTCATCATTAAAAAGTACCACAAAAAAGCCATTAGGCCCTTTGAGTTTTTCAGCAAGTTTTACGACCAAAAGTTTTACGATTCTGTGCGTCCGAAAATTGAGAAAAAGCTCACGGAAGTGCTGGAAATCCTTAAAACAAAGGGCGGACTTTACCTGATGGACAAAGACGGCTGGCCTGCCGAGCGAAAAATTGACTTGGCCACCGAAGCTTCAACTATTCTGTTCCATTTCAGAAGAAACGAAGTAGAAACACGCTACTTCCCTACCATTAAATACCAAGGCCTGCGTATTGATTTTATGTTTAAGGATGCACAGGTGATTTGCAATCAACCCGCTTGGCTGCTACTTAATGATGTGCTGTACTTTTTTGAACAGGATTTTGAAGGGAAAAAGCTAACCCCCTTCCTTAACAAACGTTACATCACCATCCCTAAAGCTACGGAGGAAACTTATTTTGAGAAGTTTGTAGCTCCGTTGATTGAAAAATACCATGTGTATGCCGAGGGTTTTGAAATTAAAACCGAAAAACACGAGGCGAAGGCAACGATAAAGGTCATTTATGTGGAAAACGGTGTTTCGCAAATACAACTGTATTTCAAATATGGCAGCTATTCTTTTGCCATGGGCAACGAGCACAAGGTAACGGTTAGGCTGCAAAAGGATGGCGACAACTATACTTTTATCCGCATTAAGCGAAATATTGAATGGGAAAAAGAACAGTTCCATTTTTTGACCAGCTTGGGGCTTAAAAAGGTAAGTGCACTTTTCCATCACTTGGAATTGCCCCATCTTAATGAAAACCACAATGCTTCATATGCCATCATTAGCTGGGTAAATGAACATATCGACACTCTAAAAGAAAAAGGGTTTGACATAGAACAGGCCAACAGTGCTAAACGTTTTGTGCTGGGCAGCAATAAAATTGATTTCGAAATCAAGGAGGATAATGATTGGTTCGACATTAATGCCATTGTTTATTTTGGCATCCATCCTATCCCATTCATCTCCCTTAAACAGCATATCCTTCATAAAAAAAGGGAGTTTATTTTGCCAGACGGCGATATTGCCATTATCCCCGAAAAGTGGTTTACGCAATACAGTAGCTTGTTTAGTTTGGCCGATGGCGGCAAGCAACTGAAGCTGAAGAAATTTCATATCGGCCTCATCAATGATTTGGCCGAAGACAGCATTGCCAATGTAACGCTCGATCGCAAGCTGCAAAAGCTGAATGATTTTGAGCAAATCGATGATTTTTCGATGCCTGAACATTTCAAGGGCGATTTGCGCCATTACCAAAAGGCAGGCTACAATTGGTTCAGTTTTTTACGTGAATATAACTTTGGTGGCTGCTTGGCCGATGACATGGGTTTGGGTAAAACCATCCAAACTTTGGCGATGTTGCAAAAAATAAAGGAAGAGGATGTATTGGCTGAAAAGCACAGCACTTCGCTCATCATTATGCCTACTTCTTTAATTTACAACTGGCTTAACGAAGCCAAAAAGTTTACGCCTTTGTTAAAGATATTGTCTCATACAGGGACCAATCGTAATAAGGACCTTGCCCATTTAGATAAATATGATGTCGTCATCACTACTTATGGTGTAACCCGTGTGGATGTAGATTTATTGCAGGGATTTTATTTCAATTACATCATTTTAGACGAGAGCCAGAACATCAAAAATCCTTCTTCAAAATCATTCAAAGCAGTAAGGACGTTAAAATCAAGGCACAAATTAGTTTTGAGCGGTACGCCGATAGAAAACTCGGTGAGCGACCTTTGGACGCAGCTCACTTTCTTAAACCCTGGTTTATTGGGCACTCAATCCTTTTTCAACGAGGAATACGTACAGGCCATTGAAAAACGTAAAGACGAAGAAAAAGCCAAAAAACTACAGGCTATCATCAAACCTTTTGTTTTACGTCGCACCAAAGAACAGGTAGCTGCTGAATTGCCACCTAAAACGGAGCATATTTTTTATTGCGACATGAGCGAAGACCAGGCCAGTTACTACGAAAAAACCAAATCGGCTTACCGTAATGACTTGCTGAGCAATATGGACAATGGCACTTATGCCAAAAAGCAAATACAGATTTTGCAAGGACTAACGGCATTGCGCCAGTTGGCCAATCACCCCGTGATGATTGACGATGCTTACACTTCTGATTCGGGCAAGTTTGAGAATGTGATGCACACCTTAGATAATGTATTGGTTGGCGGTCATAAAGTGCTCATCTTTTCCCAGTTTGTAAAGCATCTGGAAATCTTTAGAAAGCATTTAGAGAAACAGCAAATCAACTATAGTTACCTTGATGGGGGCACCAAAAACCGTGGTGAAATTGTAGCCGATTTCCAACAGAATGAAGAAATAAAAGTGTTCCTGATTTCGATTAAGGCAGGCGGTGTAGGTTTAAACCTCACACAGGCCGACTATGTATTTATTTTAGACCCGTGGTGGAACCCTGCGATTGAGCAGCAGGCTATTGACCGTACACATCGCATTGGACAGGATAAAAAAGTATTCATCTATAAATTTATTTCTAAAGATACCGTGGAGGAAAAAATATTGGCCCTGCAGCAGCGTAAAAAATCGTTGGCCAGCTCATTGATCACTACGGAAGAGAGCTTCTTTAAATCATTAAGCAAAGAAGATATTCAGGAACTTTTAGCTTAACCATAGCACTTAATTATTTGCTATTTTTTACTTTTGACTTTAAACTTTTTATTTAAAAATGCAGCCTTTCGATTTAATACTTAATCATATAGATTACGCCGTGTTTCCCGAAGGCGATGAAACCTATACCATCTACAAAAACGGAAAAGAATATCTCCAGATCCAGAAGGATGATGGTGAGCAATGGATCAAATTTGATAAGGAAACTGGTACTCCGATATTTGAGCCGGACGAGGAAGTGAATGCGCTAGGCAAACTTATTGCCGCCTACAAAGAAGAACCTGAGGAAGAGGAAGACGAAGAGGAGGAATTTTAATCCATGCAAGAGTCTTTTCATTTTAAACTACGTGGTGCTATCTACGAAGTAATTCCTGAAGAGGATAACACATTTACCATCTTTAAAATGGGTGATGAGTACCTCCAAATATTGAAAAACAACAACCATAAATGGATGCGCATTGATTATAAAACAGATCTTCCAGTAATTGAAGAAAACCACGAGGTAGAGGATATTGGAGCAGTTATAGATAAACACTTTTCAAAGTAGTCATTATACGCTTCTCCACTCAACTTTACAGAGTCACCCCCTACCCCGTCATTTCGAGCGCAGCCGAGAAATCTTTAAACTTTGCCATACCTATCCAAAGATTTACTCCGTTGAGCTTCGGTTCTCCACAAGGTCGAAATGATGAGCAGATTATCCCGCCCAACTTTCTCTGTCCAAACTGCGATAATGAATAGCCTCGGCCAAATGTTCTATTTCAATATTTTTGCTATCAGCCAAATCGGCAATGGTTCGGGCAACCTTTAAAATACGGTCGTAGGCTCTAGCAGACAAACCCAATTTCTCCATGGCTTGCTTGATCAATAAACGACCTTGTTCATCTATTTCACAAATTTGCCTCACCATATTAGCACTCATTTGCGCATTGGCATGCATCCCTTCTACCGTTGCAAACCGAGTATCTTGTATAGTCCGTGCTTTCATTACCCTCTCCCTTATTATATCACTTTTTTCTGCTGAACGGGAGGATGAAAGCTCCGAAAAATTTACTGGTGTAACTTCAACATGCAAATCAATTCTATCCAACAAAGGTCCCGATATTTTGCTCAAATACTTTTGTACTACCCCAGGGGCACATACACAGTCCTTCTCTGGATGATTATAGAAGCCACAAGGGCATGGATTCATAGAAGCAACCAACATGAAACTAGCAGGATATTCTACCGAAAACTTTGCTCTGGAAATACTGACCCTTCGATCTTCCAAAGGTTGACGCATCACTTCCAATACTGTCCTTTTAAATTCGGGCAGTTCGTCTAAAAATAACACGCCATTATGTGCTAAGGAAATCTCTCCTGGTTGCGGATTGATTCCCCCACCAACCAAAGCAACATCCGAAATGGTATGATGAGGTGAGCGGAAAGGCCGCTCTGTCATCAAAGCATTATTACTCAACAAACGCCCAGCTACCGAGTAAATTTTGGTACTTTCCAATGCCTCGTTTAAATTCAGAGGAGGTAATATGGTAGGCAATCTTTTGGCCAACATTGTTTTTCCTGCCCCTGGAGGACCAATCAAAATCACGTTATGGCCACCAGCCGCTGCAATCTCTAAAGCTCGTTTTATATTTTCCTGTCCTTTTACATCAGCAAAATCTTGTTCGTAATTATTAATATGTCTAAAGAACTCCTTCCTTGTATCTATATGTACAGGTTGCGGTCTCTCCTTTCCACTGAAGAAGTTGATTACTTCCACCAAATTTGCCATCCCATACACTTCCACATCATTTACAATGGCAGCTTCATTGGCATTTGCAGCTGGTAGTATCAGGCCTTTAAACCCTTCCTTTCGAGCTTGTATAGCAATGGGCAATGCTCCTTTGATACTTTGTACTCCTCCGTCCAGTGATAGTTCGCCCATTACCACATATTGTTCCAATAAAGTGGCATCAATCTGTCCCGAAGCAGCCAAAATTCCAATAGCAATGGGTAGGTCATAAGCGGAACCTTCTTTTCTAATATCAGCTGGGGCTAAATTAACGAGTATTTTTTGACGGGGCATATGATAACCCGCGACACGAATAGCGCTCTCTACTCTAAACAGACTTTCTTTTACGGCATTGTCGGGCAAACCTACCATGTAGTATTTGCTACCAGCCCCTACATTTACTTCAATAGTAATGGTAATGGCATCTACACCGTAAACGGCACTTCCATAGGTTTTTATAAGCATAGATAAATGTTTTTCAAACGTAAGTTATAAAACCAAGTTCATTTTTACAAATACCTATATGCTAAGATATTACTCAAACGAAACAAAAAAGCCAGCGAAAGCTGGCTTTAGATATCTATTTGAAGAATTATAAGGACAAAATTTCTGCTAAACGCAACCAACCTGGTGTAATTTGTGCGGCATCAATATGCTTAATGGCTTTAGCAAATGGTGTAAATACAATTTCTTTATTGATTTGTCCGACCATTACTTTTGATTTGCCTTCAAGCAATCCTTCTACTGCGGCTACACCTAAACGGCTAGCTAATACCCTATCCATACAGCTAGGTTTACCGCCACGTTGAATATGACCCAATACCGATACACGGATATCGTGATGTGGGAATTTTTTCTTAAGCGTTTCTCCAACATTATAAGCGCCACCAGCCTCATCGCCTTCGGCTACTACAATTATTTTAGAGGCCTTATCTTTACGTCCGTGCTCTATGCGATAAATCAAATCTGAAACTGTTGTTTTGGCTTCTGGAATTAAAATGGCTTCAGCACCTACACCAATGCCACTCCTTAATGCAATTAACCCCGAATCACGGCCCATCACCTCAACAATAAACAACCTGTCATGAGATTCGGCAGTATCTCTAATTTTATCTACGGCATTTACTACCGTATTAATCGCAGTATCATACCCAATGGTTAAATCGGTACCTTCCAAATCATTGTCTATCGTTCCGGGTAAGCCAATGATTGGAAAATCGAATTCCTGCGAGAAGATGTCTGCACCGGTAAAAGTTCCATCACCACCAATTACTACCAAAGCGTCGATGCCACTATCAACTAAATTCTGATAAGCTTTCGCTCTGCCCTCTGCTGTTCTAAACTCATCGCAACGAGCGGTCTTTAAAATAGTACCACCACGTTGTATGATATTGGCTACGGATTTACCATCCATAGGCATAAAATCAGCATTGATTAATCCATCATAGCCTCTTAAAATACCGGTAACCTTTAACTTATAATATAAACTACCTCTAACTACGGCTCTAATTGCGGCATTCATTCCGGGAGCATCGCCACCAGAAGTCAGCACGCCTATATTTTGTATCTTGCTCATTTGGCTAAGTTAAACTTATCTACACCACTTTGCAAGAAAGCAGCATATTCCTTCGCATTGAAAATTGCTCCTTGCGCAGGTACTAACGGATTCAATTGATGGTCTACAAGTACATAATATGGCTGAGAGTTTGCGCCGTACTTAGTCGCTTGAAAATCTTGATTCCATCTACCTAAATTATCCGTATCTCCTTTCAGGTATTTAGAATAATGTACTTTATCTGCAGGCATTTTAACCTTTCTTTCATCTACATAAAGTTGGATTAAAACATATTGATCTCTAATAATATTTCCTACAGTTGGGTCTACCCAAATATCATCTTCCATTTTTCTACAATTCACACAAGTCCATCCAGTAAAGTCTAGCATGATTGGTTTATTTACCTTTTTAGCATACTCAACACCTTCATCTAAATCAAAAAATACTTTGAACCCATGAGGTGCTGGAAGTACCTCTCCGTATTTAACTTTACTAGGAAAATCTGACGACACAGCTGGTGCTGCATGTTCATTATTAGTAAGAATAAAATCTTGCGTATGCATTGGCGGGGCTAAACCACTCAACACTTTTAATGGCGCACCCCAAAGACCAGGAATCATGTAAACCGCAAAAGAAATAGATATGATGGCCAACATCAATCTAGGAACGCTGATGTATTCTAATTTACTATCATGGGAAAACCTGAGCTTACCCAATAAATAGAAGCCCATCATCGCAAATATTACAATCCATAATACCAAGAATATCTCTCTATCAAACCATTCCCAATGCCAAACTAAATCTGCTGACGATAAAAACTTAAGAGCTAAAGCCAACTCTAAAAAGCCCAAGCAAACTTTTACGCTGTTTAACCATCCACCTGATTTTGGCATGCTATTTAAAAACCCAGGAAAGATAGCAGACAAGGTAAATGGAAGTGCAAGTGCCAATGCAAAACCGAACATACCCACTGCTGGAGCTAAAATTTCGCCTTTGGAACTTGCCTGTACCAATAATGTTCCAATAATAGGTCCAGTACACGAAAACGATACCAAAGCCAACGACGCGGCCATAAAGAAAATGCCACCTAAACCTCTACTGTTGTCTGCTTTTTGGTCAATCTTATTAACGAAAGAACTTGGCAAAGTAATTTCAAAAGCACCAAAAAACGACATGGCAAAAAACACGAGCAGAAGGAAAAAAAGAATATTAAAAATACCGCTGCTACTTAGTTCATTTAGTTTTGATGAGCCAAATAGTATCGTGATCAATAAACCTACGGCTACATAAATTACAATGATTGATAGGCCATAGATAATGGCTTGAGCAATTCCTTTTTGCTTGCTCCCAGCCCTTTTAGTAAAATAACTTACTGTTAGTGGCACCATTGGAAAAATACACGGCATCAGAAAAGCCAAGAAACCTCCAAAAAGTCCTTCAATAAATGTTTGCCAGAGTGTTTTCTCTTTGTTTTGAGAAGGTGCTGGAGCAGCAGCTTCTTTAGAAACCGTATCTGTAGCATTGGTTGTCGCAGCAACAGAATCAGGCTTAATGTTGTTAGCTACACTATCTTCTTTTGAGCCAATAGTGGTAAATTCTAAATCGCCAATGTCTGCACTACTGGTCGAAGTTGTGTCTTCTTGAGCTTGCTTTGCATAGCCGTTACTAGCATAAAAGACAGAAAAAAGTGCTATAAAAAGCACCAATAATAAGTTAAGTTTTTTCATTGTGTGTTTGTGTTGTGAGCGTGAAGTTAGCGATAATTTTCTATTTATCAGATCCAAGTCAAACTGGGAGGACCTTAGTGAGAAACAGTAATTTGAAAAGAAACTTCCTCAGCAGGAAGACAGCTTTTATCACTACAGGCCATAAACTCCAAAACACCATTAACGGACACTTTGGGTTTAAGCAGTTTTATCTTTTGCTTAAAAATTACTTCCTTTTCAAAAAAATAAAGGTTCTTTTTGAAAGTCTTGTCATATTTAGCCACAGATCTGGGTTCCCTAACCTTCCCTACTAAAGCATAGGCAGCGGATGGAGTAAAACGAAAACTGGTTCGCATTGGCGCTTCGTTAAACTGCATTGCGTAAATATGCCATCCTGCAGAAATATTGGCTTTGATATAGATTTCTGCTTCATTTTTATTGAGCTTTTTGGACACGTACGACCATTTAACTGGTTGATGTAATTGCGCTTGAGCAAAAAAGCTACTTAATAAAAGAAAGAATAATAACCTTACTTTCACTATAATTCTTAGATAAAAAATAAGGAACACCGCTGGCGTTCCTTATTTCGTTTATTTTACCGGAATGCTAAAGCTCACCTCACTAGGTGGTAAACACTGCTTATCATCACACACCATAAATTCTACTTTACCTTTTACAGTAGTTGTTCCTTTGTTCAGCTTTATTTTTTGTTGAAAAACAACTTCATCCTCAAAATAGCTTACATTCATTTTAAATACTTTTTCGTATTTAGTAATAGGCTTAGGCTCTGTAGTTTTTCCAACTAAAGCAAAATCTTTAGACGGTGTAAAGGTAAATTCAGTTTTGTTAGGCCCTCCTGGTTTAAGATTTTGGGAATAAAGATGCCAATTTGGATCAATAGTAGCTTTAATATAAAGCACCGCTTCGTTTTTGTTAATCTTTTTCGCTGCATATTGCCAATTTACAGGATTCTCTAATTGAGCAAATGCACTAACGGTTGCCATTACAACCATCGCTAAAATTAAGGTGATTTTTTTCATTTGTTTTTTATAAGTTAGTTAAACTTTCAATATTTTTAATCTCTCAAGGACCTCTAAATAAAGACAACTTCTTTAAACCCAAACTCCAACACATCTTCGTTCAATGGTTTAATTCTTAATTGGCCTGTTTTATTAATTCCTTCTATTACCCCTTCAAATATCCGTCCATTTTCACTGTATGTCGCCATTTTATGAAGACGATAAAGGTTAGTAACGTATATTTCCCTCAGGTTTGTACTTTTACCAGACTTCAGTTTGAGGTAAAGTTGCTCAATTTGAGCACAAATCTCACTCAAAAGTACCATTAGATTCACATTTTGTTGTAAAATTTGCGATAAGGATACTGGCCGCCCCGCCAATTCTTCTCCAAAAGAAGCTTGATTTACGTTTAAACCTATGCCAATAATGCTTTGCTTGAGCTTACTGCCAGCTATGACATTTTCAATCAACACTCCCCCAATTTTCTGGTCGCCAACATAAACATCATTGGGCCACTTAATACTAAGATGGTTACTTAAATATTTCGACAAAACGTTGTTCACAGCCACTGAAACCAACATATTCAATTCAAATTGCTGATCAGCGGGAAGAAAAGTTGGCCTTAACAACAAACTAAATGTCAAACTTTTTCCTGGTTCAGCCAACCAAACGTTACCCTGCATTCCCCTACCTGCATATTGATGGTCTGCCATTATTACAGTACCTTCCGGCAATGGCTCGGAATTTGAAGCTAATTTTTTCAGATAATTATTAGTAGAATCAACCGCTGATAATTTGATAAGATTTTGACCAACAAATAATGTTGAAAAAGTGTTATTTTGCAAGTGTTGATTTTATATTTTGTTGAAGACCAAAATTAATTTTTTTAATGGTAAAAAAGAAAAATGCAAACCTTTCTACATACCTGTCTGAAATAGCCGTACAAGGCATTCAAGAAAAAAAAGGGAACGATATTGTGCGATTGGATTTAAGGGAGCTGAGCAGTTCAGTTTCCGACTATTTTGTCATCTGCAATGCAGATTCTTCTACCCAAGTCAAAGCAATAGCCGATAGTGTAGAAGATGAAATCTATAAATTAACGCAAACCCACCCGTGGAAAAAAGAAGGACAAGACAATGCCGAATGGATCATTTTAGATTATCTGGACATTGTTGTTCATATATTTAGAACCGAAAAACGTGATTTTTACGGAATAGAAGATTTATGGGGAGATGCCGAAGCAACTACATACAAAAGCGCATAACCCTAAAAAACATTTTAACTAGCATGAAACAAGAAAATAATTCGAACGATAAGCCCAACAAACCTGTAAAGCGAATGCCTAACATCCCTAAACGCCCTCAAAAAGCTCCAAAATTTAATATATTTTGGGTGTATGCGGCTATCATCATTGGCCTTTTAGCTATTCAGTTTTTGTTTAGCTCAGACAATGCGCAACAGATATCTTACAAGACTTTTGAGCAAGAAATGCTCATCCCTGGGGATGTACAAAAAGTTGTAACCTACAAATCTGATGACATTGTAAAGGCAGAAGTTTATATCAAGGACAACAAAAAAGACGACCCTAAGTATAAAAAATATAAAAACAGAAGTGGTTTCGGTCGCGATACCGGACCTATGGTGGTATTCAATGCACCATCTGCCGAAATTTTAAGTAAGCAATTGGAGAAATCGCAAGCTAATATCCCTGCGGAAAATCAAATCCCCGTAGAAACGGTTTCTAAATCGAGTGCATGGACTGGCATTTTTGTTCAGGTAATTTTACCATTGCTATTATTTGCTGGTCTTTGGATTTTCATGATGCGTCGTATGAGCGGCGGTGGTGGAGGCGGAGGCGGCCAAATCTTTAACATAGGCAAATCAAAGGCAACTTTATTTGACAAAGAAAGCCAAGTAAACATCACCTTTAATGATGTTGCAGGTTTAGAAGAAGCGAAAACAGAGGTGATGGAAATTGTAGATTTCCTTAAAAATCCTAAGAAATACACCAATTTGGGAGGTAAAATCCCTAAAGGCGCCCTATTGGTAGGCTCGCCTGGAACAGGTAAAACCTTATTGGCTAAAGCTGTAGCTGGTGAGGCCCAAGTGCCATTCTTCTCATTATCAGGCTCTGATTTTGTGGAGATGTTTGTTGGGGTTGGAGCTTCCCGCGTACGTGATTTATTTAAACAAGCTAAAGATAAAGCACCTTGTATCATTTTCATTGACGAGATTGATGCCATTGGACGTGCTCGTGGCAAAGGAAGTGTGATGGGCGGTAACGACGAGCGTGAAAACACCCTTAACCAATTATTGGTAGAAATGGATGGTTTCGGTACGGACTCTGGAATTATTATCCTTGCGGCAACCAACCGCCCTGATGTATTGGACTCTGCATTAATGCGTCCAGGTCGTTTTGATAGACAAATCTCTATCGACAAACCTGATTTAGTAGGTCGTGAGCAAATTTTTAAGGTACACCTAAAACCTATTAAAATTGCTGCTGATGTAGAAGCAAAGAAACTATCGGCACAAACGCCTGGCTTTGCTGGTGCAGAAATTGCCAACGTATGTAACGAAGCGGCCTTAATTGCAGCTCGTCGCAACAAAGAGATGGTAGACATGCAGGACTTCCAGGACGCTATTGACCGTGTAATTGGAGGTTTAGAGAAGAAAAATAAAATCATATCACCAGAGGAGAAAAAGATTGTTGCTTACCACGAAGCTGGCCATGCCATTGCTGGTTGGTTCCTAGAGCACGCCAATCCATTAGTTAAGGTTTCTATCGTTCCTCGTGGTGTTGCAGCATTAGGTTACGCACAATACCTGCCAAAAGAGCAGTTCTTATACACTACCGAACAGTTAATGGACGATATGTGTATGACCATGGGCGGTAGAGTTGCTGAAGACATTACATTTGGTAAAATTTCTACAGGAGCGCTAAGTGACTTGGAACACATCACCCGTATCGCTTACGGAATGGTGAAAATTTACGGTATGAACAAAAATGTAGGTAACGTATCATTCTACGACCCGCATAACGAATACAATTTTGACAAACCTTATTCTGATAGAACAGCAGAAATGATTGATATCGAGGTGCGTAATTTAACCAACGAAGTTTATGACCGCACTAAGCAATTGTTATTGGCAAATCAGGAAGGTTTAGAGAAATTGGCTCAGAAACTATTGGAAAAAGAAATCTTGTTCCAAACAGATTTAGAAGAGCTTTTGGGCAAACGTCCGTTTGATAGCCGTACCACTTATGATGAATTTGTAAACGGCGCTAACGGAATTGAACCGAAACCTGAGGAAATTGTAGTAAACCATACGGAACAAACCGATGAAAATGCTACGAGCGTTAACCCAACTGAGGAAAGCAAATAGAATAATTTTTAATAGAAATAGGCAGGCTCTTATCATAAGCTTGCCTATTTTTGTTTTTAAAAGCCAGTCCGCTGATGAAAGATAACATTACCCCAAAGGAGCTCATGCTAAAAAAGATCAGGAAGGCGCTGCTCGAAAAACGAGACAACCCTTATCCTCATCTAGAAGAAATGCCTTTGTATCAGCAGAACGAAGAAGAACTTGAAATTTTGTTTGCAGAGCAATTGGGAGCAGTTTCGGGCAATTTTATCTTTTGTGAAAACGGGGTAGATTTCATTGAAAATATTCTCGGTCTTGCCGACCAATACAAATGGCGTAAAATTTATTGCTGGGAACCTGAGCTACAGGCTTTATTAAGCACCTACGAATTTCCATTTTACCAAACCGATAAAGATTTTGAACAAGCTGAAGTAGGCATTACAATGTGTGAAGCACTTATTGCCAGAAATGGTTCGGTAATGGTGAGTAATCAAAATGCTGCAGGGCGGAGATTGAGTATATTTCCACATCATCATATTGTAATTGCCAGAACAGGTCAATTAGTTTTAGATCTAAAAGATGCTTTTCAATTGTTAAAAACAAAATACGGGAACCAAATCCCTTCCATGATCAGTACCATTACAGGTCCAAGCCGTACGGCAGATATTGAGAAAACTTTGGTACTGGGCGCACATGGCCCTAAAGAGCTTTTTGTGTTTCTAATTGACGATTTCAGCTAAAACGATTTTGTTTAATCACTCAATAGTATTAAATTTATACTAAATACCAAATTGGTTTAAAGTGTAATTTAATAACTATGAACAAAATTCGATCGGTGATTACCGGTACGGGCAGCTATATTCCTGAAAATACTATCTCTGGCAAACATTTCCTAGAACATACCTTTTTTGACGGCGGGGTAAAAATTGATAAAGACAACGAAGAAATTATCCAAAAATTTAGTGACATCACTGAGATTAACGAGCGACGTTATATTAGTGACGACCAACTCAACCATGATATAGGCTTAATTGCAGCACAACGAGCCATTGATGATGCCAAAATCGACAAAGAAAACTTAGATTATATCATTTTTTGTCACAACTTTGGCGATGTAAAACACAACAGTAATCGTGTAGATATGCTGCCTGCATTGGCCGCAAAAGTAAAGCTCCTGCTAGGCATTACCAACCCTGATTGTGTTGCTTTTGATTTGATTTTCGGCTGCCCAGGTTGGGTTCAAGGCATGATACAGGCCGACTATCTTATCCGCTCCGGCGATGCCAAACATGTATTGGTCATTGGTTCAGAAACCTTATCGAGAATTGTAGACCCACATGATCGCGACAGCATGATATTTGCCGACGGTGCGGGTGCAACCATTTTAAGTGCAGCAACTAATGATGATACTAAAGGCATTTTGGCACATAAGGCGCAAACACACGCCAGCCATGCTGATATGTTGATCATGGGCGCTAGCAACAATCCTGCAGAACAAAATGGCAATGCCTATATTAAAATGAAGGGCCGCAAACTGTATGAATTTGCGGTAGTCACTGTTCCACAATTGGTAAAACAAGCGATAGACAAAGCTGGTCTAGATGTTAAGCAAATCAAAATGGTATTCATTCACCAAGCCAACGGTAAAATGGACCATGCCATCATGAAACGTTTGTTTAAACTTTATGGAGAAGATACCATCCCTGAAAAACTGGTTCCCATGACCATTTCTTGGCTAGGAAATAGTTCTGTAGCTACGGTTCCTACTTTAATTGACCTTGTGCTAAAAAACAAAGTGGATGGCTATGAAATCAAAGAAGGTGATCATGCTGTTTTCGCTTCCGTAGGCGCCGGCATGCACATCAATGCAATTGTTTATAAATTTTAAGGGCAAGGATAAAGAACAAAGAATAATGACTCTATACAGCGTTTGAAACTCTAACGAATCCTTGTTCTTTGTTCCTTTATTTTACTTACTCACCTATTCTTTTTAAAGCCTGTTTAGCTTCGTTCTCAATACTATTTTCGTACTCATGCCCTTTCATATCTATGGCTAAACGAAAACAAGCCTTTGCCTTGGCAAAATTCTTTTTCCTTTCGTAGATATTTCCGGCAAGTACTGCCGATTTTGCGGCATAGTAATATTTCAATCCTTTACCTAAATTAATGGCATTCTGGTATTGAACAAGTGCCGCATCGTCTTTTCCCAGGTCATCATTCACACGGGCCAATCTATAGGCATATTCGGTTTTGTCCTTATGATTACTAAAATCTTCAGCTTTGCTGGTATTTAATACGTCTAATGCTCTACTTAAATAGCCCCCATCATACAACAAACGTGCTTTCAACAGCACCAATTGAGGCTTTGGTGAGTTCGCTTCGTTAAGTGCCTGTTTGTCTTTCTCAGCATATGTATTTCCCTTGCTTTTCGCCTGACTGATGTAGTTATTGAATCCGGCGGTATCCTCTTTTAATAAAGAAATCCAAGCCATATGTAAATAGGTATCCTTAATATAGTTAACACCTTGATTACGTTGTAAAAACTGGCTAAAATTGGACGCTGCGCCAAGGTCCAATTTATTCAAGCGTGCCACCCCAAGCAAATAATCTAGATAAGCGAAAGGCTGATAAACGTTACCTTTTGGCCTACTTTCTAGTATTTCGATGGCCTGTTCACTTTTTCCATTGCGGGCACACACATAGGCCTGCATGTAACTTTTCAACAAACTGCTATCGGCAATGCGGGCAGTATATTTCATGGTTTTAGCATAGGCTTGAGGGCTTTTAGCTACATCCGACAACAAATAGGCATAGTAAAAAATCACCTCCTCATAAAAAGGCTCGTAAGTTGATTTTGGAAGGTTCTCCGCTAAACGATCTAGCTGTGCCAATCCAGTTTGTACATCGCCCTTAACGCCAAAAGTAGATAAGGCAGATTTCATGAAGCCATCAGGCAAAGCACCGATCACCACGTTGATCAAACCCAAACCTTTATCATTTAAATGGAAATTAGGAAATTTCTTTTGGTTATCCTTAAGTAAACCATTTGCTCTATTAATTTCACGTGAGGCGGCAAAATATGCACCATATCTACTTCTGATCAATGCCCATTGCAGGTTAATTTCGGCTTGTGCATATAGGTAGTAAGGCGAGCTTTTATCGTCTTTGCTAATTTGATCTAAACGAGTGGTCTTATTGGGCTCTAGCTTCTCAAATTCAGCTTTGCTTTCGGTAGTGAGCAGGTAAAAATAATCTACGTAATTCTCTAATAAGGGAATAATGGAATTATGGGGCCTAGCTTTTTTTTCCGCAGCAATCAGCTGCTTTGCGGTAGCTAGTTTCAGTTCAAAAATATTTTGGTAGGCCTTAACGCAATTCGCATTAAAATCGAAATTGGCTAACGCCGCAACTGGAGAAAAAAGAAAGAATAGAATAGAAAGACGGAAAAAGAGTTTCAAGGGCATTCTGATTATAAAGTACAATTTAGCTAAACAAAGCTATATAACGTATTTATTTGCTTGTTGTTTTTAAAAACCTTTCAAATTTTGGCTCCAATTACTCAAATTTCATTAATACATTATTTTTCAAAACAATAAATTATACCTAAAGCTGTTCTTACTGAAACAAAACTTATCGTTTTGAGCTTTTTATTTGAAAGAAGAAATACAATCTTTTAACCAATAACCAACTTTAAACATTTTAAATATGCAGGTGCTAAATTTTAAAAAAACCTTTTTGATGTTAATTGTTGCCGTTTTAACGATAAGCGGCTGTAGTAAGAAAGATGATGAGGCTAACAACGAAGGTGGTTTCCATTTGAAAGCCAAAATAGGATCAAAGGATAGAATCTTTAGTGATGTAAGGGCTAGATGGATAGATGGAGGTAACTATCTGGAAATTACAGGCAGGGCTTCTAATAACGAATGGCTTACGATTACAGTCATGAATGAAGCAAAAAAAGTACCGGTAGGCAAATATTCTTTGGATGACAATACTGGCTTTTCAATTTTAAGCATTTATACCCTTATTGAAAATAACACACAAGAGAACTACACTGCATCAAGAGAAACGGTATGGCCTGACGTGTTTAATCTGGAAATCACCAAGATTGACAATACCGTAGTTGAAGGTAAGTTTACAGGCACCTTGGTTATTGGTTCTGGTTTAACCACCGTAGAGACCATTACGGTAGAGAATGGTTCGTTGAGCGCACCTTTTAAAAATTAAACTACCCCTAAAAACAAAAAGTCCCGCATATGCGGGACTAATTTTATATTTGGTTGGTTGGATACTAATTATGCGTCGGCCAATTCGTGTGTTAAAGCCTCATCAACCAAGATACGACCACAGTGCTCGCAAACAATTACTTTTTTACGCTGGCGAATATCTAATTGACGTTGAGGTGGAATTTTGTTGAAACAACCTGAACAAGAATCTCTATCGATAGTTACTACAGCCAAACCATTTACTGCATTTTTTCTCAATCTGTTGTAAGCAAACAACAAACGCTCTTCGATATTTTCTTGTGCTTTATCCGCTTTTTTCAATAAAGCTTGTTCTTCTTTCTCTGTTTCAGAAGTGATCGTTTCAAGCTCAGTTTTCTTAGCTTCTAGGTCACCTTTTCTTAAATCAAGGTTAGCTTTAGCTTTCTCGTAAATTTCAGTTTTATTATTGATTTCGAAACCAAACTCTCTGATCTTTTTCTCACTTACCTGGATATCTAAGTTTTGGATTTCAACTTCCTTGGTCAAGGCATCGTACTCACGATTGTTTTTTACGTCCTTAAGTTGTGTATCGTATTTTTTAATCAAGTTTTGAGCTTCCTTGATCATGTTTTTACGATTTACAATAGCATCTTCCGTATCATCCAACTCTGCTTTAATCTTTTGGATACGGGTTTCCAAACCAGCTACCTCATCTTCCAAATCGGCAACCTCAATTGGCAACTCGCCTCTAATTTGGCGTATTTTATCAATCTTGGTGTGTATGTTTTGTAATTCGTATAAAGCCTTTAGCTTCTGCTCTACTGTTTGTTCCATTAAATGAAATAATTTATGGGGTTTGTGTTATGCTCCGTTAAACGGATTGCAAAGTTAGGAAATTTTTCTTGAATATTATCTATCAACAAATTAGATGTAAATTGTTCACTTTCAAAATGTCCGATGTCTACAATCACGATTTTATCTTCCGCATCAAAAAATTCGTGGTATTTAAAATCGGCTGTTACAAAGGCATCGGCACCTGCCGCAATGGCATTTTTTAACAGAAAACTTCCTGAACCGCCACACACTGCTACCTTCTTTATCTTTTTGGGCAATACATGGGTATGCCTCAAAACACTGGCTTCCATTTGGGTTTTCACTAAACGCAGAAAATCTACTCCGTCCATTTCTTTGGGCAATGTACCTACCATGCCTGAGCCTACACTTTGCAGTTTATTTTCCAAAGCATAAATATCGTAAGCTACTTCTTCGTAAGGATGGTTTTCAAATAATGCCGACAGCAACTTCCGTTCGTCCTGTGCTTTAAAGATGATTTCGATACGGGTTTCATTGGCATATTCCCTCACACCAGCCTTGCCCAAAGTAGGATTCGATTGCTCATCGCCCTTGAAAGTGCCTACTCCTTCTATATTAAAGCTACAATCACTATAGTGGCTAATATTGCCAGCGCCCGCAGCAAACAGTGCATTACGTAGTTGTTCAACGTCTTTATGCTCACAAAAAGTAACCAGTTTTTTTAAAATACCTGATTTGGGCACTAAAATTTGGGTGTTTTCGACTCCCAAACGTTCACAGATTTTCGCATTCACACCACTCGCCACACTATCTAAATTGGTATGGATGGCATAAAGGGCTATGTTGTTTTTAATCGCTTTCATCACCACCCGCTCTACATAGTTTTTCCCATTTAGCTTTTTCAGCCCTTTAAATACGATTGGATGATGAGAAATGATCAGATTGCAATTCTTTTCGATGGCTTCGTCCACAATCTCCTCGGTACAATCCAACGAAACCAAAGCGGCATGGATTTCATCTTCTGGGCTTCCAACGATCAAACCAGAATTATCGTAATCTTCCTGATAATTGAGCGGTGCCCATTGCTCTAAACTTTCAATTAGCTTCTTTAATTTCATTGGTTAAAGTTAACCATAAGCTTTCAATTAAAATACATAGGTTTTTAGAAACTCTTTAAAAACAAAAGATCAACAATACCTTCTTTTAAAGACTGCTTTCTCGAACAATTGGAGCCATTCGCCAAAAGCTATGTGTCTATGTGATCAACAAAAAATAAACCACATAGACACATAAGGTATGGTATTTAAAAATCGCTTGCCGAGCAATCGAGATAAGTACAACTAAGCAATCTCAATACATAAATTTATTTTGAGCGAGCAAATTGTATCTTTGACACTAAGGAGATAAGTTTTTTCATGTTCAGCATGGTCACACTTATGCTCCCAAACCAAATTAATGAGAATTTCAACCTCGTTCAACCTAAAACTGTTTCTTTTACTGACAATCATCTTGGTTGCTTTCGGCAATGCCTATGGCCAAAAAACAGTATGGATTACCGAGGCGACCCAACAGCATATCTTCTCTTTCAACGAAATAGAACAACTTGAAGACCCCACTGGCAAATTAACTCTAAACGAAGTTTTAGCACCTCGATATCTGCAATCTTTTAAGCCAAGTATTTCAGGCACTCCTAAGAAAAAAAATAACACCGCAGCATACTGGTATAGGATTTCCATTGATCAGGCCAAACCACTCAATAAAAGCTTTTTGCTGGAGTTCTTTGATCAAACCATCGACGATATTGTTGTCTATGTACCCAATCAGTACGGTAGTTACGACAGTTTGCTCTTGGGCGACCGCTATTCATTTGATCAGCGACCCTTACAGCATAAAAACTTTGAAATCCTTCTTGAAAATCGCCCCAACCAAAAAAGGACATTTTATTTTAGGATACAGTCGCAGCAAACCGCGGATGTGATATTGGTTTTACGCTCCGTTCCCTGGTTTATACAATATGCCACCACCGAGTATTTCTCGTTTGGTGTGTTTTATGGCATGATTGCGATTTTCAGTTTTTACAATCTTTTAATGTTCATCTACATTAGGCAACGGCAGTATTTGTATTATGTTTTCTACAACATTAGTATTGCCGTTTATGAGATGAGCGCTGACGGCATTGCTTACCAATACCTTTGGCCTAACAGCCCACAATGGAACCAAATTGCCTATGCCATCGCCTTATGCTCTGCCAGTGTTTTTGCTTTGCTATTTTCTCAAAGGCTTTTACAAGTCAAGGAAAAAGCACCTTCTTTGTATCGCCTCATTAATCTTGTGATTATTCTAAGGGTTGCCCTGTTTATATTTTCTTTCTTTTTTAATCAGGATTTGTTCAAGTACAAGGTGATTGAAATTATTCCCCTAACATTGGCCTACGGAACAGGAATTTACATTTATTCAAAAGGCTACAAGCCTGCAAGATACTTTGTATTGGGCTATAGCTTTCTATTTTTCGGCTTCTTACTCAAATTCCTCATTTCGGTTGGCTTCGACTGGTTCAATGTCAGTGCGGTAAGTTATTACGGTTTAAGCATCAGTTTTGTACTGGAAATGATGTTCCTTTCATTAGCCATTGGCGACAAAGTACGGTGGTTAAAACAGGAAAAGGACTTAGCGCAACAGGAAACCATCAAGCAGATGGGCATTAACGCCGAGCTTAAGGACAATCTTAATAAGGAGCTGGAGAAAAAAGTGGCGGAACGAACTAGGGAAGTATTTGAAAAATCGGCAGTCATTGAAGCCCAAAACAGACAGCTTACCGAATCGAACCTACTTTTAGCACAACAGGCAGAAGAAATTAGTAAGATGAATGCCTTGCTTAGCAATGACAATCAAGAGCTTAAAGTGGATATTGAAAAGGTAACCAGAGCAAGGGTCATGTCAACCGAAGTAGGTTTTGAGGAGTTCAGTAAGATCTATCCAGATAAAGAAAGTTGCTTTGAGTTTTTGGCCAACTTAAAATGGGGCGAGGGCTATCAATGCAAAAAATGTGGTACCAGCAATTACATTCCCGGGCATACCTCCCATAGCCGACGTTGTAAAAAATGTGGCTACGAAGAGTCGGTACTCATTGACACCATCTTTCAAAATAGTCGTATTTCTATTACCAAATCGTTCTATATGGTTTTCCTTGTCTATTCATCCCAAGGAAAAATCTCTTCACATAAACTTTCCGAAATTTTGGGCATTAGGCAAAACACTTGCTTAAACTATGGCAACAAAATCAAAAAAGTAATGGAAAGCAGGAAAAAGGAACTGAAAAACGCTGGCGATATGGGCTGGAGCAAGCTCGTACTTAGCTAAAATTCAAAAAAATTCACTCAGGTACTCAAACGTATCAACGGCCTTTAATCATTTCAGCTAAAAAACAGGCTTGGCACTAGGTTTAGTAAGGAATTTTATCTTCTGAGTTTCTGGCATTAAAACGTATCAAACTAAACACAACAATCTGTATAACAGTTATTTAATTAAAAATTTAAAACCAAAACACTTGATTTTTAGCAATAGTTTAATCTACTTTGCATAACGCAACTGCAAAAAAATTGCTTTCAAAAGCATCATTAATCTAACCAAATACAAACCCTAAATACGCCCTTGTCCGTAAAACTTAAATCATGATTTGCGGGCATAGGGCAAAATCCAAAAACACCAAATATTCCATTATTAATCAAATATGTATCAAGCCAACCTATTTACCTTAGTGCTCGCTTTCTTCTTAGTTTCCACAGATAAGCCAAAGAACAGCACCAAACAAGCGGATAAGTTTACCACCGCCGAAAATACCAATCTGCGTATTAGCAATGAGGGCAAGCTCAACTTCATCCCTTACAGCCAACCGCTGGAAACCGAGCCTACGGTGTTCATCAATACAAGCAAAACCTTTCAAACGATGATAGGCATAGGCGGAGCCATTACTGATGCTTCTGCTGAAGTTTTTACCAAATTACCCGCGGAACAGCAAAAAGAATTTTTAACAGCTTATTACGATAAAGAAAAAGGTATTGGCTACAATTTACTGCGTACCAACATCAACAGCTGTGATTTTTCGTCAAACAGTTACACGTATGTTAAAGAAGGTGATAAAGACTTAAAAACCTTCAACATCGCTCCTGATGAACAGTTCAAAATTCCTTTGATTAAAAAAGCCATTGCCACAGCTGGCGGAAAACTAACCACCTATGTAAGTCCTTGGTCGCCGCCAGCTTTTATGAAAACCAACAACAGCATGTTACAGGGCGGTAAGCTAAAAGCCGAATATCAACAAGCTTGGGCCAATTATTACATCAAATTTATCCAAGAATACGAGAAAAGAAATATCCCTATTTGGGGCCTAACTATGCAAAATGAGCCCATGGCCAAGCAAAGATGGGAATCGTGTATTTATACCGCCGAAGAAGAAAGAGATTTTATTAAAAACTATTTAGGCCCAACTTTGCATAAATCTGGCATGGCCAATAAAAAGCTAATTGCCTGGGACCACAATCGCGATTTAATTTATCATCGAGCAAGCACGATATTAAATGACCCGCAAGCCGCAAAATATGTTTGGGGCATCGGCTTTCACTGGTATGAAACGTGGACTGGTAGCAAAATGCAATTCGATAATCTGAAAAAAGTAAACGAGAGCTTTCCAGATAAGCAATTGATCTTTACCGAAGGTTGTAAAGAAAAATTTAGCCTAGACAGTATCAACAATTGGTCTTTGGGAGAACGATATGGTCATTCGATGATCAATGATTTTAACAGTGGCACTGCCGCTTGGACAGATTGGAATATCCTACTGGACGAAAAAGGTGGTCCTAACCATGTACAAAACTATTGTTTCGCCCCTATTCATGCTGATACCCGTACGGGCAAGTTGATTTATACCAATGCATATTACTACTTGGGGCATTTCTCTAAATTCATTAAACCTGGAGCCAAACGCATCATCACTTCCTCTACCCGAGATATTTTACAAACTTCTGGTTTCCTTAACCCCGATGGTAAAATTGTGGTTGTGGTGATGAACACGAGTGATAAAAAACTCGATTATCAACTTTGGCTAAATGGAGAAGTGGCTAAAACGCAAAGTCAACCACACTCGATCAGTACCTTTATTATCAACTAATTAACACACAATTTAAATACCCAGATGAAGTACTTTATCTTGACCTTGAGTTGCCTTTGTTGGGGCAGCTTAAAAGCTCAAAAACAGCCACAAATTTGGCTTACCGATGTGAAGCAGAACATTTTGTTTATACAGCAAAGCAACAAACCCGCAAACCTGACGGCCACTAGTACCATTACGATAGATCCTAGCAAAACCTACCAAAGTATAGATGGTTTCGGGTACACGCTCACTGGCGGAAGTGCACAGCACTTGCTTGCTATGGAAAAATCGGCTCGAAAAGCAATCTTGATCGAGCTATTTGCAACTAACAAAAACAACATTGGCACCAGCTACCTTCGCTTGAGCATTGGCGCATCCGACCTTAATGACCAAGTATTTTCGTATAACGATTTACCAGAAGGCGAAACCGATGTATCAATGAGCAAGTTTGACTTGGGCCCCGATAAAAAGGAAATCATTCCAGTATTGAAAGAAATTCTGGCCATTAATCCAAAGGTCAAATTGATGGGTTCGCCTTGGTCGCCTCCAGCCTGGATGAAAACCAACAACGCTACCAAAGGCGGCAGCTTAAAACCCGAATTTTATGATGCCTATGCCTTGTATTTTGTCAAATACATCCAAGCAATGAAAGCAAACGGCATCACCATTGATGCCATCACCGTACAAAATGAGCCTTTGCATCCTGGCAATAATCCAAGTTTGTTGATGCTCGCGGCAGACCAAGCTATTTTTGTTAAAAAGCATTTAGGCCCACTCTTCAAACAACATAAAATCAACACAAAAATTATCATATACGACCACAATGCGGATAGACCCGACTACCCAATCAGTATTTTGGATGACAAAGAAGCAAAGCCTTACATCGACGGTTCGGCATTTCACTTATACGGAGGTAAAATTGAGGCTTTAAGCAAAGTCCATGAAGCTCATCCCGACAAGAACATTTATTTTACCGAACAGTGGGTAGGTGCTCCCGGAAATATGGCTGGCGATTTTCCATTTCATGTGAAGCATCTCATTATTGGTGCGACCAGAAATTGGGCGAAAACGGTACTAGAATGGAACTTGGCAGCTGATGGAAACTACAAACCGCATACGTCTGGCGGTTGCGACAGATGCTTGGGAGCTATCACCATTGAGGGAAATAAAGTAACAAGAAACCCAGCCTATTATATTATTGCCCAAGCAGCAAAATTTGTACGACCAGAATCGGTTAGAATTGCTTCAAATGAAGTAGATGGGCTGGCTAATGTGGCTTTTAAAACACCTCAAGGTAAAACGGTGCTGATTGTGCTAAATACAGATAAAGAACAAAAAACCTTTGCTATTGAACTTAATAAGGAAAAGACTTCCTATTCATTAGCCCCTAATGCAGCCGCCACTTTTGTTTGGTAATTGATTAAAAAACAAAGCTGCCCTTTATGTTTTTAAGCAAAAAGGGCAGCTTTTTATATTTAAATTGGGTTAAAAGTTGCTCATTCGAACCATTTGCATGCTTTCAAAAACCATGCGTTGGTTATGCTCAAAGGCTAAAGTTTTATGGTTCACAATATCAATAATTGAACCAATCAAACATAAACCAGCGGTGAACAAGTATAGGATCCCCATCCCTATTTGGCCAATGATGAAACGTTGTAAACCTGGCACTAAAAACAGACCAATGATACAGAACAATAACATATCGCTTGGGTTTTTACGCTTTCCAGAGTAAATCATCAAGAAAGTACGTAATTGTTGCTCGTTTAAACCTTGGGTGGCAGATTGTAAATATGAATATTCTTGTGGGGTGATGCCTGGTAATGACATGAAATTTTGATCGAACATGGCTAAATCTCCTTATATTTTAATTGTTTGTTTTGTTTAATAATTAATTGTTTACCTAACTGATACATGCGGTAGAGGATGATTAGCAAGGCTGGAATACCAAACCAATGATGCCTAAAACTCGCTTCAAAATCAGCGTTAAAAATGGCCGTGATAGATCTTCCTAAACCGCATCCCGGACACCACTCGAAACCCAGATTTGCTAAGGGGCATAAGGTGAAATGATGCTCGTGGGGATTAGCAGTGGCCAGTAACGTTAGTGCTAAAGCCCAAAACACAAATTCTACATATTTTCCTTTATCGCCTATCATTTGTTTCGCGTTTTGTAATATTAAGAAACAATAATAAGCTTTATGTTACTTGTTATGAAACCAAATTCGACAAACTGGAAATAAATCCCGACCAAACAGAAAATGGATATGATGATTTGACAATAAGCAAATGAGTGAACATCAAAAAAACTTCCAACTACCCAGACTGCGGACTTTAAAGACTATTTGACAATTTAACAATACAACAATAATAAGATGCGTATCTTTGAATAGTGAACGTTAGAGATTTAATTAATAGATTTAAAACCGACCAACGAGTTCTTGCCATCGCAAAATCGCTGAACAACAGTAAGAGCAAAACTCAAATCAAGGGATTGGTGGGTTCTTCCGATGCCGTAATTGCGTTAACCACTTATTTTTTACAGCACAAGCCACAACTTTTTGTGCTGCCCAATCGGGAAGAGGCCGCTTATTTTTCTTCGGACCTTGAGAGCATTTTGGGAAAGGAAATCTTGCTGTTTCCCTCTTCGTTCCGCAAACCTTTTGAGTTCACACAGGTAGACACTTCGAATGTACTGGCCCGTGCTGAAGTGCTTAACGAGCTCAATCATCAGTCTGAATACGGACAAATAGTGGTCACTTATCCCGAAGCGTTGGCGGAAAAGGTAATTGACCGTAGTGTGTTGGAGAAAAACACTCTGGAAATTACCGTCGGCGCAACACTGGGCATCGATTTCATTAACGAGTTTCTTTTTGAATATGATTTTGAGCGTTCGGAGTTTGTTTACGAACCCGGCCAGTTTTCTATCAGAGGTGGTATCGTAGATATTTTCTCTTTCTCCCACGACCTACCCTATCGCATTGAGTTTTTTGGCGATACGGTGGAAAGCATCAGAACTTTCGAAATTGAAAGTCAATTATCTGTAGATGATGTAAAAACCCTGACCATTGTGCCTAACGTACAGGCCAAATTCCTTACAGAAAATAACATCAGCCTATTAGATTATATTGAAAAAGATACCCAGCTTTGGTTCAAGGATGTAGCTTTTGCGCTGGATGTCGTAAAAACAGGCTACAAAAAAGCTACCGAACTTTGGAAAGCGCTACCTGCAACGGAGAAACAACAAAATCCAAATTGGCTAGACCCTAAATTCGCTTTTTCGGACGAGAAAATGCTTGCCGACCTGTTGCATGATTTTACCCTTGTTGAGTTCGGAAAGCAGTTCTTCTATCAAACTGATGCCGTTTTCAACTTTGACACCAAACCACAGCCATCTTTCAATAAAGATTTCAATCTGCTTATCCACAACTTTAAGGAGAACGAAAAGCAGGGCGTTAATAATTTCATCTTTACCAATTCGGCCAAACAGATAGAACGTTTATATGCTATTTTGGATGATATTGATAAAAGCGTAAAATTTATTCCTATTCATATTCCTTTACGCGAAGGTTTTGTTGATTTTACGCAGAAGGTGGCTTTTTATACTGATCACCAAATTTTTGACCGTTTCTACAAATACCAGCTCAAAAAAGGTTATCAACGTAGCCAAGCCATCACCCTAAAAGAACTGAGGGATTTAAAACCTGGTGACTTTGTTACTCATATTGACCATGGAATTGGAAAATATGCGGGTTTAGAAAAAGTAGAAACCAATGGCAAAATGCAGGAGATGATTCGTTTGGTATACGCAGACAATGATTTGCTGTATGTGAACATCAACTCCCTCAATAGAATTGCCAAATACAGTGGCAAGGACGGCACGCCGCCAAAAATGAATAAACTGGGCACCGAAGCCTGGGATAAGCTAAAAAAAAGCACTAAAAAAAAAGTTAAGGACATAGCCCGAGACCTCATTAAGCTCTATGCCCTACGCAAAGCACAAGTAGGTACCGCTTTTGCCCCTGATAGTTACTTAGACACTGAGTTAGAGGCTTCTTTCATTTATGAAGATACTCCCGACCAGATGAAAGCTACTACCGATGTTAAAAAAGACATGGAAGCTCCCCATCCTATGGATCGCTTGGTTTGTGGCGACGTGGGTTTTGGCAAAACCGAGGTAGCCCTTCGTGCGGCTTTCAAAGCCGTTGCCAATGGTAAACAGGTTGCCGTTTTAGTGCCCACCACCATTTTGGCACTCCAACATTTCAAAACCTTTTCCTCGAGGTTAAAAGACTTTCCTTGTACGGTGGACTACATCAATCGTTTTAAAACGAGCAAACAGATCAAAGAAAGCCTAGAAAAATTAGCTCAAGGCAAAATAGATATTATTATAGGAACCCACCGTTTGTTAAGCAAGGATGTGAAGTTTAAAGACCTTGGCTTAATGGTGATAGATGAGGAACAGAAATTTGGCGTAGCGGCTAAGGAAAAACTACGTGCATTGCGTGTAAGTGTAGATACTTTAACCTTAACGGCAACACCAATTCCGCGTACTTTGCACTTCTCATTAATGGGCGCTCGAGATTTGTCCATCATCAATACACCACCTCCAAACCGACAGCCCGTAACTACTGAATTACACGTTTTTAACGATAAACTTTTACAAGAGGCCATACAATTTGAGCTTGATAGAGGTGGACAAGTGTTTTTTGTACATAACCGTGTTCAGGATTTACAACAGTTAGCAGGTCTTATCCAAACTTTAGTACCTACAGCCCGAATTGGTATTGCCCACGGCCAATTGGATGGCGATGCTTTGGAAGATGTGATGCTTGATTTCATTAACGGCGAAAAAGATGTTTTGGTAGCGACTACCATTATTGAAACTGGCTTAGATGTACCTAATGCCAACACCATTATCATTAACCATGCACACATGTTTGGGTTGAGCGATTTGCACCAAATGCGTGGTCGTGTAGGCCGCTCCAACAAAAAGGCCTTTTGTTATTTATTAAGCTTGCCATTGTCTACCTTAACCGATGAAGCCCGCAAACGCTTAAGCGCAATTGAGGAGTTTTCAGACCTAGGCAGTGGTTTCAACATCGCTATGCGTGATTTGGATATCCGTGGCAGTGGTAATTTATTGGGAGGTGAGCAAAGTGGCTTCATTGCCGAAATCGGGTTCGAGATGTATAACAAGATATTGGATGAAGCTATACAAGAATTAAAGGACGATGAGTTTAAGGACTTGTTTAAAGACCAGCCTGAACGCCCGTATGTAAGCTTCACTCAAGTAGATACCGATTTGGAAATGCATATTCCTGATAGCTATGTAACCAACATCACAGAACGCTACAATTTATATACTGAAATATCGAAGCTGGAAACCGAGCAACAAATCAGCAGTTTCGAAACACGATTGCGAGATAGATTTGGCCCTGTTCCTTTGCAAGTATTAGCGATGCTAAAGGTAGTACGCCTACAATGGATTGCTAAAACCCTAGGTTTTGAAAAAGTGAGCTACAAGAAAAACATCCTACGTGGTTATTTTGTGAGCGATAAGCAATCGAAGTTCTTCGATTCGGAAACCTTCAACCGCGTACTGGCTTTTGCACAATTACATCCTCGTTTATGCAACCTTAAAGAAGTAAAGGATAGCTTACGTATTTCCTTCGATAACATCAACAATATTGATGAGGCGGTGGAGATGTTGGAATTGATTTAATGCGATCTTTAGTTCTTCTCCAAAAGCTTTTCGGCAATTTGTTGTGCCCATTCGGCATACATCTTACCTGAGGGATGCAGACCATCTTGGGCAATTAATGTTTGCTTTTTCAAAGCTTGCCTAGACCCCAGGGTAATATCTATGTAGCTTACCTGCTTAGCTTCTGTTTCCTGTTTGTTGATTTGATTAAAAGCATCTATTTCATTGCTAATATTTTTCAAATCTCTCCCACTTTGCTTGGCAAATTCTGTAACACCCCAATCTGGGATGGAAACTACATATACATTGGTTTTATTTCCGCCAGCAAAGCCAATAGCCATTTCCAACAATTCTGCAAACTCCTTGCGATAAGTTTCTTGCGAATATCCTCTGTACTGATTATTTACACCAATCAACAACGTTACCAAATCAAAGGTATCGGTAATCTGTTCTTGCAGTATAGCATGGCGCAATTCATCAGTAGTCCAGCCTGTTTTTGCAATGATTTTAGGTACTGCAAAATCAAGATGTTTAGCTTTTAAAACTTCTACCAACTGATAAGGGAAAGATTCATGTATTTCTACGGCTTCTCCTATAGTGTATGAATCGCCAAGCGCCAAATAAGAAAGTGTTGCCATGCTAATTTTTAGTGTATATGCTGAAACAGCATCTTGTAAAGATAATTGAAGAAAATCTTAGCTAACATTTTTTCTAACGCTATTTCATCTTCATTTCAAAAAGTTTGGCTATATGGCCCCTTAGTTTACCTTTAACCTCTTCCATATCTAACACTCTTCCCAATTCACGTTGCATAGAAGTAACATCCTTATCGTCGATTCCGCAAGGCACAATGTTTTTGAAATAATCTAAATCGGCATTTACGTTAAAGGCAAAACCATGCATGGTTACCCAACGACTGCAACGTACGCCCATGGCACATATCTTACGAGCTTTTTCATTGTCGGCATCTAGCCAAACCCCAGTATAACCTTCATAGCGGCCGGCATTAATACCATAATCAGCCAAGGTCAAAATAATGGCTTCTTCAAGAGTACGAAGGTAAAGGTGTATATCTGTAAAGAAGTTATCTAAATCTAATATCGGGTAGCCTACCAATTGCCCTGGACCGTGATAGGTGATATCACCTCCACGATTAATTTTATAATAAGTAGCCTGTTTTTCCTTTAAACCCTGCTCATCAAGCAATAAGTTTTCTGGGTGTCCGCTTTTTCCTAGCGTATACACATGTGGGTGCTCGCAAAAAACCAGAAAATTTGGCGTAGGTTCTTGTGTATTTTCGGTACGGTTCTTAACCTTTAGGGCTACTGTCTGCTCAAAAATCTGTTCCTGTTTATCCCATGCTTCCTGATAATCAGTCAGCCCCCAATCCATAAATTTTACTTCCTTATTCATGTATCCTACCCAATCACGTAACCCAGCATATAGCCGTCATTTGTTTTAAAATAATTCACACTCAACTCTCTAGGCCCTTTCGGCAATTCAACCACTGCGGTGAGTTCGCCTTCGTCTCTTAATTTAAATGGTTTAATATGGATGTCCCTTTTAAATTCCAGTTCTTTCCGCCCATGCCATTTATAGATAGCCTCCTTTGCACACCAGCACACATACAGCCCATTGATATTGTCGCCAATTTGCTTTTGTGCTAATTCAACATCCGATAGGAATTTATGTCTGACCAGCTTGATTTTATGTTTAATCATTTCCATATCCAAGCCCACCTTCTTTTCACTATCCCTGCTGATCATTACCGCAGCATAGTCATAAGAATGGCTTAAGGAAATATGATAGTCGTAGTTTACTAAATAAGGTTTACCTTGATCATCCATTTGGCAATCAATATACTCCTTGGTATCCAGCATGGTTCTAAGCAGTAAACGCGTACTTAACCATTGCAGCGCTCTCTTGTCACTCTTAAAAGAATCGATGATTTCGAGTTCGTGCTGTTTAAGCTGCAAGCCAGACATCAATTGTTCATGGCTTTCTTCAATTTTCCACACTGCAAGCTCAGTATGGGCATCAATTTTTAAATCAAAAACTACGGGCATCCTCTATTTAGAAAATCAATACAAAAGTATCTTAAATTAATCATAATTTAGACCAAAAAACTTTAAAAATGATATTATCAGACAAACGG